>LQAH01000040.1_pt1 | contig 73272 bp, 92 predicted proteins | sample 1535791 | NCBI WGS metagenome assembly LQAH01 (sample SAMN04331585, study PRJNA305678) | bioreactor metagenome | isolation source: bioreactor_4 inoculated with Wadden Sea sediment 2nd replicate of a... | place: Germany:Bremen
CAATCATCTCGAGGTGCATTCAAATCGAGTCGTTGTCTGATTCCCGCGGATGGCTTTTGTGACTGGAAAAGGAAGGGAAAGCAGCCATCCTCTTTCCACCAGCTGGATAATCAACCGTTCTCGTTTGGTGGAATATGGGAGTTATTGACAGATAAGGAAACAGGCGAATAGATCGATGCTCTTAAGAATAGCCGCTGCTTAGGAAGTATTCGGTATTTTTCCGATCGGACACAAACATGTATCCGGGAGCGTGAGTAATGGCGATTTCCGGTGCGACATTGATCAGGGCGGCCTGAGGGGTGACCCCACAAGCCCAGAAAACGGGAACCTCGCCGGTACGAACAGGTACGGGGTCGCCGTAGTCGGGGCGATCGAGATCGGCGATTCCTATTTCCTCCGGATCTCCGTGATGCACGGGAGCGCCATGAACCGCAGGGTAGTGACCCGTTATCGAGTAGGCGGTTTCAACCAGTTCGAGAGGGATCGGTCGCATGCTGACCACCATGTTTCCGTGAAAGGGGCCGGCCGTCTGGCAGGGAATGTCGGTGATGTACATGGGGACGTTGGTGCCGATTTCAATGTGCCGAACCGGAACCCCCCGGGACAGGAGAGCTTCTTCGAAGGTAAAGCTGCATCCGATCAGAAAAGAGACGAAATCATCCCGCCAAATATCTGTTATGTCGTCGACCAGAGTAAATGTCTTGCCATGATAAACCCTGTAAGCTGGTAAATCTGTGCGAATATCGCTTCCCGGGGCCAGTTTGATCGCTTCGGTTCGTCCCGCTTCAATTGTTTCGAGGAGCGGGCATGGCTGAGGGTTCCGCTTGCAGAACTCCTTAAAGTCTTCAGCCAGGAATTGGGGAAGAATAACCAGGTTTAATTGAACGAAGTCGGGGCAGCAGCCGGCTGTGGGTTTGGTCCAGAGCCCCTCCCGAACCATTGCCCTGAATTTGGCAGGTGCCAGATCAATTATCTCCGGTTTTGAGCTTGAACCATGATTTCCCGCATTTTTGGAAGCCATCAGCGTCGTCTCCTTAGAATACATGTTTGTAAACTATTTGACACCTGCCATAGTATGTGATATTTCACAAGTATGTCAAATACATCTTTACGCCAGCAGGCTTACGATTGGATCAAAAAGCAGATCATTACACTTGAGTTGCAACCGGGCAGCGCTTTGAGCGAAATCGAAATCAGCCGCGAACTGGGACTCGGAAGGACCCCCGTTCGTGAGGCGATTCAGAGGCTTAAAGGAGACGACCTGATTGTTGTTTTGCCAAGAAAAGGTACCTTTGTCAGTAATATCAACCTGGGTGACTTTGAAAAGCTTATTGACGCCCGGCTGATGCTTGAGTGCCACGTGGTGAAAGCTCTGGCTGCTCCGGAAGGCCACTTCGATTTAAAAAAAGTGGAACAATTACGCCATCTTTTCGATTCCGTTCCGGAACTGGCGGAGAAAAGAGATATAGATGCCCTGCTCAGTATCGACAGAAAATTTCATCAGGAACTGGTTGCCTTGCTCGACAATCCCTACCTGATGATGATCGCTGATCGCGTCTATGATCTGGTGACCAGAACGTGGCACCTCTCATTCAACAAGCGGACGCGGGACGATCTGCTGAAAACGGCACAGGACCATATCGACATCATTGACGCTATTGTCCGTGGTGATGTTCAGGGCGGAGAAGACGCGGTCCGCAAGCATATCTTCAACTTCAGAAACAAAGTTTATTCCCAGTACTAAATTCGGTACTGATTTTGTCCAGTCAACCTGCAAATAACAGGAGGTACAAAGTATGAAGTGGAGTAAGCTCTTTATTTTGTTGTTGCTTCAATCGCTTTTGTTGTTCTCCCTGGATTCAGCTTCACCGCACAAGCCCGCGATTTACGTGTCGTGGGGAGTTGGAGCAGCCTGACCCTGTTCAAAAATTTCGAGAAACCTTTCTGGATGGAAAACTTCCCGCGGCCATGCCGGATATGAAAGCCGACGTCACCTCGCTGGGGCAGGTTAACCTGAGTGGACCGGCCGTATTGAGACAGATGGATATGGGGGTCTTCGATGTGGTCCACACGGTTGCGGACTATGTCGTTTCGGACTCCCCGACCTTGCCGGGCTCGACATGCCGGCCCTGGCTCCCGAGATAGAGCAGGCCCGCAAAGTGGTTGACGCTTATCGCCCCTACGTCGCCGAGGCTCTGGCCAAAGATTTCAATGCCAAGCTTCTGGCCATTGTTCCTTACCCGGCTCAGGTCACATTTTGTCGTGATGAAATCAGCGGACTTGACAGCCTCAAAGGGAAAAAAATCCGGGCCAGCGGTTGGACAACATCCGAATTTGTCAGTGCTCTTGGTGCAACCGGTGTGACCATGTCGTTCAGCGAGGTGCCCCAATCGCTGCAGCGCGGAGTTGTCGATTGTGCAATTACCGGCAGCCTCTCCGGCTATTCGGCCGGCTGGGGCGAAGTTGCGAACTATATTTATCCTCTTCCCATCGGTGGCTGGGATTACGTGATCACCGCAATGAGCATGAAACCTGGGACAGTCTGTCCGGTGAAGAGCAAAGTCAATTACAGGCTTTGATCACAGAGCAGATGGAAACCCCTGCCTGGCAGGTCACTGCCGACGAAACCGTACAGGGGGTGGCTTGCCTGACCGGTGGCGAATGTTCCCATGGTGCGCCGAACAAGCTCACTTTAGTTCCGGTTTCAAACGCTGATGTCGGTAAGGCGCACCAGATCCTGGTCGACAATGTTCTTCCGGCATGGGCGGGAAAAGTCAGTTCCGACAGTGTGGACCAATGGAATGCAACGGCTGGTCGGGAAGGGGGCGTCCAGATCAAGTAACGTCAAAGGAGAACCCTGAACATAAGCTCTGAAAACGGTTTTCAGACCGGTTTTCGGAGGTCATGATGCAGCGGGGCGGTGTGGCCTTCAATGCCGCCCCCTTAGCTGAAAGAAGACTTTTTCATGGAAAAGATATTAATTATCACCGAAAAGGTCAATCAGTTCGGAGTCTGGATGGGCGGAGCTTTGATGTTCCTGATATCCGGCCTGATCGGCGTCGAAGTTTTATTGCGAAAGCTTTTTGCCATATCGATTGGCGGTGCCGACGAGCTGTCAAGTTACGTCCTTGCCATTAGTTGCAGTTGGGCCTTCGGATTTTCGCTTCTGCGTAAAGCGCATATTCGCATCGACATCCTACACGCTCGTTTGCCGGCTGTCCTCCGCGCCGGGCTGGACATCTTGTCCTTATTGATTTTTCTACTCTACCTCTGCCCTTTGGTTTATTATGCCTCCCTGGTCTTCTCGACGTCATTTGCCCGTCAATCGACCGCCAACACTCCGCTGCAAACCCCTCTCTGGATTCCTCAGGGAGCCTGGCTGGCCGGGTTGATCGTTTTTCTACTGACGATTGTGGTGCTGCTGGTTGCGACGACGGCGCGGCTCTATGGCAAGGATCTGGCCGGTGCCAGCCGCCTCTGCGGGACCGCCACTCTTGAAGAGGAAGTCGAAGAAGAAAGCGGGATCCAGATGGGTGGAGCCGAAGAAGGAGTAAAATCATGATTATTACAGTAGCTCTTGCAATTCTGCTTGGGTTGCTGGTCCTCAGTATTCCTGTCGCTGCCGCACTTGCAGCTTTGGGTTTGAGCCTGGGTACCCTGTTTTCTTCATTCCCCCTTTATAAGGCCCTTGGCGAGATCAGCTGGACTGCGGGTACCGATTTTCTGCTTCTGGCGATTCCTCTTTTCGTGCTTCTGGGAGAAATTTTGCTTCGCGCGGGAATCGCCGCAAAACCTATAATGCCCTCTATCTGTGGCTGTCATGGTTGCCGGGAGGTCTGATGCATGCCAATGTCGCGACCTCGGCCATGTTTGCGGCGACATCCGGTTCTTCCGTCGCCACTGCGGCGACAATCACAACGGTCGCGCTTCCTCAGGCCCGTACTTACGGTTACAGGGAAAGTTTGTTCGCCGGTTCTATTGCTGCCGGGGGGACCCTCGGGATTCTCATCCCCCCTTCAATCAATCTGATAGTTTATGGCTTTTTGACGAATACCTCGATCCCGCGCCTGTTTCTTGCCGGTATCGTTCCAGGCGTTATCCTGACCATCCTTTTCATGCTGTGTATTACGGTCATTTGTATGGTGAATCCCCGGTTGTCCGGAAGACGGGTCAAAACGTCATGGCGCGAACGCTTTTACAGCCTGAAAAACCTGCTCCCCGTTTTGTTTATCTTCTTGATCGTTATCGGGTCCATCTACGCCGGATTCGCCACCCCGACGGAGTCTGCCGCTCTGGGCGTGCTTGCGGCTCTTGTCCTGACCTGCTGTTACGGTCAGCTCAGCCTGACCATGCTGCGCGAAGTCGTCGAAGGAACCATGCGCACAACGGCAATGATCATGCTGATCCTTCTGGCAGCCTATTTCCTTAATTTTATCCTTGCGTCGATCGGCCTGACGACGATGTTGACGAATTTCATTAACACGCTCGGCATGTCACCGTCGGCAACATTAATGGTGATCGTCGCCATGTATATCCTTCTCGGTTTTTTGTAGAAACCCTGTCGCTGATGGTTATTACCATTCCAATCGTTGCGCCGGTCATCACGGGTCTTGGTTTCGATCCGGTCTGGTTTGGCGTGCTGTTGATTCTGTTAATTGAAATGGCGCTGATTACACCGCCGGTCGGTCTCAATCTCTATGTTGTTCAAGGGATCAGGCAGCGTGGATCGATCAGCGAGGTGATGGTTGGCAGTATCCCCTTTGTGGCGATGATCCTCGGCATGATCGGCATACTGATAGCCTATCCGCAACTGGCACTGGTGCTGGCACAATATGTCAACTAAACAACTTCGGAGGGAAGAAACCATGGGGCAAACAATGTTGCGATTTTGGTGAACGGCAATCACGCAGAGCTTGAGATCGATCATCTGATCGTGGCGGGCTGGGTCGGCAAGGATCCGCAGGCTTTACAGAAACATATTGATGAGCTCGCGGCCATGGGGGTGGCGCCGCCGGGCAGAACGCCAACTTACATGAACCTAAGTCCCGAAATCCTGTCGACAGGCCAACAGATGACGGTCGTTGGCGCAGGCTCGTCGGGCGAAGTGGAAGCGGTTGTCATAAGGGCACGTGACGGTCAACGGTATCTGGGGGTTGGCAGCGACCACACGGATCGGGAATTCGAACAGTATGGTATTCCCGCCTCCAAGCAAATGTGCGTTAAGCCCCTGGCTGCAACTGTCTGGCCTTTTCGCGAGGTTGAAGATCACCTGGATCAACTTGTGATGCGTTCATGGATGACCCGTGACGGGAAAAAAAGCCTGTATCAGGAGGGGACCCTCGGCGAGAATCGTTCTTTGCCGGACTTGATCGACGGTATCCCTCAAGGGTGTGTCCGGGCCGGCGAGTCTTACTGTCTGTTCTGCGGGACATTCGCCGCGATCGGCGGCTTGGTTTACGGCGAGCGGTTCGATTTCGAAATTTACGATCCCGTTCTGGACCGGCGGCTTCAGCAGGGCTACGATATCACCGTTCTCCCGCAGTTTTATAGTCCGCTGTCAATTGTTTCAGTGGTTTATCTTTAACCGGCGACCTTGACAGCGGAGGTCAATTTGTTTGTCCGGCGGCAATGATTAACCGGAGAAAGAGGCTCTTTTGACATTCTGGTTTATTATCAACGAAACGATATTTCCGATGGCGGCATTGCTCGTCATTGCCATCATTTACCAGAAAATTTTCAGAGGCGATCCTCGTCAACTCAATAACCTTGTCCTGTTTGTCCTGCTTCCGGTCAATATTTTTCATGAACTTACGACGAAGAGGATTGGTCTCGGAGAAATCGGTCAGATGGGGCTGTTCATGGTTCTGCTCACTGCCGCACTGTTTGCCATTGCCCTGATGGTGTCGAAGTTGCTGCGTTTGACCGACGAGCAAAGAATGCCCTTTCTGTTGAGTGTGGCGATGATCAATGTCGGCAATGTCGGCTTGTCGCTAATCTATTTCACTTACGGGCCAGAGGCCAGCGATATCGCCCTGATCACTTTTATCGCCTTCAATATCCCCTTGACGACATTGGCGATCTATTTTTCCAGCAATAAGGCGGACCGCCTGGGGGCGTTCAAGGATGTATTGAAAATACCGATTTTTCATACCACCATTCTCGCATTGTGCCTGACCTCCCTGGATATCGAAGTTCCGGCCCAGATTCACAAGATTACCGGTTATCTTGGCCAGGCAACTTTTCCCATGTTCACCTTTGTCTTCGGGATGCAGTTGGCCGACATCCGATTTTCCAGGGATATGATAGGAACTGTTCTCACCGCCAGCGCTCTCAGGCTCGTGGTTTCTCCCTTGGTGGCCATGGCGATTCTCTGGGGCATGGGCGTCAGCGGTCTCTACTATCGGGTCGCTTTGGTTCAAACGTCGACGCCGGCGCCGATCTTGCCGCTCATGTACGCTATTCGTTTCAATAAATCACCGGAGCTGCTGGCGGCGATTATTATTTCAACAACGATTCTTGCGGCGGTGACGTTGCCGCTGGTGATCTCTTTTGCCGGATAATCCGGAAGGAAGGTCGAAACAAGGGGGGATTCTTCACGACAAATTCGGTTCATTGACGAAGATCGCCATCCCGCTTCGATGATTGCGGGAAGGCTCTTGCTTGGGTCCTGTCGCCGTTGCAGGTCTGTATCTAAACACACTGTCTAAAGGAGAGCCCCATGAAAAAAATGTTACTGTTACTGGTAAGCTGTTTTCTGCTGCTGATGATGAGTATGCCTTCTTTTGCTGCGAAAAAGTTCGATTTGGCTACGACATACTCCGGGGCAAATCTGCATGCCGAAACCTGTCGGGAATTTGCCAAGCGTATTAAAGAGGCGACCAATGGCGAGGTGGTTATCACCGTGCACGAAGGCGGAGCCTGGGCCTGAAAGATGAAGACCATTTTACCGCAATCGCCGACGGCATCTCTCCACTTGCCAGTGTTTTGATGGGAGCCGCAATAGGGACTTCACCCATTTACGGCTTGAGCACCTCACCGTTTCTGGTCAAGGATTTCAACGAAGCAAAATTATTGAATGACATCGCCCGGCCCTATTACGACAAAGAAGCCGCGCGCCTGAACCAGATTATCCTCTACACCGCGCCCTGGCCGTCCAGTTCGATTCATGCCAAGCGGCCGATCAAGACTTATGAGGATATCAAGGGTTTGCGGATCAGAACGTACGACAAAAACGGGACTGACGTTCTGAAAAAAGCCGGGGCGAATGCTGTCGTCATGTCCTGGGGTGATGTCTACCCGGCCTTGGCAACCGGCACAATTGATTCAGTTCTGACGTCTTCGACAAGTGCCGTCGCCGGCAAATTCTGGGAAGTCCTCACCGACACCACGAGGGTCAACTTCGCTATCCCGCTGAACATGATCAATATCAACCGCGATACCTTCGACGGCCTGAGCAAAAGGAGCAGGAGATCTTCCTCTCGGTCGGTCGTGACATGGAAGCCCGCCAGTGGAAAATTGCGGCTGAGGCCATGGATGCGGAAGAGGCCATCCTGCGCGAGAACGGCATGAACATTCATCCGAGCATCAGCGAGGAACTGGCTGCGAAACTGAAAGAGAGCGGACGCTATATCATCAACGATTGGCTGAAAAAACCGGAGCAGACGGCAAGGCGATCATCGATGAATTCGAAAAACAACGTAAATCGCTGTAAACGGTATGACGATGCAAGTTAAAAACGTCTTTGCGAACCGGCTGCTGAAAGGAGTGGAATTCCTCTCAGCGGCCGGTGCCGCCCTCTCGGGGTTGACCTTTGTTCTGATGGTCCTGTTGATTCTGGCGGAGGTTTTCCTCCGGACTTTTATGGAGAAATCAACATTGATCGCCAGTGAGTATTCCGGTTATGCCCTGGCGACGATGATCTATCTGGGCCTCGGCTTTACCTTCAAGGAAGGAGCTCATATCAGGATCACTTTTTGGGAGATCGTCTCAAGGGCCTTTGCCGCCACATTCTTGAAATCTGCTGTACCTGTGTGGCGGGCGCCCTGTGTGCCATGTCCTCGGTTTTTCTTTGGGATATGGTCGTCGTTTCACAAAAGCGGGGTGCTGTTGCCTACACGGTTGCAGAGACCCCTCTGTGGATACCGCAGGCAATAATTTTAGTCGGCATGGTGATCATGACTCTGCAGGTTTTCGCCTACCTGGTGTACTTATTGGTTTATGGCCCCGGTGCCGTTGAAGCGAATTCGGTGAAAATATGAACCTGACTTTGACAGCAATCTTGTTAATCGTTTTCGGCTTCCTGGCAAGCGGGGTCTGGATAGCCATGTCGCTGCTGGCAACGGCGGGGATATCTCTTGAACTTTTCACGAATATGCCGGTCGGCAAAATCTGGTCGCAGGCGCTCTGGAACAGTCTCAACAACTGGGCCCTTGCCGCCTTGCCGATGTTCATCTTCCTGGGCGAAATGATCATGCGGACCCGGATGTCGGAACTGTTGTTCGATGGGCTCAAGCCCTGGGTACAACTGATTCCCGGACGGCTTCTTCATTCCAATGTCGCCGGCAGCGCCATCTTTGCGGCCGTCTCCGGGTCCTCTCCGGCGACGGTTGCAACCATCGGGAAAATAACCCTCGCCAAGCTCTCAGACGATGGCTATGACAATACTCTCAGTTACGGTTCCTTGGCCGGGGCCGGGACGCTGGGGTTGCTGATTCCGCCGAGCATTGTCCTGATTATTTATGGCGTTCTGGGCGAAGTTTCAATCGGTCAGCTGTTTATCGCAGGTATCATCCCCGGTATTCTGCTGGCAGGGCTTTACAGCGGCTATATCGTTTTGCGTGTCATGCTCAACCCGAGCCTGGCGCCGACAGAACGGGCAAAGTTTTCCAGAAAAGATTACCTGACCTCGCTGATCAAGCTGTTTCCGGTCGCCTTTCTGATTATTTTCATCCTCGGATCGATCTACAGCGGCTTTGCAACCCCGTCGGAAGCGGCGGCCCTTGGCGTTCTCGGGTCCATTATCGTTTCCTTCTGCCTGGGCGATCTGACCATGAAAAACGTCATGGAGTCGATAAAAGGCACGATCAACACCTCAGCTATGATCTGTTTCATCATCGTTGGCGCCAGTTTTCTGTCCGTCGTCATGGGATACTTGCATCTGCCCCGAACGGTTGCCACCAGTATTGCGGAGATGGGATTGAGTCCCTATCTGCTCATCCTGCTGTTGACCCTGTTTTACATTGTCCTCGGGTTTTCCTGGACGGCATCTCGATGATCGTCATGACCCTGCCGATCACCCTGCCGCTGGCGGTACAGAGCGGTTTTGATCCCATCTGGTTCGGCATTTTTCTGGTTCTGGTCATAGAGGCCGGCCAGATCACTCCACCGGTGGGATTTAATCTGTTTGTCTTGCAGGGTTTGACGGATCAGCCCCTGGAAAGCATCGTCAAGGCGGCTGTTCCGTTTTTCCTGATTATTCTGTTCACGATCTTGCTTGTCACGCTCTTCCCCCAGATTGTTTTACTGGGCCCTCAATTGATGATTCAGTAGAAAACTGGTTAAGCTACAGGAGACGTTATGAAAACATATTGGATATCACGATTCACCGCCTTGACGGTCAATCTCAAACCGTGGCTTGCGATGTCAAAAAAATCTTCAATGCAGGCTGGGCCGGCCGTGACCGCGCTGCCGTTCAGCACCACATCGACGAGCTGGCGGTTTGGGAGTCCCGGAACCGAAGCACGTACCAACCCTGTTTGCTCTCGGCAACCACCTGTTAACCTGTGCCGAAGAGATTCAGGTTCATGGTGACGAGACTTCAGGGGAAGTTGAATACGTGCTGTTTCAGCACCAGGGGGAATTGTTCGTTACGGTGGGTTCAGACCAGACAGACAGGCGCCTGGAGAGACACTCGATTCCGAAATCAAAGAATATGTGCCTCAATGTCATGGCCGGCGATGCCTGGCCTTACGCGGAAGTCAAAGATCATTTTGACGAACTGGTGCTTGACTGCAACGTCACCTGCAACGGAACGGTCAAGCCATATCAGCATGACCGGGTTGCCGCATTGCTGGGTCCCGACTACTGGATCGATGTTCTGCAGCAACGGCTTGGGTCTTTGGAGGACGGTCTCGTGTTTTTTCAGGGACCATCGGCACGGTCGAGGGGCTGGTCACGGGGAGTGCCTATGCTTTTTCATTATATGACCCGGTTCTTGATCGGCGCATCGACCACAGTTATCAATGTACGCTTCTCACCGGAGCGATAGAGGATTATTGAGATGAGTAAAAGCTGCAGGATCGCCGTCGCTCAGACGGAAATTTCTTCGGTTGTATCGGACAATCTGATGAAGCCCGGTTCTTCACCCGCGATGCCGCGGCGACAGGGGCCGATATGATTGTCTTTCCGGAAATGTTCATGGCCCATCCGCGGCCCGGTGCGGCGCTCGCTGAACTGGCCGAGCCGCTCGACGGCCCCTTTGTCAGCAGTCTGGCTGAGTTGGCCCGAACCCACGGTATCGCAATCGCCTGCGGTTTGTGGGAAACGGTTCCCGGTGAATCGGCGAGGGCGGCCAACGTCCTTATCGTTCTTGATGCCAGCGGTAGATTGGTGGCCCGTTACAATAAGATCCACTTGTTCGACGCTTTAAGCGTCAAGGAATCTGAAAAGATGACCGGCGGCAATACCCCGCCGCCGGTCATGACTCTCAACGGGATCAAGTTAGGCCTGGCCATCTGTTACGATCTGCGTTTCCCCGAGCTGTTCCGCGATCTGGCCCGGCGGGGAGCCGATGGCGTGATTATCCCGGCCGCCTGGTACTCGGGACCACTGAAGGAGGATCACTGGTTGACTTTGCTCAGGGCCAGAGCTGTCGAAAATACCTTTTACACCATAGGCAGCAACCTGTGTGGGTCGACTTTTGCGGCGCGATCAGCCATTTTCGATCCTTTCGGCGTTCCGTTGGCTGACGGCGGCGAAGGCGAAGGCCTGATCTCGGCGGTTCTGGATGAAAAACGTATCGCCGCTGTCAGAAGCAAACTGCCCAGCCTGGAACATGCCCGTCCCGAGCTGTTCAGGGGATGACAGATGAAAGAGCGCTGGAAAGTTCTTCTGCCGGGGATGCCGGTCACATCATCGCGGGGTGCTTTGGGGTGGTGTTCGGTCAGCTTGATCCATGACGCCGGTCGCCACATTCTGGTCGACACCGGATCTTATGGCGACCGGGCCCTGCTGCTGAAAAAGCTGCAGGATGAAAAGCTCGGTCCCGGGGACATTGATGATATTTTTCTGACCCACTTTCACTACGACCATGTTCTCAATTGCGACCTATTTCCCGGGGCGGTCATTCACCTGTCGGAAACAGAGTGTCAATATGTCGTGAGTGGAGGTCACGAACGCGCCAACGATCCTTTTGTGCCGGCGGCATTTTATTCATCGGTACAGCACAGAGTGCGTTTTTCTCGGGCGATACAGAGCTTTTCCCGGGGATGAGGACGGTTTCGCTTCCCGGCCATACTCCGGGCATGGCCGGCCTGTTGCTTGAGACTGAGGGAGTCCTCTTCGCCGGTGACGGGGTTAAAAATGCCCGGGAGTTCTGCAAGGCTGAAGCCCCGCCCGTCTTTTACAGCCTGGACGCGGCAAGGCAAAGCTACGAAAAAGCCGGGAAGCTTGCACGGATTATCGTTCCCGGGCATGATAATCCATTCCGCCTCCCCTTCAGGGGGCGGAAGACTACCTGACCTGCAACTGTGAGGAAATTATCTGGTCGGGTCCCCCGGGTACCGCCAAGGAGCATATCCGTCTCCCCGGCGGTTGCAAACCGTTGAAGACAGACTAAACCGGTTCACGCATGACATCTGCTAAAAAGACCATAACGGCTGCCCGGCCCTGCTTCAAGATCCTGGGCGACAGTGGCCTTACGCCGTCTACATGATCGGTTTTTGCCGGGCTTTCCCTCTATGGGAGATCTGCCGGCGGGAGAGCTGATTCGGATTGATGCCGAGCTCTCTTGCGACCTGAGCACCGGTCACACGAGTTGATTTATCTGTTCAATAGCACTGTGCCTGAATTCCGGGCTGAATTTTCTTTTTTAGTCATAAACACTCCTTGAAGCCGCTATAGGCTATTTTGAAGTGTCCGTAGATTCGGGGTAGAACCCGTGTGTATGCGTTTACAAGAAGAGTGGGGAAACGGTTTCTTTTAATCTGTTTTTTCTCTTATGGTTTTTAGATGGCGCGTTTTGAATCTGTACCGGCAAAAGCAGTTGTTGCCATTAATCCGCGATGAAACTGATCGGAAAGCGACTCTGAGCTAACCGAGGGCCAATGCGGCGTAAACCCTGGCAGCAGCTTCTACTTCGGTCAGGCTGGTCTGTTCTTCCGCCGTATGTGCTGTCTCCAGGGAACCCGGCCCTAGAATCAGGGGTTTGCTGCCTGCCTGATAGAACAGGTTGCCGTCTGAATGTGAGCGGAAGGGAACAAATTCGAGCGGCAGGTTGAGGCGGAGATAGGTGTCGTCGAGGATTGCGCTCAGTTTGTCGTCCTGTTCAAGTTGATAGCCCGCAGCTTCAAATGCGAAATCGAATTGAAGGTCAAGGTTTTTTATTTCCCTCTGAGCTTTAAGCAGAATTTTTTCCAGTTCAGCCCGAACGGTTGCTGGTGCGGTCTCTGGAGAAAGGTGCAGATCGATCATTGTTTCACAACGGTCCGGTACAACAAAACCAGCGCGTGAGGAGCTCATTTCGCGAATTGAGTAGATTGGTTTTGCCGGGTTTGGACCAAAGAGTGGTGAGCGCTCAATATGGAGTAAAACCCTTAGCATTGATTCGATGGCATTGTGCCCCAATTCTGGTAACGAGGAGTGAATACGACGTCCCTGGGTGATCAGCGAGATTTCCATGTAACCGAAATGGTTCATTGCCGGTAGCATCGAGGTTGGCTCGCCAATGATGACCCTTTCCGGGCATCTGTCCTGTAAAAGCGCGCGCTGCCATCACCATTTTCTTCTTCGCCGACAACGAGAAGCAGACCGAGGGCTGGGCGCTGCTCTGCAGGTAAGGTTGCCAGTGCCAGCCAGGTTTCTACCATTGCCGCGCAGCCTCCTTTCATATCAGCACTGCCAAGGCCGCGGACAACTCCCCATTCTTCGCTCGCTGCATACTCGTCAATATCCCAGGCCGCAACGGTGTCAACATGTCCGACCAGATAAAGGGACGGTTCTGCTGCCCCCATCGTCGAAATCAGGTTGTAGCGCTCATCTTCGACAACCTGTCGCTGAACCGGGATTCCAGAGGCTTGAAGCCGTTCTTCAAGGTACAGTTGGATATCTTCCTCTTTTCCGGATGGAGAGTAGATGTCTATCATTTCCATTAGCGTCTTGCGCAGACGTTCCGGATCAATAGCTTTCCAGACCTGTTCAAGATGGTCGCTCATACTCGTGCCTTTTTGCGCCTATTGCGAGACTTTGAAAGATTGAGGGTCATGTAGACATGTTGCTGTATGTTGTTGAATCCCTGTTTCTTGAAAAAATGGATACCTGCTTCATTGTCGGCGTCGGTATCGATTATCATCATTCTTACTCCCTGATCGATCATCCGGGCCTTGATTTCAGTAAACAGTTTTTTCCTGCCCCGCACTTCTGCAGGCCGGGGAGGGTTCCGATCCAGACCAGATAGCCGTATTTCCAGGCCGATTTCTGTTTTTCTACGGTTGTGCCGAGGGCAAAGCCGATAACTTTACCATCCAACTCAGCGACGATGCAGAGTTCACTGTCAGAATTAAACAGGGTGGTGATTTCATACTCGTCCCAGGTGCGATACATGCTGGAAGAATATTCGGAGGTGAATAGCAGCTCACCAATATGAAAGACTGTGGCGAGGTCATCAATGGTCATGATTCGAATAATAATATCTTCTGCGGGTAGCTCTTTGTTCATAAGTCGCCTTCACGGTGTGGGAAGGGCATTTTCTCGTAAACAGAATAAAAAACTAGTTGAAAATAATGGTATGAACTGTGTTTTTCAGGTACTAAACAAGCCTGTAAAGACTATCCGGTCGGCATAAGAAATTTGGATGTTTATCTGGAAAACAATTAGAATGGTTTTTCAACAGCTTGATCTCAAACAAAAAGAGGCCTCATATGAGTACATCCCTTTCCCTGCTGAAGAGCATTGTCGAGCGAGCAGCCTCCGCAGCAACATCTGAAAAACAGATGTCATATATTGTTTCCACTGTACGCTCCACCATGAGGGTCAGTGTATGCAGCCTTTATATTGCATGTAGTGATGGTGGTCTGATACTGGCGGCGACTGATGGGTTGGACCCGGCTGCGGTTGGTAAAGTCAAACTTTCTGCCGGAGAGGGGTTGGTTGGTAACATCGCTCGTAACTGTCGTCCTCTCAATCTTGAGAATGCTGCCCAGCATTCAGATTATCGCTACTTTCCTGAGACGGGTGAAGAACAGTATCAGGCCATGCTGGGTGTGCCGCTTGTTCATCTGCGACAGATGATAGGGGTTCTGGTGGTTCAGGAACAACAGCAGCGACTGTTTACTTCTGACGAAGAGGCTTTTCTGGTTACTATCGCCGCGCAACTGGCGGCAACCTTCTCCCTTGAGCATGAACGTTCTCTGTTTGAATCCGAAGGTCAGGATGTATTGAAAACACAGCATGTTCTTGGCGTTAAGGGGGCTGCCGGAATCGGGATCGGTACCATTTATCTGCTGGATGGAAATGATCTCAACGAGGTCGGTAACCAAAACTGCGATGATGTCAATCTGGAAATTGATCGATTTCAAGTCGCTCTGCAGGAGTGCCGCGACGAACTGGAGCTAGGAGCTCAATCAATGGGCGAACATCTTCCGGGGGATGTTTCGTCTATTTTCTCTGTTTACAGCATGCTGCTCAACAGTCAGGAGCTCATCCGTTCAGTAGAAACCGGAATTCAGCTGGGTAATTGGGCTCCTGGTGCTTTGCGAGCTTCCATCGGTGATTATGCCACCCGCTTCGAAGGTATGGAAGATCCTATCTGCGGTTACGGGCAGAAGATGTTCGCAATATCGGTAATAAGATCTATTCCAAACTCGCCGGAGAGGTTCAGGTGGGTGATGAAAATCGCAACCTGATTCTGACCGGTAACCTGATCAGTATTACCGACATTGCCCGTTTCAAACGGGAACAGTTGGCGGGCATTATCTGTCAATCTGGTTCAAGTTTGTCGCATACTGCAGTTCTGGCCAATGCTCTTGGGATTCCTGCTGTGATGGGAACCGGTAAAATTAAAGGCTTGCGGCAGCGAAATCTGACCATTGTCGATGGTCATCAGGGGCTTGTGATTCTGAATCCGAGTGACCTGGTTGTGAAGGAGTATCAGGAACTTGTAACCCGGGAAAGGAGCTTGGCTGAAGGGCTGGAGGAACTGAAAGATCTGCCCGCAATTACCCCGGATGGGCAACGCGTTAAGTTATATACAAATACAGGCTTGATGGCAGACATCTCCCCAGGGTTGAGGTGCGGTGCTGAAGGGATAGGGCTCTATCGTTCGGAAATCCCTTTCATGGAACATGACAACTTTCCCACTGAACAGGAACAGTTTCTGGTTTATCGTCAAGTTTTGCAGGCTTATGCTGGAAAACCAGTCACCATTCGAACGCTTGATATCGGTGGTGACAAGACCTTGCCATATTATCGTTTCAGCGAGGAGAATCCTTATCTGGGATGGCGGGGTATTCGTTTTACTTTGGATAATCGTCCGATCTTTATGACTCAGCTACGTGCTATGTTACGTGCCTCGGAGGGGCTGGATAACCTGAAGATACTGCTGCCGCTGGTCAGTCGGGTGGATGAACTTGATGCGTTTACCTCTCTGCTTGAGGATGCCTTTACACAGTTGGCCAAAGAAGGTCACCATCTCCGGAGACCGCCTGTCGGCATCATGGTCGAGGTTCCGGCTGCCGTTAATCTGCTATCTTTTTTGCCCGGCGGATCGATTTTGTTTCGATCGGCTCAAATGATCTGACCCAGTATCTTCTGGCTCTTGATCGCAATAACGCAAGGGTCTCTCATCTATTTGACAACCTGCACCCTGCCGTATTGTGCGAAATATATCGAATTGTGCAGAAATGCCTTCAGCTGGGGCTTCCAGTCAGCCTTTGTGGAGAAATGGCGGCAGACCCCCTGGCAGTCGTACTGCTTTTGGGAATGAAAATCGAGGCTTTGAGTATGAGTGCTTACAGTCTGCCGAAAGTCAAGTGGTTGATTCGGACTCTCCCGGTGGAAATCGCCGAAAAAACGCTTCAGAAGGCTTTACAGATGGAGCATGAAAGTCAAATCAGGGAGCTGACGACACAAGTTCTCGACACACACATGCTGGGTGATCTTGTCGGCTGATTTTGAGATCGGAAAAATATATGACAAGGTCAACCTTGTGGCCGGGTTTCCGGGGCAGGATCTTGATGGTGAACCCCTCCCTTGGTGTGCTGGACAATCCCATTGCAACACCGTCCATGGCGACCTTGCAGATCGATGGTGGCAAGCGCCGGAAAATCCGGTCGGGAGATATCCTCGGTGCTCTGACCGGGGCAAATGGGATTGCGGGATCTCAGGTTGGCAAGATCAATATTTTTACCCATTGGGCCTATGTCGCGGTGACTCGTGATGCGGCCGGAGTTGCATTGAACAGGTTGAACGAAGGTAAATTGAAGGGCCGCACCACGCGAGCCCGGCAGGGCCGTCAGATTTTCAATTGATAACCTTTGCTGTTGAGGAAGTCGACAATCTGAACCATTTGCTCTACCGTTTTCAGGTCTGCGTCCATTCCCGGATGACGAACTCTGGTCGAAGTGAAGACCCCCATCCGTTTGAACAGATGCTTACGCAACGAGATCCCGACCCCGGGCTGGAATTCCCAGCGAGTCAAGGGAAGAAAATCATAAAAAAGCTGTTTGGCAGCGTCCCATTCACCGGCTCGAGCATGATTGTATAATTGCACCAACAGTTCGGCATAGACAAAGCCGGTCATGATTCCGACCGCACCCAGCTGCAGTTCTTCCAGGGCATAATTACCGCCCAGCGCGCCGAAAACTTTCAGCGGTTCGCCGACGGTCTTTTGCAGCGCCTGCATTTTCATTCCGGTCGGCGGATCTTCCAGTTTGATGTATTTGATATGCTCTGATGTTTCGAACATTTTGGTGATCAATTCAACCGACATGGTGATCCCGGTAACAGCTGGATAATCATGAATGATGCAGGGAATTTCAGCTGCTGCGGAAACTTGCTGATAGTATTCAAGAAGCGGTTTGTCTTTCTGGATACCATGGGGCCCGAGCAGTAAGGCATCGGCTCCAAGATCGCGGGCTTTTTCCGCCTGCAGTTTGGCTGGATCGGTTGCCGGTGCCCGGGTGCCGACCACAAGCTGCATATCATCGGGCATTCTCTTGCGATAAAGTTTTATGATTTCGGTACGCTCAGAATCAGTTATTTTAGGGCCTTCACCAAGTGCCCCCATGATGGCAAGTCCGTGGACCTTTTTTTTCTGCCATGCAGTCAATCAACTGTTCGATACTGGCATAATCGATCTCACCGTTATCGAAAAGGGGTGGGGACAATAGGGTAGATTCCTTTAAGAGTCATGGAGATTGCTCCTGAATTGGTTCCCGATTCATTTGGAATTGTAGATGGGAACGAGAGAACATGATGAAAGATATCTCGACTTGGAGGTTTACAGTTTGTTCAGTAAATAATAAGTCTCTCTGGCCGGTTTGAGGTGTTCGATCAGTAATTTATGTAAAAGAGACAGGTCTCCCTTTTGTAGCGCCTCTATCATGGTATATGCTCTTCCGCCATTCGCTCAATCAGCTGTGGATTGATGAAAGTATAAGAACGAATCGCATGTGACTTCATCATGTAGAGCTCAATCGCTTCAAAGAGTGCAGGATTATTAGAAGCCCTGTAAATTGCTTTGTGGAAATCGATATTTTTTCTGAAAATCACTGACAAGAGCCCTTTTTCTTTTGCATCCATATAATCCTGATGTATTGCCATCAGCTCTTCGATCATCGATTTTGATACCGGTAACGGTATCAACTCGATAGCTTTTGCCTCCAGCAGTTCTCGAACGACATAAATATCTTCAATTTCACGGGGTTCAAAATACCTGACAAAAGCTCCTTTGTTTTTTGCCCGGACAATCAGCCCCAGCTTTCCAACTCAAACAGAACTTGACGAACAACATTGCGTTTAGCGTCGAACCTCGACATTAACTCATCTTCAACCAGCCGTTCGCGTGGTTTCAGTCGGCCTAAAGCTATATCTTCTTCTAATTGGCAAGTCAGTTGTTCGACCCGATTAATTTTTTCTTCCGATATTGACGGTTCAATTTTTTTTACAACGGATGTCATATAGAGAGCTCCAGTGGATTAAGCAATAATTTATCATTTTTTATTCATTCTATCAGATTGGAACAATGAAGTATCTGTGTAATTATCAATAATATAATTGACAATATCTGGTTTGGCTGAAATATTGTCAAGCAGAAAGTTGCCAAAACACATTGCAAATATCCCGTCGATAGGAATTGCCATGTTAAAAAATATTCTTCAAGTTGGTCATTTCCCGGCACTTATGCAGCGTGAAATTGCTACCCGTGCAAGTGTCTGGACTGAACGGGACATTATTGTCAAGCCGGAACTTAAACAAAAAGTTCAGGGAATAATTACGCGGAGTAACGTTCCGATCAGTCAAGATCTGATACGGTCTCTTCCTGATTTACGTATTATTGCGACCTGTGGGGTCGGCTATGACCTCATACCGGTTTCCTTTGCTAGGGAGCGGGGCGTTATGGTTACGAATACTCCTGACGTTCTAAATACGGCAGTTGCCGAGCTTTGTCTCGGAATGACTATTAGCCTGATGAGGCAGATTCCAGCTTCGGATTGTTTTGTTCGCAGCTCTTTATGGTTACGGAATGCTTACCCTCTGACGACGGGACTTGCCGGTAAAAAAATCGGGATTGCGGGTATGGGAAGGGTTGGACGGGAAATTGCCCGAAGGTTTGAAGCTTTTGAAACGACCATCGCCTATTATGATCGTCAACAGCAGTGTGAGCTGGACTGGCCATTCTTTGCATCCCTTGCCGAGCTTGCAAGTTTCTCTGATGTTCTCGTTGCGGCTGTTCCCGGAGGCTTGGAGACTAGGCACATAGTTGATGCTGAAATCCTCAAGTCGCTTGGCTCTGAAGGATATTTTATTAATATCGCCCGCGGTTCTGTCGTCGATGAGAATGCTTTACTGACCGCTTTGGAGAAAGGGGACCTTGCTGGCGCCGCTTTAGATGTTTATCCCAATGAGCCGTTTGTGAATCAGCGTTTTGTTAAATTGAACAACGTATTACTTTCTCCTCATGCCGGTAGTGCCACAAAAGAAGCGCGACTGGCCATGATAGAACTTGCCATGGCTAATCTGGAAGCCTTCTTTGCAGATGCTACCTCTTTAAATCTTGTGAACGGCTAAAAATCGAAAGCGGCAGGGATATAAATAAAATAATCAACTTTTTCATCAAAATAATTATCGATAATCTTATTGACTTGGATATTTCTCCATGTTAGTTAGTTTTAAACGCTATGTCTGTTTTCCCAATGGGTTTTTAAAAGCTTTCGATCTGGGCCTTTGTGGATAATTTTCAATAAAGTGTTCTTAGAACACACTTTTTGTCATCAGGGGGAAGCACGGAAATTAACCATGATCTTCATGGCGAAGATCTATAACACGGGAGGTTTTTCGATGAAACAAGCAAGACGGACCATGGCGATAGTCTTGATTATCTCGGTAAGTGTCGGTTTTTGGGCGACCATTTCCATGGCAGCCAGTTATCCCAAAAACCGATCACTGTTATGCAGGGGTTCAAGCCCGGCGGTGGAAGTGACGCGCTTGCCCAACTTACCCAACCTTTTCTGGAAGAGCCGCTTGGAACAACTTTTGTCAACCAATATATCCCTGGTGCCACCGGTGCCATTGCGTGGACGAAGCTGGCAAAAACAACCCGGAACGATGGCTATACAATTTCCGTCACCAATACTCCGATGCTCATGACCAACTATATTATGAACAAGGAGATATCCTATAACATCAGCGAGTTGACCCCGATTGCCAACGTGGTTACTGACCCGGGTATTGTTGTCGTCAGTAAAGACAGCCCCTTTAAAACGGCTCAGGAATTCTTTGATGCCGCCCGTAAAAATCCGGGGAAAATTACCGTCGGTAACTCCGGTATTGGCGGCGACGATTTTTTCACGACTTTAATTGTCGAAAAAGCCAGCGGGTTGAAATTCCAGATGATCCCTTTCCAGGGGGACGGGCCTTCCTGGCAGGCTGCAATGGGTGGAAAAATCGATGCCAGCTTCAATAACCTAGGCATCACATTCCCTCAGATTCAAGCCGGGAATTTGCGTCCTCTGGTTCTTTTTGCAGAGGAACGCAACCCGAACCTGCCAGACGTTCCGACTTTGAAAGAGCTTGGTTATGACGTAGTGTCAGGTTCTTCTCGCGGTTACAGCGCCCCCAAGGGGATTCCTGCCGAAGCCCGTGAAACTCTGATCAACGCATTTAAAGCCATGGGCGCCAACCAGCAGTTTCATAAAACCGCTGCAGAAAGAGCTATGACCTTGGATTTGAAGTATGGCGCAGACTATGAGGAATATTTGCAAAAACAGGAAAAAATGTTCAAGGAAATCTGGGACGAAGTGAAAGATCAGTTTGCGCACTAATTCTGTTTTTCTCCCGGTGCGGGTTTGGCCTGCACCGGGAGAAATTTCGGGAGAAACCTGAATGAAAAACTGTACCCCTATGTTGCCTTTGCAGCACTGATTGATGTTACGGCAATAGCTTTTTCATAGAAACTCTGAGTATGCCGAAAGCTGCTTACCAGATGCCGCGATTGTTGATCCTGGCTTTGGCTGTTCTGTCTACCTTGATGGTCGTGGAGCAGGTCTGGAAACTGCGCAAGGGAGAGCAAAGCAGCAAGAAAAAAGACGAACTCGAAGCCGTTATGGCCGAAGCCGCCCAAGAGGTTGAACTGACCCCGGAAGAAAAACGCAGCAGTAGAATCAGAAGAGTTTTTTCGTTGCCACGCTGACGCTTTATATCGTGACAATCAAGCCGCTGGGATACTTCATTGCGACTCCTCTGTACCTTTTCGGCACCCTGATCTATCTCAAATCGACCAAGGCGTATATTTCCATGACACTGGCTGTCGGTTTTACCATTTTTGTCTATCTGCTTTTTGTACAGTTTCTGAACTTGCCGGTTCCCATGGGCCTGCTCGAGTTCGAATAAGGAGTTGCTGCCATGATTTTTGATGCTATCTTAACGGGTTTCGCTGGCGTCATGGCGCCACTTAATCTTGTTCTGATCGTTGTTGGAACGATGATCGGCCTGTTTGTCGGAGCCATGCCCGGCTTGTCCGCAACTATGGCTATTGCTCTCCTTCTTCCACTAACCTTCCCTTTGTCTCCGGCGTCGGGATTGAGCATGCTTGCATCCCTGTATATGGGGGCCATGTACGGCGGTTCTATCGCTGCGATTCTATTACGGACTCCCGGAACCCCGGCTGCCGCCGCAACCGTGCTGGACGGGTTTCCAATGGCCCAGAACGGGCAGGCGGGAAAAGCTCTCGGGGTGTCGCTGACAGCCTCGTTGATCGGCGGCGTCATCAGCAGTATTGCACTTTTGACCATCGCTCCGATCCTGGGGCAGGTCGCTTTGCAGTTCGGGCCGGTCGAGCTGTTTGCCGTGGCGGTTCTTGGCTTAACGATTATTGCTTCTTTGTCGCGCGGGTCGACGGTTCTCGGTCTGCTTTCCGGAAGTATCGGCGCTCTGCTGGCTATGGTCGGCATGGACAATATTACCGGCGTGCCGCGCTTTACCTTCGGAAACATTAATCTTTTCGGCGGTATTTCTTTTGTTGTCGCCTTGATCGGACTGTTCTCCATTCCCCAGGCCATCAGGCTGATCGAAAAGAAGGATGATCCGGGCCGCAAATCGGTTGTCAACAGCATCAGTGACAGAATGCTGCCGACCTGGACCGAGTTCAAGAGCATGATTGTCACCATGGTCCGCGGCGGTTTTATCGGTATCTTCACCGGACTGATTCCCGGGACCGGCGGCGATACGGCCTGCTGGTTCTCTTATAATGAGGCCAAACGTTTTTCCAAACATAAGGAAAAATTCGGAACCGGTCATATGGAGGGGGTAGCTGCGGCGGAATCGGCAAACAACGCCGTGGTCGGAGGGTCGTTGATTCCGACGATCTCGCTTGGAATTCCTGGAAGTTCCTCTGCGGCAGTGTTGATGGGCGGGCTGATGGTGCACGGAATTATGCCCGGACCGACCTTGATGACTGAATATGCCGATGTTACCTATACCCTGATCTGGGCCATTATGTTGTCGAATATCGTCATGTTCGTTGTCGGTCTGATGATGACACGAATGAGTATTTATGTGACTAAGGTCAAAGACACCATTATGGCACCTATGATTATCGTTATGTGTGTCATCGGCTCGTTTTCCATCAACAATAATATTTTCGACGTCATGCTCATGCTGTGTTTCGGTCTGCTCGGGTATGCCATGGATAAACTCAAAATTCCGGCTGCGCCCATGGTTGTCGGTCTGATACTGGGTAATCTTCTCAACGTCAGTCTGCATCAGTCGCTGTTGATCAGCGGCGGAAGCTGGATGATTTTCATGCAGAGTCCGATTGCTGCAACATTGCTGATTATTGCGCTGATTTCGATTTTGCAATGTACGCCATTTTCTTCCTGGATTCCGCGATTATGTAAATTCCGTCCGAACCGTCAGAAAGCCACGGATGTCAACGAATAATATTTAGAAAAATCTTTGTATTTAAGCGTTGCAGGGAAGATTTTGACAATAATCTTAAAGAGTTAGGGATTAAACATGCACCATGTCCAACTAGAGGGGTCCCAAGAAAACTATATCCTGGGCAAAGTTGTTTGTATCGGGAGGAATTATTTTGACCATATTGCTGAACTGGGAAACGAAGTCCCTGATCAGCCGGTTCTGTTCATCAAACCGTCAACCAGTATTATCTGCAATGGCGATAAAATCAGAATTCCTCAAAGCTCTTTCGACTGTCACCATGAGCTTGAGCTGGCAGTTCTGATAGGTAAGCAGGCCAGCAAAGTCACTGAAGCAGAGGCCATGGCGTGTGTTGCCGGTTACGGTATCGGTATCGATTTGACTCTGCGCGACATCCAGAGCAGACAGAAGGAAAAAGGGCTCCCCTGGGAGATCGCCAAGGGTTTTGACACCTCGTGTCCTTTATCGAATTTTGTTGCCGCTGGAAAAATCGGCGATCCGCACAGTTTGCGGATGAGACTCGAAGTCAACGGAGAGATCCGTCAGGATGGAATGACGTCCCTGATGATGCGCAAGATTCCCGAAATCATAGCTGAAGCGTCGCAATTTTTTACTTTGCTTCCCGGCGATGTTGTCCTGACCGGAACACCCCAAGGGGTCGGCGCAATTAAAAGCGGCGATGTCATTCGTGCAGAGATCGAGCAAATCGGTGAATTAAACCTGTCGGTTGCCTGATGGAGCGGTCAATGAGAATTGCAATAAGGAGGACCTGTGAGGATTGCAACGATAAAATGTAGGGGCGTGGAGACCGCGGTCATTGTCCAGAATGATTTTGTCATCAGGTTTGACAGTTTGAACAAAAAGCTCAGCAAAAATTGGCCGACCGATGTCCTTTCCATTCTGCAGCAAAACAGTCTGGATGAGATCAACGATTGGTATCGCAATGGCGGCAAAGATAAAATCATGACGCTGACCGGGGAGACGATTCCGCTTGAACAGGCCGAGTTCGGGCCGCTCTACCGCAATCCGCGTAAAATCTTCGGAATCGGCCTTAATTATGTCGACCATGCCGCTGATTTGGCGGAAAAGGCTCCAAGTGGAATCCCCGCCAGTTTTTTTAAACCGGATACCACTATTATCGGGCCGGACGATACGATCAAGATTCCATTACAGTCGGACGGTACGACTGCCGAAGCCGAACTGGGCGTTATTTTCGGCAAAGAATGTCTCGATGTCGAACGCGAGGACTGGCTGAGCGTCGTTGCCGGTTTTACCACCATTATCGATATGACGGCCGAGGACATCCTGCGCAAGAACCCCCGCTATCTGACCGTTTCAAAAAGCTTCGAAAGCTTTTTCAGCTTCGGACCGCAATTGGTCACCAAAGACGAGATTCAGGATGTCATGAAGCTCAAGGTCGCCACGATTCACAACGGCAAGGTTCATGCTGAGAATGTTGTTTCCAACATGACCTTTCCGCCGGACTTTCTCGTTTCTTACCACAGCAAGGTGATGAAGATGTATCCCGGGGACATTATCTCGACCGGAACGCCACGCGCTGTTCACATTCGGCATGGCGACAGGGTCGCTTGTCGAATCGACGGTTTTGCCCTGCTTGAATGCCCGGTTATCGACAAGAAGGTCGGACACTAACGATCTTTTCCAACAACAAGGAGAAAAAACATGAATTTAGGATTGAAAGATAAAGGCGTCATCGTCATGGCATCCAGCTCGGGGCTCGGCAAGGCGATCGCAGCCGAGTTTGCCCGGGAGCAGGCCAGGGTGATGTTGTTCAGTCCTTTCGAGGACCAGCTGAAGGAGGCTCAGGCCGATATCGAAGCCGAAACGGGGTCCGCTCCGGAAATTTTCGTCGGCGACATCACCAAAGCCGAAGACATCAAGATGCTGGTCGCTACCACCGTGGAGACCTTCGGAAGCGTCTACGCCCTGATCAACAACACGGGGGGACCGCCGGCCGGAGTTTTTGACAGCTTCGACGACGAGGCCTGGCAGAAAGCCTACGAACTGACCCTGCTTTCCTATATCCGTGCCGTCCGCGAGGTGTTGCCGCACATGCGCAAGGCGGGGGGAGGGCGCATCCTGTGCTCGACCTCGTCGTCGGTCAAGGCGGTTCTCGACAACCTGATCCTGTCCAACACCTTTCGCAGCGGCGTCGTCGGTCTGGCCAAGACCCTGTCTCAGGAGCTGGGCAAGGACGGTATCCTGGTCAATGTCATCGCCCCGGGCCGTATCGGGACCGCCCGTATCGACCAGCTCGACAAGATTCGTGCTGACAAGGCGGGGACTTCGGTCGAAGAACTGCAGAAAAACACGTTCAAGACGATTCCTCTGGGGCGTTACGGCGAGCCTGCCGAGTACGGCAAGCTGTCGGCGTTCCTCTGCTCCGAAGCCAATACCTACATTACCGGTCAGACCGTGCTGGTGGACGGCGGCCTGGTCAAGGCTCTCTAGAGGGAGCCCCGTTTTTTTGGGGATCCCTTGCAGGTTCGTTCTTTCGTCGCGGGTGACCGGGATTCCCGGTCACCCACAGCGAAGATCACTGGAACGACCATCACTCCGACGAGGAGGAACCATGACTGTCAAGCGTGGCGACATTAACACTATTACCGAAGCCTACTATTCCGGACTGATGAGTTCCTGTGGATTCAGGCGAAAGGATATCGATAAACCGATTATCGGCATCGTTAATTCGTGGACCGATGTCAATCCTGGACATGAGCCCCTGGCCAAGTTGGCCGGGCATGTTCGGGAAGGGATCTGGGCCAATGGTGGAGCTCCTGCCGAGTTCAATGTGCCGGCTCCCTGTGACGGTATGGCGCAAGGGCCGGGCATGCACTATGTCCTGGTTCAGCGGGATCTGATTGCGTCTTCCATCGAGTCGATGGTCAAGGCCCACGGCTTTGACGGCCTGGTCTTTCTGTGCTCCTGCGACAAGATTGTCCCCGGCATGTTGATGGCCGCAGCTCACCTCAACCTGCCGACCCTGTTTCTGACCGCGGGCGCCATGCAACCCTACAAGGAGCAGGGCAAGGTTTATGTCACCTGCGACCTCAAGGAGGCCATGGGCAAACACCGTGTCGGAGAGATTGACGATACGACCATGGAACGCTGGATCAGCGGCATGTGCAGTTCTTCCGGCACCTGTTCCATGTTCGGTACCGCCAACACCATGGGGTCTTTTCTGGAAAGCACCGGAATTGCCCCGCTGCGTTCATCGACCATGTTGTTCAGCTCCTCAGCCAAGGTCTGGCAGGCCCGCAATGTTGGCGAACGGATCGTCGACCTGGTCAGGGAGAAGAAGAATTTTCGCGACTACTTCACCGACGCCAATCTGCAGAACGGCATAAAATATATCTCGGCAACCGGCGGCTCGACCAACGCGGTTCTTCACCTGATCGCCGTTGCCAGGACTCTGGAGACGGAATTACCGCTGCGGAAATTTGACGACATCCAGGCTTCGGTTCCGGTCGTTGCCAAGTTCAAGCCGTCATCGCAGTACAATATCAACGATTACGATGAAGCCGGGGGGGTGGCGGCGGTTCTGAAGACCATTCGGGACCATCTTGACCTTGACGTGGAGATGGCTTTCTACGGAACCCGCCTGGCCGGGCTGGTTGACGGCGTCAAGGGACCGATCAACCGCGAGATCATCCGGGATCTGGACAACCCTTTGGCCGAAGCAGGCTGTTTCTCCATTCTTTTCGGGAATCTGGCGCCGTTTGGAGCGGTCGTGAAGAAGACCGGCGTGGATCCGAAAATGTATCGCCACAAAGGGCCGGCTGTGGTCTTCAACTCCGAAGAGGAGGTTCGCGATTTCATGCTGACCAAAAAGATCGATCCGGGTTCGGTTCTGGTAATTAAGTACGAAGGACCGAAAGGCGGTCCGGGAATGCGGGAGATGTCGATACCCGCAGCCATGCTGGTCGGCATGGGGTTGCACACCTCGGTCGCGATGATCACCGACGGCCGTTATTCCGGCGCGTCAAAAGGACCTTGTGTCGGGCACATCGCTCCCGAAGCCTGGGACGGCGGCCCGCTTGCCGCGGTTGAGAACGGCGATATCGTTGAAATCGACCTGGATGGCAACAGCCTGACTCTGCATGTGCCGGAGGATGAAATAGCGGCGCGCCTGGCCAAGGTCGTCAAACCGCAACGTGACGTCAGGGGAACCCTGCAAGCTTATCGTAACGGTGTGGCCGGTTCCGACCAGGGAGCCGTCTGGCTGTTCTGATCGGGCGTCAAACGAATACAGGGAGCCATGCGAGTGTTTTTGTCCGGCCCGGCTGCCCCACAGGGAAATACGTCATGAGCATATTCAACAATTTACTCGACCCGGTTCCGATGCCCCGGCTCGTCAGGGCCAGGCAAACCTATCCGCGTCCTCTCTGCTCTGACCCGGAAGGGGTCTTGCTCCGCAAATTGCACGATGGCGGGGTCCTGCGGCAGATCAAATCGGGAATGTCGATCGCCATTACCGTGGGGAGCCGGGGAATCACCAACCAGCCTTTACTGGTACGAGCGCTGGTCGGAGAATTGAAAAACGGGGGCTTATCCTTTTGTCATCCCGGCCATGGGGTCGCATGGTGGAGCCACTGCGGCCGGACAACAGACGATGCTCGAAGGGATGGGGATCACCGAGCACTATATCGGTGCCCCTATTCGAGCAACCATGGACACGGTCATTCTTGGGGAGGCCGCTTCCGGTCTGCCGGCCCAGATTGACAGATACGCCTATGAAGCCGACGGCGTCATCATCGTGAATCGGATCAAGCCGCACAGTTCTTTCCGTGGCTGTTTTGAAAGCGGGTTGGCGAAAATGATCACCATCGGCCTGGGAAAACAGCGAGGCGCCGAGGCTTGCCATCGGCTCGGGTTTGGCAAGATGGCCGAAAATATTCCCCTGATTGCCGGCAAGGTCATTGCCGAAGCCAATATCCTGTTCGCCGTCGGTCTTATTGAGAATGCCTACCATGAAACCGCCCGCATCGAGGTTATCCCGACCACGGAGATTCTGCAGCGCGAACCTGTGTTGCTGGAAGAGGCCAAGGGGCTCTGTGCTCGATTGGCTTTTGACCGGCTGGATGTCCTGATCATGGATGAAATTGGTAAAGACATCAGCGGCACCGGTTTCGATACCAATATCGTCGGTCGTTACCACACCGAATTTATCAGCGGAGGACCGCAGATTACACGGATTGCCGTGCTTGATATTACCGAGCGCAGCCACGGCAACGGCAACGGCCTGGGGATTGTTGATTTCACCACACGGCGAGCGTACGAAAAGTTTAGGTTTGAAACAACCTATCCGAATGCGTTGACTTCGACGGTTCCGCTCAGTGTCAAGATTCCGATGGTCTTGGAGAGTGATCGCCATGCCATACAGGCGGCCATTCGCACCTGTAACGTTTTTGACCAGAATCGGGTACGTCTCATGCGGATTAAAAACACCATTGAGATGGATGAGGTCGAAATTTCTACAAGCCTGCTCAAGGAGGTGCAGGGGAATTCAGCTATTGAGGTTAGCTCTGAGCCATACGAGTTGCCGTTCGATAATAATGGTAATCTGCTTTAACGCTGTCCGCGAGGGAAAAGTCCCGAACGGACATTTAAAAGACATGAGGTCTTAAATAGGAGGATTTTTCCATGGGGAAAACGTTGCGTTCCATGGTCCTGAGCCCGGAAGACACGGTTGCCGTTCTGCTGGAAAAAGGATCCCGCGGTGACAGTGTCACCGTTAATGGTCAAGAAATCGTGCTACAGGAAGATATCGATTTCGCTCATAAGGTACTGATTAAAGATTCTATTAAGAACGCTCCAGTCATCAAATATGGAATTCAGATCGGCTACATGCTGTCGGATTCTACCAAGGGTATCTGGATTCATGGTCATAACATGGGTTGTGACCGGGGCAAGAAAAGAAGGGAACAGGTGACATGAAATTTAAAGGTTATCGCCGCGCCGACGGCCGGGTCGGGATCAGGAACCATATTGCCATTATTCCTTCAGTGTTTTGCGCCAATAATGTCGCCGAACGCATTGCCCGAACCGTGCCCGGAACCGTTGCTTTGCGCCACCCTGTTGGTTGCTCTCAGGTCGGTTACGATCTCGAGTTGACCGCCCGTACCCTGTCCGCCATGGGAACTCATCCCAATGTCGCTGCTGTGCTTGTTGTCGGGCTTGGCTGCGAGCGCTTCCAGCCGACCGAGCTGTACGACGCCGTCAAAAAGAGCGGTCGGCCGGTTGAGATGCTGGTTATCCAGGAGGAGGGCGGCTCTTCGAAAACGATCGCCAGGGGAGTCGAGATCGTTAAGGATTTTTTGGAGCAGGAAAAAAAACGCCCCGGGTTGAATGCGATATCTCCGAATTGACAGTTGCCCTTAAATGCGGTGGAACGGATGCGACCAGCGGCCTGGCCGCCAATCCGGTAGTTGGGGCCATGTCCGATCTGCTGGTTAAAAACGGCGGCAGCAGCATTCTTTCGGAGCTTAACGAGCTGATCGGCACCGAAGATATGCTGGCCGGCCGGGCGGTCAGCAAAGAGGTTTCCGACAGGATTTACGCAGCCGTTTACGGCATCGAAGACAAGTTGCGGACGGGCTGCGACGAACGCTACGCAGGTCGTAACGAACTGATTTCCCCCGGAAATTACGACGGCGGGGTCAGCAACATTGTAGAAAAAGCGTTGGGAGGGGTTTACAAAGGTGGAAAATCACCGGTTGTCGATGTCCTCGAATACGCCGTTCCTCCCAGTGTGGACCAGAAAGGCCTGTTCCTGATGAATTACGAAAGCCACGACGGAGAGGTCGTCACCGGAATGATCGGCTGTGGGGCTCAACTGGTGGCATTTACTTCGGGGCGGGGACCCGGCCGGCTTTCCCCTTGCTCCGGTCATCAAGCTGACCGGTAACAGTTTCATGTTTGAAAAAATGAACGAAAATTTTGATTTCGACACCGGTGGTATCATCAGCGGAGAAGCCACGATTGAACAACTGGGAGAAGACCTTTTCAAGCTGGTTGCAGACGTTGCCTCTGGCCATATGACCGCCGCTGAGAAATTGGATTCATACGAACTTTTCTGTATAGCCCGAGCTTTGGGAGGGCATAATAATTCTCTGACATAACAACACAGTTGGCTCAGGAACCAGGAAAGACCTTTTCAAATGGAATGTCTTCACGACAATTTTCGTTAACGGATACGAACTCTGTCAGGAAGTAAACTCATCTATTAGAATGGTACTCAGATCGCTTTGCCGGAATCAGTGTTGATGTGCCTTATCGCAATCATTGGTTAATCTGGTGAAGCGGTCTGCAGCATTCTTTGCGTGGCAGGAACACAGGCCGTGTTCATCTTATAGAAGTAAAATTGACGCCGTCCGCATTTTCATTTCCACCGCATGAGCCAGCATTCCCGCTGACTTGTGAAATCCATATCCATTGCAACGAATTGTTGTGGAAGTACCTGATTCAATTCCTCTTTCTGTGTATCCGCCAGTGTCTGTTCAAGGATGAAGATTGCTTTGATCTTCTGTCCGATGGCGGCTATCTTGTCTCACTCTCCAGCAGCAATAGCAGGAACCATATCCATCCTCCCTCAAGGTTCAGGAGCTCTACTCCATCGGAGTGCCGTCGGAAACACGATTTCAACAGTGACCGCTTCTTACCTTTTCTTGCATTGTCACCTGTCCTTCTGGGGGCTAAGGTCAGCTCATATCCTGCACAGTCTCCCCCGGCAATAGGGTGTCCCTCTTTCTAATAAAGTCAATTAACGCTGAATTAACGCGGCGATGATAAATTTATAAAAATGAGAAATATCTCATCAATTCAGGGCTGCATCAGATCTGTTTTTGTCATCAGGAGGGGGAATCCGTTGGAATTGATGAGCTAAACCCTTTCATGTGAGCTGGCTGTATGGCTGGACAGTAACAACTTACAACGGTTGTGGAGGAGAGTAGATGATGAAACACAGACAAGTGGTTTGCAAGTTCATGCTTCTATTTATGGCGCTGATCGTTGCAATTTTGCAAGCGGGGTGATTGTCAGGCTGGAAAGTCTCCGCCTTATGAAGCGTTGTCTCAGGATGGCTCGACTGTGGTCGGTTATGCACGAGATGAGGATGGTCACAGTTATCCGATCAGACTGAATAATGGCACAACGACGGACTTGGGCACTCTTGGCGGCGATGACGGCTACGCCAATGCCGTATCGGCAGATGGTTCGGTCGTCGTTGGGCTGGCTGATAGTGCCGACGGCAGCAGGCATGCCTTTCGTTGGATCGCTGGTAACATGACCGATCTTGGAACCCTGGGTGGCAACTTCAGTTACGCCAATGCCGTGTCGGCTGACGGTTCGGTTGTCGTTGGGGGGCAGAATATACGGACGGTAACGCCCATGCTTTTCGTTGGGTCGCCGGTGGCATGACCGATCTTGGAACCTTGGGTGGTCCTCATAGTTATGCCAGAATGGTGTCAGATGATGGCTCGGTCGTTGCCGGGGTGTCCAGTACCGCTGGTGGTGACAGTCATGCCTTTCGCTGGGTCGCTGATAGCATGACCGACCTGGGGACCCTGGGCGGACGCTATAGTTATGCTAAGGCAATGTCGGCTGACGGTGCAACGATCGTCGGGAATTCTGTAAATGCCGATGGCAACGGACATGCCTTTCGTTGGTTCGCTGACAACATGACCGACCTGGGGACCTTGGGGGGGAGCTACAGCTCTGCCACTGCAGTGTCGGCCGATGGTGCCGTTATCGTTGGAGGTGCCGAAAATAATGACGGCAATACCCATGCCTTTCGTTGGCTTGCTGGCAGTATGACCGACCTGGGGACCCTGGGTGGAAGCTTCAGTTACGCCAATGCGGTTTCTGCGGACGGCACTACGGTTGTAGGTGAGGCAGAGACAAAAACAGGTCAGCAGGCTTTTCGTTGGGATCAAAAAAGTGGTATGCAGACAGTGCATGAATGGCTCGGTGATGATGTTTCCCTTCAGGGGTGGGAGCTTTACGAGGCTAGCGGTGTCTCTGCCGATGGTTCGGTTCTGATCGGCAGTGGTCGTGATCCCGACGATAACTATGTTGGTTGGATGGCCCGCAGTGCGCGTTGATTGATCCGCTGCAATGGTTGAACACGGTTTCGGGTGCCCGTCAGATTTCCACACCGGGACCCAACTGAGTTCTCTTGCTCTGTACGGTGCCCACCACCGCCCGCTGATGAGTTATGATCAGATCGGAGAAGGATTGGGCTTCTGGGTGACAGGTGATCTGGGGCGCTTTGAAGACAATCAGGATCTCACCTCAGTCTCAGCCGAAATCGGCCTGTACAATGATTATGCTGATGATCGGGTGCGTGCCGGCTTGGGCCTTGGTTACTCCGGGCAAAGACAGGACCTTCCTCTATCCGGTTGTTCTGATCTGGATGGTGGTTATCTGATTGGTGAGATAGACTGGCGCACGGCCCCGAAGGGACCTGATCGCCTCTGTCACGGCAATATACGGTCTGTGGGACGCCGATGTTAAGCGCAGTTATCTCAACGGAGCGGATCTGGACCGTTCGGCTGGTTCTACCGATGTGCAAAGCGCCGCTATCCGGCTGAAGATCGATTGGCAGGATGCCGTCCGCCTTGGTCCGGTGCGTTTCGATCCATATGCAGGCCTGTCCCTTACTCACACCAGCGTCGATGGTTATACTGAAACGAGCGGCAATGTGCCTGCTCAGTTCGATAAGCAAACGCACGATGCGCAGGAGCTGCGCCTCGGATTGGTCGGAGTCATGGCGGTCAACGAAGCGACGCGATTGCGCCTGACCATCGAAGGGGTTCGGCGCTTTGACGACAGTGGTCCGGCCTTGACCGGTCAGGATGTGGGTGGCTTCGGGATCAGCTTTGATCTGCCCGGTGACGACATAGAGCGATCCTGGGTCCGGGGAGGAGTTGAAGTCGATTATACGACGAGTACCAGCTCAATGATCTCCATGAGCCTGAATAGTACCGGCCGAGGCCAGGACCCCAGCGTCTCGGGAGCTGTCAGCTATCGTAAGAAGTTCTGATTATGTCTCTATATATTATTATTTACAGTCAATTTTTTGAAGTGTTTATAGGTGTCAGTGTTTTAATTTAGTGAAATATTAAGAGACTCAAAATCATTTTTGCGCGAAAAACCTCGGCCTTTTTTTAAGATGGGCCGAGGTTTTTGTCTATTGCTTTTGTCTCGGGCTGGTGGGAGGTCATCTATCTACAATATTGAAGAGTGACAATTTATGCTTAACGGGTTCGGACTTTTCTCAAAGCACTGTTTGCAATCGAAAGCTTATCGTTTTATTGTTGCAGGCCATTTTTAGGAGGCGGTTGCAACTTGGCGTTGGGCGGCAGGGGAAAAAAGACCAGGTTTGTTTTCGCTTTTCGAAAATATGATTGATCAATTTTGCCTAGCCAAACAGGACACCCATTGTGAGTCAAACCGATTTTTCTTCTCTGAACCTCCATGCCGATCTGCTAACAAACCTGACTTCCGTCGGCTACGAAACAATGACTCCGATCCAGGCTAAAAGTCTGCCGCATATTTTGGCGGGGCAGGATGTGATCGGCCAGGGTAAGACCGGCTCAGGTAAAACGGCGGCTTTGGACTCGGCTTGTTGGAAAAGTTGAAAGTGAAGAATTTTCGGGTTCAGTCGCTGGTGTTGTGTCCGACCCGGGAACTGGCCGATCAGGTCGCCCAGGAAATCCGTAAACTGGCACGTATAATTCATAATATTAAAGTCCTGACCCTTTGCGGAGGCGTTCCGTTTGGACCACAACTCGGTTCGTTGGAACATGGAGCGCACATTATTGTCGGGACCCCAGGGAGGGTTGATGAACATGTTCGCAGAGGTTCGTTGCAGCTGAAACACCTGAGTATGCTGGTCCTTGATGAAGCGGATCGTATGCTGGATATGGGTTTTCAGGAGGAGTTGGATGCCATTATCGATCAGACTCCGATTACGCGCCAGACCCTGTTGTTCAGCGCTACTTTTCCGGCACAGATTGAATCGATAGCCGCGCGGGTTATGATCGATCCCGTGATGGTTCAGGTTGAAGCCACCCATGCCGGTAGCATCATTTGCCAGCATTTTACCCGGTTGGTGATGATATGGATCAGCGTCAGACCGCCTTGAGACTGTTGCTGTGCCACCACAGCCCGGAATCGGCAGTGGTGTTCTGTAATACCAAGCGGGACACACAGGATGTTGCGGATTATCTCAGGGAGCATGGGTTCTGTGCCTTGGCCTTGCATGGCGACCTAGAACAGCGCGAACGCGATCAATCTTTGGTCCGCTTTGCCAATAAAAGTGTGTCGATTCTGGTCGCTACCGATGTCGCCGCCCGCGGTCTGGATATTGAGGCTCTTGACATGGTGGTCAACTACCACATCGCCCGTGAAGCTGAGGTTCATGTTCACCGCATCGGCCGAACCGGACGAGCGGGGAGTCAAGGGCTCGCCTGTTCGCTCTACAGTGAAAAGGAACGTTTCAAGGTCAACCGTCTGGCCGGGTTTCTGGGGCAGGATCTTGATGGTGAGCCCTTACCTCCCCTTGGTGTGCTGGACAATCCCATTGCAACACCGTCCATGACGACCTTGCAGATCGATGGTGGCAAGCGCCGGAAAATCCGTCCGGGAGATATCCTCGGTGCTCTGACCGGTGCAAACGGGATCGCCGGATCTCAGGTTGGCAAGATCAATATTTTTACCCATTGGGCCTATGTCGCCGTGACTCGTGATGCGGCCGGAGTTGCGTTGAACAGGTTGAACGAAGGTAAATTGAAGGGCCGCACCGTGCGAGCCCGGCGGATCAGAGGGTAAAGTTCAGTTCTTAAAGGCCTCTCGGATCAATTCTTCCTGGCCGAGTGCATTCAGGGCCTGGCATGCCGAAGCGCGCACGCAATCCTCTGGATGGGACAGCATTTCCCGCAGCCATTCGAGTGATTTCGGGGTCAGGGCGACCAGCGCTGTTGTCGCTCTGGCGCGGATGCGCCAGCTTGAATCCTGGATCAGCGGGACGAGAAGACGGATCGCTGCCGTATCCTGACTGCGCTGGATGCGAGAGATGATGCTCAAGCGGACCTCTTCGTTCGGCTCGGAATCCAGGATCGTCGCCCAGTCGAGTCGAGTCGTGCCTGAGTTGATTGCAACGGCCCGAATGGCTGGATCTTCGTGTCGGCAAAGAGGATCGATGATGTCACGATCGTCATCCCGTGGCGGAAGTTGCTGCAGGCACTTCAGCGCCCACAGAAGGACTTCTCCCGTGGCGGTCCTGATAATCGCGCGAACCCTTTCCCCCTCTTCCTTGCATGGCTGTTTCGACGATTCACGCAAAATCTTAATCAGAACCGGATCCGGTAACAGTTGCCAGAACGGCATCAGGGGTGATGTGCCCGCAGGAGAGATTTCCTGCAGCAGCTTGAACGCTGACAACGAGTAAGGACCTTGCAGTTCGGCAATCCAGCTATCCACCGTTTGTGAATTGACGGGAGGGGCTGCTCCCTTATGATCCGAAAGCATGGCAATGCGGATAGCGAGTTCCGGGATGAGGTTGCCGCAATCCGCTAACAGGTTGGCTGCCGCGCGGGTTTTTGTTTGCTGTCCCCCCGCCTGCAGGACGGGAGCCAGAAATCTGACCCGCTCCTGCCGGGGCAGCTTGGCGATTTCTTTGGCCGTCAACAGGATAACACGCGAATCATCTGTTGCCAGGAATTCCTTTTGGGCGAATTCCATGCCCCGCGAATCCCGCAGTTGAAACAGGGCGAAAACGTAACCGGACTTGAGATTCCGGCTCTGGGGGTGATCGCACAGGTGAACCAGCTCAGCAAACAGATCAAGACCGTTTTCCCGACAGATTGAAACTGCCTTGTCAGGTTGTCTGACAATGGTTTTGATCGTTGCTGCGCAGATGGAGAGGTTGTCATTGTGCAGTGCTCCCAGCAGGTCGGCGGCCGTTTTATTGTGATCTGTTCTGACATGTGATTCCCTTGCCCCTTTTCAGATGAATTTGACCTCAACAGATGATGGAGGGTGTCCCCACTCGTTGTCCGGGTCCTGCCCCGGTTGACCGATAACGTTGCTCATCTCCGATTTAAAGCTGCCCAGGCCGAGATCGAAGTCAAATTTTTCCTCGAGCGTCTGGACCAGATTGAAATTCTTTTCTCCATGCAATGACGGCAGCAGGCAGAAGATTTTGGCAAAACTCATTTTGGCCCAGATTCCGACAGCGACATCCATAAGTTCGAGGGTCTGCTCAAAACGGATGCCGATTCTTTCGACCGAGGGGATGTCGAGGCGTCCACTCGGGTCGGTTCCGGTAACGGTGGAACCGTCAAACGTCAGAGATTCGAAGATAACGTCATCTGCGATAAGTTCAGTCATTTTGACCCGCAGGGGAAAGACCAGGTCGATCTCAGGTCCTATGGACAGCGACACGCCGGCTTCTTCCTCCAGTGAAATCATCGCCTCTCCAATGGTTGTTAAAAACGTCACGGCTGCGGCAACTGCGGGAGTAAAGACATTGCTGCCAACATCGATGCCAACTTCGGCGATCTGCCGGGCAAGATAGATAAAGTCCCATTTCATGGGGATTTTAATATCCAGAAAAACCCCGTTCGGTTGGGTCATGCTCTCCTGGTGGTAGTCCTGCATATGGTCGAGCAGACCTTGGGGCATAAGGGCGATCAATTTTTTAAAGGCGGGGATTTTGGTTCGCAGATCCCAGATCAGATCGAGCCCCATCGGAATAACATCGAAGTTAAAATTATGACTTTTGTTCATCAGGTCATGCCAATGTCCGCTCACCCAATGCGGGTGCCTCCAGGATCCGCCGGGGTGGCCTGGAATCCATTGGTCTAGCGTTAAAGACAGGTTGATATTAATCAGCAGGCCGAAGAACGCTCCCCCCATAACCGTATTATTGCCAATGCTCAGAACCATGGAGCTGTCTGTTATCGTACCTTCTTCAACAGTAATACTGGATGTCCAGGAAGGCAGGGCGAGTCCAGCGGTCCAGTTCCAGGACAGTCTGGCCTCGGCTTTATTCAGTCCAAGCTTTTTGCTGGTGTCAAACAGGACTCCGGATTCACCGACGGTTGTTTTTCGGCATTGAGACCTTGAGGGCCGTAATAGGACAGACTGTACTCCAGACTGACGGGGTCGCTGGTTCCGATAAACGTTTTTCAATGGTTTGCGTGGCCATACTGTATCCCTCTTGTCAACTCGGCAGGCCGAGAACCAGTGATGAGGTTCCATCTGCAAAAGAGCAGAAGAAAACCAGACGGTTTTGGTTATCGACATGTTTTGTGGTTGTACCGAACAGGATCTGCTCAACCGGGGCGCCGCCATCGGACAGGATGTCGCCACTGCTCAGCAGGGGGATATGCTCAATACCGTCATAAACAAAGAGCGTCATTGCCGCCTGACCATCGGTTTCCGTTACGGCAGCATAATAGAAGAGTCCATCGCTGCCCGCGGCACCGGTGGTTATCGCCAGGACTTTTCCATTATCGCTGGTTGTTCCGGTCGAAAGAATGATCTGATTGTCCTGAATCAGGTTCATCTGATCATCGACATCCAGCAGTGAAAAAATCTCCCCGGATGGCCCGACTCTGGAACCATAGCCACCCTCGCCGTTGACGGTAACCGCATCCGTGGAAGCCCCGTCCGGGGCCGTCATGAGTTGCGTATCGTTTGGATAATTGATGTTTCCGGTGATATTGAAATGACTTTGTGTCTCGTTGACCGTGGCGGAAAAAGCGGAATAGGACGCTGCAATTCCGGCAGTGAAATCGCCATTGGAGTTATGGTCAAGCAGACCGAAGGCCGAGATATTGTGATCGGTTCCGGTGATCATATCCCCTGAAGATGTGAGGATATTCGAGTTGATCAGGGAGGCATCGGGAATATGAATCAGGCTGCTTTTTGCGCTTGATCTGCTGCTGTTGGCGGGAAGGTGGTGGGCGTTGGCAATGATGTTGTCATCGATAAAGGATACATCCCCGAAAATCCCTGAACTTTTGGCGTCTCCGCCAGCGAATTCCTGCCCCGCAATCAAGACCGGTTCAAATCCCTGGCGATCGGTCTCGACATAAAGGCCGGCCCCGTAGTGATCTTCCGAATATCTTGCATCGGCATCGATCACCGCAGCGATATGTCCATCATGGTTGATATCGTAGGCTTTGCAGGTGCTGACCACGCGTCCATCCGTCAGAGTGTCTCCGGTAAGTAGGGCCGAGCGCTCCCAGGATACGATCGGTTTGGTGCCACCGGTTTCGATTCCAAGCTGGAATAATCCCCGACGTTTATCGTTGTCCACGGCATCAAAGGAGACGATTCCGTTTGAGCTGATATGGGCTGAGCCATAAAAGCGTTCAATCTGGAAGGCCGCTCCGCTGGAATCGACGATCGCACCATTGTCCTTGATCCGGTAGAAGCGATATCCGTTTGGGATGACATAGCTTGAGCTTCCGCAGCCGGTCAGCATGATCCCGCCGATAGCCGTAGCCGTCAGCTGGATGAATTCACGTCTGTTCAGATGTTTCAACGGTCTCTGTCTCCTTGTCGTAGATCCCTGTCAACATAAGTGGTTAAATTTTGAAATTGGCAGAGGTAAATTTTTTATTTCTAATTTATGAAGATACCAGAGGACCGTTAGTTGAGCGTTAATCGAGAAAGATCAGAAATAAACATAAAAAGGAGGGGTTAAGTGTTGTGTGCCGGATCGGTCGGCTCGATTGATCCCGCCGCCATGATTTGGCGTGCTGCAATGAGGTCGGGGCAGGAAAACCCTTCATTGAAACGCCGGTAGGTATCGATCAAAAGCTCAGCCCCTTGGGATGGCCGGTTTTGTATTGGAGGTTGTTCAGCGAGCGCCTTTGCGGCGCGCAATTCGTAGAGGAGAGCAGATTGATTCTGACTGATCTTAAGGGCCTGGCGAAAACAATCTTCAGCGGCAGCGGCATTGTCTTCGGACTGTTGCAAGAGGCAGATTCCTTGGTGACGATACAGTTCAGCTTCAACATGATGATCGTCCAGTTTGTCGATCAGTTCAAAAGCGCTGTCAATGAGGGCAAGGGCCTGCTGAGGCTGTTGAGCGTGACACAGCCCGTCAATCTGGGTCTCGAGAAAATGACAGAGATGCCGCTCATCAGTGGAGCAACCTGATCGACAGCCCATTTCATCTCAGGGAGTCCGCCGAGATCTCCCATCATGACTCTGGACCAGCCTCTCATCAGGGTCGTTCCCGCCAGCCACAGCGGAAAATTATTCTCCTGAGCCAGAGCGATGGTCTGATCTGCCAGCTTCAACGTCATCGCCGGTTGCCTGAGCATGCGGTGAAGAACGGTAAAGAAGGTTAAAGCGTAACCGCGACTGAAGGGGTGTCTGCACCGCTCGGCCTCTTCGACCGATTTTTGCCCCGCGATCAAAGCCTGCTCCGGGAAACCGAGCAGGGACAGGGTCCATGACAGATAACCGTTGCCGGTCGCAAATGAATTTTCACCGTAATTGGCTATAAGAGCATCGTGCTGTTGGGGAATATAGGCGTGAACCGCATGTTCCAGATGGTGGCGCGAAGCTTTGAACTCCCCACGCCAGAACTGAACATTGCCCAGAGCGAAGGATGCCTGCTGGCGTGCCAGAGGATCTTTCCCCGTCCGGGCGATTCTGACCAGCCGTTGGGCCAATCGCAAGGAGTGGGACCAGGTTGAGTGAGAGCTGGCACCGGCCCACAGGCCCCATAGGGCAGGAAAACTCTGAACGGAGAATTCTTTTTGTTCGCTCAGTTCAGCCGCACGAAGATAGGCTTCCGCCCCTTGAGGAGAGGCATATCCTTCAACGGCATAAGCTGAGGCCCCGAGACCGACCTGAAGCTGCCACTCGAGCTTTGCGGCATCTTGATTTTTTGCAGGTGGGGGATTAACGCCAGCCCTGATTTGAAATGGCGGACGGCTTCATGATGGGCATTATGGGATTGTGCCAGCGAGCCTGCTCTCAACCAGCATCTGACCGCAGGTTCAACTTCTCCGGCGTTACTCCAATGATAGGCCAGCAGTTCGGGTTGAGCTGTCGCCATCTCAGGAGTATCGGCGGTGAAATCTGGCGATCCGTAGATGGGCGGATTCCCGATCTGCGCGGGTCTGGGACAGATAGGCAGCATCGCGAATCAACGCATGACGGAACTGCCAGTGACTCGCTGAAATAATAACGAGCAGGCCTGCCTGCTTTAAGCGCAGCAGGGCTTCAATGGCCTGTGTTTCGCTCCAAAAGGCTAATTCAGCAACCAGTCGCGGATCAAATTCTCTGCCGATCGTTGCTGCCAGCTGGGCCAGTCTTTTGTCTCCGTCCAACCTGTCCAGCCTGGTAGCCAGCAGGTCCTGCAGACTGGCCGGGATAAGCGCTTCTCCACAGTGTGGTGACGCGGCCGGCAGTCGACTCAACTCTTCTGCAACAGTGGGACGCCATCAGCTCGGGCGGTAATGCGATCCAAAAGAAGATCTGGTGTTTCCCGGCAAATGGCTGTTACGATTCGACGGATTTCCCGGTCCGGAAGAGGGCAGACAGGCATGAGCTCAACCTGATCGGGCCGCCAGGAAGGAGTGAATTCGGAACGAGCAGTCATGAGAAGAAGGACCGAATCGGGAAGACCGTTGTGAAGCAGAAAAGAGAGTGTCTCCAGAGTTGATGGATCGATCCAGTGCAGATCCTCAACAATGATCAGGATCGGTCGTCTCCGGGCTATCTGTCCCAACACCTCCAGCAGCATAGACATTGTCCGGTTGCGTTTTTGATGGGCGGGGATCTGGTTGAGTCGCTCTGTTTTCCCGCATGACAACGATAGCAGTTCTGCTGCCAGAGGCAGAATTTTTCGACCCGATTGGGGAACCATTGTTCGATGACCGCCGTCAGTCGGGCCAGTTTGGCTGGTTCGTCGTCACCTGGAAGCAATCCCAATATCGACTCGAGAAGGTTGATGACTGGTTTGTATGGCGACTGACTGAGTTTGAAGTCGCAATGCAGCTCTGTCGTGATGGCGGAAGTTTCGGGCAGGATCTCCTTGAAACTGCGAACCAGCCTCGACTTTCCGATTCCCGGATCACCTTGAAGCAAAACAGCACTGCCCCTGCCTCTGCTGACCGCAGCCCAAATCTTTTTTAGTGCCGTCATCTCACGCGTGCGCCCTACCAGCGGAGTCATTTCGGCAAGCCGGTTGAGGTGTTCGTCGCTGAATGCTGCCCCTGTGATTTTGAAGCAGGCTTCTGCCCCCCCTCTTCCCGGCAGGACATGATTGCCCAGTTTCTGGCATTCAAAATAACCGTCAATGAGTTTATGCGTGGTTTCGCTGACGACAATGTCGCCATTTCCAGCCAGTGCGGTCAAGCCGACCGCCCATCCGGTCGCTCTTCCACCGATATCCGCTTTTTGCCTGTCGATTGAACTTAAAACCAGGCTGGTGTGAATACCGATCCGCAGGTTTACACCTGTAAAACCAGCGTTTTTCAGCGACAGGGCCGTTCGGACAGCCAAAGCGGAGGCGTTTTCCTGAGCTTGGGGAAAGCCGTAAAAGACCAGCAAGCCGTCACCAATAATGTCTCCGGCTATATAGCCACCACTGAGACGAAAGATCTCTTTGCAGCGTTCAAGCGGTTTTTCAAGTTGTTCATATTCGTCCTCAGGATCCCCCTCGATATCCGGCATCAGGCAACAGTGGCAGATGGTGACCTGCCTGCGCTCCAGGTTCTGAAAGGGGATTTCGCGCTCTTTTCCTTCTGCGACAACGACCGGGACTGGCGCCGACTTGAATTCTCCACTCTGGATACTTTGAGCCAACTGCCGCGTTGTGACTTCCGGCATGATATCCAGTTCTTCTTTAAGGGTTCGACAGAAGGCCTGGTAGCGGTTCAGAGCAAAGCCCCGTTGGCCTCTGATTGCAGCAAGCCGGATAACCCGGCGAATACCTTCATCGTTCCAGGGGCTAAGTCGGCAAAGCGATCAGCAAACAAAAAGGCCTTATCAAATTGCGCCTGTTGTTCATGGCAGGACGATAGCTTTTCCAGTAAAAACAGCGCCCGCTGTTCAAGCTTGTCCCGTTGAAGCTGAAGCCAGCTTTCGAACTCCGGACTGCATTCCAGAACGATATTATCAAGCAGTGGGCCACGATAAAGGGCAGACATGGATTCCATCCGTTCAAGGCATGTCCGGCACGCAGTATCACTTTGCGGATTGGAGCACTCAGGAATCGGGGTCAGAAAATCTTCGAGGTCGGAATAGCATGTTGCGATGGCATCATAGCGGAGATCCTGCCGGGTCGATACCAGACAGGTTGGAGCAAGCTCTCCCATAGAGCGCTTGAGTCCGAGTAAGGTTTGTCTGAGGTTGTTTCGGCCTGCTTGTTCGGGAAGTTCCGGCCAAAAGAAATCGGCAATTTTTTGTCGCGAATGGGCGACTCCAGGGGTTGAAGCTAAATACGCCAGCAGGGCCAGCCCTTTTTGAGGCATGTTCTGCTCTATCCGCTGCCGATGGCTCTCGATCTCAACCGATCCCAGAAAACGGAAAGAGTATGTTGTGTCAGAATATTTCATTTTCTAGAAAGCCTGACCATGATGGGGATTAATGCAAGTCAATAATTATTGCAACCTAGCAAAATAAAAAAATGAAGGGAAGGTCTTTTCCTGAGAAGAGCCGGAAAGAGTGGAGATATTACCTGGCAGTCTTTGGATATGATAATGATTCCTTGTTTTCGCTTTCTGAAATTGACTCAAGCCGATCCCGAATCCAGGGCCGCCCAGGTGTAATATCCTGCTCCGGCAATAATCAGAGTGAGGGCAAAAAAGAAAATTGCAAAGCCACCGATAACGAGGGCCTGCTTGCGAAAGTCTTTGCGAAAACAGATGAAAGCCAGATAAAAACAGAGCAGAGCCAAGGGGCCGGTTAAAACTGCCATCATAAGAGAAGAACCTCAAGAAGGGGTGCGAGTGTAAAGATTTGCTACCTGTCGCAGGGAGTTTAGCAGGAACAAATCCTCTGCGGCAAGCCGGAGGTAGAGATACAACTTACAGGTGCAGGGAATATGAGTCGGATCGGTCTTAACGTGTTTGATCAGTCTCCTGCTAAACTATTATATAGTTGTCAAAGGTTTAAGAGCCCCCAGGGCTGACAGGGAGTGTTGATGATGTTGTCAATTGAAACCGATTGGGACCCGATTATGCGTCCTTGATGATTCTTCATTTATTCCCAAGTACCGGGCCGCCTGTTTTTGTGGCCGTGTACACTACGAGGTGAGTGCCGATCCCGTGGATGCGAAGTTCTGCCACTGTCGGGCGTGCCAGACACTGCATGGCGCTCCGATGCAATGGGCTGCCATCTTTCATAAGCACCAGGTGAGGTTGACTGCGGGTTTGAACCTGTTGCGATTTTTCAATAGCGAGCGAGGTACCAATGACCGCATCCCGCCCTGCAAAGTCAGCTGCAGTCGGTGTGGGACTCCCATTGCCGATGAAGGGCGCAGGATGTGGCTGGCCTTTCCGGCCCTGTTCAACTTCGGGGAGGCTGAGGTGCCGGAACCATTCAAACCAACCTGCCATATTTTCTACGGCCAGAGAGTTATTGATGTCAGCGATAATCTACCCAGGTGGTCTGGGCATAAAAACCTATCTGTCCGGTTCCGATAGGGCCCTGTTGATCTTATGTCCGCCTGTCTTTAAACCCTGTAGGGAAAAGAGAAACCGATAGTTTTGGGGGAGACTGACTGAACACAAACGGCAGCAGGTCTGGGCGTTTTATGCGTTCAAAAGTGATTATCAGTTGCTCTCCTCTACCATAATGTGAATAATGACTAATTATTAACAGTTTAGGATTTTTAAGATAGCAATGCGCCATCCTGTTTCAATTGTGGGAGGGAAGTCACGTTATGTCTCAAGTTTTGATCTGCTGTCCGCACTGTGGTTACAGTAAGAAAATGGCACAGGGTAAAATTCCAGCGGCGACCAGCAGGGCCAGGTGCCCTCAGTGTAAAGAAGTTTTTTCTTTGGTTGACGCCGTTCGACCATGGCCGGATCCGCCGCCGAAAGTCGAGCCTGAAGCGGTTGAAGAACCGATTGCTGAAACCGGATGGATCAGGTCGTGGCTGAGACAAGGTATCCTCGCTCGATCCGCTTTGAATTTAACGGCAGCGGCAGAGATTATTTCGGTATCTGGATCGTTAACACTCTGTTGCAGATCCTGACCCTCGGTCTCTATTCGCCCTGGGCCAAAGTGCGTAAGCGTAGCTATTTTTATGGCTGTACAGAACTTGAAGGGATGAACTTTGATTACCTGGCCGATCCGCTTGCTTTGCTTAAGGGCTGGTTGCTCGGCGCGGGATTGTTCATCCTTTATTTCTTCGGTTCGAACTTCAGTCCTGTTTTAAGTGGAATGATCGGTCTCCTGGTTTTTGTTCTGTTCCCCTGGGTTGTGGTGCGCTCACGCATGTTTAACAATCGTAACTCGGCTCACAGGAATATCCGTTTCAACTTTTATCCCGATTACAAAGGGGCTTATTTCGCCTATTTCTGGCTCTATCTGCTGACTTCACTGACCTTGGGTCTTCTGACCCCTACATGATTTTCAGGCAGAAGCAGTTTCAGGTGGAAAACAGCAGCTACGGGAAACCCCTTTCAAGTTTTTGGCGACCGGCAGGGATTATTATATGCTCTGCCTGCGTGGACTCGGCATCGCCGTGCTGGTCGGTGTCTGCGGTTTTGCATTGAGCGCGATCATTGGGCCGTTGTTTGCGGGGATGGTTCATAGTGCCGGTGCCGTCGCATCGCTGTTTGCATTCGGTTTGCCGCTGTTCTTTCTTTTGGCCTACCTGTTTGTCGCACTCTACTTCTATGTTCGTATCACCAACCTGACCTGGAGCAGTATCCGTCTGGGACGCCATTATTTTGTCAGCGAGCTGAAAATCATGGAAATGCTCTGGATTTTCCTTTCCAACGGGGTTGCCATTATTGCTTCAGTTGGTCTCTTGACTCCGTGGGCGACTGTGCGTCTGACCCGATACCGCCTGGAACATCTGACCGTCATCGTTGATGGCAGCCTTGAGGAGTTTGAAGCTTCCAGCAGGCGGGACGTCAGCGCTGCCGGCGAGGAAATTGGCGATATCTTCGGTATGGAAATCGGTCTCTGATGAAGAGTCGGGGGACATATTTCGATGGGCAGAGTTCGACCTGCCGACAGGTCAATCTTAGGTTGGGAAAAACTCAGCTGACGATCATTGGCGAGCAGTTGGAATTACAGCTGCTCATTACCGACCTACGGTTGTCGGATGCCCTCGGCAACGTCAATCGTTCGATCTATCTGCCCGGTGGCGGCCAGTGCGAAATTCGCAATCCCGCCTTTGCTGCCGCTTTACAAAAAAATGGGCGGGGGCGTTTCTTCAGCCGGGTGCATCGTTTTGAAACCAGCTTGAAGTTGGCCGGCCTCGCTCTACTGTTGACCGGGATCGTTGTCTTGACATTTATCCGCTTCGCTATCCCGGTGCTGGCTGAACGGATGGCTTACGCCATCCCTCCCTCAGCAGAAATCAGAATGGGAGAAGAAGCGTTCGCGTTTCTTGATCGCAGCGTTTTCACTGAGACCGGTCTGCCTGAGTGGCGCCAGAATGAAGTCAGGGGACTGTTCGCCCGGATTCTTTCAGGGATGTCACAGGACCAGCGCAATTATCGTTTGATCTTCCGTGAGTCGAACGCTCTGGGGCCAACGCGTTGGCGCTACCGGGCGGGACTGTTATCGTCACGGATGGATTTATGGAATTGGTTGATCAGGATGAGGAGCTGATTGCCGTTCTGGCCCACGAAATCGGCCATATCCGCCATCGCCATGCGCTCAGGAAGATCATCCAGGATTCGGGGACAGGTTTGCTGATCGCGACTCTCACCGGCGATGTGATTTCTGCCAGTTCTCTTGCGGCCGCTTTACCGACCATGTTGATCGATGCCAAGTTTTCCCGTGATATGGAGCGAGAAGCGGATGATGTCGCTGCAGAATATATGCTGCAACAAGGAATTTCATTGCAGCACTTTGCTGATATCCTGATGGAATTGCAGGCCTTGTCAGGGGGTGGTCAAGCCGCGGAAGATGAGGGTTTTCAGGCGTTGCAGTATCTCTCGACTCATCCGGCGACCCGGGAGCGGGTGTCCCGTCTGGAAAATTACCGTCCGTAGTCTTCGCTCGACTTGAGTTGCCGCCTGTGGCCGGTGAAGAGGGTGGAACAAGTGAGATTGGTGTTGATTAATTGATTGGCAGATGTTAATATTCAAAGTGTTTATTCGGCCGGCGCATTTTTTCAACGCTGCTGCTGATCTTTACGTTTGTTTTTCAGGTTTGGGACAGGACCGGACCTGTCGTCTTTGATTGAAATTGTAAAGAAGCGGCCCGATAAAGTTCCCCTTTACAGGTAAGGAAAGATAACATGTCTCATGGACTCAAACAGGATATTCTCTTAGAGAGCGGAACGAACGAGCTTGAAATCATTGAATTTTATGTAGGGACTCAGCCATTGGGAATCAATGTCCAGAAGCTGAAAGAAATTATTTCTTTTGATCAGTCTGACCTGACGGCTATTCCCGGCAGTGAACCGGCAATGCTGGGGACCTTGCTGCTGCGTGGCGTTACCATCCCACTGATCGACTTGAGGTTGCATCTGAATCAACGGGTTCAGGAAGAACCGGCTGACAACATTCGCCCGGTGGTTATGGTTTGTGAATTCAACCATCGGACAAACGGCTTCAAAGTCGACGGAGTCAATCAGATTCACCGAATATCCTGGACCGATGTGGAACCGATTGCTCCCATCATCAATCAGTATAAGCCACGCTTTACCGGCAGTATTCATATTGACGACAGGGAAATTTTAATTCTTGACCTGGAACATATTGTCGGCGAATTTGATCCCGATTCGGTCATCGGTGCCGCTGAAGAGACATTAACGGTTGATGCTTACCAATTATATCCTCACCGGCGGGCAGCCAAGGTCCTCATGGCTGAGGATTCCACCATCATCCGTACCGGTATAGAAAAAATCCTCCGCGAAGCGGGGTTCGATGGCTTGGAGGTGTTTGTTGATGGTGAAGATTGTTATCAGCGCATCCTTCAGCTCAAGCAGCAGGCTGAAGAGGCAGGAGATGATATCCGTCAACATTTCAATCTGCTGATCAGTGATATCGAAATGCCGCAGATGGATGGACTGACGCTGTGTCGTAAAGTCAAGGAAGAGCTTGGTTTCAAACATGTCCCCGTTGTACTGTTTTCGTCATTGATCAATCCGCCGATGGAGGTCAAGTGTGATTCGGTGGGGCTGATGATTACGCCGCAAAACCTGAAATATCAAAATTGATCGGGATGATGGACAGATTTATTCTGAGGGAGACCGGAGGAACGGCCTGACAGAATGAATCGGCCAAAATAGAGAAATATCCAGGGTCAGAGACTCATTATCCGGCTGTTGACAAAATCCCCGCCTTTGACGGGGATTTTGTGCTTTTACGGTTGTCGATAAAATATCACAGCTTTAGCCGTGGTCGAATGAGCCTCAACAACCTCCGGGTTTCTAGGCAATTTTTTTACATCCAATATAGCCAGTTAATAAGTCGAGATCGTTAGCCGAGGCATGTTCATCCCTATTTGCGCAGCAAACGCAAACCATTGAAGATCACCAGAAGGCTGGTGCCCATGTCTGCAAATACAGCCATCCACATGGTTGTGAAGCCTGTGAAGGTCAGGGCAATGAATGCCGCCTTTATTCCTATTGAGAACACAATATTCTGAGAGAGAATAGCTGTGGTCGCACGCGACAGGCGCAAAAAACCGGCAGTTTAAGCAGGTTGTCATCCATTAATGCCACATCAGCAGTTTCGATGGCTGTATCGGTGCCAGCCGCACCCATGGCGAAGCGATATCGGCGCGCGCCAACGCTGGAGCGTCATTAATACCGTCCCCCACCATGCCGACAGTTCCTGTCCGGCTGAGCAGTGATTCAACGCTTTCCAGTTTGTCCTCGGGTAACTGGTTGCCGCGAATCTCGTCGATGCCGACCTGTTGTGCGATCGCTTCGGCGGTATGTGGATTGTCTCCGGTCAGCATCATGGTCTTGATTCCAAGTGAATGGAGATCGGCAATGGCCAGTCGACTTGTTTCCTTAACCGTGTCTGCTACTGCGAACAGCCCCAAAACCGTCCTTTGGGTTGCAAGCAATACAACCGTTTTGCCTTGGCGTTCCAGGGTATTGAGCTGACTCTTCAAGCTTTTCGTCATCAGTCCGAGTTCGTCCATCAGACGGTGATTGCCGAGGAAGTGCAGTTGATCGTTAATTTCTCCACGGACACCGCGACCGGGGAGTGCCGTAAAGTTTACGACTTCCAGTGGTGGTCTGTTGTTCTCCTGTATTGAGCGAAAAATGGCTGAAGATACCGGATGGTCAGAGCGGATTGTGAGATCAGAGGCCAAGTGTTTCACTTGCTGCTCGTTATCGCTGAAGGCCATAAAATCGGTCAGTTCGGGTTTGCCATGAGTGATTGTTCCTGTCTTGTCAAATACCAAAAAGGTGAGCTTGCTACCACTTTCGAGATAAGTTCCCCCCTTTATCAGTATGCCTTTACGGGCTGCAGAAGCCAAGCCGCTGACAATGGTTACTGGTGTGGAGATGACCAGTGCGCAGGGGCAGGCCACCACCAGTAATACAAGAGCTTTATAAATCCAGTCCATCCAGACTGCGCCGAAGACGAGAGGTGGAACTACAGCGATCATCAGTGCAATGGTAAAGACAACCGGCGTGTAGATCCGGGCGAAGCGGTCGATAAAGCGCTGCGTTGGCGCACGGCTGCTTTGCGCGGCTTCAACCGCGTGAATAATGCGGGCCAGCGTACTGTTTGAGGCGAGTGCTGTTACCCGGTATTCGAAAGAGCCCGCCTCGTTTATGGTTCCCGAAAAGACTGCATCTCCCTCAGATTTTTCTACCGGAAGGCTTTCGCCGGTGATCGGCGCCTGATTGATGGTCGAACTACCTGAAATAATTTCGCCATCAAGTGCAATTCGTTCTCCCGGCTTTACCCGGATGACCGCTTCAAGGGTGACATCTTTGGCTGGAATCTCTGCCCAGCTACCATCAGGCTGACGTACGGTTGCTATCTCCGGGGCCAGGGCCATCAGTCCACTAATCGCTTTACGGGCCCGGTCCAGCGATTTTGTTTCAATGATTTCGGCCAGGGCAAAGAGAAACAAGACCATTGCCGCTTCCGGCCATTTTCCAATCAGCATGGCCCCTGTCACAGCCACGGTCATGAGCGCGTTCATGTTCAGGTTTCTGTTGCGGAGAGCGATAATGCCTTTCTTGTAGGTAGGCAGTCCACCGCTGACAATTACCACCAGCGTTAATGCCGCCACCATCCAGTGGAAGCCGCCATTCAACCAGGTCACAATTTCGGCAGAGGAGGCGGCCACACCAGAAATTATGATCGGCCACCAGTTGGTCTTGTGTGATTCGACAGAGGATGAATCGCTGTCCGGCACGGCCTCATCCAGGACCTCTGCTCCAAGACCGAGTGATTCAAGTAGTGTCAGGACCGTTTGAAGTGCGTCGGAGGTGTGTGACAGAGTCATTGTCCGCTGGACTAAATTGAACTCCAGGCTGTGAACGCCGGCCATCCCGGTCAGCTTGCTGCGGATGACGCCTTCCTCCGTCGGGCAACACATCCCGGAGATGTGGAGAACTGTGGTCTGGCCGCGTGGTATTCGGGGCGAGCTGTTTTCTGCTGAGTTGATCATATTCTCAATGCGATGATCTGCAGAGGTTGGTGGTTCGCCTTGGGGAATTGAGGCGGTTGAGCAACCGCAATCCCTGGCAGTACATTCTTTCATTATTAACTCCTTAAATTTTAGTATCTCAACTTGTCTTGCTTTATTAAACACCCTGAAGCTACTATAGGGTCAAATGTGATAATGGATATCAGGAGATATATTGATGAAATACAATATGAAAATAGGAGAATTGGCCAAGTTGACCCAATGTCAGGTGGAAACGATTCGCTTTTATGAAAAGGAGAATCTCTTGCCTCTTCCTCCCCGCAGTTCGGGAAATTACCGTCTGTACGACCAGAAACATGTTGAGCGTCTTATTTTTATACGTCGTTGCCGCTCGCTTGATATGGCGCTGGATGACATCAGGCTGCTTCTGCGGGTACGTGATAGTCCGGAGGGAGATTGCTCTACCGTTAGTGTGTTTCTCGATACCCATATCAGACATATAGGTGAGCGTATAACAGAACTTGAACAGTTGAAAAATCAGCTCAATTTTATCAGGAACCGCTGTAGTGAAGCAGGAGCTGCAGATCAGTGTGGAATACTGAAGGAACTTGGTTCACTATGATCCGTTTTTGATTGATTAAAGAATTAAAGATCAACCATTGAGTTTAGAGCCTGCCTTATCCGGGTCATTCAGGGCTAATCAAAAGGTCAGCGCCTTGTCGTCGGGCTGTTCAGTTTCAACCTCAAACAATTTAAAGATCTCGCAGGCTTCCGGATAAAAGTGACAGGGAACAAAAAAGAACAGCACTGATCTGTTTGGGGATGGTGACAGCTTAGTTCAACGGCATGCAGTTCCAGCCTTGAGGAATACTCCCGTGCTTCAGCGTGGGCGCACAATGTATCACCGATCATGGGAACCCCCATGGACAGCATATGAACTCGCAGTTGATGAGGGCCTCCAGTGACAGGAAGGAGCTGGCCCGGAGAGGTTTTTCTTCTCTCTTCAGGCCGATTCTGACTCATCGCGTTTATTTACTTCATGGCCATGACCTGAAGACAAAGCGGCGGGCTAAGTCCTCTGAGCGGCTGTGAGCATTGGCATGTAGATTGACCCAGGCTCAAAACAAACCCGGGTCAATCTATCAGAACAGCTAACTATTGCTCAGCCTCTGTATCGGCCGCGAGCCCAGTTTCTTCCTGTCGGACAGGGGGGTGGATGATCTTAACCGGCTTCCACTGGGAGATTGGCCGGTTGCTCGGGGCCAGTCGACTGCCTGGTCCCTCCGGTGCCTGTCCCGAGAGTTCGAGCAAGCGCTTGACCCGCTCCCTGGTGGGGGATGGGTTCGCAGCCAGTGAGGCAGGGAGGCGATCGGTAATAGGCGTCTGATAAAACTGTTGCTGTGCCGTTCGATCTTTTGTAGTGCGGAAGCAAGACCCTGGGGATCGTCAGTCAGTGCTGCGGCGCCAAGGTCGGCGTTGAATTCCCTGACCCGTGACAGACCCAGCTGCACCAGGGTACTGATCTGTGGGGCAAAGATGAGGATCAACACGGGCCCCAGTTGATAATCTGGTCGGTGAATAACAACAATGGCAGGTTCAGTAGCAGCAGAACCTGACCGAACAGGGACAGGACCCGGGTCAACCGAGCAGCGAGTTCGGCCAACTGCATCACCCGCATGTCTCCGTTGCGTAAATGACTGATTTCATGAGCCAGTACTCCGGCCAGTTCACGCTGATTTAACAACCGCAGCAGTCCGTTGGAGATACCGATGATCGGCTCGTCGCGGCTTCCGATTGCCAGTGCATTCGGTTGCTGTGTCGGCAGATAATACAGTAGTGGTGTTTTCCCAAGTCAGCGCGCTGTGCCAGTCGTTCGACCATCTGGTGAATGTCGGGGGCCAGCTGTCGGCTGAGCAGGCGGGCGCCGGATAGTTTCATCAGCAGGTGAGGGGAGCCGGTGGGAGCCAGCAATAACAGGCCGGCTGTCGCTGCAAGTAGCCAGACGAGTGTCGCAGACCCCCAGATCATCCAGCCGAGCAACAGCATGTAGCCGCCGAGAAAAGTGAGCAGCATGACTGTGTTCAGACGGTTCTGCCAACTGTGACGGAACCATTGGCTTCTGTTGAGTGAGGGTCTGCGAAACATTGATCAATCCTTTCTGTCAGCCTGATGGCTCAAGTCGGTCAGGCTGCGTTTCCTTTCTGGTCGGAGACCTCTTCAAATTCGGCTTCGACCACGTCGTCGTCTTCTGCGTGGCCCGTGTGTGGTGTTTCCTGAGCAGAGGCTCCCGCTTGGGAATAGATTTTTTCTGCCAGTTTGGCCGCTGCCTCGCTCAACTGTTTGCTCTTGGCTTCGATGGCTCCCTTGTCACTCCCCTTGATGGTCGTTTCCAGGTCCTTGATCAGATCTTCAACGGACGCTTTTCTCCAGCATCGATCTTTTCACCGACCTCCTCAAGGGTTTTGCTGGTGGAATGGACCAACGTCTCGGCCTGATTGCGGGCGCTGACCAGCTCGTGGAAGCGGCGATCTTCGTCTGCATGGGTTTCCGCTTCACGGATCATTCTCTCGATCTCGTCTTCACTCAGGCCGCTCGATGCTTTGATAACCACCGACTGCTCTTTTCCGGTCACCTTGTCTGCGGCAGACACATTGAGGATACCGTTTGCGTCGATGTCAAACCGGACCTCGATTTGCGGTATCCCGCGCGGAGCCGGATTAATCCCTTCCAGATTAAACTGGCCGAGAGACTTGTTGTATTGTGCCTGTTCCCGCTCCCCCTGAAGGACATGGACTGTGACCGCCGCCTGATTGTCTTCTGCGGTTGAGAACACCTGGCTGGCCTGCGCCGGAATAGTGGTGTTCTTTTCGATCAGTTTGGTCATGACCCTCCGAGGGTTTCGATGCCGAGAGAGAGTGGAGTCACGTCGAGCAGCAGCACATCGTTAACGCTACCACTGAGGACGCCACCCTGAACCGCAGCACCGATAGCGACCGCTTCGTCCGGGTTGACATCTTTGCGTGGTTCCTGACCGAAGAAGTCCTTGACCTTCTGCTGAACCAGCGGCATGCGGGTTTGGCCGCCGACCAGAATGACACTGTCGATCTCGCTGGCTTTCAGCCCGGCATCTGCAAGGGCTTGTCTGCAGGGAGCAATAGTCCGCTCGACCAACTCACTCACCAGCGATTCCAGTCGTGCCCGGCTGAGCTTTTGGTTCAGATGCTTGGGGCCGCTGGCATCGGCGGTAATAAAAGGCAGATTGATATCGGTCTGCTCAGTCGTTGAAAGTTCGATCTTGGCTTTTTCCGCCGCTTCTTTCAGTCGTTGCAGAGCCATCTGGTCGCCACTGAGGTCGATTCCCGATTCTTTTTTGAATTCTGCACAGATGTACTCGATCAACTTGGTGTCGAAATCTTCGCCACCAAGGAAGGTGTCGCCGTTGGTCGCCAGTACTTCGAACTGCTGTTCTCCATCGACATCGGCAATTTCAATAATGGAGACATCGAAGGTTCCGCCACCAAGGTCGTAAACCACTACCTTCTGATCGCCCTTCTTATCCAGTCCGTAAGCTAGCGCGGCCGCAGTCGGTTCGTTGATAATCCTTTTGACTTCGAGACCCGCGATCTTGCCGGCATCCTTTGTGGCCTGACGCTGCGAATCGTTGAAGTAGGCCGGTACGGTAATCACAGCTTCGGTGACAGTTTCACCCAGATAGTCTTCTGCGGACTTCTTCATCTTCTGCAGGATCTTGGCTGAAATTTCCTGAGGAGAGAGTTCTTTGCCGCCTGCTTTCACCCAGGCGTCGCCATTTTCTGCCTTGATAATTTGGTAGGGTACCATCCCTTTGTCTTTGCTGACCATCGGATCATCGTGACGGCGTCCAATCAGTCGCTTGATGGCAAACAGGGTGTTTTCCGGATTGGTCACGGCCTGCCGCTTCGCGGTTTGACCGACCAGAATTTCGTTGTCAGCAGAATAGGCAACAATCGAAGGTGTTGTCCGTCCACCTTCACTGTTCTCGATGACTTTTGCCTTGCCGCCTTCCAGAATAGAGACACAAGAGTTTGTTGTGCCCAGGTCAATTCCAATAATTTTACTCATTTTTTTCTCCTTTAGATTGTCTCCCGTTTTTTTCAGGGGTGTTTTATTGGTTCTGCGGAATGGTTAAATCAAAGGTCATGCCAACTGCGAAAGCCCGGAAAAAGGGCTTTTGTTTCGCTGTGCCGGTCTCTGCAACGTTGCGCCTGTCGCAAAGAAGTGTCGCATGCGACAGGTGTTGCGACACTTTTCGCAGTGTCTAGTGTGAATAGAAGATTATCTGAATATTAACTGTCTGAAAATAATACGAAAATTGGAAGAAGATCCGGCCTGTGGATATTGGCACGTTATTTGTTATTGGAAAGACTGAAGCCACAAAAATCTGAAATCAAAACCTAAAAAGAAGGAGGAGAACATGGCTGGTTTAGATCTGTTTCAAGAGATGGATATGTTGCGCAGGGAAATCGATCAGGTTTTCAGAGGTGTCAATAGAAACCAATCGTTCTTACCCGGGATTGGTGCTGGAGAGTATCCTCGTATCAATCTGAGTGAAGATGACAGTCATTACTATCTCGAGGCGTTGGTTCCGGGAATCAACCCTGAAGATCTTGATTTGAACCTGATGAGAGGAACCCTGACCCTGACTGGAGAGCGTAAAGAAAATGAAGGGAACGGGCGCACCTGGCATCGCCACGAGCGGGGTGCGGGTAAGTTCATGCGAACGGTCGAGCTCCCCGATTCCATTGACAGCTCAAAGGTTGAAGCTGAATACCGCAACGGAGTCCTTCTGGTTACAATGCCGAAACCGCAAAGTGAAAAGCCGAAAAGAATATCTGTACGCGCCAACTGAACAAACTGACTTGAAAACTTAAGATCTCACGAGAACCGGAGGAAATAACTATGGCAACTCAAGACATGGTAAAACAACAAGATACAGTTCCTGCTCAGCGAGAGGAAACACGAACGGTTGGTCGGGTATTGACCCCTGCAGTTGATATCTTCGAATCTGACGACACCTTGACCCTGCTGGCGGATATGCCGGGAGTCGATAAGCAGGGATTGGATATCAACCTGGAAAAGGGAGTCCTGACAATCAATGGCGAGGTTAAGATGGAGAACCGGGGCAAGACCGTCCTGCGTGAGTTTTCACCCTCTTGTTACTATCGTCAATTCAAGCTGTCGGAACATATTGATGCTGAAAAAACCACAGCCGAATTGGAAAATGGGGTCCTGACCCTGAAGATTCCTAAAGCAGAATCTGCTAAACCGAAAAAAATAGCAATCAAGCACTGATCAATACAAAACGACCCCTGGTTGTTTCCGGGGGTCGTTTTGCGCCGACAGCAGGATGGGAAAAGATTATCGCGTCGCAATGCATATCAAAGGGATAGGCCTGAAAAGAAGTACAGATGAGTTTCAGGGGCGGCTCTTTGCGGCACTGGGAATAGCAGAACCGGATCAGTCGGTCGTCAGTGATGCTGACCGGGTCATCAGTTTTTCAAACAGGAACTCCTGTCCTGGGTTGTTTCAATTCACAAAGCTTTGATTTGGAAAACCGTACCTCTGTTTGAAAGGAGAGCAGGATGTCATTTAAACGCATGAATCCGTTTTGTATAACCGGCATGTTTGTCATGCTCATATTGATGCTGCCCATGGCAACAGCTGGTATGGCTGGTGCTCAGGAGCAAGGTCTGGAAAACCTTAAACAGACGGGGCAGGCCTTTCGCAACGTAGCGAAGCAGGTTTCACCGGCGGTGGTATTTATCAAGGTTGAGAAAGAAGTCGATGAACAGAATTCAGAAAATTTCCATTCTCCTTTTGGCTTTCCTTTTGAAGATGAGTTTTTCCGTCGCTTTTTTGGTGTCCCGCCGCAATTTCAAAATCCACACCAGAGCCCTCAAAAGCGTCGTCAAGCGGGTCAGGGATCAGGTTTTCTTATTTCACCGGACGGGTATATTCTGACCAACAACCATGTGGTCGGTAACGCTGATATGGTGTCGGTACAAATGCTTGACGGTCGCGAGTATGAGGCGCAGATTATCGGCACCGACCCCGGCAGTGATCTGGCGGTGATCAAGATCAATGAATCCGATCTTCCCTTTTGCCTCTCGGGAGTTCCGACCAATTAGAGGTCGGCGATTGGGTTCTGGCCGTCGGCAATCCATTCGGGCTGTCACATACCTTAACTGCCGGGGTGGTCAGCGCCAAAGGGCGCAGCGGTATCGGCCTGAATGATTATGAAGACTTTATTCAAACCGACGCGGCAATTAATCCAGGCAATTCGGGTGGGCCTCTGGTTAATCTTGACGGCGAAGTCATTGGCATCAATACCGCCATTTTCAGTCGGAGTGGTGGCTACATGGGGATCGGCTTTGCCATTCCTGTGGATATGGCAAAAATATTCGAACGCAACTGATTAAGCATGGCGAAGTCAAACGGGGCCGGCTCGGAGTTTATATCCAGGACATGACCAAGGACCTGGCTGAATCCTTCGGGCTTGAAGAGGTGACCGGCATACTTGTCACCCAGGTTATTGAAGACTCACCGGCAGATGATGCAGGCCTTAAGCAGGGTGATGTCATTCTCGAGATTGAAGCTGATAAAGTCAACAAGGTGGGCCATTTCCGCAACCGGATCGCTTTGACAGCTCCCGGCACAAAAGTGCGTCTGACGATTCTGCGCGATGGGCAGGAAGAAAAATTGAACGTTATAATTGGTAAACTTGAAACGGGCGAGTCTGTTCAGAAAAGTGGGACCAGCGATCTGCCGGTGCTCGGCCTGAGCTTACAACAGCTCACTCCGGAACTGGCAGAGCGCTTCGGTTATGAAGATACACAGGGGGTGCTGGTTGCAGGAGTGAAGAGCGGCTCCCTGGCTGAACGGGCCGGTATTAAACGGGGCAGCCTGATTCTGGAGGTTGATCGTCAGCAGGTCAGCTCGGTCAAACAGGTTAAAAGTCTGTTGCAGGGGAAAAAGACAACTCATCTGTTTCTGATTCGCCAGGGGAGCGGAACTCGCTACGTAGCGATCAAGATGGAATAATGGTCAAGGCATGACGAATTCGGGCGTACCTTCTCAGTGCGCCCGAATCAATTTTTTCATTTGTGAAAACCTGTTCTTCCCTCCGCGGCCTGGTAACTCTCTTAATCGTCTTGAGCCCTTTTTCCCGTCTTTGGCAACGTTGATAACTCTTTATTATGACTTGGATAGAAAAGTATTATTATTGTTATCAGTGTCCGGATGATAATCTAAGTCTGCCTGAAACAAAGACTCAATGAAACTCCCCAAAAGACAAAATGATTTCGCAGACGGTCATCAAATACGATCAACAGACGTTGTTGACGTTTCATGGGATGTGACGCTTGCAGGAGACGTCCCAGGTCGCATCAAGGGATCGACTTGACGATTCTCCGGTTACGCGAAAGAAGACGGAAAATGCCTAAACAATACGAAATTTTATTAAAAAATGGCCACGTTGTCGATCCAGTCAATGGTCGTAACTGCAAGCAGGATATCGCCGTGGCGGAAGGCAGGATTATTGACATTGCTCAGGATCTCAATCCAACGGGGGCAGACGAGTGCTTTGATGTCAGCGGACACTATGTCGTTCCCGGGATTATCGATCCACATATCCATGCTTCAGCATGGCTGGGCGGTCAATTTGCTCACAGGATGATGGCTCGGGCGGGAGTAACGACCGCTCTCGACATGGCCGGACCGGTTGATAGCGTTCTCGACATTGCTCAAAAGCATGGAACCGGATTGTCCATCGCCTGTGTTCAGTATATTCGTCCGGAACACACGGTAAAAATAACAACCCAAGTCGTGTAGAGTTCCGGCAGCTTCTGGAAAAATCGCTTCAGGGAGGGGCCATCGGTTTTAAAATGCTCGGTGGACACTATCCCTTAACAGCCGAAGCGACCGCTCATGGAATAGAAGTCTGTGACGAGTATGGGGCCTATATAGCCTTTCATGCCGGAACTTTGACGACAGGATCTCATATCGAAGGCTTCCACGAAGCAATCGAGCTGGCCCATGGCCGCCCGCTTCATCTGGCCCATATCAACTCCTATTGTCGCGGAATCATCCGTTCTGAGAGCAGGGAAACTGAGGAGGCAATTGCTGCCCTTGAAGCTCATCCCAATATCGTTTCTGAAGCCTATCTCTCACCGGTTAACGGCACAAGCGGCGAATGCAAAACGGAGAGCTGCTCAGTCAGGTCACTGTCACGTGCCTGAGGCGTAAAAATTTTGCCGGCAATAAAAAGGGACTGGAAGAGGCAATCATGTCGGGATGGGCGCAGGTCAATATGGAATCAGGAGGACAGATCGTTCTGGCCGCTGGAGAAGAGGCTGTCGCCTACTGGAAAATCGAGACACAAACACTACGATCAGCTTCAAGGTCAATGCGCCGGAACCGAGGTTTCGCCTGGCAACAGCCAAGCGTAAAGATCATCAGTTTGTGGTCGACTGTATCAGCACTGATGGGGGGGAATCCCTCGCAATGTAACCGTTGAAATGGGATTGGCCCTGGTTCGTTTAGATGCTTTGACAATGGAAGAGTTTGTTATCAAGACCAGCCGCAACCCGGCAAGATGCTTGGTTTGTCAAATAAAGGCCATCTCGGTATCGGGGCAGATGCCGATATTACAGTTCTGAATCTGGAGACCCAGAAGCCCGTCATGAGTATCGCACATGGCAAGATGGTGATGTTCAGAGGCTTTGTCTGTGGTTGCGGTTCACAAATAATTACAACGGTTGAAGGAGAGGCTCATGTTCGAAGCAAAGGTTTGTCCCCCCTGGTCATAGATCTGCAGGCCGGTTCACTGTGTCAACGATAGCGATCATAATCTGCTCACAACGCCCTCGCAAGCAGGCGACTCCCCGCACCTGAGGCGTCGGTCCAACTCTCCTGTTGCATTGAGTCGCGCAAGATCGTCATATCCGCCAACGGGCTGACCGTCAATAAAGACCTGCGGCACGGTTTTGCGGCCGGAGCGTTCAACCATCTCCTGTTCAAGGGCTGAATCTGAAGTGACATCAAGCTCATTATAGGCAATCTGTTTGATCTGCAGGAATGATTTGGCTCTGGTGCAGAAGGGGCACCAATCTTTGGTGTAGATTTCAACTCTGGCCATCTTTAGCTCCTTAATCATGTTCCGTCATTTCGTTGGCATGCAACCTAACATCTCGGTCCCGTATATAAAAGGTTTTGATGGGGAAAAAGCCGAATAGGGGGCTGACCACAAAAAAATATGCAATTATGATCCATTTCTGAAATTCACGCCAAAGACAGAACAATGTTGATAGTAATTATAGGAAATGGGTTGTTTTTGAGATATTATTTGTTACCATTTTTCTAGTAACTGTTCCCACCAAATCAGAAAAACCTCATAGGTTCACCCGTTAGACTTTGCTGTTTTTACAGCTTCCAATATAGAAGATGCTGTCTGATCGACGACTGGAAAAGAAAAGTTTACCCGCCAGAAAAAGGAGTGAATCTTATGTTGAGACGCAGGTTTTTCTGCCTGTCCGTAGTCTTTTGTGTCTTCTTGATGCTCTGTTCATGGTCGTTTGCCGCCACCGGTGATGCCCGGCGCGGCGAATCTCTCTTTGTCGGAAGTACCTCCTTTGTCAATGGTGGGGCTCCCTGCCTGGCCTGTCATAATCTGGTCGGCTTTGGTATGTCCAGTGGTGCCAACTACGGCCCGGATCTCAGTTCGCTTTATGAAAGTTATGGCCGCGAGGGGTTGAGGGGTTCTGCTGAATTTGAGCTTTCCCAGTATGGAAGCGATCTATGCCGATCGTCCTCTGAGCGAAGCCGAGGTCGCCGATATGCTGACCTTCCTGGAGCAGACGTCCAAGCTTTCCGTTGTCCCGGACAATGGCACCTTGATCCTGCAGGTCTGCATCGGTGTCGTTCTGCTTGTCGGTTTGACCCTGCTGATCGGTTTGAGACGTATGCGTGCTGTTCGGCAACCGCTGATTGATCGTCAACGAACTCTTATCAATAAAGGGGAGCTGTGATGAGTTGGATTAAGGATATCGTCGATCCTAAGGCGAGAGGGTGGGAAGAGTTCTATCGCAATCGCAACCAGTGCGACAAGGTTGTGCGCAGCACCCACGGGGTCAACTGCACCGGCAGTTGCTCCTGGAATGTCCATGTCAAGGATGGTATCGTCGGTTGGGAACTGCAGGCGACCGATTATCCGCCCCTCGAAGATGGACTGCCGCCCTACGAACCGCGTGGTTGTCAGCGGGGGATTTCCGCCTCCTGGTATCTCTACAGTCCCATGCGGGTCAAGTATCCCTATCTGCGCGGTACCCTGACCGATCTGTGGCGTCAGGCCCGGATCGAACATGATGACCCGGTTGCCGCCTGGGCTTCCATCGTTGAAGATTCGGAAAAACGTAAAAGTTATCAGCAGGCTCGCGGCAAAGGTGGTTTCCGTCGTGCCGGTTGGGATGAAGTGGAGGAGTTGATCGCCGCTTCAACCATCTACACCATCAAAAAGCATGGCGCCGATCGGCTGATCGGTTTCTCACCCATTCCGGCCATGTCGATGCTCAGTTTTGCCGGTGGCTCGCGCTTCATGCAACTGCTTGGAGGGGTCAACCTGAGCTTCTACGACTGGTACTGCGACCTTCCCAACGCCTCACCCGAAATCTGGGGGGAGCAGACCGATGTCTCCGAAAGTGCCGACTGGTACAACAGCAAGTACATTGCCGTCATGGGCTCCAACGTCAACATGACCCGGACACCTGATGCCCACTTTCTGGTGGAGGCCCGCCATAACGGTTCCAAGGTGACCGTTTTGTCACCTGATTTCAGTATGACCTCAAAGCATGCCGACTGGTGGATTCCGTCCCACGCCGGACAGGATGGCGCCTTCTGGATGGCGGTCAATCATGTCATCCTGGGTGAGTTTCACCACAAGGATAAGACGCCTTACTTCCTCGATTACCTCAAGCGCTTTACCGATACGCCATTTTGGTGCAATTGACGCAAAAGGGGGTGTCTATCGGGCCGGCCGGATGGCGACGGCAGCCAATGTTGACAGGTACGGGGATGAAGAGAACGCTGCGGTTAAGTTCCTGGTCTGGGATGAGCAAGAAGGACGGGCCAAGATGCCGCTGGGAACCCTGGGTTTCCGTTGGCAGCAGAAAAAAGGTGAGTGGAACCTGCAGATGAAGGATGGTCAGGACGGTAGCGATATCGCCCCGGCGCTGTCGTTACTGGAGCTCAGTGATGAGGTCTTACAGGTCGAGTTTGATGATTTCTCGGCTGATAATCGCGTTCAGCGCGGTGTTCCGGTTCAGTATCTGGACACGCTTGAGGGGCCGGTTGCGGTGACCACGGTTTTTGATCTGCTCATGGCCCAGTTCGGTGTCAACCGCGGCCTCGCCGGGCAGTATCCGCAGAATTATGATGATGAGCACCAGGCCTATACGCCGGCCTGGCAGGAAAAGTTTACCGGCATTGATCGCGCTAACGTCATTCAGTTTGCCCGTGAGTGGGCCTTTACCGCTGAAACGACCAAGGGCAAGTGCTCCATCATTATCGGCGCTGGCGTCAACCACTGGTATCACGCCAACCTGCTCTACCGGGCCGGTATTGTTTCGCTGATGCTGTGTGGCTGTGTCGGTAAAAACGGCGGTGGGCTCAACCATTATGTCGGTCAGGAAAAACTGGCTCCGATCGCACCCTGGGCAACCATTATGGGGGCTCTCGACTGGTCAAAACCACCCCGCTTCCAGAACACCCCTTCCTTCCACTATGTCCACAGTGATCAGTGGCGCTATGAGCGAACCGCCGACGAGAAACGGATCAACCCGGTTGCCGAGGGCAACGGGATGACCGAAGGCCATACCATCGACCAGCAGGTTAGGGCTGTGCGCAGCGGCTGGCTGCCCTTTTATCCCCAGTTTGATCGCAGCCCGACCGAAGCGGTCAAGCAGGCCGAAGCCGCTGGAGCCAAAACCGATCAGGAGATCGTCGACTGGACCGTTGAACAGTTGACATCGAAACAGATGAAATTTTCGGTGGAAGATCCGGATGCTCCGGCCAACTGGCCGCGCTTGTGGATCATCTGGCGCGGCAACGCCTTGATGTCGAGCGCCAAAGGGCATGAATACTTTCTCAAGCACTATCTCGGCACCCACACCAACACGGTCGCACCGGAAACGGCTGAGGACTCGGTCAAGGATGTGGTCTGGCATAAGCAGGCCCCGGAGGGCAAGCTCGATCTGGTTGTCGATATCAATTTCCGCATGGATACCTCGGCGCTCTATTCCGATATCGTTCTGCCCACGGCGACCTGGTACGAAAAAGACGACCTCAACTCGACCGATATGCACTCCTTCATCCATCCCTTGCAGGAAGCCGTACCCCCCTGTTGGGAATCGAAGAGTGACTGGGATATCTTCAAGGGACTGGCCAAAAAGGTCAGTGAACTGGCTGAAACCCACCTGCCGCAACCGGTGCGCGATATTGTCGCCGTCCCTCTGGCCCACGATACCCCGGCAGAAATGGCTCAACCGGAGATGAAGGACTGGAGCAAGGGCGAGTGCGACGCCATACCCGGGAAGACCATGCCCGGACTGGCCGTGGTTGAACGGGATTACGTTAACCTGTACAAGCGCTTTATCTCCTTCGGCCCCGGAGCCAGAGCCAACGGCATCGGCGCTCACGGTCTGTCATGGCCGATTGAAGACTTCTACGATGAGCTGGTCGAAACCAACCCGACCGAAGAGTGGGGTGGTCAGACCTATCCCTCTCTCAATAACGCCAAAGACGCGGCCAATGTGATCCTGCAGTTGGCCCCGGAAACCAACGGTGAGATCGCTTACCGGGCTTTTGAAGTTGAAGAGAAAAAAGTCGGTTTGCCGCTGGTCGATCTGGCCGCCGATACCCGGGCGGTGCGTACCGATTTCAGTCAGATCGATCGCCAGCCCAAGCGCCTGCTGACCAGTCCCTGCTGGAGCGGCTTGACCAACAATGGCCGGGCCTACTCCGCCTATTGTCTCAATGTCGAACGGCTGGTGCCGTGGCGCACTTTGACCGGGCGCCAGCACTTCTATCTCGATCATGAAGGCTACATCGCTTACGGTGAAAATCTGCCGACCTATAAACCGAAACCGGATCCAAGTTCGCTCCAGGATCTGCTCGTTAGCGATAGTGGTGAACGCAGTATCATGCTCAATTATCTGACCCCGCACGGCAAGTGGGGCATCCATTCAACCTACGGCGATAATCATCGCATGATGACCCTGTCGCGCGGTTGTCACCCTTCTGGATCAACGACCGTGACGCCGCTCAGATCGGTGTGGTCGATAACGACTGGGTTGAGGTTTACAACGACCACGGTGTGGTCGTGACCCGGGCGGTGGTCAGCAGTCGTTTGCCGCGCGGAATTTCCCTGCTCTACCATTCGCCGGAACGCACCATCGGTGTACCGAAGTCGCCGTTGCGCGGCAATAAACGGGCCGGCGGTCACAACAGTCTCAACCGCATCCGGCTCAAGCCGAACCTGATGCTCGGTGGGTATGGCCAGTTTACCTATGGTTGGAACTACTGGGGACCGACCGGAGCCAACCGCGATACCTTTATTCTGGTTCGTAAACTTAAAGGGGAGCCGAGCTGGTAATCCCGGCACGCAAATCAAGGAGCTTAGACTATGAATATACGTGCACAGGTCTCCACGGTTTTCCATCTCGACAAATGCATCGGTTGCCATACCTGCAGTATCGCTTGCAAGAACCTCTGGACCGATCGCAAGGGCAGCGAATACATGTGGTGGAACAATGTTGAAACCAAACCGGGAACCGGCTATCCGACCAAATGGGAAGATCAGGAGCAGTATCGGGGCGGTTGGGAAAAGCCGGTTCCGACCTGCAATTGAAGATGGGGCGCAAGTCGGCCCTGCTGGGGAGGATTTTCCATAATCCCGACCTGCCGACCATGGACGACTACTATGAGCCTTTACCTTCAAATATCAGGATCTGATCAGCGCCCCGGCTGGTGATGATCAGCCGACGGCACGACCGGTGTCGATGGTCAGCGGCAAGCCGATGAAGATCGAAGCCGGCCCCAACTGGGACGATGATCTGTCCGGCTCGAATATCTACGCCGCCAATGATCCCGGCGTGGTCGAGTTGAGCGAGGAAGAGCAGCAGCAACTGTTTGCCATCGAAAAGATGGTCATGTTCTATCTGCCGCGCATCTGTAACCACTGTCTCAATGCCGGCTGTGTTGCCGGCTGTCCTTCCGGTGCCATTTACAAACGTGGAGAGGATGGCATTGTGCTGATCAATCAGGACAAGTGCCGGGGCTGGCGCATGTGTGTCTCGGCCTGCCCCTACAAGAAGACCTACTATGGCTGGACCAGCGGTAAGTCGGAAAATGCATTCTCTGCTACCCGCGTCAGGAAGCCGGCGAAGCACCGGCCTGTTTCCATTCCTGTGTCGGTCGTATCCGCTATCTGGGGTCCTGCTTTACGATGCCGACCGGATCGAAGAAACGGCTAAGCGTGACGACGCCGACCTGGCGGCCGCCCAACGCGAGATGATCCTCGACCCGTTTGACCCCAAGGTGATCACCCAGGCGAAAAAGCTGGTATCGCTCCTGAGGTGCTGGACGCCGCGCAAAAATCACCGACCTACAAGTTTGTCAAAGAGTGGGGATCGCCCTGCCGCTGCACCCCGAATTCCGGACTTTGCCGATGCTGTTTTACGTGCCGCCGCTGTTGCCGGTGCTGTCGCAAGAGAAGCAGGGCATTCATAAACTGGCGGATGATTTTTTCAGCACCCTTGAACAGGCCCGGTTACCGCTGAAATACCTAGCCGGGCTGTTTGCTGGAGGCAACGAAGAGGAGGTCAAGCAGGTTTACCGCAAATTGATCGCGGTGCGGATTCAGCGTCGTAACGCGACGGTCGGTGACCTTGAGACTGTTGAAGTTGAGAAGGCCCGCGAAATGGCACAGCTCAGTACGGAAATGATTGACGACATTTTCCGTATGACCTCCTTGACCAACATCAAGCAGCGGATTGTGATCCCGCCGATGCTGCGGGAAGAAGCGATTGAAGCGGGCATGGACCCTGAAGCGTACAAGCAGGAGATGGGTTTCGGTCGCCGCAAGCCACCGAAGAGGCGGTGGTAATTATGGATGACTTACAAGCTCGCAAGGAGATCTGTTGCCGCTTTGCCATGTTGCTCAGTTATCCCGATGCCGAGGTCCAGGCGGTAACAAGCGATTGTCAGCGCTTGCTGCACCAGTATTGCCCGGACAGTGCCAGTCAATTGCAGAGCTTCGTCGATTATCTGGCTGCGACCGATCTGCCCCGGAGTGAGGAGCTGTTCACCGCAACCTTTGATCTGCAGCCCCTCTGTCACCCTTACGTCGGCTACCAGCTCTGTGGTGAAAATGAAAAGCGGGCCATGTTTCTGATGCAGATGCAGCAACTTTACCGCCGCAACAATTTGTCCAAGGGGTTGAACTGCCGGATCATTTGGGGAGATGTTGCGTTTTATCGGCACCAGCGCTGACCGGAACTGTTGTCAGGAACTGATCGACGATGGACTGTTGCCGGCCCTGGAAAAGATCATTGCCGGCATCGATAACGAAGACCACCCCTATCAGGGGCTGCTCAAGTCCTTGCATCGCTTTCTGCAGCAAAGCAATGCGGAAAAAGGAGCACTATCATGATCGATATGATTCTCTTCGGCGTATTCCCCTATGTGGCTGTTGCTCTGGCAGTTGCCGTCGGTTTTTACCGCTACTGCATTGATCGTTATTCCTACTCGTCGCAGTCATCGCAGTTTTTGGAGAGCAGAGCCCTGTTCTGGGGCTCGGTCCCTTGGCACTATGCCATTCTGCTGGTGTTGCTGGCCCATCTTCTGGCCTTCCTCTTCCCCAGTTTCTGGGGGGCGTTGCTGGGTGCGCCGGGGCGGCTTTATCTGCTTGAGGTTTCGGGTATTGTGCTCGGTGTTGTCACCACCATCGCCATGTTGATCCTGATTTTCCGTCGCGCTGCCAACCACCGGGTAAATGCGGTAACGACCACCATCGACTGGTTTCTGCTGGTGGCTTTACTGATTCAGGTGGCAACCGGTGTGATCATCGCCTTTACCATGCGCTGGGGCGGTTTCTGGTATGTGCATACGGTTTCACCCTGGCTCTGGTCGCTGGTCACCTTCAGTCCGGAAGTTCAGTATCTGGCTGAAATGCCATTTATCGTCAAGCTCCATGCAACCAATGCCTTTTCCTGGTGGCGCTGTTTCCCTTTTCGCGCCTGGTTCATATTGTCAGCATTCCGCTGGCCTACATTGCCCGCCCCTATCAGCTGGTGATCTGGTACCGTCAGCGCAAGCAGATGTGACCTGAGGAGGGAAGATAACAAGCGATTTATGCCGTCAGCAAAAGGGGTGTGACTATGCTCGAAAATGCCACAGCGAAATCACATAAAATCCTGTTTCTCAATACCCTGGCCTTTACCGTCTGCTTTGCCGCCTGGATGTTCAACGGGGTGCTGGTGACATTTCTGGCCGACAACCAGGTGTTCGACTGGGGGCCGGTGGAAATCGGCTGGTTGATGGGTATTCCGGTTCTGACCGGTTCCATTTTTCGTCTTCCGGCCGGAATGCTGACCGATAAGTTTGGTGGCAAGCCGATCTACGGGACCCTGCTTCTGATCTGCGCCATTCCGATGTTTTTGCTGTCAAAGGCTGACAGCTTCACCACTTTTGCTCTCTGCAGTTTCGGTTTTGGACTGGCCGGTGTCAGCTTTTCCATCGGCATCGCCTTTACCTCGGTCTGGTATCCGCGCGAACGTCAGGGAACGGCGCTGGGAATTTTCGGTGCCGGCAATGCCGGCGCCGCATTGACCACCCTCTTTGCTCCGACCCTGCTCAACCGCTTGACCGATCACGGTGCCAATATTGAAGGGTGGCGCCAGCTGCCGGTTTACTACGCCATCATGCTGGCCGTTATGGGGGTGCTCTTTTTTATCTTTGCCGACAACAAGAAACCGGCCTCTTCGGGCAAATCATTTGCCAAGATGTTGACCCCGTTGAAGGATACCAAGGTCTGGCGCTTTGGACTCTACTATTTTCTGGTCTTCGGCTGTTTTGTCGCCTTTTCCCAGTGGCTGGTTCCCTATTTTGTCAATGTCTACTATCTGCCGTTGGTGACCGCCGGTATCTTTGCCTCGATGTTCAGCCTGCCGTCGGGGGTGATCCGCGCTCTGGGGGGGTGGATGTCGGACAAATTCGGTGGTCGAACCATCATGTACTGGGTGTTGGGGGCTTCGGTGGTGATCAGTTTTCTGGTCACGATTCCGAGGATGGATATCTATTCACCGGGGCGCGGCGTGATGGCCAAGCGTTCAGGCGTGGTGACGGCGGTCAATGGCAGCGCGGTGGTGGTGGATGGACAAAACTATACGCTGAAAAGCAAGCCGCCGCCGGCCGATTACGACGATCAGGTGGTGATCTTCCCGACCAAGCAGACCTGGCAGGAGCCGGTGGTTGAGGTCGGTCAGAGCGTCAGGAAAAAGGAGCTGCTGGCCAAGGGGGTGACGCGCATCTTCTTTCAGGCCAATGTCTGGATTTTTGCCGTCCTGGTTATTTTATTAGGGAGCATCTGGGGGATCGGCAAGGCTGCGGTTTACAAGCTGATCCCGGACTATTTTCCCGAAGAGGTCGGGGTGGTTGGTGGCATGGTCGGTGTTCTGGGTGGTCTGGGCGGTTTCTTCTGCCCGATTATCTTCGGCTATCTGCTTGAAGGAACCGGACTCTGGACCAGCTGTTGGATGTTCATGTTTGCACTGTCCCTGGTCTGTTTGATCTGGATGCACCTGGTTGCCACCAAGATGCTCAAAGATAAGCACCCGGAGGATATGCAGCGTTTCGAGCATGAGAAAACGGCACAATTTGCAGACAGAAACTAGCTTAAGGAGGCACAGCATGCCGATTAATCTGGATAAGTGGGATGTCGAGGACGAGCAGTTCTGGAACGCTGAAGGGAGGAAGATTGCGACCCGCAACCTGTGGATCTCGATCCCCAGTCTGCTGTGCGGTTTTGCCGTCTGGCTCTATTGGAGCATCATCACGGTTCAGATGATCAACCTGGGCTACCCCTTCAGCCAGTCGCAACTGTTCACCCTGTCGGCCATTGCCGGTTTGACCGGAGCGACGTTGCGCATTCCCAGCTCCTTCCTGATTCGGATCGCCGGCGGGCGCAATACCATCTTTTTTACCACCGCCCTGCTGATGATCCCGGCTATCGGCACCGGCATCGCACTGCAAAACAAGGCGACACCGATTGAAGTCTATTACCTGCTGGCGCTCTTCTCCGGGATCGGAGGCGGCAACTTTGCCTCGTCCATGTCGAATATCAGCTTCTTCTTCCCCAAGCGGGTGCAGGGCACTTCTCTGGGACTCAATGCCGGTTTGGGCAATTTTGGAGTCACTACCATGCAGATTCTGATTCCGCTGGTTATGACCTTCGGCCTCTTCGGTGGAGAGCCTCAGACCCTGATCAATACCAGCGGGACCCTGATCGGCAAGATTCCGGCCGGAACCGAAACCTATATCCAGAATGCTGGTTATGTCTGGCTGGTGCTGCTGATTCCGTTGGCTTTCGCTGGATTTTTCGGTATGAACAATATTGTCACCGAGACCGTCTCCCCCGATGTCAAATCGCCATTGAAGTCCTTTGTCATGATCAGCGGTCTATTGTTGATCGCCTTTGTCACCGCTTCGGTCGGGCTCTATGTCATGCTCCCCGCTCCGGTCGGACTGGGGTTGTTGAACAAGTGGCTGACCCTGCCTCTGGTCATTGCCGCCACCGTTTACGGCATGAAATTCCTGACCACCGGCGGACTCAAGGCCAACCTCAACCGCCAGTATAAAATTTTCGAGAACAAGCACACCTGGGCCATGACGGTCATCTACACTATGACCTTCGGCTCCTTTATCGGCTACTCGGCCGCCTTCGCCCTGTCGATCAAGGTGATTTTCGGTTTTTCCCATATTATGGTCGATGGGGTTATGACCCACAACAGCGTCAACTCCAACGGTCCCAGTGCCCTGATGTTCGCCTGGATGGGTCCCTTTATCGGTGCCTTGATCCGTCCCGTCGGCGGTAAGATCGCCGATAAGCTTGGTGGGGCGATCGTGACCCAGTGGGTCTCCATCGTGATGATCATCTCGGCCCTGGGTTGCGCCTACTTCATGAAAGCGGCCTACGCCTCACCGACACCGGAGAGCTATTTTTATCCCTTCCTGATCCTGTTTATCGTCCTCTTTGCCGCAACCGGAGTCGGCAACGGTTCAACCTTCCGTTCCATCGCCATTATTTTGATAAGGAGCAGGCCGGACCGGTCCTGGGCTGGACCTCTGCCGTCGCCGCCTATGGGGCCTTTATTATCCCCAAGGTCTTCGGTGAGCAGATCAAGGCGACGACCCCGGAATATGCCCTCTACGGTTTTGCCGTCTTTTACCTTGTCTGTCTGGTTCTGAACTGGTGGTTTTACACCAGGAAGAACGCCTATATCCAGAACCCTTGATTTGACAGATTGTCTGCACTTAAGGGGACGGGTATCAGGCTCTGGACCGGTACCCGTTTTTGCCCTTGCTTCCACACAAATTGTGTCGGGTCCTGAAAGCTGCTCTGTTTAATCGACTTCTCCCGGATTGAAATTGCCAAAGGAAGCCAGGAGACTATAATTTCAAGAATGGGAAGAGGGTGATCGATAGACGCCGTCCATTTGTTCGAGTGACATTACTTCTGGCGGAAGAGTGCTTGCTGTTGCCGGAGAGAGTCGGTTCCGCGGCTGTTTTCTCACGCAGATGGAGCAGGTTCCATCTGCTTATGCCGGGTCAAGAATGAGAAGGTGTTGAATGAAAAAATAGTATCCATCTGGGCTCTTTTGATGACCTTCGGCTGCACGTCAGCGCCTAAGGGGGTGGCCCCCGTCATGCCGTTTGATCTGGAGCGTTACTTGGGAACCTGGTATGAAATCGCCCGGCTTGATCATCGTTTTGAGCAGGGTCTAAGTCGCGTGTCGGCGACCTACGTTAAGCGCAACGATGGTGGGATTGACGTTGTCAATCGCGGCTATAGCGACAAAACAGGCGAATGGAAAGAGGTGTCCGGTCGGGCTTACCGGGTTGGGGATCTGAATCGTGGAAGTTTTAAAGTTACATTCTTCTGGCCCTTCTACGCCGGTTATCATGTGATCATGCTGGATCAGCAGGACTATTCCTACGCCATGGTCTGTGGTCCCGAGCGGGATTACCTCTGGATTCTGGCACGAGACCGGTTGTTGGAGGCGTCGATTGTGGAAACCCTGGTCCAGAACGCCAGAGAGCTCGGTTTTGATAGCGACAGTCTTATTTTCGTTGATCATTCAGAGTTGTTGTAACGATTTTAACCGCATGAAAAGGAGGATCGCCATGAGCGACCCCGGCACTGGGAAAACGGCTTGCAAACCGAGTGATAGAGACCACTGCTCAGCCATCAATCTTCTGCTTGAACCGCTTGAGCGAGACCTGGGAGGCTTCAGCGTACGCAGGTTCCTGCCGAGTAAAAAATTATCGCATGTTGGTCCTTTCGTGTTTTCGATCATCTCGGCCCGGTGGCTTTCCAGCGGGCAAGGGATCGACGTAAGGCCGCATCCGCACATCGGCTTGGCGACTGTGACCTATCTGTTTGCCGGTGAGATCCTCCATCGCGACAGTCTCGGGCATGTCCAGCCGATCCGCCCGAACGAGATCAACTGGATGACAGCCGGGAAGGGGATTGTCCACTCTGAACGGACCGGTTCGGAAATGCGGCGTCGGGGCACAGATTGGAAGCGTTGCAATTGTGGGTGGCGTTGCCGGAAGAGGACGAAGAGTCAGAGCCCTTCTTCAGCCACTATGATGAGAGCGTGCTACCGCTTGTTAAGAGCGATAAGGCGACGATCCGCGTCTTGATCGGCGAAGCCTTTGGAGTCGAGTCGGGGGTTAAAACCCACTCACCGACCCTGTATGTTGAGGTGCGGTTGGAGCAGGACGGTCGAATTGCACTCCCTGATCATGTCCGGGAGCGGGCGGCTTATGTTGTTGACGGAAAGCTGCAGGCGAATGGCACTGACCTGAAGCAGCACGAGATGGCCATATTTGATCCGTCGGCCGTCGTTGAGCTGGTGGCGGTTGAAGCGGCTCGGCTGGTGATCATTGGTGGAGAACCATTGGGGAAGAGAACGGTCTGGTGGAATCTGGTTTCCAGTCGAAAAGAACGGATCGAACAAGCCAAGCGGGATTGGCAGAGAGGGCGCTTTCCCAGGGTCCCGGAGGAAACGGAATTTATCCCTCTGCCTGAATAAGTGAATCTGGCTATCCACTTCATTCCAGTTGCGTTCAAGGAGTTCATTTCCAGGACCGCCTGAACCCATGAGGCTTGACTGTCGTCATCCGGGCGACAGTCACCCTGCCAATAGAATCTTTGAATATTTGCTATCTATCACTTGAGAGCAATAGATAACCAGATGGATAAGTGGATTGAGCCGATACAGGTAGCGACAGGTTAAGTTGTCCTACTGTGATTCGGCGATGCTTTCAAGCGATGCAGGATAGATCGTGTCTTGAGGTATCAGATGATCACTTCTTTTGCAGGGACGCGGGGACTGATCTACCATTCATGGTTGAAACTCATGCCGATCAGCCCGAAGAGAGAAAACGACATTAAGCTGACTTTTGTCTCAAAAAATATTAGGTTAAGCGGATGCGAGTTGCTACACGAATAATTCTCTATCTGCTTACTCTGGTTTTGTTGCTTCTGCGGTGCTTGGGTATGTGTCTATTCAGGATGAACGAGCCCATCTCCTGTCCGGGATTCGCTCCGAAGCCCGCATTATGGCTCGTTCTCTCAATGCGGTCTTGCGGTTTTACCATCCTATTAGCCCAGAGGTCGATCTTGATAAATTGTTAACTGAGATTGCTCCCCAGGGTTGGACTATACCTCCCATGCTTCGCTTTTATGACCGAGACGGGGCTCCTGTCGGGGTTGCTTGTGCGGAATGTAATCCCCTTCCATTGCCGCAAAAAGCATAGACCTGAGTCATCTTGAAATTGCTGGACGCGAAGAAGTTATTGAAAGTGGGCTGGAACAATATTTGTCTATTATCCTCCCGGTTCAAGGCGTTGGGGAGGTTCAGCAGGGAGCGCTGGAAGTCGTTTTGCCACTGAAGCAGATCAATCAGACTCTGGCGGCGACGACCCGACGCTTTTTGTTTTTCACTCTGTCTCTGGCGTTTGGAATCGGTACGATTATTATTCTCATCGTCCGTTGGAGTATCACCCAACCGATGCAGCAGTTGATCAGGGCCGCCCGACAGTTGGGAGCTGGAGATTTATCCTCCCGGGTCAAACCGAGCGGGGCAGCTGAGCTCGATCGCTTAAGCGATGAACTGAATCGGATGGCGGAGCAACTTGAAAAACTGAATATTAAACGGGAAAGTTTCTATCAGGAAAAACTGCAACTCGAGAAGAGCTTACGTCATGCCGAAAAGCTTGCTTCCATCGGTCAGCTCAGTTCGGGCCTTGCGCATGAGATCGGCACTCCGCTTAATGTTATCAGCGGCCGGGCCGAATATCTGCTCGCCAAACTGGAAGAGGACGATTTTTCTCGCAAATCGTTGTTGACCATTATTCAGCAGAGTGAAAATATTACTACGCTGATTACGAGGCTACTGGCCTTTTCACGCAAAGGCGAACAAGGTTTTGCTCCCTTTTTCTACGTCAGCCCATCACCGATGCCTATTCTTTATGTCTGCTGCGATCCAAGCGACGCTCCGAAGAGATTACCTTGGAACTGGAAATGAAGGACGAACAGATGCTTGGGGACGAGAATGCTCTTCAGCATCTGTTCGTCAATCTGATCCTCAACTCCTTTCAGGCCATTGAAGGATCAGGGACTATCCACATCGCCGTCACATATATCGAGACAAAAGATCTGTTGCAGGTCGTTTATGAAGACAGCGGTCCCGGTATCCCGGAAGAACGGCACTCGCGTATTTTTGATCCCTTTTTACGACCAAGCAAGTTGGAGAAGGAACCGGGCTCGGTCTTTATCTGGCGGCCAATATCATTGAAGAGCATGATGGAAAAATAAAGGTTGAGCGGGCCGATAATGGTGGTGCTCGATTTGTTATTTATCTGCCCCGAAATCCCAAGGGCCGGTGTATCCCTTCAGAGTTGGAAAATTGATGAGCGGCATTATGAATCTGGATATTTTAGTTGTTGATGATCACGCCGACATGCGCGAGTTTCTGCAGGACGTTCTCCTTGAGCAGGGGTACAGGGTTGCGACGGCTGCCTCTGCGGCCGAAGCTCTTGAATGTCTGAACCAGCGGGAGTTTCACTTGGTTATCAGTGATATTAAAATGCCTGGCATGGATGGTGTCCGCTTGTTGGAAAAGATAAAGTCGGGGACTGGTTTTTCGCCGTTTGTCATCTTGGTCACTGCATTCGGCGATATCGATAACACCATCAATGTTATAGACAAAGGGG
>LQAH01000041.1_pt1 | contig 72174 bp, 100 predicted proteins | sample 1535791 | NCBI WGS metagenome assembly LQAH01 (sample SAMN04331585, study PRJNA305678) | bioreactor metagenome | isolation source: bioreactor_4 inoculated with Wadden Sea sediment 2nd replicate of a... | place: Germany:Bremen
AACCTATCTATTCCCTCTTATTGGGGTTAAAGTTTAAGCTTTTTTCATTATAATGAAACATAATTTATAGAAGATGATATTGGGGGGAAGAATCCCCCATTTTTGTTCTATTTCTTCTTTTGTTGTTTTCTTTTTTGTTTTTTCTTTTGGAGTATAATTCTTATACAACTCTAACATCTTCTCGACTGTGAGCGTATCGAGGGCAGAGGGATTTGATTTCATCTCTTTCTCGAGAGCAAAATTATCTTTACCATACTTTCCATATAATCCGTAGCGACCACTAAAGACGGCTAGAAGCTTTCCATCCACTTCACCAAATGTTTTTACAGGTTCTGTGGCTTGTCCTTTTGTTCCTTTTTTCTCTTTTGCGTGTTTTGTAATCTCAATCGCTTTGTCGAGTGTGAGAGTACGTAGAGCATCAAACTCGGGAACAGAGGTGAAATTCTTACCAAGTGCAACATAAGGGCCAAATTTGCCAATACCTACCTTAATTTCTTCATTTGTCTCAGGATCTTTTCCCAAGACTTTTGGAAGAGATAAAATAAATAGAACTTCTTCTAAGCTCATTTGACTTCCATCTTTCCCTTTAGGAACTGAAGCATTTTTAGGAGGGTTCTTTTTGTCCCCCTTTTCTCCAAGTTGAAAATAAGGTCCAAACCGACCACTTAAAAAATAAATTGGGGCTTTTGTTTCTGGATGATAGAATATTGGTTCTATTGTCTCTGGACCAGCTTTTTTGCTTGGATGAGTTCTTTTACATCTTCATCGGTAATAGTTCCTGGAAAAAGGTGAGGTGGTATTGACGCAGAGATCTCTTCACCTTTCGCACTCTTTACATATGGACCAAATTTTCCAACAAAGATGTGATATTCGTTAGACAAGTGGGGAAGATCTACTTGTTTAGCATCTGTTATATCAACACTCTCCATCTTTTCATTCACTAACTTTTCAAGTCCTTTATCGCCTTCATAGAAAGAGGTAAGGAACTTCGCTTGATCAACTTCACCTGTGGCAATATTGTCTAAAGATTCTTCCATTTTACTTGTAAAGTTATAATCAACTAATGAGTCAAAATTCTTTTCAAGTAGTTGAATGACAGCAAAACCAATGAATGTTGGAATAAGAGCATTATTCTCTTTCATTGCATATTTCTTTTCAAATAGTTTATCTATGATTGAAGCATAGGTTGAAGGTCGCCCTATTCCTTGTTTCTCAAGTTCTTGAACCAAAGTAGCTTCGGTGAAGCGTGCAGGAGGTTTCGTTTCATGGTCTACGCTCTTTGCCTCATCAACTTCGATTTCGCTCTGTGTTGTAATAGTTGGGAGGAATTTTTCAATATCTTCTAGTGCTGCTTCAGGGTCATCTTTGCCTTCAACATAGACTCTTATGAATCCTGGAAAGACAATCCTGTTCCCACTAGCCCCGAAGGTATAGTTAAGAACATCAAATTTTACACTGGTGGTGGCTTTAATTGCATCAGCCATTTGAGTCGCAAGGGTTCTTTTCCAGATGAGATCATATAAAGCTAATTCCTTACCATGTAAATGTGTATCATCGGGATGAACAAAATTTTCTCCTGCAGGTCGAATTGCTTCGTGTGCTTCTTGTGCTGAAGCATTCTTTGCTGAGTATAATCTCACCTTTGGTGAAAGGTATTCTAGACCAAAAAGGCTTCCTGCTGCGTCTCTCGCTCCTTTAATTCCTTCTTCAGATAAAGAAGGACTGTCTGTTCTCATGTAGGTAATGAGGCCGCTTTCGTAAAGCTTTTGAGCAACTTTCATTGTATCTTTTGCACTTAAGTGGAGTTTTCTAGATCCCTCTTGTTGTAAAGTACTTGTGATGAAGGGGGGTGATGGTCTATTCTTCTTTTCTTTTTCACTCACACTAGCCACTTTCCAGACAGCGTCTTTTACCTCTTTTGCAATAGCTTGTGCTTTTGTGTTATCAAGGAGCATAATCTTTGCTGGATGTGTAAGTGTTCCTGTTGCAGCATCAAAATCTTTTCCTGTAGCAATTTTCTTATTATCTACAGTTTCTAGTTTAGCTTCAAAAGGGAGCTGTACCTGCTCACTAGTGTGAATTGTTGCAACAACATCAGAATATATTGCTTGTTTGAATGCAATTCGTTCTCTCTCTTTTTCCACAATAAGGCGAAGCCCTGGGGACTGAACTCTTCCTGCTGAAAGCGTAGGTGCACTAAGCTTCTTCCAAAGGAAAGGAGAGAGGGTATACCCATAGAGCCTGTCAAGAATCCTTCTTGCCTCCTGTGCATTCACAAGGGCCATATCTAGTTCTCTTCCATTATCAATGGCATGATGTATTGCTTTCTTAGTAATTTCATGAAAGACCATTCTTTGATAAGGAACTTTGGGTTTGAGTACTTGAATAAGGTGCCAAGAGATAGATTCGCCTTCTCTATCTTCATCAGTTGCTAACAAAAGATTACCGCTAGTTGCAAGTTCACTTTTCAACTCTTTTATGATTTTCTCTTTCCCAGTACTTATTACATATTCGGGGGTATAGTTGTGTTCTATATCGATTCCAAGGTTCTTCTTTGGAAGGTCTCGAATGTGTCCATTACAGGCAATTACCTGAGTATTTGATGGAAGAAACTTCTTTATTGTTCTCGCTTTTGTTGGAGATTCCACAATAATAAGGGTCTTTTGTGTATCAACTTTTTGTTTTGCCATGACATAATTTCCTTATAACATGCTTTTTCTTAATTGGACTTAAGAGTGCATGAGTAACAGTTATAGGTACTCATAGATGTTTTGTCAACGATTGACAGTACATCTATTTTATATACATTATGGAAAAATGAAACAAAGAAGTGCCACGAATATCATAGGAATTGCTATTATAGCTGGTGGAATTTCTCTAATATTAAGGGGGAATTCTGTTACTTTTTCTTCTATGTTTAAGTCCTGGTGGGTCTACATCATATTAGGATATGCAATCTATGATATGATAAAAAGAAGATTAATATTTTCAATTATTGCAATGGCCTTTTTTGCAGTTTCTTATTTAGGAAGAAATACGGGCTGGATCCCTCATCTTTTTAGAGGATCCTATATAATAGCAGCCTTCATCATTCTTTTCGGTATTAATATCATGGTAAAGAGAGATGAACAGAACAATGGGAGAAAAAGAGAACATATGGGACAAAATGAAAACCCTTCTTATGTATCAGTATTTGGAGATAGAGAAATAATAGTTGATGAAAAGATTATTGATGGAACTCATCTGTTTGCAATCTTTGGAGATATCACTCTTGATGCTTCGCATGCGACATGTGAAGAAGATACTATTATTGAAGTCACGTCAATCTTTTCAGATGTCGATCTATTTATCCCAGATAATATAAGGGTGGTTCTAAAAGGGAATCCAATCCTTGGTGACATTAAGGACAGAAGGAGAGTAACTTCTCGTCTCCATGATGGGCCTCTCCTAACTGTAAGAGTATTATGTCTCTTCGGTGATGTGATAATACGATAGATGAATATATATTTAATTGCAGCTTCTATTGAAAAGAGTCATCTTGCTTATCCCCTAGGTTCGCTTGCCATTTATGTATCTTTATTAGAAGATAAAGAAATAAGCAAAAATAATAAGATCTTCCACACTCACTATTATATTGATCAACATAGTCCTAAAACAATAGCTAAAGAGCTTTCTAAATGTTCTATAGACCTAATTGGGCTATCGATATATCTTTTTAATAGAGAATGGATGAATGAATTCTTGTATCACTTTCGCATCTTTTCTCCCCAAACAACTATCTTTGCTGGAGGACCTGAAACTATCGCTCACCCTCATGAGCTTATCGATTTTGGATGCTCATTCCTTCTCCTTGGTGAAGGAGAAGAGAGTAGTAGACATGCTATAAAAAATGGCTAACAGGAGAAACGATAGAAGGAGATGGGATATACACACAATTAAGTCAGAACACAAAAATTGCGTATCCTAAAGAACTGAGCAATCTACATTCAGTTCTCTTACACCCTTCAATCAATATAGCTGATTATTCAGGGATTCTGTGGGAGTTAACTCGCGGTTGCCCTTATAATTGTGCTTTCTGCTTTGAATCAAAAGGAACAAAAAAGTGTAAGAAAATTTTGGGTTCGAAAAGAATCCAAAAAAGAACTAGAACATATTATAGAGAATGAAGTGGAACATGTTTTTGTTCTTGACCCAACATTTAATATGAGTAAAGAGCGAACAATTCAATTACTTACCTTTCTTGTTCAAAAAAAGTCCACCAGAGATTCATTATACATTTGAAATAAGAGCTGAATTATTAGATATTCCAAGTGCTGCTTTATTCGGAGAACTCTATTGTTCATTACAAATTGGACTTCAAAGTAGCAATGCTGAAGTATTAAGAAAAATTAACAGACAGTTTAATCCCACCCTCTTTAAAGAGAAGATACAACTATTACATGATAGTAATGTTGTTTTCGGACTCGACCTCATTATTGGACTTCCTGATGATACCTATCAATCGTTTCTTGAAAGTATCGATTATACACTATCTTTAAAGCCAAGTAATATTGATATCTTTCTCTTATCGCTTCTTCCTGGAACTGAACTTTTTGATAGAAAAGATGATTTTGCTATTTCCTATCAACATCACACCCCCTATGAACTCATTGAAAGTCAGACTATGAGCAAAAAAGAGATTGAAAAGGCACTATTAATAAAAGAGGCTTGTGATATCTTTTACACGAAAGGCAATGCTGTGATGTGGTTCCACATTATGCTCGCTCCTCTAAACATGAGAGCAAGTGAGTTTCCTTTCTCTCTTTGCAAATTTTATACAAAAAGAACATATTACTTCAGATGATGATACCTATGAGGTACAAGATATGTTTATCTCATATATCTACAAGAAAAAGAATTTAGAGCATATGCTTACGATTCTCCTTAGTTACATTGAAATGCATCAAGGTATAAGCTATTTACAGGAAACAGGAGAGAACCCAGTAGTAAGACTCTTTTATGAACCAGATGATTTAGCTATGTTAGACAATCATGGTATTGAGTGGTTTTATGATAAGTACAAGAATATTGAAATGGAAAAAGAGTATTATATCTATGCATCAGATAATAAGATCTTCTTCAATCTCCTAATATGATTGATAAAACCTTCATATCCATTATAGTATGGATAGGTAATAAGGATGTGTGCATGAACCGAACAGTAAGATTTTTTCTCTTAACATTAATAACTGTCTCCTTTTCAACAAGCTGTGTTATGCAGCAGGGATTAAGTTTAACAAGTGGAAGCAATGGCTGGGCGACAACTGATTTAAGTGTGACTCCGTTTTTTGCTACAGTTCTTGAGGACTTTCAACCTTTTAGTGAAGAAGAACATCCAAGACCACTACTGGACACTTCAATCGAAGATTTCACAAAGGAGCTCTCTAAAGCTTCGAGCACTTCTTATATTTCTTCGATTAAATTGAATGATTATACCTATTTTATTGACTTTACATTCTCTAGCCTCACAGAATTATTAAAAGATCTCAATAACAGAGAAGAGCAATCTATGTATCGATCAAGAAGACTGGGAATAGAGAGCGACTCGATTTCTTTCTTGATATCAACAATTACCCAGAACTCACCCGAATAGTTCCTTTTTTAGCAAATGAGAACTTTGAAACGTTTGGCCCATTATATAATGAGGGTATGAATGAGGATGAGTATTATGAGATGATTAGTTATATTTTAGATGAACAAGGTCCCAAAGAGATTAAAGATAGTATCATTTCTTTAAGACTCACTACCCCATCAAGGATAATTTCTCAAGAAGGAGGAATTAAAGAAGGGGAAAATGTGGTGAGATTCGACATTCCCCTTATTGATATTCTTCTTCTTAGTGAACCTATCGTCTTTTATGCTGTGTGGTAATGTTAATTATTAAATCTGAAGTGCATCACATCGCCATCTTGGACAACGTATTGCTTTCCCTCTAGGCGGAATTTCCCCATTTCTTTCACTTTCTGTTCACTCTTGTAGGTGAATAAATCTTCACATGAATAGACTTCTGCTTTGATAAAACCCTTTTCAAAATCTGTGTGAATTACTCCAGCGGCTTGTGGTGCTTTATCACCCGCATTAATTGTCCATGCTCTGTTTTCATCACTACCAGCAGTAAAATATGTTCTCAATCCTAAAGTTCGATACCCACTATGTATTAATTGATGTAATCCTGATTCTTTTAATCCAACCGCCTCAAGAAATTCTGCTCTCTCTTCTTCTGTTTCAAGAGAAGCGATTTCTGCTTCGATCTTACCACAAATCACAACCGTTTCAGCACCCCGCAGATCTGCGATATTTCTTACTATCTTCACGAACTCATTTTCTTCACCAATAGCATCTTCATCTACATTACATACATAGATAACAGGTTTTGTAGTGATGAGGTGCATATCATAAATAAGAGCATTCTCTTCATCTGTCAAATTTAGGCTTCTTACACTTAATCCTTGAGAAAGAGCTTCTTTCATCTTTTCGAGAAGAGGCGTCATCACAAGAGCTATTTTGCACTCTCTTTATCGATTCTTGAGGACTTAACTATCTTATTATATCGCTTTTCAACACTCTCTAAGTCAGCTAATGCGAGTTCTATATCTATAATCTCAATATCATGAGCAGGGTCTATGTTATTATTTACATGAATAATATCTGGATTCTCAAAACATCTTACAACATGGACGAGAACGCCAACTTCCCTAATTGAAGCTAAAAAGCGATTCCCTAGCCCTTCACCCTTGCTAGCCCCTGCAACAAGCCCTGCAATATCAACAAATTCAACTGTTGCAGGAATAACTTTTGCCGTTGGAATAAGCTCAGTAATTTTATCAAGTCTCTCATCTGGAACACTCACCATTCCAATATTTGGATCTATCGTACAAAACGGATAATTAGCAGCTTCAGCTGGAGCTGAAGAAAGCGCTGAAAAGATTGTTGATTTACCAACATTTGGAAGGCCCACAATACCACAATTTAACCCCATGAATTCCTCTCTCGTCTATCATTACATAATCGCGCTGAGTATAGCACATATTGACTCTTACGATAACACTTTCTATAGTTTTAATATAGGAGTTCAACACCATCGAAAATAGACTAATAGAAATAAGTGACCATACCATAAAAAGCATGATCATTATCATTGACACAGATCATGATGAAAAACGAAGATTAGAAATGAGAAAACAGGAAATGGCTTCCCTTGTTTCAACAATGGGTAGTGATATCGTGTACTCCACAATCATCAACCTTTCCTCTATTATTCCGTCCACCCTCATTGGAAAAGGAAAAATTGAGAGATTAGTCGAGGATATAGAAATATATGAAATAGATTGTATCATATTCGACTGTGATGTCTCTCCTCGTCAACAAAGAAACCTAGAAGAGGCATTAGATTGTGCTGTAATCGACCGGCAGGAAGTCATCTTGCAAATATTCAGTAACAGAGCCACAACTAAAGAGGCAAACTTACAAGTTGAACTTGCTAGAGCTCTATACTCACTCCCTCGTCTGAAAAGAAAATGGACACACCTATCAAGGCAACAAGGAGGAATGAAGGGAACAAGAGGAGAAGGGGAAAAACAACTAAGAAATTGATAGAAGAATCATTAGTAATAATATAGCTAAAATCAAAAAAGAATTAGAGAAAATTGAGAGGCAAAGATTAGAACAAAGAAAAAATAGGGACTCATCTATCTATCCTACAGTTGCAATTGTTGGATATACGAATGCAGGAAAATCATCACTCCTTAATGCTCTTTCAAAAGGAGATACATTAGTTGAAGATAAATTGTTTGCGACACTTGATTCTCTCACTCGAAAAGTGAATCTTCCACATGGGACCCAAATACTCCTAACCGATACTGTAGGATTTGTAAAAGATCTTCCTCACCATCTAGTAGAGTCATTCAAAAGCACTCTTGAAGAAGTAAAATATGCTGACCTCATTATTCACCTATTAGATGCCGCTCACCCTGATATGTGGGAGTGTTATGAAACAACTAAAGAAGTTCTGTACTCTTTAGGATGTAGTGAACAAAACACGATATATGTGATTAACAAATTGATGCAATAGAAAACCAATTCCTCTATAATCGCCTTGTTCATGAACTCTCTTCACCTATTGAATCAGTGTGAGAGAACATATTGGCTTTGAACACCTAGCACAAGGTATAGAAGAGGCACTTCATGCCACATATCAACAGAAAAGTCTATTTATTCCTTACCATAGAGGAGAACTCGTTGCAGCTCTTCAAAAAGAGGAAGCATATTGAGTATTGACTATGAAGATAAGGGGGTGAGAATAGAAGCAAAAATCCCACCACAGATTATGCATATGATGACTCCCTTTAGTATAATCCAATAGCTTAAACACATTCATGCCATACTAAATCAACACGACACGATACACAGAAGTCTGTTCTTTTGAATTGCATGTACACTCTTTCATTGTGTAAATGAAAGAAATCTCCTGATCTGCTCAAATAAATGTTGAATGAGTTTTACTCATTAAAATTTCGAGGATTCGTCCAATGGAGGTGGAATAAGGACAAATTTTCCCACATGTTTCTTTTCCATAAATAAACGCTGAGCCTGTACAATCTGTTCGAGAGGGAAGACTTGTGTTAAAAGAGGACGAATCTCTCCATTCTCTATGTATGATATGAGATTTGGAAAAACAGGTTCATCCCATGCAGTACACCCAATCATCGTAATATCTTTCAGATAGAAAGTGCGCATATCAAGTGTTACGATTGGTCCAGCAATAGCTCCAGAAGAGACATAACGACCTCCCCTTTTCAACACCTTCAACATGTGGTCAAAAGAAGGACCTCCAACATTGTCAAATACAACATCTACAGATTTCTCTCCAAGAATAGCTACGATATCATCTCCTCGAGCAATAACATCATCTGCCCCAATCTTTTTCATAGCATCATGTTTTTCTTTTCCTGCAATTGCAATGACAAAGGCTCCACGACGCTTTGCCAACTGAACCACAGCCGATCCTACTCCACCCGATGCTCCAGCGACCAGTACAGTTTCTCCTCTAGAAACCTTTGCTCTATGAACCATGTTCTCAGCTGTGCCGTAGGCACAAGGGATTGTACCAAGTTCAGCATCACTCCAATCACAATCAACAGGAAAGATCTCATGTTCTTTAACTTTCACAAATTGGCAAATGCTCGTCAAATCTGAGGCCATCCAGATATTATCCAAAGAGTCCCATCCTGAAACACGAACGCATGGTCTAACAAGTACACGTAAACCAATACTCTTTGCATCGCCTCCATCGGCAACTGCAACAACTCGTCCACAGCAGTCGGTACCCTGAATGAAAGGAAAAGGTGTCGCCTCGTTCCATCCACCATCGGCCTTAGCTTCTGCTTCTTCTTGCTCACTTGCTGTCAGCTCATCGGTCCCTGCATTGACTTTGGAAGAATACCACCCAAGTCGGGTATTGATCTCAGTATTGTTAACTCCGGCAGCGAGTACTTGCAAAAGAACTTCCCCAGGAGCAAGTGTAGGTATCGGAACATCACGATACACGAGTTGTTCGTACCCACCATTACCCATAGTCACAATAGCTTTCATCGTATTATTATCATCTTTTACTTCGAATCTATCTTCGTAAGAAAGGGATTTATCTATAGAAATCATACTCTACTCCTCATATCTATCTACCAGCTTCAAATATAGAGGATACAACAAAAGTGGATAATTTTCTAGGATTGGGAAGTTTCATAAAAAACTCTACTTTGAAACAAACAACAAATTTGTATTACCTATATACAATTCATGCCATACTGAACGAACAGCATGGCATGGTTTGTATAACTTACAATTGAGAAAAGAGAATTTCTAGAAGTAGTATAGCGCTCCAAGGCCACCCTTAAAGTCAAAGCCAATACCAGGAGCAATACTAATACCAGGAGCTAGATATACAAAGACCTCAACAGGCATCGTCTCTACATACCAAGACATATTTGCAAGACCATTTACTGTGAAATAGAATGCACTATTATTTGCCCCAATACTTAATTGAGCACCAGCATCAATGAAGAAAGGCATATCTGCGATTTCTACTTCAGTGATTGGAAAGAGTGCACCGGCATCTAGATATATTCCACTGCCATATGGTGTTGATAAGTTACCGACAATTCTAAAACCATCAAGGTCATAACGACCTGTTAAACCTGCTGGATAGCCTACGGTTAATCCCGCTCCGATTCCAGTATGCCTTTCAGCTGCAAAAAGAGAAGTCATAAGCAAGACGACTAATACAACAACTAACATTGTTTTTTTCATTTACACATCTCCTTCGGGAAAACCCCTACAATTAGTTCTTAATACTATATTACTTTAAATAATATGTTTTATCCACAAAATAATGAGAAAAATGTTTACTTTTAATATCCTATGACATATCACAATCATTATGACCTTTTTCATAAACACTTTTATAAAAAATGTCATAATGATATAATTCTTACCAGATATGTGTTCAAAAGGAGATTTGTGTATGAAATCATTACCCCAGTTGACTATAAGGTCTATTGTTATCGGGATTGGCGGCCTCCTCGTTATTACTAGTAGCTCAATGTATGTTGCGCTAAGAATGGGAGCTCTTCCTTGGCCAACGGTGTTTGTCACTATAGTCTCTCTGGCAATTCTTAGTAGGTTCAAACAAACAAATCTTAATGAGATCAATATTACACACACTATAATGAGCTCTGGTGCCATGGTTGCAGGAGGACTTGCTTTTACCATGCCAGGACTTTGGATGAGAGATGCTAACGCATCTATTTCAATTACCTCACTTCTCATCATTACCATAAGTGGTGCTCTTCTTGGCACACTGTTCTCTATTGTTGCTAGAAAGAAATATGTTGAAACAGAGCAACTGCCCTATCCTATGGGGCAAGCAGCTTACCAGACACTTATTAGCGCAACTCAAAAGCAAAAAGGGGCACAATACTTATTCATGGCATTAGGATTTAGCATTATTTTCACTGTGCTAAGAGATCAATTTGCTATTATACCAGCAGCCCTGCTAGTGTTTGGTGGTTCTACCTTCATCTCGCCACTTGCTGTATGGCTTTCTCCGATGGCTGCAGGTATTGGAGCTATGATTGGTCCAGCTCTTGCACTATTTTGGTTAGGTGGAGCATTGTTTGCTTACCTGCTACTCACCCCAATCGGGATTGCAAGTGGATTATTTGCAAACTTAGCAGCAGCCGATGTATTTAGAAGTAATTTAGGAATTGGCTTAATGGTAGGAACCGGAGTCGCCATAATCATCAAGCTTCTATTTGAAGGGATTGGAAAAATAGCGAGAAAAGAGAACATGAGCCAGAATGATTCATTTATCATCTTCCGAGGAAAACTGAAATATGTTTCGCTCATACTGATGGCTCTTGTTGTTCTTTTTCTCACCTCTAGTGGGACAATCCCCTTATTTCCATCTCTGATTCTTATTATAGGAATCTATGTTACGACTCAAATTGCTGCTCTATTAACAGGACAAACTGGAATTAACCCGATGGAAATATTTGGTATCTTAGTTCTTTTAGCTGTCCAACTATTTGCAGATGTGAGCATCGTTCAAGGATTTAGTATTGCAGCTGTAACAGCTATCGCTTGTGGATTGAGTGGGGACCTCATGAATGATGCAAAAAGTGGATACCTACTACATACTAATGTAAAAACACAAATAGTCGCAGAAGGAATTGGAGGAGTTATCGGTGCGGTCGTTTCTGTTATTGCGCTTCTTGTCCTAAAAGAATCGTTTGGAGGCTTTGGAACTGAAGCTTTACCTGCCCCACAAGCAAAGGCTGTAAGTGCGATGGTGGGTGGGCTTAGTCATATACCAGCATTCTCAATTGGTCTTGTCATTGGCATTTCATTATTCTTGTTAAAGCTTCCTTCAGCAACTTTAGGTCTCGGTGTATATCTCCCTTTTAGTATTTCTTCAATCATGGGAATTGGCTCAATTATATTCATAATCGTTTCCAGATTTGTTCCAGGAAAACAAAAAAGGTGCATTAAAAGAGAAGACGAACCTTATCGCGAGTGGATTTCTTGGTGGAGAAGGAATTACAGGTGTAGTACTAGCTATCATTTTTATGTTATCGTAGGCTCTTAACGAAGAGAGGATCAGAGAAATGAGTGAGAATAGGAAAATGCCTAAAAGTCTCTATGCAAAAAGTGCAAACGAGCTATTAGGAGCTGTAGGATTAGATAAAAGCTTTCAAGGAAAACAACTCTACAAATGGTTGAATACTGGAGTTGTCGATTTTAAAGAGATGACAAACCTGCCTAAGACAATCAGAGAATTTCTCTCATCAGCAATGGGCTCTCCTTTATCTTCAAAAGTAATCGAAGTTCAAGAAGATGGTTCAGATGCAACAAAACTTGCTATTGAACTCTTTGATGGCAAGATTATTGAAGCTGTCATATTAAGTGATGATAATGGAAGAAGCACAGCCTGCCTCTCTTCTCAAGTGGGTTGTGCAATGGGTTGTGCATTTTGCAGAACCGGAACGATGGGTTTAGTGAGAAACTTATTTGATTACGAGATTGTTGAACAGTTTATCCACATCCTACAACTTGCTCCACATACTACTCATATTGTCTTTATGGGAATGGGAGAGCCTTTAGCAAATAGAGAACATGTATGTAAAGCCATTGAACACTTGCACCATCCTGAAGGATTAAATATCTCATTGAGAAGAATGACAATGAGCACCTGTGGCCTTGTCCCTGGAATCCTTGCTCTTGCAGAATTGAACATTCCGGTTCGTCTTGCAGTAAGTCTCACAACAGCTGATGAGAACCAAAGAGATCTATTGATGCCCATTAATAGACGATACGGCTTAGATGAATTAAAAAAAATCTCTCATCCATTACCAGAACATCATGAAAAAGAGATTTACTTTAGAATACGTTATGCTGAGTAGAGAGAATATGAGTGAATTTCATGCCAAAAAATTAGCTCTGTTTGTAAGAAACCTTGATGTAATAGTAAATCTAATCCCATATAACCCTGCTAGTGAACTCTCATTTGTAAGACCTGGAAGAAATGAGATTTCTAAGTTTACAACAATGCTAGACTCACTTGGAGTCCCTCACACAAGACGAATGAGTAAGGGACAAAGTATTAATGGAGCATGTGGGCAACTTGCAACTCAATATGATGAGGACGATGATTAAAAGGAGTATAATGCTCCAATTTCACTCCTCATATCTAGTCTAAAAAGACCAGTTGCAATTTGGAAGTGCGGAATAGCTTTCGCAAATATTCTCACAGGTAAAGATTCAAGGAGATAATTTAGCCCAATAACACCACCAATACTAACCACTGTTGTTCCTGTACCAAATTGAAGATCTAGTTTTCCACCAACACTTGGATAAAGAACAAAATTTCTATTTTCTGGAGCTAATGTGAAAGGAAGATTATAATTCCCTTCCAAGCCTATTTCAAAAGCTCCAAAACCAGCAATCGGGTTAATAAATCCAAGAGAAACCCCTGCACTTGCAATACCAAAGTTATAGTCTGCTACTATAACAAATGTAAAAGGAGCACCAACGGCTGCGCCGACTCCAATCCCTTCTCTCATCTCTGCACCCGAGAGACTTATCGTAGCGATAAAGAGAATTACAACCAGAACTATGAGAACTTTTTTCATAAAAACACCCCTTATTTCATCATTAACTCATTATTAAGATGTTAAAAGGGGCATGTCAAGATATTTCTTATTACTTGCTTAAGGTTGCCTTAATTCGCCTTACTCCTGCTGAAGAAGATTGTTCTTTTACTATCTTAAATGCACCCATACTTCCAGTGCTTTCAACATGTGGACCACCACATACTTCTTTAGAGAAATCTCCAACAGAATAGACTTTAACTAATTCTCCATACTTACTCTCAAAGAATGCTATAGCCCCTTTCTCTTTTGCTTCTTCAACACTCATTGTTTGAAAAGAAACAGGGAGGTCTCTACTAATCACATCATTAACAATTCGTTCGACTTCTTCTATCTCCTCTTTTGTCATTGGACTTGGATGAGTGAAGTCAAAGCGCAATCTTTCTGGAGTAATATTGGAACCTTTTTGACCAACATGGTCTCCTAGTACTGTTCTAAGCGCTTGATGAAGAAGGTGTGTCGCTGTATGAAGAGCTGTTGTGAGATCACTATGGTCAGCTAATCCACCTTTGAATGTTCCACTTGTAGATCTCGAAACTTCCTGATGTTTTCAAATGCTTCATCAAATCCTTTCACATCAACACTAAAGCCATGTTCTGTTGCAAGTTCTTGTGTGAGCTCAATGGGAAAGCCGAATGTATCATAGAGTTTAAAAGCAATGCGACCTGAGATAACTCGAGATTTTCCTTTTAGAAGGTTCACAAGGAGTTTCTCGAATTCATGTTCACCTTTTTGTAGAGTCGTTGAGAATTTTTCCTCTTCTCTTTCTAACTCTGTAAAAATAAATTCTTTATTTTGCTCTAATTCACTATAGGTATCTTTATACATATCGACAACGAGGAGAGCGATTTGAGATAAGAATTTCCCTTCTATTCCCAATTTCTTAGCATGTCTCACAGCTCGTCGAATAAGTCGACGAAGGATATATCCTTGACCGACATTGCTTGGCTCACACCCTTTGATCACCTAGTATGAAAACACTTGTTCTTACATGATCTGCAATAATTCTCATGGAGATATCAATATTCTCATCATCACTATAGTGAGTATTACTTAGCTGTCCGATAAGTTCTAGTAAAGGAGTAAAGACTTCAGTTTGATACACAGAATCTTTTCCTTGTAGAATAGCGATAGTTCTCTCTATGCCCATACCGGTGTCGACGCACTGTCTTTCCATAGGAACAAAGGAGCCATCACTAAGTTTGGTATAGCCCATGAATACATCATTCCAAATTTCAAAGTATTTTCCGCAAGAACACCCTGCCTACATTCTGGAGAACAAGAAGGACGGCCTGTATCAATAAACATTTCCGAATCTGGTCCGCAAGGACCTGTCTCTCCAGCTGGGCCCCACCAGTTATCTTCTCTAGGAAGGTAATAGATTCTTTCACTAGGAATTCCTAGGCTTTTCCACTTAGACGCAGAAGTCTCATCCCGTGGGACATCTTCATCTCCAGCAAAGACAGTAACAGAAAGCTTATCAGGGTTGATGTTTAAAACAGATGTAAGAAATTCATAACTGAAAGCGATAGCTTCTTCTTTAAAATAATCACCTAATGACCAGTTTCCTAGCATCTCAAAAAAGGTAAGATGATGAGGATCTCCAACTGCATCGATGTCCCCAGTACGAATACATTTTTGGTAATCGACAAGACGTTTTCCAGCAGGGTGTTCTTGTCCCAAGATATAGGGAACCAAAGGGTGCATACCCGCTGTCGTGAAAAGAACTGTTGGGTCATTTTCGGGGATTAATGATGCACCTGAAATATGTGCATGATTTTTGATACAAAGAATTCTATATACTTTTTTCTGAGTTCGTCTGCTTTCATAGAGAATCATCGTATGCAAGGAAGAAATGATTGTCAATATCAATACGTTTATAAAACCTACACAAATAGATTTTGATATAGTATACTCACTAATATGAGACGTGTACTTATAAGTTTATTTCTTCTGTTCACTATAATATTAGTTCCTTCTTTTGCAGAGGCAGGATGGTATTCCATTAATTGGCAACCAGGAAATGAATGGCTTAATAATAATTCTCAAACTATCAATTGGAACAGTGGTCTTAATAACAAATATTTTGCCCACTTTGGAGTTCAATGGAATGAGGGAGCCACACCACCACCGGGAAAAACTTTTGATCGTAATCTTACACTCGTGGTCACTAGTGAGCCACAATTAGATGATGAGTTTAGAGTCACAAAAATTGGTGACACGAATAAATATTTTAGAACGTATGTAACCAATCAAAAAGTTAATCAATTAGAAATAGATAGTACTGATCCTTCAAAATATATCAATATTTATATAGATGGATATAGATCATGGAATGGTAATTTTAGATTAAATGTAAAAGAAAATCGTACAATTTTCCTGATGATGATGGATTTAATGGTATTTATACCACCTATTATCGCTTCCGCTTATATCCAACAGCCCATCTATTTGATGATGATTACATTCTTCTAGATGACACTCTCTATTTTTCATTAGTCTACCATGAAAGCCAGCAATGGATTGCCACTGCATTGGAAGTTACCCCTTATGTAGAGTATGTAGATGTTATTCAGTTACAGCAGAATAATAGTGAACTCACAGTTGGCTCTGTTGAATTCTTATCAGATGATGCTGCTTGGGGGAGCAACTATACACTCCAAATCACTCCGGGTGAAGTGGGTTCTACTCAGTTCGCTTTTCATAAAAGTGGAGGAGGATCAACAATTCCTTATAAGGTGAGAATAGTGAATTCGACGATTCCCTCTTCAAATAGTTTTCTAGAGAGAGTCGTAACTACGAGAGACATGTATAACCATTGGTACGATTTCATTGAATTAGCGATTTCAGGATTCACCCAAAATCAGGTATATGACACAGGAAATTATTCCTCAATCATCAAAATCACTCTCACCTCAAATTAACTAAAAGAGATCTTCTTCAATATTCTTAAAATAGGGATAGTGTGTTCAACTTCTAGTCAAATAGTGATAGCTGTGAAATATCCTCTATTTTATGTGTTCTTTTACTGATTCCAAGTCTAAATTTCTTAATAATAGGATCTCCTTTCTTTAGAATAACTAGAAATGGGCTTTTTGCAACTTTTCTAGGCCAAAGCAAAGATCTGTTATCAAGTGTGTGTTGATATATATATAGGTGTTTATGTGAGTTTAATACTAGATAAGCACATCGAAGAGAGCCTCCCCCATCACGTTCTTCAGGGATAATCATATCATTACAGATATACGCTAATAATTCTTTCTGTAAAGAAATATACCATCTTTCATGCCTTTTGTTGGGCGAAAATGGAGAGATGAGTAGTCCATGCTCTCCTATGAAAGATTGTAAGGATGCATGAGCTGGTGTTGAAACTAGATGCAAAGGTGAAGCAAGCAGTGCAATAGCTTTCCCATTTTTAGAAAGATTTGTTAATTGAACTGCCCCTTCTACTCCCTTATTCAGCCCACTTATAATCCCAACATTATGTTGAGCTAATTCATTGACTACCTCTTTCGTTACCGTAATTCCTTGAGAAGTAGGATTTACTGCCCCAGTGATTCCTGTCAAAGGCTCTTTAAGTAAAGAAACATTACCTTTCACGTATAAGAAAGGGGGAGGAAGATGCATCTTCAATAGTCCTTTAGGATACCATTCATCTATTGGGGTAATCACATATTCATTTGATTTAAGAACAACAAAGGCCTTTTTCACACTCAAATAAGTATCAATAAGAAGTGATGATGGGACGCCACACACCTGTTGATAAGTCTTAATGTGAACAACAAGAGGTTCATATATAGAAACATGAGTACTAATAGTATCAAAAAGAGAAACAGCCGAGGATTCAGATAGAGAAAGAGCAGCTATGATAGTTTCATAGTTTACCGCATAGATAAAATTTCTCTCACTCACTTTTTCAATATTCATATCTATGAGAGAAAATAGCATGAGTGAGGACAAATGTCCAACTGCAGGTATGAAACCCTGATTAAGAAATAGTTGAGAAAACGACTTACTGTCAACATATTTCTTTTTACCAAGACCTATAGTGTCACATGTTTACACTTTTATTGTATTCTTTATCATTAAAATACATATTATTATAAATATTTTTAAGATATGTTCATGTATTGTTATAAGATAATAGGTTTTTGCATTTCTAAAATTATAATTATTTCTTTATAATATATATATTTTAATTTTTATTCTTCATTATTTTTAAAAATTATTATTATTTTTTTATATTATCTATTGACATATGTTAGAGGTTGCTGTAACATTCAATCAGTTATTACATAACTTACTACAAATTATTTAGGAGTTTCTATCATGAAAAAATTAATCGCTACTTTATCAACTATTCTTATCGCTTCTGCTCTATTCGCTGTTGTTGCACCTTCTGGACCTCAATTCTCTCTCAACGCTCAAGTCGACGGTATCCTCTTTCATGGATTCACCACTAATTCATATGCTGATAGTGATGCTCTTCTAGCTGCTAATGATACTGATACATGGAATGCTGAAAAGTATTCTTTAAACTTAGCTAGCGATGACTCTCAAGTAATCGGTCACTACGCTTTCTATTCAACTAAGCTTGAACAAACATCAGTTACTTTTGTCACTTCTCCGCTCTCTGCAAAAGTTATTAATGATACATACTATGTCCCTTATGCTCTTTCCTACTCTTCTAGTAATGGGAATGATAGAATCACTTTAGGTGATGGAAATATTGGATCTGCAGATGTTGCTACTCTTACAGACCCTAAAACAGTAAGCGAAAAAGTTCTTGCTACTAATTTAGATTCTACAGGACTTCGCTATGAAATCCTTGATTTAGAAGTTACTTTCGCTGGTTCTGAAAATATTTCCTTCGGTCTTCCTGAAGTAAACGGCAGCAACAACTTCTACAAAGGAACTATCACTGCTTTAATCGATGCAAAATAACTGAACCTCCAAAGATACATATATAGATTGAATAAAATCCTACCCAGAAATGAGTAGGATTTTTCTTTGTAATACTTTTATGGATATTCTATTATTGCTGATTTCCGTTATACCACCTTAATATGGCCTAACTTTTCATGAACCATATATAAACAAAAAAAGGCACCTACCTATAATTAGATAAGTGCATTTGCCGCCTCTCGGAATTGAACCGAGGACACAAGGATTTTCAGTCCTTTGCTCTACCAACTGAGCTAAAGCGGCGCTTTGATTTTTATACCCTTTGTGAGGTGCTATTGTCAACCCTATTTTCGAACAATATTAGCTATATAGTGAATTCTTTGTTGATAAATAGGTGGAATTGGTTGTTGCTGTTTTTTATTCGTATGAGAATTTTCTTATCACCATCACAAAGAATGACATTTTTTTTGTTTTTGATATAGTGTTAAATCCAGAGGATAATGAATCTAATAATCCAGAAAGAAGTGAAAGAAAAGTTATTAAACCTGTGGAAAACTGAAGAAATCAGAGAATAAAGCTGGTCTAAAAGTTATCCGCAGGCACTGTTTAAAAAGTTTAATAAACGTTGAGCATTGATAATATTGTTTAAAATAGGGTTTTCTCTGAAACGCGCCAAAATTTTTTAAACGGCCATTAAACGTATTTCGCGAAATGCTTAAACAAAATTCGCGAAAAATAAGAAACCCTTCTAAAGACTTAGTGTATATCTAATCCATGCATACATTTCACAACCCCACACTCTATGACAAAATCCATTAGGGTGATACGTTGCCCCTGCACCATACATGACCTTTAATGAATGTTTTAGTTGCCCTGTATAATTAAACTCAGGGCTATTAACTTCTCTGAAAGGAGTAGACCAAGCTGGTGGCTGGATGTTCAATGAAGGCAAAATGTAGATATGCTCAGAGTCCTCGTTTGCATCGTCAACCCAAAATTCATCAATAATACGTGCATAGTTAGAAAATCCTGTAGTTTCTTGATTATCCCATAAGCAAATATCATCATAATTAAATTCTGGATACCTCTGAGGGTAAAATGTTCCGGTATGTCTGATAACAGATATACCAATGTTTACTGTTCCCCATCCATTTGCTGTGTACTCAGCTTTTATAGAATCAGTCCACTTTCTCATATTCTCGCCAAACCATGCAACATTCCCATCATTATGACTATGCTGAATGATTATGTGCGTAGGCAAACAAACATCGTAAGCTGTTTCATCTGTTACTTCTGTCCCTGCTGTACTACCAACAATCAACCTAGTTGACCCATCTGATGCAAGGGTTTTATACCTATCAAGATATGTTTCAATAGAAAAAGCTACATCATCAGTTTGAGCTTTTGTGTAATTATAGAACTTATTTGTTGGGTCAGCTTCCAATGCGTTTAATGCAACTACTGCACTTGCGTAATCAGTTACTCCTGAATCTACATATGTCTGTATATACAAAAGGAAAGCACTTGTGTCTTTTGGAGTATAAGCACCTTCTGGTGTAGTATACAAAGATTCTACTTGTATTGTAGTTCCAGCATAATCACTTCCAGTACCATCACCAAGACCAAGTAAATCCCAAAGCCCTTGTCTATCACCATCATTAAACCTAGACCAGTCTTTTGACCAATACAAAAACGTAGAACTACACCATCCACCAACTCCTGCATTACACGCTCTTAAAGTTCTCCCTGACACGGTATCGTAATCCATATCCCATGTAGTAAGTCCAGTACCCAACATTAACGCATCATGGTCAGTATCTCCTGCATCAATTTTAGCTTTCTCAAACTGCTCCTTTATAACAGAGGAATAATTTGTTGGGTTTTTAGTTGTATCTGGATTACCAACATTACTTAAAAATGCTGTAGTCACAGAGTCACCTATTGCAAGAATTTTAGGAAAATCAGTAGCACCTACACTTTCTTTTGTATTGTATTGCTTAAAAGTTAATATACCATCTGCGTAAAGTTCACTATTCTCATAATTAAATTCTTTTTCCTCTACCAAGGTATCTGTATCTAATACAGGAGCATAAAGTAGCACTCTTTCATTTCCAGATTCAGCAAAATCAATATCTAACTCATCTGTTATTCCTGTAACAAGTGAATCAAACCAAAGAGGTATTGAATTAAATCTTACGTCAGTCAATCCTGTTCCTTTCAAATCATTGAAAACTGTATATATTTTCTTTGGTGCTTGTATTGAAATGTCTGGAAGGTCTGGAGCAGGAGTTATATCATTAGGGTCTGGTCTAAAATATACAGGGTTGGTATCATCAGCCTCTCTAATTCTGTAACCAAATTTAATGAAAGGTAGCATCTCTGTTCCAAAATTGAATTGATTCTGTGATGTGTATGTTACCCTTATATATGATGCTCCTGCGTATTTTGCAATAGTTTGTAGATATGCACTTGAACCAGTCCAGCTTCCAGCAATAAACACCTTATCTGAGTCATATTGTGCGGCAGAAAAAATACCTACACTAAACTCCCCATCAGTACCAAAAGCTATGTCTGTTTCATCACCCCAAGCTATAAAATCAGTTGACCAATAACTCGTAGTTCCAGCACTTAAAGTACCAGACGCATTGATGTATGTTGCATTTACACTTGTAGCATGATTGAGAACATTATAAGTTAAGTCAACCTTTAGTCCTATTGCTTCTATCTCATCCAACCCTCCTAGTTCTCCAATTTTAAGATATTGTTCTGGATTTCTTGAATCATAGACTTTATAATTTGTCATTCTAAATGGAATAGTCCATTCTACAGCATAACTTGAGGGTGGTGCTGTTGCATTAAAAACACCACCGTTTGTACTTACTAATTGATACTCACGTGACCCAAAATCCACAGAAGGGTCAATAGGAAGGGTCCTATAAAGAAGTTGTAGTTTTTCCGAAACTGACATTTCCCAACCAACTGCAATGACATCATCTTTACTAATCGCAATTCTTTTACCCAAATCAATTGGCTGGCTATAATATGTTTGTGTTGTATCCCCAATGTCTACATTATCAACTGTTAAGTCAAACAACAAAACTGCATTGACAAATATCTTTACCCTCAAATCCCCTATTAATGGAGCAAGTGAGAATATAGGTATCTCAATTTTATCAACTATCTTATCACTAACAGCAACTGCTTTTGACCAGAATCCTTGGCGTTGCCAGTATGTTCCTACATCATGAGAATAAGCATCAAATACATTCAATTGATCTACTTCATAGATTGTCCTGTCTGCTTCTGGAATACCATTATACTTTAAGGAATTTACAATCGGGCCACTAATTCTTTCTAATTCCTTACGCTCTTCTTCGATATTATCTCTAGCCTCCTCTACAGCTGCTTGAGCTACTTGTGCCGCTTCAGAAAATTCTTCTGCTTCTTCCTTGAGAGATGTGAATGTAGTAAGAAATTGCTCTAATAAGGTTGGCGTCGTTGGAATGATTTGCGTAGGATCTACAGCTTCTTGAATATAGATTATTTTGCGCTCAGAAACCCATTTCTTTATGATATCTTCGCCCGAAGACTGAGTGGCATAAATTTGAATTTCAAGCTTACCAGGAACTTGCGTAGCAGTAACACCAGGAACCCAAGGAAGCTTAACCAAACCATCCTCAAAAATAGGTGTTAGAGCAATAGACTCTCCTGCTCCGTTTAGATTTTTAAACACTAAAAACCAAGACCAAGAAAGAGAGGTCATGTCCTCCCCTCCAATTACAGGAGCTAAACAAAATCTGATTCCATCTACCCCAGTTTGTCCACCTATTATAAATCGGGAGATCTCACTTGTTTGTATTACTTTTCCACTAAGATGAGCATCAATCATAAACCCCTCCTTTTTGATACGTACCTATGATTACTGTATCAAATTAGAAGGTTGCAGAATCTAACCATTCTATCCAAAAAACTACTTGCATAATAAATCCTCTAAAACGATAATGAAAACATTAATCAGCTGAAGGGGAAGCCAATGCCGATATTATTGAGATTGTTACTTGTGATAGTTTTTCTTAAATTATTAATTAATGCATACAGATTAATAAGGATAAAAATGCTATTTAAACAATACACTGACTGGTTATTTGAGGATAGGAATGCAAGCATTGTAGAAAAGAGGGAAGAAGTGATTTCTTTATGGAAACATGCTGGAGTACACGATTCTTATTGCCCAAGGTTGAATAATGCTGGCTATGGAAAACTTCTTAGTTACAAAGAAGGTCTTTTTTTCTCTTTCCCTTCAAGTTATGAGGATCTAGCAATTGCAACAAAAAAAGCATTTCTAGAAGCTAAGGGAGTTTACAAAAAAAGAATAAAAGATTCTATAAACCCTATTGAGTGGATTATCCTCATTGTTTACCTTCCCCAACGAGTGTTAACATCGATTGGAATAACGGAGCAGAAAGGGCTAACAATTATTCTGCAGGGAATATATTGGATTGTTGGAATAATCTTCTCGGTTATTTTTTCTCTCTACCCTGAGGAGATCAGAACTATATTTGAAAGTTGGTTCTTTAAACTCTAAAGAAATCGAGTCTATCATAATAATAATTAGGAGCGTTTGTCATGGATTGGAAAACCTTTACTGTAAGTATTATCAACTCATTAATATGGCCAATATCATTGTTTGTATTTTTCCTAATTTTTAAAACACCTGTAAAAGCTCTCCTTAGCAGAATAGCAATATTAAATTACAAGGATTTTTCATTAAAATTTGATAATGAGATTGAGCAAATAGAAAAGCTGGCTTCAAAAAAAGAATTGGAAACTGCTAAAAAGGGAGAACTTCCAACAAAACATCTTGGAAAAACTAAACAGCTCTTTGCCAATACACCTAAAGAAACAGTTTTTCAGGCATGGGATCATTTTGAAAATATTATAATAGAAAAAGCAAAAATGCTTAATATTCACATCCCAGAAAGATCAGGCACGAGATCGTTGAAACTAATGAATTCTCTAAGTAATCTAACAACACTCCAATGGGGTAGTAATGAGATGTTCAGAAGTCTCCAAGACCTAAGAAACAGATTGGCTCACCTTCCAGACTTTGATATTTCATGGAATCAAGCAACGGAATATGCCAACAACCTAAATGTACTTGTAAAAGGATAGAAGAAGCAGAACGGAGATCTGAATAAACCTTACTTAATTATCCACAAACCCAATTAGAACCTTAAATGCCATGATTAATAACACCCATCAACAATCCCTAGAACATCTACAAGAAGATCTCCCCAAGACCGAGACCGACTCCGAACCAAATCCCAGAAAGAAAGCCTAATGGAATTCCAACCAATATTGCGGCTGCTAAGCAAACCATGAAATGATACCACTTATCCTTTCCGATAGTAATTTTTTGCATAAGAAGGCTCTCTGCGACTACAAAATGTCTTGCATAAATTTCGCAATCATTCTTATTAACTCTGCTTCCTGAAAGACCCAATTGAGTAATAAAAGATATATCATAATCATCTCCTTTTAAATAACAACTTTTAGAATTCCATTTTCGGAATATACTCTTCCTGTTTCTAATCCATATGCTGAAGTAGGCAGGTTATTTATTTTCAAAACATCGCCTCCTGTATAAACATCAAGTGAGAGTGTCTCTGAAAAAGTAGATCCAATGTCTACTTCATCAGTCCATATATCGACGGTTGGATATGTACTGGGATAACTATTTAGTTGCGAGAACGAATCCCCTGCTTCTGAGTAAACAACAGTCTCTGTTCCGTCGCTGTTAAGAAGGGTTATCGAAATCCTTTCCTTGACCCAGTTAACATAGTAGTAGGTATATGTGAACGGATTTGTTGAAGTATTTATAACAGGGTATATGAACTGACCTTGGGTGGCTTCAATACTAACAACCCCGCCAACAACATTTTGCTTTGAAAACTCCATCCATCTTGATGAAGGCTCCTGCAGGTATCCCCAAAGTGCCTACGATATAGCTGGCCATTGATTTTGCCTGCGCAATTCCTCCTGTAGCGCTGTTGGATTCTATTCCTTCCTCTCCTGCCTCTGATGTTATTGTTGGAGTAATGAAGGATCCTGTGAACTTTCCTTCAGCTGACAATAGGAGCCCGCTAAAGAGTCCATTGAATGCCTTGAATTCTCCCCCGCTATTCATATACAAACCTTTATCGGCTGTTGAGCTTTGGTTGATCGTACCGTCTTCGTTGTAGTACTCAGATCGAATAGATCCACCAAGAATAATGTGCTCTGCTAGAACTAACGAGGCCACTACGACTGAAGCATGTACAACTTGTCCCGTGCTTGTTGCTAGCTCTCTTGCGTCTTTATAACAGGCCATGTATTTTTCACTGTCAAGAGTCTCTTCCCATCCAGTTGCTGTGAATTTGTAAACATGGCCGAAGGTAAAACCACCGGTAGTTTCTCCTGAATAAAGAAAGAAATCGCCTACAACCTCATCTATGGGGGATGTTAGAAGAACACCTCGATATGAGCCTTTATCAATTCCACTTACCCTTACAGGCGTTGTCCAAGAACCTACCTGATCTCCATTAGGTGTGAAGTAAGATGAGCTCATCCACAGAGGGGAACTTCCTACAGGAGTTCCCTCTGTCCATCCTTCAGGGTCTGAACCAACTGGCGTCTCTGGTTGATCTAAAGTCCTAATATAGATTAGCCTCGAAGAGGCACCATCTTGAGCTGGTTTAGGTGATTGCCCACTTGAAACAGTTTGAACTCCTGTGGCATCAATGTCTTCAAGGGCAATAACAGTAACCCCGCTGTAGAAGAATCTGTTTTGAAAATCATAGCTATAGTCTTTTTTTGTTATTAAAATGAATCTGGTTTTCTGTTTATAAGCTTGTTTAAATTCTATCAGACTACCTGTTGCAAGATTCTTTTGAGAAGAGAATTGGATATCTAAACTTCCTTTTTTGATTCGAGACCAGTTAATTTTACATAAATGCTTTGCAGAATCCGCATCAAAAATGTGATTCGCTGGATAAGTAATAGGATCAGTTGATTCATTTGGATAACTAGTTTTAACAATGCCTTCTTGAAACAAAGCTTTGCCATAAATCTCTGACCAGTAAAGCTTCGCTAGAGAGGTGCTTGTGTTTTTATAACGCAGCATTGCTCTCATGGGTTCATAAATAACGTCAATCCCCGCAGCTACAGGATCTAGAACAACAACATCATCTTTCGTGTCTTTAATATATTGATTAGAAGATGATAACAAGGAAATGTTTTCATTTTTTAGTCTTGTCCTCCCTTCAAGCCAGTCTGTGTCTAAGAATCCTGTTTCAAAGTCCATCCATGTTTCTATAATATCGGAATCCTCTGGCCAGTAATCACCGGCCGAGATAGCTTCTCCAGGGAAGGGATCTGCACCATCACCCACAGGAAGATTCGCTCTCCACAGTAGCGCGTTTTCTTTAACTTTTGTTCTTGGCCAAGAGATCACTACCCGTTTCCTTGTATATACCGCTTTTTAAATTTTAATGATCCAGGGTTGTTGGCGAGAATATCTTCTTCGTCTATAAATTCATTAGTTTCTAATTCCGAGAACGCTGTTGGCCCCCAGCCGATTCTATCTCCATTTACAACGGTGATCGAAAACCCGTAATCAGCCAACAGGCTATCTATTAACTCCCTGTATGACACAGATCCTTTAGTGGCAGAGAGGTGTAAGATAGAAAAAGAAATATCGGGAACTCCTGGATCTATATAGTCTTTCAACCCAGCAAGTTCTAGCAACCTGTAAAGAATCGACATAGATGAGTTGTCTTTTTTATATATCCAAAACGCTACACCACCAACCTCGGCAGGGAAGTTTATAGAAGCGGAGAGTTTCTCGTCAAGCTTGTATGTAAAATCTATCGCTTCCAATTCAATGGGTGGCGTATCGTTTGGAAATGTAAAATCTGTGTCTAGAACAGGTTCTATCACTCCCTTGAAAATACAGTCTAAGCTTCTGCATCTGTGATAGAAACAAGAATCAGATTTTCTGCATCCTGTATTGCATCGTGGATCAGCTCGTCAAAGTTGAGGGTGAATCTAGCGCTGTTTAGCGTTGAGTAAAATTTTTCGTTACAAAAAGACTCTGATATTGACAAAGAGCCAGCTATCAAAAACTCTGAAACTTCATATTCAACGCCTTCTATGGTGAGTACTATGTTAATATTCTCAGACATCAGGAGATTCTCCTTCTATTCAATTTTTGTTCCGCTTGTTTCAACTTTCCATACAGGTCTTCAATTCCATACACATCTCCCTGGATGTTTATGATTACCTGTCCGTGCCCTCTGTTAGCAGATCCTAACGGAGTAACTTCAATGAGTTCTCTCCCCGAAGGTTGTCACCTACCATAATTGCTTGAGGTCCACTTGTTATAAAAGATCCTCCTTTGGCAAATTTAGGAAGATCGGAAACATCAACTCCAAGGCTGGAGAGTTGTTCGATAAGCTGACGCAGCTCTTCTGCCGTACCAGCTGAGTTGATTTTTTCCGCTAACGAAGTGATATCATCTGCTCTTTCATCTAGCTTTTCATCTTTGTTAGACCAAAATTTTGCCATCCTGACATGTCAGAAAGTTCGGAATCTATATCTGATACAGCTTTGTTTGCAGCAGAAAGAAGCTCTGCTTGAGCGTTTGATTGGTTTTGCTGCTGATTAATATCTTTAATTCCTGCGATATATTCATCGGCTGTGATAAGATTCCGGTCGAGCTGGCGTCTAAGCATTTGTTTTTCGAGATCCAGAGATTCTTGTAACGCGTCATTTAAACTTTCTCTAATTGCTATTTCATCAGCCATTGAGTCTTGAAGAGAAGAATCAACTCCTGCTCCACTGGAACCAAAGAATCCGCCTCCGATTCCAGCAAGTCCTCCTAAGGCAAAAAGGGCAATTGCTGCAGGGAGAGCTGCTAATCCTCCTTCAACAATTAATCGTAACCCAGCACCTATGGCTAAGGTCGATATTTCAGAGAGAAGATCTGATGCAAAGGATTGAAGCGCCTTTCCTGACGCTTCTAGAACGCTATCTCCTGATGCGAGAGCAGCTCCAATATCATTAAACGTATCAGACAAGAGAGAACCAATAGCATCTAAGGTGAAGTAGTTCTCTTTAATACTCTCCCACCCTTCTTTCATATAGTCTACAGTAGATTGTTCTTTATCTGCTCTTGCTTCTAAATAAGCTTTCCTTTGCTCCTCTGTGATAAGCCCTTTGTTCTTTAAATCGAGCAATTCACTTTCAAGAGAGATCAATTCTATGGCAGCAAGTTGTTCCTCTGTGAGAAGTGAATTCTTAACCTCTTGAGCTCGTTCTCTGTCTTCTGTAAGCCCTGTAAGGTCTTCGTACTTTTCTGTAGCTTGAGCGATAACCTGGACCATTTCTTCGAACGAAAGAAGTCCTTCATCTTGTAATTCTTTTGCCCTTTCGGTGGTTTTGAAATATTCGTCAAGAGCGCTCTGGTTTGGCGCGACCGAGTTTCTCATGCTAACAGCATCCGAAATTGATTTTAACCCTTCGTATTTGTCAACGAGCTTATCGAGTGCGCTTTGCCATTCTTCCAGACCAGAGAAGGCGTTTTTTGTTTTTCCACAGTTCGTTTATCAATCCAGAATAATAGTTTAATTGTTCATCTAACAACCCTTGAGTTTTATCCTTATCAAAGATGGGAGATAGCTTGATATCCATAGAAATCATTTCATCCATATTAAGGCCATCACCAAAAGTCTGGATAAACTTCTCCCATTTAGATAAGTCTGGAATAGCTACCGCTTCTCCAGATTTTTTTGAAGCATCGATTAAACTTTGTAGCGCTGTAATATAATCTTCTGCAGACAGAGTCCCTGCTTCATATTGTTTGTTCAACTCGCCCCAAGAATTCCTGCTATGATCAAGAACCATCATTTGTGCTTCAAGTTGCTCAATAAGTGATCCATAATCACCGGTTAACATTTGAAGCTCAGCTCTAACTTGTTCGATTTGAACCGTAAGAAGTTCAAACTCTTTCATGCCGAGTTCGTACCCAGCTCTCTCTATCTCAAGCTCATCAAATGTCTTTTGTAGTTTTTCAAATCGCGCAATAACTCCTTTGCCCCCAGCATCGAGATGACTCAATCGATCGGAGGCCATGTTAATCTGATTCAGATCAAACCATGTACCTGAGAGGGCGTCTTTGTTTTCACGAATATATTTCATAGCATTTACATAGCCGCCAGTTTCTGACGACGGATCAGCAAGAATTAACTGAATTTTATTTGCAGCTTCATATTCTTTTTGTTTCAGCTTAAGAAGTTCTTGTATATCGCTTCTTTCTTTATTGGTTGCCTTTAATTTTTCTTTGTTCGTCTCGTATTCAGCTTTAGCTGTCTTCTCTTGGTACTCAAGCTTTAATAGTTGATATTCAGCTTCGGCAAGTCTCATCTCCTTCTGCTGCTCTACAAACTCTTTTGCCTTTGAGGTGCTAAATACAATAGCTTCCCCATAATCATTCCAACTAGTAACAGCTGAAGGAACCAGATTACTGATGTCAATCATGATATTTTTTAGATCGCTCTGTTCGTCTTTCGTGAGAATTGTTTTGTTTTTTAGTTCATTATAAGAACCTATAAGATCTTCAACCTTGTTTGCAGTATCTTCATAGGATTTTATTAACTCGATATCTGGATTAATCTCCATGAATTCTTTCTGAGCTTTTCGAGCGCTATTAATATCTTTGATGTAGTTAGCTAAAAATTGTTTAATCGGTTGAAAAAATCTATTAACAATTTCCCCGTCCAGTTCCAGAGTTTCTTTCCATGCCTCTGCCAAATCCCTGTTGGCGTCAGCTGCTAATTTTGTCGATGAAGTAACTGCAGCTAATGCGTTAGGGGATTGCTCGTACGCAATATCTAAGGTGGCTTGAGCCTTTGCTGCTAGTAAGGCAGCTCCTGTAAGATCTGTTTGACCACGCTCTAGCAGTTTTGTCTGAACTGCAGATTCTTGGATAATAACACCCCAGCGTTTTAGAGCTTCCCTTTCTCCCGTAGTTGCAGTAATGAGAGCTTGGGTTGCTTCTTCGGCGCTCCCAAGTTGAGGGTTTAATTTACTTAAAGCTCCACCAAGATAGGCTGTTTTGTCAGCAAGTGCTAACGCAGAATCACCTGCCATTCCCATACCAGTGAAAATGTCACCAGCAGATCCAAGAACTGCTTTGGCAGTGCTTTCTGCATAATCGAACGTCTCAGCCCAGCTCTTAGCTGCCATGTTCGCTTCTTTTGTTACATCACTATAGGTGATGGAGAACTTTCTTGACTCGCCTTCACTCTTTGCATACGCATCAGAAGCTTCTGAGACAATCTTTTTCAAGAACAAAACAGATCCAGTAATCAACGCAATCGGAGCAATAGCTGATTTAATTGCAGAGCCCATCGTTCGAGCACCTGCGCTTGTTACTTTTTGAGCTTTATCAACTGTGCCCAGATTCTCTCCATAGTTACTCGTGCTTTGGTCAACTTCTTTGATTGCTTTCTTGGCATTACTCATAGCAGCTGCATTGTCGTCGATTCCTTTCTTTGCAGAATGTACTTTTTCGTTTGCGCCTTTGTGAGCATTGCCCATCTCGTTGACGGCAGACCTATAAGAACCCAGCTCTTTGAGAGCTTGGGTTGCTTCTGCTCTGATAAGCAATACTAACTCATCTGTTATAGTGGTGGCCATAATTACTCCCTACTTCATCATACAAAAAAAGAGAGCCATCAAATCAAATGACAGCTCTCTCAACTTCTTTTCATTTTAGCAGCTTGCGCTGATTCAAACTCTTCTTCAAAAGCATTGACTAATGTGAGATATTCCCACGTTTCACCAACGGGGCCACAACCATGATGTAGTCCAAATCGACGATATTCTCGCCAGATAGAAACAGTTTCTGTAAGATCGTCAGTTAAATAGTTTTTTAACTCTCCTCGCTTAAGTACTATGTTCCCAATCTGGACTGGTTGTTTATCATAGAACGACGGCTTTATTTCTCCTTGCCCTTCGAGGAGGATTCTAAAGCCGATTCGGAGTTTTTTATGAGTTCATCCCCGAAATCCGTACTCATGATTTCAGTCATCGCTTCTTCAGCCATCGCTGCTAAAAACTTACTTGGAATTCGTATAAGCTCTACTCCTGATGTAAGGCTCCTTACTTCAGACTTTCCTTTATCATCAAGTGTTTCAATTTCAACATTGATTAAACGAACATCCTGTTCTGTGAAAATTTTTCAACTTCAAATTGAACATCTACAGATCCGCTTCCTTCCACACCAGGTTTGACATTAGTCTTCTTTAGTAGCCTTCTTTCGATAGCGTTTGGTTGGCGGTATGTCATCTTCGCCTGCTCCATCACTGGAAGGCTCCTGTTGTTGTTTATCTTGAAGATATATTCCCTCTTCGGTTGAAGAATTATTTTCATCATGTTCCCCTTTTATAGGTGCTTTTGTAACTACTATTCGAGCAGTAGTCTCGATTGTCCCTTTGCCCACCCTTACAGGGGGCAGGCAAACCATGTTCTCAATCTTCTCTCCATCAATGAAAAAATCGACAAGAGAGGGATTGTCCTTGTTTACTTTAGCGTCAATACGCTTCATATGATTACTCCTCTGCAATAGCAATGGTCTTCTCATACTGCTGCTTCCAGGCAACCGTATACCCAAAGTTATAGGGGACGTTACCATTCAGTGGAAGCCCAGCATCATCAACACCTTGGATGAACAATTCTCTAAACAGCCAGATTTCAGTCTCCCCAGCAACAGTGGTTTGGCGATAGCATAAAGCAGTCATGAAGGAGCCGTGAGTGATTGGCATCTTTGTTACTTTCCCAAGCTTATCTACCACTCTTTCGGTAAATTTGCTATCAATCTCTCTTTGCATTGTTGATCCAATTGCGTACATTCCGCTAATGGATCCAGATTCGTTTTGAAGTGGTGACAATCCATACGACCTGCGATTGTTTAGAACGTCGCCCTGTGAAGTCTTGTCTTGCAAATCACGATTCATGCTCCTGCCTCTATCAGTCACCCAACAAGAGTCATCCATGTTAATAACAAAAGGAAGACACTCATCTCCTTCGGCTAAAGGATTCCCTGCGACGTCTTCCCATCCTTTAAGGAAGATGATGTCATTAACGCCGACAGCTTTGCCATTTACGATAGTGCTATCAACTAGTGCAGCAAAAGAGCTTAGGGCTCCAATAGCACTAATACGACAAAACCCTCCAGCAAAAACAGCAGAAGTGCTTGTCAGAGCTGTTCCAAAAGATGTGAAGGCGAACATTCCGTCTTGTCCACTTGGTTTAATAATATTATCCATATCTACTCCTCTTTTATCTCATGTCTCTTGGAAATGAGATGGTAATAACATGCGGTTCGACATACGTGTAGTGAAACTGATTTCGCTCACTGTCTGTCCTTTCATTCTCTATAAATTGGCCGTTACTCGTGTTTGCTAGAGGTTTAAAAAAGATCCTTAGAGGCTGTTTCCCTGATGAATTAAACACGTCCTGTATTCCTTTTCCGTTGTTTGGCGAGAAAAGGTCATGAATCCTGAGCGATAATTTCACGAGTTCTTCTAAAACACATCAGGCCATCCCCTGCAGCAACAAGAGAGAGCTGAAAATTAATAGTGCTAAGCGATCCTTGGTCACCGCTTCCTGTAAATGTAAGACGAACATGAGGTTCGGCTTGCTGTACAGGTTGTGGATCGTAGATTACAAGCGCTTCGAGTTTCTGCGAAAGGTATTCTTGAGCCCTTCTAAGTATTTCTCCTATCATTTACTCACTCCTATTTCTTTTCTTGCGTGCTGCAGTATCACTGCTCTGTCAATTTCATCAATGGTTAGGAACGGCCTCGCTGGAATAGTGATCTCTTTTTTAGTATGAATAAGACAAACGGCCTGTCACTACTCCCCTTCTCTTTTGCTAACACAACGCCTTTAGATCCTTTCACTTGGAACCAAATACTATATCCGTCGCCCTTCATCATTTTTATCAAAGGCCCAACTTTCCTGCTATATCTTCTTTGCATCGCTCTTGTCTTGGCAGAAGCTGGAATGAACAGCCACGTTTTCTTGGCTCGTATAGTTCCTCCAAAATGGTTGATCCTAGCTGCGATGTGGTTGGTACCAGCTCTTGCTTCAGTCGAAGAGTACTCGCCAGCAATAGATCCAAGTAGCCCCCCACTATCTCTAAGAGTTTTGGATCCTCCTTTTACTGCAGTAGTCAAGGGTGCATTGGCAGGGTTGATTCCACCATTGATCTTTCTTTGAGTACTTGCCACCAAATAGTGAGAAACTTTCTGATAGAACCCCGATAGGTTATCTATCTTGATTTCGTTGTGTATGATGTGTTTGTACTCGATTCTCATAGGGCTTCCTTAAAAAAAAGTCTTTATTGCGAGGATGTTCTTTTACCCTTGCTGTAGCGTATCCCTCTGATGTAGGAGCTCCTTCATTTGTTGATGAATCTACCCCAGATCCGTACGCAGCTTTCAGTAATTCAAGAGCATCTTCTCTTTTGTCTTGAGCAACAGCTTCATTCTCAGCATAGCTGTAAAGCTCGTACAACGCTCTTTTAAGAACAAGCTCACGGTTGATCTCGGTTTCAGGATCAAAGACTCCTGCAACAGCAATAACCTTTGCCTTTGCCCAGATAACAGCTTTCTCGATAGCTCGAGAAGCAACCTGGTCATCGTCTCCAGTAAGCATCTTGTAGTTATACCCTTTGAGTTCTCCTTTGAGAGTAGCAACCGTGATAGCCATATATCCCCCTAGCTCAATACTGTAGTCCACACAATCGCAGAAGGTGCGACAAGTGGTAGTGGTTTTGATTCGCTGATGACTTTGATTCCAGAAGGGTCTTCTGTCTTCACAGGTTTGACGAAAATTGGCATTGGCTCGAGGTTACTGTCTAAATCATCGATTGCGTAGTAACCTAGTCGAGGAATCCCCTCTACCCAAGCAACAACTTTTTTAGGATCCACTTCATTCTTCACTTCGATGATTCCACTGCTGTTTCTGTCAGAGTAAGCGCCATCGTTCAAAAAGATCTCAAATCCGTTCACGTTAATGACATCCTTGTCAATAGAAGCTCTGCTTCTGTTGTCATTGGGCAGAGATTCTACAAGGTTTGCGAGTTGAGTCCATGCGTCGATTCCTGCCATGAACCCGATGTTGCCTGCATGTCCACTACCCCTCAGTTTATTCCGCATCTCGATGAGATTTTTCACAACATGAGCCAGTTTGATATCGGCTGCGTCCCACTTCTTAGTGGTGGTGTATGAGAGCGTTGATCCAAAATCGACCTTGTAGCGAGCGTACCCGTCGTCAGTCTTCATCTGGTAGTCAATCTTTCCAGTGAGAGCTTGAGCACAGAGTGCATCACGAGTTTTTTGTGTGTCAGCAATAAGAGCGGTGGTGATTCTGTTGATCTCACTTTGCACTAATGCCTGGCCTCTTTGATTACCTGGACCAAAGAGGTTTCGTAAATCATTGAGGCGAGCTCCAGTGAAATGCTCACTTAATCTGATTGGCATTGGCTCGATCTTTCCAAGTGTCATTTTTGAAGATGTCGTATTAAGAGCTGCTCCTCCTCTGCTGATAACAGGAACTGATCCAACAGCTCGTTCGATATCAGCAAGATCTGCATAGGCACTTGGGTTGTTTTCTCTTCTTGCAAACACTTTTTCAATCGTGACTGACTTGTATTGAGGCATTCTTTCAATGACCCCAGCTAACCAGCCAGGAGTCATTGAAGTTCTAATTAATTGATATAGATCCATACTATTCCTTTCCTTTTAATTTGTTCGCTCCAGATAAGGGCGAATATCATTGTTTTGATAGGTAGGGCTTCATCATTTCTAGATGAAGCTTTCCCTTTATCCCTACTTGTCCTTGAATTAACTGAGTGCAAAAATTCCGGCTTTATGAAGCAGTACTTCATCTGCATCAGATAAAACTTCACCACTCACACTCACGCGGTCTCGAACTACAGTACCAAAACCACAGCACTTACAGCGTCGTTTATCACTTCGGCGCCCTCATTGAGAGAAGTGTCTGCACTTCTAAGAGCAACAGCGATTGGGATTGTCTTCGCAGTAACAGTTGGCGCGCCAGATTCTTCAGCAGGGGCGTCTGTCAGCGTTGCTGAAATAGCTCCGGTTACATAGTTGACAGTACCAGCTCCATCGCCATAAAGACGACCACAGCCATCGTCAACGAGCTCCTGGTCTCCATGAACAACCTTCACTGTTCTTGGTGAAAGCTCAGCATCAAAGCTGGCTCCATCATGCGTGAACGCTTTGTTCGTTGCATTTACAGCACCAGTAAGATCCACAGCATCATATTGTTTATGCAACACCACTTCACCAGAATTGTTTCTAGCAAGCACCGCTCCTTTTGGGACTATGCCCTGCTCTGATTTAAGCTTCAGAGTTCTAATCACAGGAGTGATTCGTAAATCAAGAACTTCGGCATTCTCAATTTCTTTCTTGTACAAAAAAGCATCCATATTGCTCTCCTTATTCTTATTTTTCTAGTGCTTAGAACTTAAGCGCTAGTCCGCTATAGTCGATTGGCTTCTCTGGTTGTTTGTCGGAGAAGTTCATCTCTGTTTCAAGATCAGCGTTGGCTTTCGGAATTGCCTTGAAGATGTCAATAAGAACATCAACAGGAGCCCTTTTAACCTGTTTGCCATCATCAGAGAAGTCGTAATCACCACTCTCGCAAAGGCTGTCGCTCAGCTCTAGAAGCGTAGCCATCTTCTCTTCAGGGATGAGGTTGCCCACAGCCAAGGTTAACTTGTCTCGTTTCCCTTCACGAAAAATCTTGTCTGCCCTGGTCAGCTTTTCCTTCTGCTCATCAGAAAATTCCAAAGTTTTTTCTTTGCTTGTATCCATATCGCTCTCCTTTTTCGTCCCGTTCTGTACGGGTATGTTTGCATAGGTAAAAATCGAATTACTGCTACAATCAGACATATCGATTGATGCGGTATCTTTCAGTTCTTGGATGATCTTAAGATCTCGAATCTTGGGTGGAATGGCGCCAAGAAAAGCGAGGTGATGGATATACCTTTTCTGATCACTCCCTCTTTGCGGTAATGAAATACTCCATCCTGTATAGAATCCTTGGTCGTACGCTTCTGCAAGAATCTCGCTCATCTGCACATCACCAGAGAGAACCCCATTCTCTCCGTCGGGATCTTCAGTAAGCTCAACAGTAAGAATAGATCCAAACCTTGGGAACCAATCTTCTTTCGCCATCTGATGTCCAATCGAAACAGGGGCTGTTCCTTCGAAAGTCTCTACTGCTTCTTGCAAATCTTGAAGAGTGAGAGTTGTTCCATCCATTCCGAACTGACCCGTTCTGGCAAGCTCTAATCGTTTTAATGTTTCTTTTCCTTCCATGCGTTTTTCCTTTAGTCTCAAGGTTAACATTTCTCCAAGTGAGGAAATCTAACGCCCTGAGCTCTTCTAGTAATCCGATCACACCTCTAATATTTGTGAATCGTACAACAACAGAGGCATCAGAAATCTTACGGTTTTAGAGGAATTGATAAGAACGCGATGGCTCTGCCACCTTGTTACTTAGGGTGTGGCAAGCAGATTGCTCTCAGAGGTGTTTATAACGTTGATAAACGGGGTTATAGAGAATTTGGTATAAAGGGACGTTGGGCAAAAGAAAACGCCCTACAAGAGGGCGTTCTAAAAAGTGAGTAGAGTGTTACTCGGTATGCCAATGTCATACCCCTTCACCTTCCTTGGCCTTCATAGCCAATCTCTACACTCAAAAGGTACATCAGTTTATAAAGGTTGTCAATGTTTCGTGCAACGCATCCTTGTCTTGCAGAACCTTCCAAGGTAGTAGCAAGAGTTTGTCCTTGTATTGTATGGAAAGTTGATCAACAAACCTCCCTCCTGCAGAAAGCTCGATTATTCTTTTTCAATAGCTGATTCTAATGGTTTAATTTGAGAACGATACGTGATTACAAGGAGTAAGTTTTCTGCTTTATTAAACGCATCGTTGATCTCTCTCGATATGGTTTTGATTTTAGTAGAGGTCAGTTCTTTAAACTCCCACTTTTCAACCGCATTTACCCATGCATCAAATTGTTTATTATATTTCTCCTTTCCAGGACTGTGAAGCTCTACATAATATCCCTTCCCTTCAGCAAGGGCTGTCGCTGCTTTCAGGTTACCAGTCAGTTCTTGATGATTCGCCATTTCTTTTGGATAGCGAACTCCTCCTTTAGTCGTCTTTATATTCACCATGCCAGGGACCTCTTTAGCAAAGTCCTTGCAGACAGTCTCTCCCACAACTCCATTCAACTCTTCATCAATGAGATACCGGTTGATACGTTCAGACATCTCAGGTGTATTGCGCCACATAGCATTGTCTTTAATTGGATTTGCACCAAACCCGTTACTAGTATCAGCAATTCCTCCTAACTTCTTCTTTGACTCTTTTGTGATTGAAGAGATATCAAGGCCAAGAACATCTGCTTCTTCTTTATAGATAGCTCTGATAGTAGAACGACAATTAAAGTGTAGTGGTGGCCAGTTTCTTTCCCAGAATGGATCTGATGCTGGAAGAATGATTCCGGTACGTTCGGCGCAGACTGCTGTCTGGCGAGAATCTTCTATGCCAAGGAATTCCAGAGCAACGGGCTTGCTCTCTTGAAACTCTTGAGCCCTTCCTGCGTTGTAGTTTGTCATGGTGTTCGTTCTGTAAACAGTCTCTAAATACCAAGGGCTTTCACTCGAGAAGCCTGCTACTTGTAGCAATTCATCTGCTTCAATCGCTTCAATAAATTCATTCAAAGAGCTTGTAGAACCCTCGATTTGTTTTAATAAATGAGTGCGAACTCTATCAATTGCATCGAGTTGGGAAAGCCTGCCAACGGTGAATGCCCTAGTTTTCATAAAATCAGAAAGGCGGTAGTAGTCACTTCTTTTCAAGCTCACCCTACCTTTAAGAAACTCGCTTGCTGCTTCGAAGGTTATTGGCTCAGCTATCACTTCAGTAATCCCATCTGCAAACTCTTTCTCTTCTAGAGGAGCAGAACTCGCCATTCCATAAAGATAAGATTCTAAGAATAGATCTAGCGTTTCTTTGTGGAGGTCTTTGTCTGCTTCTGGCTTGATCTCCCAATTGAATGTATTTAAACGCTTAGGATCACTCTTCAATTGTTCAATAAACCATGCTAGGGTTTCTTTTATTCTGGACTGTATCTTGGGAAACGAAGCATCTTCTAAACGTTTGATACGATTAATATTTCCTACTTCTCTCTCGATGACAGGATCAAGACTTTTTTTTACCTTCGTCTTGGTCTGAGAACTCATCGTCTTTTTTGGTGGAGGATTATTGCCAGAAGATCCCATCATCTCTTCAGCCTGGGCTTTAGTGAGATTGAAGAGGATTCTTAATTGAGCGAGTCCTGAATCTCGAGGGAGCTCTCCAGCTTCTACAGCTTTCACAATCCCTGTTGCAGCAGTTACTTGAGCCCCATTCAGAGTCACTCCAGCGGAGGTGTCATTAACAACAGCCCCCTCTCCCTCTTTTCCGTCTTTGATGATCGCCTGGTCTTTAATATCTTTCTTTTGAACATCATCACCAGTTTTATTTGATTCTTGTGAAGGTGTATCAGAACCAATCCCCCTAATGATATAGTTTTTATAAAAGAATCTTTTGCATCTTCAGGTTCTGGAAGCCTGTATCGTGAATACAGTTTAGATCTACTTACTGGAATTCCACTTTCTATAGCACCTCGAACTCTTTCCCATGTGGCCTGATCTCCTGTATCTAAGATTACTTCTGGATAAGGTGCATCATAGCCAAAGTTTAAGGCAATCGCCATTTGAGCTATGGCTTGAATTGTATAGGTTAGTGCCCTGGCATCATTCTCAACGGTTCCCTTCATTGTTGCTTCATGCACAGTCCCTAGAGCTTGAGTTCCTTTTGTTGGATCATTGGTGGCAAGGCTCTGACCTGTCAATGCATAGGCTATTTGGACATCACATGTAGAGATCAGTGTTTGAAAATCAGAGAGCGATCCACTCATATCTAAGGTCTTGATGTCTTTTATATTCCCTACAGCACCAGTGGAGCCACTCGATATTTCTGATATGGAATCAGCAAGTTCCTGGGCTCTTTTTTGTACTGAAGCAGGATCTCCGCTTTGTTCGAATATAGCCATCACTGAAGGCACCGAGAACTTTTCTGCAGCTGTTACCCAGAACTGGAATCCTAATTGCTTGAATTTAAACGCCCAGTACGCTGCTTTTAAAATTGAGACACCCTGAGGGTTGTTGTGAGAATCCCCCTCGTGTCGGTGGATGATCCACTTATATGGCTGATTAAGAAGTTTCTGTCCTTCCATATCTTGATAACACAAATTCCCTTTGTCATCATACCAGTACTGATTGATGTTGTGACCTTTAAGATATGAGATTTTCCAAAGACCTTTTTCTCTCTTCCAGATGATCTCAAAAGGATGGTGACCATATTTAAGACCGTTCGTTAATAGGAGCCATCCCCACTTGCGTATATCTTTTTCTTTCAACGCCCATTTAGTATATGCGTCCACTGCCTTATTCCCTGTCTCTGGAATCTCAAGGGGAAGGTTCAATGTTGCATTTCTGCGGGCATAGAATAAGCTGCCGACTCTTCCGTCGGTGAGCATTTCATCATAAAGAGTGACTGCATCTCCAGTTCTCCGCATGATCTCATCAGGAGATGGCATGTAGCTTAGAAAGCTATTAAAATCTTTGATAAATTCAATCGATAAGTTTTGGGTATTAGCCATGTATGTATCTCCTTAATAGTTCTTTTGTTCTGTTTTTCTTTTTTGTCGCAGCTGCTCCTGTTGGAGTCACAGGTCCGCTAGTTCCCATTACTGCATAGTAAATCGCGTCAGGAATTCCATCGTTGATCCCCTTAGTAGGAAATGCCATAAGGTTGTCCATCTCCCGAGAGCCCTTCATTGATTGATTGAATCTCAGGATTCCAGCTTCAACATATGGCTGGTACTGCATCACCCTAGCTTTCTTTGAGCTGCTACCTGGTTTGATTCCTATCATGGGTAGCATAACTCCCCTGTCTAAGCTTGCTTCAAGGATGAATCCTTTATAGATCTTCTGAAAAGCTACCTCTTCAAACCCTATGATAGATGGCTTCCAGATAAGGTACATGTCGATTAATTTATCAACGAAATCTCTTCTTGTACCAAAAGGTTTGCTCCACCATGCAGCAATGTCTCTTGTCTTTCTGATCTGGTCATAAACGCACACTGCAATAGCAGCATCATCTGCTCCTTCAGCATTGGGGTCTACTCCCATGGTAATAATTCTATTTGTTAAGTCTATATCTGCCATGTTGAAAAATTGAAACCAGGATGGTTCAAAGATCCTCCCCTCGCTGTTGACTGTAAGGGAGTTGTATTCCACATCGAAGATGTCGCTTCCGATATCATTGCGCTTTTGCTGGAGAGCTTCATAGCTCCATCTGCTTTCCCAGATAGGCTGCCCATCTTCTAATTGTGCAGAGAATCGTAAAGCGAAAAAGCCCTGCAGCTTCCCGTTAAGGACTTCCTCTTGAATAAGAGTGACTGGGTCATGCTCGTTGAAGTGAGTGTTTACCATTACGATAAAGCTGTCTTTTCCTAGGTTAAAAGCAACTCTCTTGATCCAAGCAAACGCTTTAGCACATTGATCAGCACTATCTGCTTCAGAGTCTTTTAGAAGGTCGTCAATAATAATAAGATCTGGTCGAGTCTCATGATACCTAAGACCTCTTGCGCTACTTCCTTTCCCCTTGGTGACAATAGCGACACCGTTACTAAGAACTATCATGTTAGAACCCCAGTGATCTCCTTTCATATCTCCAAAATCACTCGTGATTCTCTCATTACTTTCAAGTTCCCAGCTTATATTCTCAAGAAAGGATTTTGCAGAGTCGTCCGTTGCACCAAAAGAGCAATGAATCTATTCTTATTAAACAGGGCACACCACAGAGGATAAGCAAGAGTCATTCGAACACTCTTACCATGATCTCGAGGTTCCATGTCTATAAGGCCTCTCAGCTTTTCTGTTGCTCTTACATACTTGTGAAACTTGGTTCGGGTCCACGTCCTTATAGTTTCTGCTGTCTCTGCAGAAACCCTCTTCTCGTTTATCACCTTATAGATCTCTTTCTGATAAGGCGCTGGTGAACAGGTGAAGTAATGAGGTAGATAATAGTTGCAAAAGAATTCGTAATCATGAGAAGCCTTGTCAATCCTAGATGATTTTTCCTTATCCTCTATGCTCTTTTGTCCTACAAGCTGGTTGATTAGATTCATTTACCAGCCTCCAAAGATGAGACAATTGTAGTTAGTTTATCAAGAAGATCTGGTTGCTGCTTAAGCTCGGCGCTAATCTGATTCATGATATCTTTCTTCGCTTCATTGTATCCATGTTGAAAAGTTAAACGCTGTTTAGAGATTCTTACCTGGGCAGAAGAGAGGCGATTGATAGCAAGAATGAGTTCATTAGGATCTTCAAAATCAAGGTCATCTATAGATTGGACAAAGTCAAACACATGCTTAGTAAGAAGCGATGTAGTGAGTTCTACTACGTCTGTATTGGGGTTGTCTCGCACTGCATCAATGAGGACCCTTGCTTCTTCAGCTGCCTTCCTATATGTGTTAGCAACACTCTTGGTACTTTTTATAGTTCTTCGAATAGACTCTCTTGAGATGTCCATCCCTTCTTCTCTTAGAACTTTCTCAATATCCTTAATAGTGAGCTTCTCGTCTTCGTACATTCCAATAATGCGTTCAACGACTCCAGCTAAATCAGCTTTACTTCTCTTGGCCATCACACGCTCCTCTCGATACACACTCCAGCATCCGCAGTAGTTCCTTCAATAAGGTCTATGCCTTGGCTGGTAGCTCTGTAAAGTCGAACTGTTTCATGTGCTCTGGCTGGATGGTCTCGCTCATCTTTATCAACATATCCTCGGTCAACAAGATATTCTAAGGATCTAATGATGTCGCAATATTTATAATATTCGTATTTGATTTGAACAATCGAGAGTTCTTCCACTCGCTCTGGATACACCTCTACAAGGAATTGCAATACACTTCCTCTTAATACCGCGTGTCTTGATTGTGTCTGTATTTTGTTGCTCATAGTGGCGACTCCTTCTTGCTGTCTCGTATTTGATCTATTCTCTGATTGAGGTGAAGGTATTCCTGCCTCCACCCCCCAGCTACTGAGTAAAGATCTTCTTTCGTTGCATACCTGGTTTCTAGGTATGCAATGCGAACATCTTGCTTAGTTAGCAGCTCTTCTATCCTTTGATCTCTCTCATCACTGCGTTCTCTTGAATCGGCCATCTGAGCACTAAAAAGCGTGCTTTGAGATTTTATAGCACCTGCAAGATGTCTCATGTTAAACACAAGAATCCCTAGTCCCACTCCAACAGAAAGCACTAAGACAAATAATGTTACAGTTGGTCCTAACCCTCCAGCCATCCTGAGTATGGTTTCCAATCCCATCTTTAATTCCTCTCTTTATGTAGTTTACCCTGTGTTTAGATGCTCTATTCCAACGGGTTGCCTTGTCCTTGAATGATCATCATGACGGTTTGATAGTAATTCTCGGCAACATTGAAGAACTTCTCCCAATCACTTGCGTATTTTACTAATCGACTCACGTTGATTGTCTGAGTCTTTAACGATTGAGATGTGTTATCAGTAGGAAGCCTCTCTAGTGTAGGACGTGTTGGCATCATAGCAACAAGAGGAGGGATCTCAATCGGCTCACTCGGGATCTGTGCGCTCTGGCAACTTACCAGCATTCCAATCGTCAATAATAGCATTGCCATTTTCAATGACCTCTTCGTCTGTTTGCGCATTTTCAATTTCCTCCTCTTCTGTTTTCTGCTGTTCGTCAGACTCTTTTTTCTCTTCAATAATCTGTTCAACTACATCATGATGCTTTTCGTACACATCGTTCTGCTGAGTTTTCTTAATGAGTTGCTGTTCTAGTTTTAGAATGATTTGAGTCTTCTTCTTGTTCTTGTTTTTCTCAATCCCTAATAGGGCCAGGTGCGCTGCGAACAGCACTCCTAAAATGGTTAATATAAAATCCATACTCAAGCCCTAGCTTCGCTGATCGCGCGCTTAATACGTTTAATGATTGCGTCAGCGAAAAAGTGCTGCATTGCGTAAGCTAGTAACCCTACAACAAAAATGAGAGCCCAGGTACCCTGCAGGAACGCTGCGAGATAGCTGAGAAATGACAGGAGAAGAGAAGCGCCCATTGCGATGGTTGAATACCATGCCTTGAGGTCCTTCTCATCATCGAGTTTCTTGATGCTTTCCATGACTGCTTCGACAATCAGGACGATGGCGAGCAGAATCCATACAAGTAGTTTTTGGTCCATAAAAAAATCCTCCGTTGCTGTAATTGTACGGCACGGAGGATTTGAGGAATCAAAGGATAAAATCTTTCTGGTATCAGACCGGTATATACCCTATTATTAATAAAGTTACTGTTGGTCTGAATCAATTCCAATAAATCACATGCAGAGATACCAATTCCAAAAGAGGTGAATATGAATATCAATTATTTCTTTAAGATAATAGAAGAAGGTCAGTCGGCGATGTCTCCAATTATTTCGGCACTCATACAATTTGTTTCATTAATGTTTGCGGGAGTAACGGTTTTTGTTTCTTATAAAACACTTAAACATCAGAGAGAACATAATACTAAAAGCATTAGGCATCAAATAGAACATGACATAAAATCAGTAAAACCTTTCATTAATGTTGATTCACATCTGACTCCAGAGGAACATTTATACAGAGTGAGGTTAGAAAATCATGGTCTTGGACCTGCTTTTTTAGAAAAAATTCAAATATTTTTCAATGGAAATGACTTTCCTTCATTTGATCAGATGTTTGAGACTTCCCCTTTGATCAAATCAGAAAGATCACAATTTAGAAAAGAATGGTCTCATGTGATATTTCATGATGGACCTGCAGGTCATTGGTTGAAGGCAAGTGGAGAGATGAATTTACTTCTTTACAACGGTGACTTTACGAGAATATATGGGACTTTGAAGGGAACAATTCCGGGGTGCCAAGTTGATATTACGTATTCAGATATTTACGGGAACAAATTTTTTGCTTCTGAAGTGATTTAGTATTATTATACTTTTCGATCTTGAAAAATTTAAATCATGATAGGTGGTAAACGGAGGAGGAAGGGAATCAAACATCAAGGAGGATTATTGATTTCTATTAGTGAACTCTTCCAAAGTAGGCCATTCATCAGGAACAAGTGCTGGTGGTTTAGACCAAGCAGGATCAACGAGCGCTTTTTGAAACCAGTCATCCGCAAAATTAGCATGTTCAGTAACAATAAGCTGGAATCCAGGCACTTCCTTTTCAGTATAATTTTTGAATATTTTGAACAGATTTAGAACTTTATTCATGTCATGATCTTGAAGTGCTTCCTTGGTTCCTTCTTCTGAAGCGTTAGCACTCTCATAAGATCTTCTATCGGGAAAGTATACTTGTGAAGGTTGGTCAATAAAAAGAAATTTGGGGAACGGTCTATTATTCTGCGCAGCAAATTGATGTAATGCGAATTGTACTGAAAGATGAACAGCAAGCTGGTTTTCTGCACCACCAATTTTTTTTCAAAGAGGTCCTAATCCCATTGGATAAACAAGATACATCTAAAGTTTTAAGGTTAAAATAAAAAGGGAAATCTGAATACTCTGCTTCAAATTCCTTCATAAAGTTTGTTATTCCAGAAGAAATCGCACTTGCTATTTCTTGTGATCGCTCCTCATAATCATCTATTCCCAATTCTTTTTCTAGTGCATCAATTCTATTCTTGATTGAATTGTATTTTGATTCCAAGACTGTTAAATCTTCATCTTCTACTAGATTCTCCAAATAATGACTTATTTTGCCTATCGTTTTTAATGCTGCATATTTTTTTTGATTTTAGTTTGTTTTATAGATTCGTTTGCCACTATAAGAGCTGATTGTTCCGTCTCATGAAGTCTAATCTGATTACTTATTTCTTCAATCTCAGATTCTAAATGTGTTATATGTTCATCTAATAAAGGCTTATCTCCAGTCATATACTTTAATTCATTACTCAATTCTTCAATCTCACATAACAAAACTTTTGCTATTGAAGATTCCATCGCTTAGATTTTTTCACAAATGGCCACTGCCAAGTGTTTTCGTCATTCCTTGGCAGAAGGTTAATGGATTCTAATCTGCTTTTTGTTCATTTATCTCATTAGAAAATCCATTTCTTTTCTGTGAGAAATTTATTGCGTCCTTTAATTTGGTTCTTAAACTCTGTCTTTTTTCTCTTAAATCTTCAATGGTGTGTTCTAACTCTCCTACTCTGCTATTTGCAGTATCAGGGATCTCTTCTGGCGACCAACTTTGTGCCCTTTCTAAAAATTTCACAATATCTTTATCATTCGGGATTTCAGATATTTCAATATCAATCATCCCAAGAGCTCTTGCCTCTTGCAGAAGAGATAATCCATCTTGAGTTGTAGTGTTGACTAAATGAAGTGCTTCTTTTATTTGCTTCTCATAGATTTTGAGATTTCTCCTTTCATCTCTCAGCTTAGCTTCAATACTAAATTTGTCATCTGAGCTAATCCCTAAGAGTATAGGAAGCGTATCTATGATAGTCTGAGACAGAAAATTTTCGCTTTGCCGATAGAAAAGTAAATCTTCATTACATATGATATTCTGTTTTTGAAAAAGATAGAAATATGTATGTTGGATTGTAGCTCTATATGATTCAGTACTTCTCTGAAAAGGTATTTCTGTTTTATTTTCAGGAATTCCTACCAATTGTGAGAGAATTTTTATGATAGAATCATCATCTGTATTCTCTGACATTTCTTCGAATTTAGGTATATCTATTTTATTGCCTTGTAGCAACAAGGCTTTACTCATCGACTTAGCACCTGGTTTTGGAGTTCGTTTTGCAACCAATACTTCCATTCCTGGGTAAGCATAGACGACACCTACCCATGAGGATTTTTGGCTTAGAATACCACCAGATATTAGATATGAAGATCTTCCCATACAGAATTCCACAAGCTTAGGCAGTTCAGATTTCCCTGTTGAAGATTTCCCTGTAATAACATTCAGCCCTTTAGTTTTGAATTCTAAATCCCTTCTTCTTCCGTCATGGCTGAATATAAATATTGTTTTGATTTTCATGGTTGAATCCTCATTGATGTAAAAATTGTTACTTTGTTTCCTGCTTTGGCAAAAGCTCGTCCAAGGGAGGCTGCAACAATTTGGCACTCTCTCACTTCATCAGAACCGGTAATAGAGGCTTTAATTCCTTGGTCTTTTACTGAAAGAGTCCCATCACGGTAGATATTTAAGGATTTAACTGATCTAGCGTATCCAAATCCTTCTAAGGTATATGGAACAAGAGCCTTCGCCCTTCTAGAAAAACCAACTAACATTTCAGGGTGATCAGAAAGGATTGTTAGTATCTTGCTTCCATTCCGTTGCAGCAAGACCTTTCTAGAATCTTCATATAAACATAATGGAAGAATCAAAAAAGTCAGAGAGAACGGCATTCCCTTTCCAGTTACCTTTCTATATCCATTCAATGCACGAAGTAAAAGAACTGCGCAAAACGCTGGGTTAAAAAGCCTGCGATACTCAAAAGGTCTATTTTTCCATGGTTCCATCCATCTACTCCTGTAATATTGATTCTACCCGACTTAAAAATAACGGGTGCCAGTAAACCCTCGGAGAAGGTTTTTCATTTGCAAGAATATGAAAATGTCCTCGCCTTACATATTCTTCAACAACTTTTTCTCTAATTCTTAAGTCTCTAGCCTTAAATACAGCCCATTCATAAATCGAATATCCAATCTTTTTGAGATCATCCTCACTCGCATCCTTAGATAAACCATGGAGAAGGTTAGCTTTATACCTTCCCCATTCTTCGATAAGTCTTTTTTCAAACATCTGGATTTCATCATCAATAAGGAGCTCTTTTCTTGCCCATATTGCTCTCTGGTTAAAAGCTCTATAAAAATCTAGAATTGCATATTGAAGAGATTCTTCATCTATATCAATTTCTCTTAATTGCTTAACAAACAACATATTCTTGTATTCAGCGTACTCACCTTGTTCAAGGTCTTTATTGCGGAAGTCTATTGGGAGATTATCGTTCGTATATTGCGAAGAGATAGAAAATATCTTATCTGAAACCTCATATCCTGTTATGGGTGTAAGACGCTCTCCTGTCAAAAGTGCCATAACTTGTGCTTCCCACCAGCCTAACAAATGTTCAAAGACTAACCCTCTATATTGTCGAAGAGCCCCTTAAGATATCTTCTAATGATAAGTTGAGGAATTTCTTCGATCCTTGGAGTCCTGTCGACAATATGAAGCCTTGAGAAAAAGTCTGCCTTTTCTTCCTTTGACAGCTTTTCATACTTCTTTTTAATATCAATCAAATAAGGAGCATTGGTTTTATTTAGAGCTTCCCTTACTCCTTTGAGAATCAAAACAATATTAGAATGATTTCCTGTGAATTCAGAGAGAAAAGACTTCGGGCTAACTAATGAAGTAGTAAAAAGGAAAAAAGCAAATGAACTCAAAGTTCTTCCTGCACCTTCATAGGCGTCCAGCCAAATATTGACTGATTTCCAAAAATCAGTAGAAAGATCTGAGAGACGATCGCCTTCTTTTTTGTGCTTTAAAGAACTAAGTGTTCTCTTTCCATTGGCAAGGACTTCAAAATCATCATTTTTTTCTATAAACAGCTCGTGACTTTCATCGTCAAAATCTAATAAATGATACAAGGCATATTTAGATTGATACTCGTATCCCAAATAACTTGGAGCGGCTGAATACTTGTTTTTACTTTCATTTCCCATAAAACTCATCCTTCTAACAAATAGGTTAAGTTTACCATTTTATCTCTACTTAAAATTCAATATATAATCGCCAGTTCTATAGCGCATCCAATCCTATTAATAAGGATGGTGATGAACCCATCCCACGACTTTGCCAAGGATCCTTAACGATTCATTACCTCTTGGTACTTCGATGTCTTTGTATTTCTCGTTCTCGCTGATAACACTTACTGTCTCAGAAAAAGCGTTGAATGATAATCTTTTTACTAGGACTTCTTCTCTTAGTGCGAGAACATATACTCCGTCGCCTTCCACTACATCTCGAACAAAGACTACGATATCGCTATCAAAGAGCATGATACCTGTCATAGAATCGCCTCTGACTTCAGCAGCGCAAAGCTTGTCTTTTGGGTATCGCCTTACAAATCTCTCTAATATGGGAATGCTTTCCCCAGTATATTCAGCATCTATCCACCCCTGGCCGTTCCCAGCACTCACCTTCTGGGCAAGGATGGGAACCGAATAGATTCCATCAATAGCCCTTATTATTTCACTCTTACCCCTTAGGTGTGATAAAAGTCGTGGATTCTTCTTCAACAAGGATTTTGTTCTGCTCCCCATAACTTCCATCAAGGGTCATGTTCCCCTCTCCTGTGATAAGCCAGTGGAGATTTATGCCGATTTCTGCTAACCGTTCTTTTAGTTCGTCAGGAACAGACCTTCCACCTTTTTCATATTGCGCATAAGTACTTTTGAGGTAAATTAAAATCTATTGCAAATTTAGCTTGTGATTTTCCCGTTCTCTCTCGCAACAATCTCAATCTGTCATTAATCTTCATAACATCCTCATTTTACACTTGACAATGAGTGCAATTCGTAATAATCTCAAAACGTAGTCAAAGTATTGACCACTTGAACTATACATCACACTTTGAGGAGGCGCAAGTAAAATCATGGCAACAAACAAAAAGGATCTAACAATAAGAACAAAGCCTTGGTCATACGAAGAGGCGGTAAAGACTGGAAAAGAGCTTGTAAGGATACAAGGAAAAGTTACCTTAGATTTAGTTAGAGAGCTATATTCGGCAAGAGAAGCCCTTCTAAATCCAGGGTACCGTAAAGATTTGATTGGGTATAACACAGACCTAGTAACAAATGTTACTAGGTTAAACTCATTTCAGGATTATCTTGATGAAATCGGGTTAAGTAAAATGCAAGCAGGTCGTTGGTTAAACCGCTACGACAAAGAAAACGACAAGCTATTAACTCAAGAAGAGTTTAAAGCAATGAAGATTGTAGAGTTTGAATCTTTGATTAAACAACTCAATCCTAAGTTTCCTGAATGGCGCCCTGATGGCTGGAGCCAAGCTTGTGAGAGTTATTATCAATCAAAGATTAAAGAACGTCATTTGATCAAACTAGCTGAAAGCGAGCACTTCGAACAACTTGATTTATTCAATGAAGCCTTCTTCGCCACCATCAGCGCCCCCATGCACACTGCAGAAGAGATTATGCATTTCAGTGAAATAAAGAAACGCATTGAAAGCATTGCCTACCCTGGTGCTCCAGTAAACCGCCAAGCTCATGCTGTGATAATCGTCGAAAAAGTCCTTAGAGATTTCCCAGAGAAAGATAGAAAGGGTGTAGCTAAAGCACTCGCAGAAGCAACACTACTTCTTGCTATGGAGGAAAACTAGCATGAGCAAAAAGAAAACTCACATTCATACCTATGCGATGTTGCTCCTGGGTGATCGACGTCTTAGCCAAACCGCCTGGCAGAGGTCTGTGAGTGTGACGTCTCGATGATTAACAGGATTCTCCTTGGTACAAAGACCAGCGCAGCTATCGAGTTGAAAATAGCCAAAGAGCTTGGTTTTAGATCCTGGAGAGAACTTGAGAGAGAGTCAGAACTCTTCCAACAGATGTTTGTCTCAATGCGTTTATCTAGGAAGGAGGCTTAATATGGATGGTTTTATTGGCGGAACAAGAGATTATGCTCCAAGACCAAAGGAGCTCTTTCCAAGTCGGTATCAAAAGATTGAGGAAGCACCTCTATCAGAACTTGATAAATCACTTATCGAGGCAATTCCTTTCTGGCCAGAAACAGTCCTGAAGGTAGATTTGCAAAACAAATTTGGAATCAAGCATTCAACATTGAATCATAGAATTGATTCTATTCAATTCATAGGCAGAGTATTCGATGATTTTGAAACTCGTTCACTCTCTCGATTGAAGGAGGATCTTAGCAATGTGGGTTGATGTAAAAACTATATCAGAAGCTGTTGGTCTTACCCCTCGAGCTATTCAGATTCGAGCTCGAAAAGAATTCCAATGGCGACAGAAAAATGGAAGATCCATTGAGATTCTCGTCGCTTCTTTGCCTGAAGAGTGGCAGGTCAAACTAGCAAGAGAGCAAAAGATTATACCCTCTCTTCAGACTATCAAGTCTTTGGTACCAGCGGCGCAAATTGCCATTCACAAGGATCTTCCTCTATCCCTTGGAAAGAAAGCGACAGAAGCACAACGTCAAAAATTGGCTATAACTAAATGCTAAGAGACAAACCACCTCACATAAAGAAAGGTGAATGGGTTCGCTCCGTTGCTGGAATCCTTGGAATATCAGAATCTACTGTATATAGAGTAGCTAACGATTCCAAATCCTATGGGATAGTAGGAAAGCCCAAAGAGTTCGGAAGAAACTTTTCTTTTGACCCCGAGGCTATAGCCTTTCTTCAAGGATTCTGGCTGCAAGCACAAAAAGAAGGTGGGTTCTGTTCAAAAACAACAGCATGGACGGCTCTTCAGGTAAAAGCTAAACAAAAGGATGGAAGATTGGAAGTAGATCCAGCACGTTTAAACTTCTTAAAGATGTTGATCCTCTCCTCGTCGCTTATGCTATTGGAGGCAATAGAGCCTTAGATAATTATTTCTTTGTCTCTCGTGACTGCACTCTATTAAACCCCATGCAGGTGGTTATCGGCGACCAGCATATCTTTGACTGGTGGGTTGCAGATTATGAAACGGGGAACATATTTCGACCAGAGTGCTACCTTTGGGAAGACCACGCTACTAAGCTTATATATGGAATAGCGTTTGACAAAACCTATTCATCTGACACTGTGAAAGAGTCTTTGCGCCTAGGTCTGCATCGGTTTGGAGCATTCGATTGTACATACAATGATAATGGATCTTCTGAATGTTCTAAAGCTATTACATCTATTATAGATGATCTCATACAGTTGCAAATGGATGCTCACGATGTTTCTGATCTGTACAGAACGCCTGAAGGAATCTATGTCATTGAAAATGAAGATGGTGATGTAGTTGATACAGCACGAAGTGAAGCAGAGTGGAGAAAGAAACACCGTCGTATTTACGCAAATGTAAAGAATGCGAAGACAAAGGATATCGAACGCTTCTTCAGAACTCTTGAAGAAAGGTTAGCAGCAAGGATGTTGCCAGGAAGAGTTGCTACCCCTGGAGCTCCTGCAGATGTGGATGAAGTCGAGAGAAAACGATTAGATCATCAAAAAGCTAATTGTCAATTACTTACTGTTGAACAGTTCATGCTCGTTGTCCTTGAGGAGCTTGATGCATATGAACACTCTTTCCATTCAGCACTGGGAATGACCCCCGTTGAAGCGTTAGAGCAAAAAATGAAGAAGGGGTGGAAGCCACGCTTTTTTGATCCGGCAGTTGTCGACATGATCATGTTCGATCGTGTGAAAAGAAAGGTGAATAGAGGTCAAATTGATATCAATCGTGTTCAATTCATCGGAGAGGAACTTCGAACTGAAGAGGGCCGTCTTGCAGATGTCGGTCTGTGGAGTCTTGATGGGCAAACTGTTGAAGTACGTTATAACAAGCATGATCTATCTTACGCCTATGCGATTGTAAACGGAGAACCTCGACCTCTAAAAGCTGTACAAAAAATAAGCAATTTAGATGAAGAAGCGATGATTGATGCTATCTCTCTCAAACGTCGTCAGATGAAAGCTGTTAGAGAAGCCTTCAAACAACTCACAGCACCTATCGGCGGTCTTACGATGCGTAACGACTTCGGTCCTGTAATCCGCAAAGCTCAGCGCATTCAAGACGCGCTCCCTGAAACAACTGATGTCAATCTTAAAGAAGAGGTTCAAAAGCAAATTGGACAGTCACACAAGCCTCGTGTCATTCCTATGAAGCCTCTTCATGCAGCTCCTTATGAACGGTACAATGGTGCCTCGATATGAAGATTAGAAACATTGCTTTAGACGAGAAAGATCAGCGGTTCTTTGATGATTTCAAACACAGAAAAGAATACATACAAAATAGAAAAGTATTGGGAAAATTACGAAAAATTAGGAGGTGACAAATGATCACATTTGAAGAAGCTATTGAGAGATCAGGCTTAAATTTTACAGAAATCGGATCCTTGGTAAACCTAGGGAAAAGCGCTATTAGCCTAGTAAAGGCTCAGAAGTATCAGAACTGGGAAAACATTCAAAAAACGATTGTCACAAAATTAGGGCAAGCTGGATACCTTGGTGATGAGTACGTTTATAAAAATCCATCATTGTTTGGAGAAGGTCCTAAAGTTGATCCTCAGGCGTTTATAAGTACTCAGAACGTACAAGCAGTAAACGCTCTCTGTGACGATTTACTAGACTTTTCAACATCTTTAAACGCTTCCATAGGCATGGTAGTTGGTTCTGCTGGATATGGCAAAACAACAACACTGCAGCACTTTGCTTCAACTCACGATTCAGCGACATACATATTATATATGGAAGGGTACACCCTTGTAGGCCTTTGTCGGGCAATTGCCGAAGAGCTCATTGGAACATCAGGAAGAACGTATTTAGAAAACCTCGCTCTCATTGATAGAGCAACATCAGCAGTAAGAAACTGATAATCATCGACGAGGCCGATCGCATGCCTATTAGATTCCTGGAAGGACTAAGAAATATCAATGAAAGATGTGGAGCTCCAATAGTCTTGTCTGGTGAAGAATCACTCACGGCTAAGATGGCAACACAGCCTCGATTAAGAAGCCGTGTGAGAAAGCCAGAAATCAAATTTTTACCCCTCAACCATATCGATGTCGCAACATTCTATGAAGAGGCAACAGGTCTTGCAATAGCTGAAGATGAAGGCATTTGCATGCAGCTTCTTAAATGGGCAAATCGTGACTTTAGAACATTAGTAAACGACGCCCAGCACATTTGCAGAATCATGACAACTCATGGCCTCACAGAACTTACAGCGGAGGTGCTTAATGAGTATAAGCCCTACCGAAAATGAGAGAGCAGCAATTTTTCAAACGCCAGTTCTTAGACGTCAGATTCAAAAGTATGTTCGATTTCGGGGAGAAATTCCCCGAAAAGAACTCTCAGACTTCTTTGCAACTGCTTCTAAAAAAACATTTGATGCTGCTCTTTGGGCGTTAAAAAAAAGAGGCGCTCTCATTGCGGATGAGGATGATGTTTATACCATTGGCGAGGTTGATGAGATTGTTGCTTCCAGAGCCGATAGAGCATGGAAGGCAGCAAGGATGATGAGAACGTTTACGTCAAAAGGGCTCGCTATAACAGCAGGTGTTGATCATCGATACGTGGTTGATCTCTGCTCAACATGGGCTGCTCACAATTGGATAGTTCGGGTCGGACAGAAAGATAGAGATTTTCTCTACAAAATGTATTCAAGAGAAGTCTTGCGTCCAAGAGCCGCAAGGAAAACGGAGGTTGAAAATGGATAGACGTTCACTTATGGGAAAGATCCATATTGCAAAAAAGGCTGCACTCACATGCCCAGATTGTAACAGGGTGCACTTTGGAGATTACTGTCCTGATTGTGGCAATGAAAACCCAGTGATTTTAGATGATGCAGCCTATCGCAAGATCCTTATTCTGCTAACAAATTATTCCTCGTGTGCCCACATGAGTGAAAACGATCTAAAGGTTGTAGCGGATTACTTCGATAGAGCAGGATTTAAGGAAGCCTACCCCTTTGTATCTGTCAAAGCTGAAGCGAGAAAGCAGAGAAGAAAGGTTCTCTTCCATATTTATAAGGTAGCTCCCCAGATCCTGGGGGAAAACTGGGAGACCAGGGTTGAAGGATTTGTACAATCAAAGGTAGGCAAATCAAGGTTGGATTGGTGTGACGCCGAAGAGCTAAGGAAAGTTATCGGCTGGATACATAGATATAAAAAATACAATGAAAGGAGATTTTAATGAGAAAAACAATTGATGGAGTCAACTATTTAGTTGATGCCCGTGGGAGCTTGGTTCCAGAAGATGCAGTCAAGCCAATTGACTTAATGAGAGACGAACTCGTGTTATCGGCTGTAGACGAGGTTATGGCTTTAAGAGAAAGAATGCAAGAAATCAAAATCGAGACGATGGAGAAGATTGATAACTTTGTCCGCCTAGCAGCAGCTGCTCACGGAGTCAAGCTGGGAGGAGAAAAAGGGAGTCTTTTTCTTAAATCTTTCGACGGCTCCCTTAAGGTAGAAATAGGTATTTCAGAGAGCTTAGATTTTACCGAATCTATTCATGCTGCAAAGAAGTTGATTGATGAATATTTGGTAGAGATCACAAAAGACTCTAGCGCAGATTTGAAGATGATTGTAGGTAAAGCCTTCCGGGTAAAACAGGGACGCATGGATGTGAGGCGTATTCTAGAATTGAGGTCATACAACATCAGTGATCCTCGCTGGGAACAAGCAATGAATATCATTGCTGACTCTATTAGAATTGCTTCTTCTACACGATGTTTAAGAATCTATAAACAGGCAAACAAAGAAGATAAATACCAACTATTAAATTTGAATTTCAACACTATTTAAGGAAAGAAAGATGCTGCAGCAGAGAAGTTTATTTAGCACAAAAGATTATAATCTCGAATCACTGTTGCAGCATCACGCTGTGTATAACGACAAACTTTTCTGGACTCCCAGGGAAGTATCGAGATTGCTGGATTTGAGCAAGTATCAGGTGTATTGGTTGATTTGGAGATTTCGTCTAGATGCTGTATACGTCTGTGGCGTGTATCGCGTTCCCTGGTTCTCTATTATAGATTATATGAATGATCGGAAAGTGATAAAAAGACAGTACTGGGCTTTTAGATCTATAGCTAATGAATCCACCTCCAATATAGTGTTTGTCTCTAATGGCCTAGATATACAAGAATCTGATCCCGAAGACTATTATTCGCTCTCAGACTTGGATCTTCCATACCATATAACACTACAAGATTTGGCTTATATTCTTAGGGTTTCACCAAGTACTCTTCGAGTACAAAGAAGGTGGTCTTCGAAGGTTGTTGATTGGCCAGAAGTATATGACTTCTTGATAGAGTGTGAGGTCATTAACCAGCCAGTTTTTGGAGCAAGAAAGCAACCTGAGGAGGATGCATCAGAACCAATCCAACTGGCATTGTTTTAAGTGTAAGTTGAATATTAAACGAAGGAGATAAAAAATAGTTATGGGACAATTTAAACACCGCTACAAATATGGGACAATGCTATATTTAGCAGGTCCTATTACATCGGATAAGGGAGCAAGGAAAACCTTTAAAGAAGCCCAGCATGCTCTTGAGGGTGCAGGTTATACAGTAGTCAATCCTTTCGAAATCGATCCATCTAGAATCTTCACAGACTTCTTTAAACTGCAAGGAGATGAGAAGGAACATGCTCATCTAAGAGCAGACATTGCTGAGATGATGAAGTGTGATGGAATTGCTACGCTACCTCTAAATACTACTAGCTCAGGGATGGCCCGAGAGCTACACCTAGCCCATAGCCTCTGTATGACAGTAATGCCATTTGAATGGTGGATCCCCAGGGGAACAGATGTTCCTTTTTAATCTTAGAGGAGAGGAAGAATATGAAGAGATTTATAATTAGTACGATCTGGATTATCGGGATCATTTCTTGCCAAGCAGTTGGCACCTGGTTGATGATAATCTATTTGATTCTGAGTGCTTGTCTGGCACTCGTTTAAAACTTCTTGGACAACTTAAAGAATGGTTTAATGGTCACCTTTATAGGTGGCCTTTTTCACATATTAAACATATAATAAGCCATTAAGAAGACACGTTAAACCACAGATAAACACGACTAGACACAGAAAACTCTCGCAAAACTAGTTGGATTCTACTGTCAAAACGCTGGATTTTTTGTCAAAATTTTTTGGATTGTACATATAGACTTTGATGTATACATGCTAAGACAGTTCCAGGAGACAATAGATGAATAGCGGTAATTACTATGATGATTCTCATCCTTCATATATACAAGAGGTTCAAGATGTAGATCTTTCCTTCATATATAATCAGTTTCTACACTTGGTGAAGAAGAACGGAACTATACTTGATGCTGGTTGTGGTAGCGGAAGAGATATGCTCAATTTTAAGAATATGGGGTATCTTGTATCTGGTTTTGACAGTTCGATAAAGATGGTACAAAGTGCCTTAGCTTACTCTGGTTGCCCTGTGAGTCACACCTCTTTTGAAATGTTAAATTACGATGATGAATTTGATGCAATTTGGGCATGTGCTTCCTTATTACATGTTGAAAGAAAAAACCTAACAAAGGTCTTTGCTCTACTGCATAAAGCTTTACACAAAGAGGGGGTTCTTTATTGCTCCTTTAAAGCTCGAAGTGATGACTTTGATGATGGTGAGCGCTCTTTCACCTGTTTCACCCCCACAAAGTTAGAACATTTTATTATTTCTTCTACTAATTTCTCCATCATTAACATATTCATAAGTGAAGATGTAAGAGAAAATAGGAAAGGGGAAATGTGGACAAATGCGATTCTACGTAAAGCATAATCAACAAAAGAACACATCGCGCTTTCTCATATCCCCACGATACTATCATTCTAATGCGGTAGAAAAAAGGATTCATAAAGTTTATAAGAGTACCTATCTGAATTGGACCCTTCTTAAAGGTATTTATCAACTTTGATTGCTTTCATCGCTTTCTATCTAGTAATTAGAAAACGCCCTACAAGAGGGCGCTTTAAAAGTGAGTAGAGTGTTACTCGGTATGCCAATGTCATACCCCTTCACCTTCCTTGGCCTTCATATCCAATCTCTACAGTTAAAATGTACATTAGTTTATAAAAGGCTGTCAATGTTTCATGTTTATATAATTCTCAATATTCTATTCTAAGTATTACACATTTTTCTCATATTTTTCTCATTGTATTTTTAAATATCTAATGGTATTCTTTTTCAGTAATCTATATTCATATTTAGGGAGAAACGAATGAAAAGAAATGTGTTCATTATTTTGGTATTAATTATTTCTATATCACTCTTTGCTAGTGGAAATCAGGAAAAAACGGATTCTACTGAAAATACACCAATCACTCTTCAGTGGTGGTCGTGGGATCCTAGCATGAAAGAGAAGAATGAAGCTCTCATAGAAAAATTTGAGATGGAGAATCCTGGAGTTACTGTAGAATTATCTACATATAGTACTTCGGAATATTGGACGAAAATAAGGATTCAAGCAAACCAAAACAAATTACCAGATGTGTTCACCATGAGTAGTGGCTTCTTAGAAGAGTGGTCTAACGCAAATTTACTTATGAACTTGGATGATCTAATTGCTAAAGATAATCTTTTTGATACATTCTATAAATCTATTTTTGATGTTGGAAAGAGCATCAGTGGAACAGATCACTACTACGCTCTCCCCTTTGCATTAGTGACTACTGTGTTATATTACAACAAAGATGCCTTTGACTTAGCTAATATTGAATATCCTAATGACGATTGGACCTGGGAAGATTTTAGAGACGCTGCAAAAAACTTACCATTGATAAAGATAATAATGGAACTATCGATCAATGGGGATTTTGGCTATACGGAAGATATGCTCAGATCGAACCATGGGTTTTTGCCAATAATGGCTCCTTACTCGATCAGAACTCCCGATTTGCTCCAAACAAAGGAGCTGATGAAGCTCTAAAGATGCTTACAGATCTTGTTCTCGTTGACAAAAGTGCTCCAACTCCAAAAGAGATGAGTTCTGTTCGCCAACAAGATATTTTCCCACAGCAACTTGCGGCAATGTGGGTAGATGGTTCTTGGTTTATTGATAACAACAGAATTCTTGCAGGTTCTGATTTCAATTGGGGAATTGCTAATGTCCCATTAGGACCAAGTGCAAAGAGTAGAGTCACTTATGGCTGGCCAGACTACTATGCACTCGCACCTAATACAAAGAATCCAGAAATGGCTTGGAAATTCGCGAAATTCATTGCAGGAGAAGGCCTCAGCATGGACATGTATATGGCAGGAAAGATTCCTTCCTATATCTCTTTGGCACAGAGTGATGAAGCTCTTGATACATCGAAACAACCATCAGAGATTGCCCTTCTTAATACACAGGCGTCAGGGGAAATGAAAACTTCCTTTACCTTAGGATGGAGCGAATGGAGAGGCTATGGAGCTGCTGAAACACTTGGGCTCAATGGATTGATTGATGCTGTTCTAAATAAAGATATGAGTTATGATGAGGCTATGAAGAAAGGAACTGATAGCATTAACTCCGTTCTATCAAGATATTATAAATAAGGAATAATGATGCATCCACTTATGTACTAAGTGGGTGCATTGGTAATATAAAAGAATATATGAAACAACAGCATCTCACATGGCACGCTCCATATACTCCGTACTTATTTCTTTTGCCCACTATTGTGGGCCTTATTGTCTTCAGAGTAATTCCGATTGGCTCTTCACTATATCTTGGCTTTACTGATTGGACTCTTTTAGGGAATCCTGGTTTCATTGGATTAGAGAACTATAAAGAAGCCTTTGCTAACCCAGATTTTCTTCAAGTCATCAGTAATACCTTTGTATTCTCAATTATCTATGTTGCAGGTTCTATGCTATTAGGAATGTTATTAGCCCTGCTGATACATACGTCTTTTAAGGGTATTGGTTTTTTTAGAGCTACTATATATCTTCCTGTTGTAACCTCTGCTGTTGCAGTAGGGATTGTGTGGAACTGGTTACTAGGACCAACTTACGGAATTATAAATATTTTGATAGAGAAGATTGGATTTGAAGCACCATATTGGTAAGTGATTCGCGCCTAGTTCTTAAAAGTGTTGCTGCGGTTCAAGTGTGGAAAATGGCTGGGTATTATATGATTTTGTTTTTAGCTGGCTTAAAGAATGTTTCACAAGATACGCTAGAAGCTGCTATTGTAGATGGTGCGAACAGTACTCAAAGTTTTTTTAAAATAACACTTCCAATGATATCTCCTACCATATTCTTTGTATTAACGGTAGCGATTATCGATTCATTTAAAAACTTTGAATTGATATATTCCATGACGAAAGGAGGGCCTCAAAACGCTTCCACCACATTAGTATATTCTGTATACGTAAATGCGTTTGTTCATTACAGAGTTGGATATGCTTCATCTGTAGCATATGTGTTACTTCTTTTTGTGGGGCTCCTTACTGCACTGAATTTCTTAATAAAAAAGCGATGGGCACGGCCATGGGAATAACACGCCGTAATGCAAAAATCATCAGAATAATGCTCATCATTATCGTATCATTGATTGCGATTTCTCCATTCTTGTGGATGCTAGCAGCGTCATTTAAAAGTGAGAAAAACATTTTCATTCTGCCTCCTCAGCTTCTACCTGATCTTCTTTTTAAAGAGAATATGTTCCAAAACTATATTACTGTAATAAAAGACTTCAATTTCGGAAGATTTACATTAAACAGTATCTTTGTAAGTCTATCTGCTTCCATTGGTCAATTGATAGTATGTTCTCTAGCTGGTTTTGCTTTGGCAATTATGAGATTCAAAGGAAAGAATATAATCTTTGGACACTCATTGTCACTCTTATGATTCCTGTACAGGTAACCATTATCCTGAATACTATATCATGATGCGACTCAATTGGCTTGATACATTCCTTCCACTTATTGTCCCTTCCTTTTAGTTGGTGCAATGGGAACATTTATGCTCAAAGAGTTTTATGAAACTATCCCAAAAGAATTGTTCGATGCTGGAATTATTGATGGCTCTACGTCCTGGACAATGTATTCAAGAATATACTTTCCTCAAGGGATTGCAGTTATGGCAACACTGTTTATTATCGCATTTATGAATAACTGGAACGATCTACTTCGGCCAATGCTATACTTATCTAAAACATCTCTTCAAACCGTGACACAAGGACTCACTCAATTTCAAGGACAGTATTCAGCAAAATGGAATCTCCTTCTAGCTGGAAGTGTACTGTCCATACTGCCTCTCATCATGATGTTTATTTTCACACAAAAATATATTATTGATTCTTCAATGAATTCTGGAATAAAAGGGTAATATGGTTACAAAAACAATTCACACGCACACTCATCCAAATGGAGAACTTCAGAGATATGAAATACTCGAGGGGTTTTCCTGGGAAGATATAGATTTTATTCATCCTCCTATAAGTCAAAAAGTTGTTCGGGAAATGGCTCGCTTATATAAGGTGAATATAATTGCAAAAGAGCCAGATTCTTATGGCACTCTAGTTTTTTGTCATATTCCTACACATATTTCAACGATCCCTTTCTCACGTGAAACTGAAGTAGGATATCTATTTGATCACCAACTGATAGTCTCATACTTTTTTAATAAACTAGTAAAAGAAAAACGCATTAGCATACTCAATGATAAAATAATTTCAGAGGATTCCAAGATTGAAAAGTTCTTTGCGTCATTGCAACAAGACGGATGGCTTGTTATAGAGAAAGGGAATAGAGAGTCAATTACTTATATGCCTATTAGTGAATCGATGGGCTTTCTAAGTGATATTACCACATCACAGGTACTCTGTAATTCTCATTTCTTCCTGATGGATATGAGTGATAATGATTCCCCTTATGATATCTTTGGAACTCCCTACGCACTAGCATTACACCATGGTCGCATTATTCAGCCTCCTTTGTTGCATAGAGAATGTTTGTTAGTTGATACATATGGACAGGTATCTATAAAGAATCTAGAGATAGAAGATTTCCCTATCACCATAGATGAAAAAGTTTATATTAATTCCAAGAATTGTAATTTCTATTATAGGCCTGAAAGAAGGATAACCCTTATAGTAAAGGATCAGATATTATCATAGTCAATCAAAAGGTTGTAGCACTAAAACATGGTGGAAATTCTGTTATTCCTATGGGTGGATTTGTTATTCAATGTGATGAAAAAATCACCATCGAAAACCCAATTGTCACCTACCAAGATATGAATGAATATGTATTTGGTATCCAAGTGGGTCCTGCAATGATGATAGATGATAGAATTGTTACTTCTCTTACCACTCCTTTCTATACAGGAGAAGGAGTTCCATTCCCTTCAACCGTATACCCTCTTCCTTTTGAAAATGCTCGAGCCGCACGAATGGGGATTGGGAATAAAGGAAAGAATCCTGTGATCATCTGGGCAGAAGGAGCAGGGAAGCTCACATATACTCCTAAAGTTGATAGTACTGGAGCATCTTTACTAGAGTTCGCACATGTTGTTCACTCAATGGGTATTTCAAATTTCGTGAATATTGATGGAGGAGGTTCAGCACAAATCCTTCATAATGGTTCAAGATCATTAGAGATCTCTGATCGATATACTCAAACAAATAAGGAAGCTGAAAGGCCCATCCCTCTTGGATTAACAATAAGAGAGATATGAATCATTCTCTTTTTCTAATGCTTATTTCGCCTGTATTCAGAATTTTTTCAACTCCAGCCTCATCTCGAACCCTTAAAGATCCATCATCTTCAATTGCGATAACATGAGCTGGATAAGTTCTATCATGCTGAATCACTGTAATGGGGGTATCGAGAACACATGAACGAGTTCTGTATTCATCCATAATAGATGTATCCTGAAAATTCTCTAACATATATGAGATATGCTTAATGAGAGAACTAGATAGACGATTAATGAGATCTTCTTCTTTATCTAACAATGTTGTAGCAATTTCTTTAAGTTCAGTGGGGAATCCTTCTTTTGGCGGAAATAAGTTAATCCCGATGCCAATGACGACACTCTCAATTGTTCCACTTTCAAAGTTACTTACCCCTTCTGTGAGTATTCCAGCAACTTTTTTATCATCTTTGAACAAATCATTCACCCATTTTATTTTGATATTCGTATCGACAACTTCTTCTATTGCGCGGCAGGCTGCAACAGCTGCACAGCTGGTAATCTTTAGTGCATTATCAATAGAAAGGGGTCGAGTAACAATGTATGAGAGATAAAGTCCTGTATCGAGAGGTGAATAAAATTCTCGCCCTAATCTCCCCCTTCCTTTACTTTGTGAAGCTGAGATAATGATTGTATCTTTTGATAATTTTGATGTGAGTAATCGCTTTGCTTCTTGATTTGTACTATCAATTGTTTGATGGACATGTAAATCTATTCTCTCTTTTATTTCTTTTGGTAATAAAGATAAAATACTTTCTTCATGAAGAATATTACTCTCTTTCACTAGGCGATACCCACATTCGATTTTGACTCTATGGTTAGACCACCAGTCTGAGCGAATCTATCGCTTTCCACACAGCAGCTCTAGAAATGTTGAGTTCTTGAGCTAATGCCTCTCCTGAGAGATATGTATGGGTCTCTCTTAATTTCTTAAGAATCTTTTCCTTTGAATTCATAATTACTATCCTTTTATACTATTGTAAACATATATTATTTTAGTGGTTTACAACACCCTTAAAAATATGGTATGAAATCCTCTAGGAGGAATGTATGATCATTCGCAACGTGTTAGGCACCGCATTGTTTACTGCTCTTATTATAGTGGGTTCTTTTATAGTGATTCCAGTAGGAATTGTTCCAATTACCCTTCAAACACTCTTTGTACTTCTTGCAGGAGTTCTTTCTGGTAAGAAAATAGCTCTAAGTGCAACTTCATTATATATAGTTCTCGGAGTAGTAGGCTTACCTGTCTTTAGTGGCGCTACAGGGGGGCTTGCTCATTTCTTTGGTCCCACAGGTGGCTTTATTATTGGACTTTTGATAATGGCTGTCATAAGCGGGACCTTTAGTGACCTCGCATATAAGAAGCAGACAAAGAAGAATACCATTGATAAAAAAGGATTAGTACTGATTATCGTGGGATTATTCTTGGCAACAATAGCAGAATATGCAATTGGAATTCCGTTTCTCAAGTTCAACTTAGATGTGACGTGGACAAAAGCATTTAGCATAGCTGCTATTCCTTTCATCCCAGGAGATATTCTAAAATTGTGGTCGTGACACTTTTGACTAATATCTTTTTGTAAAAATTAGGGAGTATTTGCATATAGTGAAGAATAATATGTTATCAGTAAAAAATCTTAGTGTTACTCTACATGGAAATAAAACAGTACTAGATAAGTAAGCTTCTCAATTGACATGGGTAAAACACTTCTTCTATGTGGGAAAAATGGATCTGGCAAATCAGTTCTTTTAAGAGCCTTAAAAGGATTGATTCCAATTGATGAAGGTTCTGTTCTCATAGAAGGAAAAGATCTATCCAAAAACTCAAAACAACGAAATAGAGATATTGCACTTGTGTTTCAGGATACTGATACACAAATTGTAGGACAAACAGTATATAAAGATTTGATGTTTGGTCTCACAAATATTGGAATAAAGAAAGAAAGAAAGCGAAACAAGAATTAAAGAAAGAAGCATCCTTTTATCTATTTCTCATGTATTACATAAAAACCCTATGAACCTAAGTGGTGGGGAGAAAAGAAGAGTTGCTCTTGGTGGAGTCCTTGTCATGAAACCAAGAATTATCTTTTTAGATGAACCTTTTGCAAATCTTGATTATCCTGGGATTTTACAGGTGATTGATTCAATAATTGCCCTTCAAGAAGATGGAGCGACTATTGTGATTGCAACACATGAAATAGAAAAAAATTGCATATCACTGCGATTCACTATTAATATTAGATGAAGGAAAAGTTGTTTCCTTTGGAAGCACAAAAGAAACTCTTCATAGAGCAGAAAATTATGGCATTCATATTCCGAGGGTTCATGATAGACCTCTTTTTCTCGAAGAACTCACTTGGAAAAAGAAATGAATATTTTTCACTATAGGGATATTGATACATCTATTCATCGCCTCTCTCCTATCACAAAAATTCTTATCACCCTACTCATCTCTTCTCTCATTCTAAAAAGTTCAATTTTCTTTACATCACTCATATGTATCTCTCTTTTTATACTGTTGCTAATAGTAAAAGTTCCTTTAAAAAATTATGCAAAGGAAGGAATATATTTCTTCTTTCTTCTACTCATTATCAGTGTTTCCCATTATCTATCAACTGAGAATATTGTGAGTACAATACAGATAACATTAGCCTTCTGCTCTATGATTATGATGAGTGTAATTCTTCTTGATACAACAGCTTTTAATGACATAGCGAGTACTATAGGATACTTTTTATCACTATTTTCTCCCAAATTAGGCTATCGTATTGCAACTACGATAGAACTTACACTTCATATGATTCCTCTCTTTTTTGATGCAGCAAGTGATTTACGTCTTGCAAGAAAGGCAAGAGGTCAAAGAATTAATCGCCATATAATAAGTCAGGTTGTAGAATATGTAAGTGCATTATTTAGTATTACTTTCATTAAAGTAGAACGTCTTGAACTTGCTCTGAAGGCCAGGATGTTTAATCCAGATAATAAAAGGGAATATATGAAGATTCGGCGAAAGGATCTTCTCATTCTCCTTATTGCTAGTGTTTCCATCATCATACTATACTTAACTATATGAATACGAATGATGATAAACATCAACTAAGAATATATATGAAAAAGGAACTCAATAAGATTTCCTTCCCTCAAAAAGAGAGCTCTCTTCTATAATCACAAAGAGAGTTCTTGAGCATAAAGATTTTTTATCATCAACTCTCGTGTTAATCTATTATCCTCTTTCAAGTGAAGTTGATACCAGAGCCATTATTGATGCTGCTTTCTTATCACACAAGAAGGTGGCTCTTCCCATCATCCAGGATGGGGATTTAATATTCCAGATAATTAGCCCCAATTACGAAAAGTCTCTTCAGGCATCTACTTTGGGAACAATGGAACCAATGGAGAAGCCTACAGTTGAATTAGAATCATATACTCATACCCTTCTTATAGTCCCAGGGCTTGCATTCTCAAAGGAGAAAGATCGGCTGGGACGTTCAAAAGGATTTTACGATAGATTCATTCAAAGGTTTAGAAGAGATCTCATTGTCATGGGTCTTTGTTTTGATGTGCAACTCTTTGATACTATTGTAACCGATTATTGGGATCAGAGAGTTGACTGGATAATTACTGATAAAAGAGTTATTGGCTAGGTTCCGCTTTCCAAAGCCAAGAAAAATAGCGAGAAACAAAACTTCTCATAGCAATATCTCCCGCTACTGAGGCTGCTTGGTGAAAGGGATCACATGTGTAGTATTCATCAAGAGACAACAGTTCTTCTCTTACTTGCGGAGAACGAACTGTTCTTAAAAGCGTACTTAAGGTTCTAATATATTCAAATTGTTTAGTGGGACTTGAAGCAATAACGAATAGAAAGTGAACCGGCTTACCATCTTTTGAATGATATTCTATCCCGCATTCACTTAATCCAAGTCCTACCATTACTTCAGTAAGGTTTCTCACCTTGCCATGGGCAATTGCAATACCATGTCCAATTCCAGTAGTCTCTATGAACTCTCGTTGTATAACTGCTTTTTTAAACTTATCGATATCTGGTAGTGTTGAAAACACTGAGCATTTATCGATTACTTCATTAATCGCAGGCACCTTATCTAGACTCTGAACATGACAAATAAGGGTGCCATTATTACCTTTTTGAGTCACTCATGCCTCCATGTCTTTGAGATAGGCGTTCATCGAGGCAGCAGCTCTTCGTCCTTGTCCCATAGCAAGAATAACGGTTGCAGCTCCAAGGACGATGTCCCCTCCTGCATAGACGCCTTTCATACTTGTTGCACAAGTCTCTTCATCTACAATGATATTCCCTCTTCTATTAACTTCAAGCCCTTTTGTGGTTCTTTCAATGAGTGGGTTTGAGTCATTTCCAATTGCAATAATTATCGTATCAAAATCATGAATTTTTTCACTGCCAGGAATCTCAATTGGGCGTCTTCTTCCAGAAGCATCAATCTCACCTAATTCACAGGTAATAAGTTCTACACCTTTAGCTCTTCCACTTTCATTAGGAACAATTTGTAGAGGAGAATGGAGAAATAAGAATTTGACTCCTTCTTCCATTGCATGGTGAACTTCTTCCTTTCTTGCAGGCATCTCTTCTTGAGTTCGTCTGTAAATAATAGTTACTTCATCTGCACCAAGTCTGAGAGCTGTTCGAGCAGCGTCCATTGCAACATTTCCACCACCAAATACAGCTACTTTTTTTGATCCATATAAAGGGGTCCCGGCAACATTCTTTTCATATGCTTTCATGAGATTACTTCGAGTAAGGTATTCATTAGCACTAAAGACACCAACTAAATTTTCCCCTTTTATATTCATAAACTTAGGTAATCCAGCACCAGTTCCAATGAATAGAGCGTCGAACCCTTCTTCATCAAGTAGTTCTTGAACTTTTTGAGTTCTACCTACAAGGAAATTATGTTCTATCTTTACTCCCATATTCTCTAGGGCAGTAAATTCACTTTCTACAATACTTTTAGGGAGTCTAAACTCAGGAATCCCATATACTAAGACGCCACCAGCTTTATGTAGTGCTTCAAACATCACAACTTCATGTCCTTCGCGTCGCAAGTCAGCTGCTGCTGTCATGCTTGCGGGTCCACTTCCTACTACACCGACTTTCTTTCCACTAGATGGAGCAATGTGAGGTTCTACTCGTGCATTATTATGAGCTTCCCAATCAGCTACAAATCTTTCAATACGACCAATATTTACAGCTTTGTCGATACTTTTTAGTGACTTTCCCACAGTGCAGGTAAGTTGACATTGACTCTCTTGTGGACACACTCTTCCGCAGATAGCAGGAAGCATAGAGGCTTCTTTAATCACTGCTACAGAAGCAGCATAGTCACCTCGTGCCGCTGCATCAATGAACCTAGGGATATCGATATTGACGGGGCATCCTTTCACACATGGGGCATTTTACATTGGAGACACCTAAGAGATTCAACTTTTACTTGTGCTTCGGAATATCCGATTGCGACTTCTCCCATATTACACACACGATCTTCTGGTTTTTGGGTTGGCATAATCTGATCTGGAATCGCTAATCGATCTTTTACTTTTAGATGAGATACATCAAGAGATGAGAGAATTTCTTTTGCTTTGTTATCAAGTTCTTCATAACTAAGTTGCGTTTCCATCAAGCCTCCCCCTCATTAATTGATAATCCAACATGACAACGATGATGTGCTTCACTCTCTTGTGGTTTAAATGTTCCTAAGCGTAATAGCAGATTGTCCCAATCCACACTGAACGCATCAAACTCTGGACCATCAACACAAACAAATTTTGTCTCACCATTAATACTCACCCTGCATCCTCCACACATTCCAGTACCATCAATCATGATAGTATTAAGTGATACGACGGTGGGAACATTAAATTCTTTGGTGGTAAGTGTACAGAATTTCATCATGATAGGAGGTCCAATTGCAACAACCAAATCGATATCACCTTTTTGGAGAAGTTCTTTTAATGGTTCTGTGACTAATGCTTTTCTTCCGTATGAACCATCATCAGTAACAACGATCAGTTCATTTGCAATATTTTTCATCTCTTGCTCAAGAATGATAAGTTCTTTGTTTCTCGCCCCTATAATAATGGTAACATCATTACCCGCATTTTTAAGAGCTTGGGCTATAGGATGCATAGGAGCAACACCTACACCACCACCAACACAGACAACACGACCAAATTTCTCAATATGAGTTGGTTGTCCTAAAGGGCCAAGAATATTATCAAACGCCTCACCAATCTCCATTGTCGCAAAATGGTGAGTAGCCTCCCCCACTGCTTGAAACACGATGGTAATAGAGCCTTTTTCTGAGTCTGCATCTGCTATAGTTAGAGGGATTCTCTCTGCATAATCGCCGCCATGCTGCAAGATGATAAACTGTCCTGCTTTACGGTTTTTAGCGATTTTGGGAGCATGAATCTCCATCTGGAACACTTCTTTAGATAACCTTTTTTTGTTAAGAATCGTAAACAATACAACCTCCTAGAAAATGAGTATGTTACTATGTTTCATGGTCTTACATACAATGTTTCACTCTACCATTTTATTACAATAGAACACTCTTATCAAAGTTCCTTCTGTTATACAACGATTTATAGCTGTTTTCCTACCCCTTAAGAGTGTATAATAATTCCAATATTATATGAAAAAAGGGATAGGGGGCAATATGATTAAGCATGTTAAAGAGATGAAAGTTGATATCAAGAACATGAGAGGGGGAATTGGCGAAATTGAAACAGTTCACCATGTACATCCAGAAGAACTACCTCATGGACGACTATTTGGAACAATCACTGTAGAAGAAGGGAATTCTATCGGATTTCATGAGCACCATAATGAGGTTGAATACTACCTTATATTAAGTGGAGAAGGTGTGGTAAGTGAGAAAGATGGTGATAAGATTGTCACATCAGGAGACTTAGTTGTAACAGGAAATGGAGAGGGTCATGCTATTAGAAATGAGAAAAAAGAACCTCTGGTCTTCATTGCCCTTATCTTATTCACCGATTAATGAGTGTGTATCTCTGCAATAGGAGTTTCAATTTTACTGATTTTGGTGTTGTACAGGTGTGAATACATTAAAAGAGCCATAATAATTGAGACTCCTTCTGCAATGAGAAATGAGAACCATGTATTATCTACATTCCCTGTAAGACTAAGTAAATAGGCTGCGGGGAGTAATACAACAAGTTGTCGAACAATCGACATCATCATTGAATATAAACCCTTCCCTAGTGCTTGAAATGAAACACTTAGCACAATAGCAATACCTGCAAATGGGAAAGCAAAGCTAATAGTCCTAAGAGCTCTTATTCCTATAGTAAGCATCTCACCGGAAGCATCAAACATCTTTAATAAAGGTATCGGGAAAAATTGAAATATAAGAGTTCCTACACTCATGATAGAAAATGAGATTAACAGAGTGAGTTTTATCGTTGCTGTGATTCTTTTTTTATTTCTTGCTCCATAGTTGAACGCCACAATACTAATCATTGCAGTAGAGAGTCCAAATATTGGCATAAATATAAGAGACTGGAGTCTAAAATAGACTCCAAATACAGCAACAGCTGTTGCACTAAATCCTATTAATATTGAGTTCATTCCAATACTCATTAAAGATCCAATTGATTGCATAATAATAGATGGGAATCCAACTTTAAATATTCCTGCTATGGTCTCTTTTCGAATCTTGAATTTTCTAAAATCAATTTTAATATCATGAACCTTTGTAAAGAGGAAGAAAAAGCCTAATCCAAGTCCAGTGAATTGTCCAATTACTGTAGCAACTGCCGCACCGGTTACTCCCATTGCAGGAAGTCCAAAATACCCAAAAATAAGAATAGGGTCTAAGATGATATTTACAATCGCTCCAGTAGCTTGAGTAATCATTGGATGGATTGTATCACCGGTACTTTGCATAATTCGTTCAAGAATTAATTGCCCGAATAAGCCAATTGAGAAAACGGTAATAATGAATAGGTAAGAATTTCCCATTGAGATGATTGCTTCATCTAATGTAAAGAGCTTGATAAACCAATATGGTAAGGTTGCTCCAAAAAGAGCAATAATTGCAGAAATAACCAGAACAAGAAGTAGACCATGCATTGCGACATTGCTCGCTAGATCGGGTCTTCTCTCTCCTAGTCTTCGTGAGAGGAGTGCATTTACCCCTATACTTGTTCCAATTCCAACACTTATCATGATGATTTGAATAGGAAATGCGAGAGAAACTGCTGTTAGTGCTGTCTCTCCTATACGAGAAATAAAGATTGAGTCAACAATATTATATAAAGCTTGAACCATCATAGAGAGCATAATGGGAATTCCCATTGAAAATAGTAGAGAGGACACAGGTTTCACACCCATTTTGTTTTCTTTTATGTTGTGCATGAAAAGAATGTATCAATTAAACGATTTACAATCAAGAACAAAAAAAGCACACCTTAAAAAGAAGATGTGCTCTATGAAAAAGAATATTCGTATTAGTTTGTATAAGGAACTATCATATTTGGATCTAATACACGGAAGATAAAGGACTCTGTAATGAACAGGGTAACATCTTTTGTATCGTGTGTTTCATATCCAACGGCAAAGTCTTGGCCAACAACGAGTTCTAAATTCTCGTTATCATAAGGAACGAGTAATGCTCCTTCAAGTGTGAGGGATTGTATTACTTTCCCTTTTATGAGTTTTTCAATTCTTTCAACAAGTGGTAATCCCTGCACTTCTTTACTCAAAGCAAGATATGCTTTTGGCCCTACTATAAGAGCATATGGGGCATCTACACTTTCTTGTTGTAAGAGCAATACTCCTTTTGCAATCGCTTCCATGATACTAGAAGAGTCTGTTCCGAAAGAGATTGGTTTATGTACTGCCGCTTCTTTAAGTCCAATAATTCCACCGGCTTTAAATCCGTTATAGATTGTGTTTTCTTCAAAATCAGCAATTTTCTCTACAGCTGAATCAAGAGCACTTAAGTCGATGTCTCTAGCTCCTCTATTGAGGTTATCCATTTCCCATCTATTTAGGCTAAAACGAACTCTTGCTTCGGTGAGTGGAGTAGATCGGTATACACCTGTTTTCACATCTCCACTGTCTCCAACGATATCGAGTCGGCCTTCAGTTACGCTGGTATAATTCCAGCCCAAAGGACCAACGACACGAATAGCTTTTCTTCCTGCTAGTCGAGTTCTTAGGATTTCATTAGCTCTACTTTCAATTTCTTGCCATACTTTAGTACTTAAAGGAGCAAGTTCTTTTTTCAACATATCCATAATTTATTATCTCCTCCTATCATTAGTCTTTTAAACTGCCAATAGATAATGATGAAGTTGATGAAGAGGCCTCGTTAGGAGCTTCTCCATTTTCAGCATCGGTTAATGATCCTTTTGTAAAGAGATAAGTTTTTAACTCTTCATCCCATGAATCCATGTTTCGTCTTAACCATTCAATTGTCATTGCTGCATGCTCAATTTCTTCATCTCTGTTATGAGCCATTATATCTTTTAAGGATTGATCTTGACTTGTAGCAACTCTTTGGTTATACCAATCAATTGCTTCTAGTTCTTCTCTTAAAGATGTAATTGCTCTCGAAATTTCTCTCGTTTTTCATCTAAAGCTTCATAAGGTTCACTGTAGGCCATATTTCCTCCTAAATTTAATTCATAATCCTAAAACTATATGTAAAGTATACTAATATTTATCTATTTCGAACAGGAAAAACTACTTATTTTTAGGAATCATTCTTATTTAGGGATGTTGAGAGATTTCTTTCTTTCATGAAGAGAATTTTGAAAAGATCTATATATTGCAAAAGGGTGTCGAATGACACCCTTATCTTAAGTTGATGCTAATAGTACGTAGGATTTGTCTATTTTATTTTTACATCAATCTTCTTTGGTTGTTTTGCTGGTAGTTTTGGAACTGTGAGAGTGAGGATTCCATTTTTGAATTCACCTGAGATATTCTCCTCATCTACACCTTCTGGTAGTGTGAAAGATCGTTCAAATGCTGAGCAGTATCTTTCTCTTACGAGGTAGTTTGGTGAAGTCTTCTCCTCTTTGTCACTCTTCTCTTCGTTCTCTACTTCGCATAGAGATGAAATCTTGAGAACATGTTTATCAACATGAACGTTAATTTCTTTCTCGCTGTAGCCAGGGAGTTCTGCTTCAATCATGTATGCTTTTTCATCTTCCCAAATGTCTACTGATGGTGTTTTGGTTGATGGCACACCCCAATTGTTCCATAAGCTATTGAATAAGCTCTCAAAGTTTTGACCTACATTTGCTGCAGTTTGTGGATTTCTTGTTACGACGTATTTCACAATCACACCTCCGTATAATATGTTATTCTATTTTATGTCCTTTCTTAATGGACACTATATTATATGCAAGTAGCATGCCAACTTTTGTTCAACAAAAGTAAAATCTTTTAATTTGTTTAAATATAATCATTTATCAATTTTCCTTAAATTGTAATAAAGAACACTTTCTCTATAAAAACCTTAAAAAAACATCACACTGTGTCATATTGACACAGTGTATCATTAACACCCTAACAAATGAATAATATTGACCCACCGCTCTTCATGCAAAAATGCAAAATGCTTCCCAATGTGTCATTTTGTCCCAATTTGATTATTTACTCAATTAATCGCATTACCTGTTGACTCTTTTAGGCTACATCATTAGTATGTGTTCTTGTCGACGCAGGGTAGAGCAGTTGGCAGCTCGTCGGGCTCATAACCCGGAGGTCGCAGGTTCGAGTCCTGTCCCTGCTATATAAACCACTAGAATTTCTGGTGGTTTTTTT
>LQAH01000042.1_pt1 | contig 71772 bp, 101 predicted proteins | sample 1535791 | NCBI WGS metagenome assembly LQAH01 (sample SAMN04331585, study PRJNA305678) | bioreactor metagenome | isolation source: bioreactor_4 inoculated with Wadden Sea sediment 2nd replicate of a... | place: Germany:Bremen
TAAAATCCATTGCATATCTTTCAAGTTCTAGAAGAGATGTCTTTTGTAATGGGGGATAAAAGAGATGAGGAATTTCATGTGCAATACTTCTACTGAACACAAGAATAGTTTCATATAAAGCATTTAGTAGTTCCTCCCCTGTTAGATGAGTGGCGAGAGTTTCCTGAATTTCGTGCATGACTTGTCTGCTTTGTTCTAATCTTCCTTCTAATACTTTCGAATAGAGAAGTGTTTCTAACTCTTTTCTCTTCTCGTTAAATGGAGCACTTATTCTTGTTAATTCTGGAGAATATACTACGAGTGATCTGTGCTGGTGAAGGGCAACTGAATACGCTTGTGATGCTTCAGAAATTGATATTGGGATAGCTTCAAGAGAGAGGAAAATTTGGCTCATTCCGACATAGGAGGGACTTCTATAGTTACTTGAAATATCTTTTTCAATATATTGGCTTAACTTCTTTGGATTATGGGCAAATAGAATTACTGATATTCTATCTTTAGAAGGGAAATAGCATGCTTGAAATCCTTTCTGAGAAATAAGATTTTGGAGATAGGTTAATAATTCCTTTTCCTTACTAGTATTGAAAATGAGAGATATTCCTTGTTCATAGATGATATTCTCAAACGAAAAGTAAGATTTCATAGCATCATAGGAAATATTTCCATATTTTATAGCGGCAAATAGGCTTCGGTTGAATAAAGTCAGAATCGTCTTTAATTGTTCTGGTGGAGCTTTAGATTTTTCTTGATCAATCTCATGTAATACAGTGTTAATGAGTGTCAGTAATTCATGAGATGAGACTGGTTTTACTAAATAGTCTCTCGCACCAGTCCTAATTGCTTCTTGAGCAAAGTCGAAGGTATTTAATGCACTTAGAAAGATGAGTATACACTGATGTGAGATTTCTTTAATGCGTTTAGCAGCTTCTATACCATTGATACCTGGCATGTTTATATCCAAAAGAGCAATATCTATACGATTATTTTGTATGCACTCAACAGCTTCTCTTCCATTCTTAGCTTTATATATAGTGATAGAAAGACCACTTTTATTGATAATGTGTTCTATAGCATCTCTTTCCAGTTTTTCATCATCTGCAATGAGAAGGGTGTACATATTCAGTTCCTCTACATCCAATCATGTTTTCTGATTGGGAGTGTTAATGAAACAAGTGTCCCATTCTTTTCTCTTTGTTCAATTTGATAATTTTGCTTTATTCCCATAGTAGAGAGTAATCCTCTCACTTACATTTTCAATCCCAAAATGAGTTGAAGTAGAAGTACCCATCGATTTTGAGTTTTCATATCCTACACCATTATCACTAATATGTATCATAAGAGCTTTCGAGTTGTGTGTAATATGTAATTCCACTTTCCCTCCCATCTCTAATGGTTCTAAGCCATGAATGATTGCATTTTCAACAAAAGGTTGGATAAGTAAAGGAGGTATAAGGAGGGATTTCACTTCCTTTTCATATTCTATTGAATATTCAAGTCTATCTTGAAATCTTACTTTTTGGATTTTTAAATATTTTTCAATAAAATCAATTTCTTCCACTAACGGGACCGTACTTCTTCTATCAAACATATATCGAAATAGTTTAGCAAGATCATCAACGAGTTCTTGAGTGTTCTCAGCTTCTTCAAATAAAGCCGTCCTACTGATTGTATTCATTGCATTAAAGAGAAAGTGGGGATTAATTTGAGCTTGAAGAGTAACAAGACGAGCTCTATCAAGTTCTCTTTTCACTTTTATTTGACTGAGTTCCTGTTGATGAAGTTTCTTTTCAAGGTGAACATTCTCATTAATAGCATTCATTCTCTCTATAAGACTTTTTTTCATAGAATTAAGTGTCTGCTCTAAAAACTGGATCTCAGTAGGACCGGATTCTACCAAATCAGGGGTTTCTAAATTCCCTTCTGTGATTTGGGTGGCCGTGTAAACCATTTTTTCAATTGGATGAACGAGTGATCGGACAATTGCTATAATAGCAATAGTATAGATAGCAGAGAGGCTGATAACAAGGATAAGAGAGAGATAGCGAAGGGTATTAATTGATTCTCTCATTTCTTTCACTGCTTGGGCGTCTTTAGCAACAGCATTAGATAAAACCTTGAATATACATACTCATAGAGGTATTGATAGGTTTTATCGATAGTATAATACCGTGTGAATCCTGTTGAATCTAACGGGAGAGAGTTGATTATGGTTTGCTTTTGTTCTTTGATGAAATCGAGTCCATTCTCAATTCCTCTAAGTAAGAAATATTGTGTTGGAGCTACTTCATACTCAGTTTTTAATTGTGATAAAGCACGGCGAGCGATGAGGTCTTCTCTATAAAGAGACTCAATAATTGTCTCAATCTCATCTGTTTGCTGGGTAAAGACAAGACGATTGAAATGATCTCTTTGATAGGTAAGAGAGGTAGCAAGTTCGCTTACTATCGTATAGCTATTATTTGTTCCTGTAAATTAGATAATTGCTTAAACACGATTGCAAAAAGGATGGTTCCTAACAAAACAATTGAGATAATGAGTACCATATTATAGGTGATAAGCAGATGGCCAAATGTGTAATTGTTTTTTCTTTTACCCTTGGCCATCTTTTCCATCCTAGAATTGAGTGATGTCTTTTAGGCGACTAATAATTGGTAGGTGCTGAGTGCAAAGTGTTTCACACTGACCACATTCACTACACAGAGCTGCATCTTTTTGATCTACTGACCAGTGATACTTCATTTTTGAAAGAGCTTTTTCACTATCTCCTGATAATAGATATATATTATAGGAGTCCATCATTTTTGGAATTTGTATTCCCTCTGGACACGAGTCACAATACCCACAACCTGTACATAATGTGTTCATCTCACTCTTTAAGTGGCTACTCATTGATTCAAGGTAATCCGCTTCGACCTCTGTGAGGTTTTCGGTGGCAAGGACCGCTTCTTGGACATCTTCAATACAGGAGAATCCAACTAAAGCAATAGTAGCTTTTCTTGGAGCTATAATAAACTTAAGAGCACTTACTACTATTGAATCATTCCCTCGTTGTAGAAATGAGAAGAAATCGGGGTATTGAGGGATGAGCCCTCCACTTAAAGGATTCATTGTAACAATTCCCATTCCTTTATCAAAGCAGGCGTCTAATCCTTTTTGCCTATAGTTGAAATTTATCGCATTATAACCAAGGGTAACAGCTTCAAAATAATCATCTTTGATGACTGTAAGAATGTCATCACCCTTAAGGTGTGTAGTGCAGCAAATATGTTTTATTAATCCTTCTTCTTTTGCTTGTAACATTCCTTCATACACTCCACCTTTTTCATATACTCATGGTATTCATCAATAGTTTTTATTGACCACACGTTATAAAAGTCGAGGTATTCGAGATTCATTCTTTTAGGGATTGTTCTAGCATTTTTCTTGCGCCATCTGCTGTGTTTGCATTCCATAGCCCACATTTACTTGAAACGAGAAACGTATTTCTTTTCATTGTTTTAAATGCTTCACCATAGATGATCTCACTCATATCATCACAATATCCTGGAGCGGTATCAAAATACGTGATTCCTTGTTTATATGCCTCATGGACTATTGCTACGGCTTTCTCATAGGGAGCTGTCTCATAATCTTCTTTTTTAAAACGCATTCCACCCATCCGATGGCAGAAACAAATGTTCCAGTTTTTCCAAATGGACGATAAATCATAGATAACCTCTTATATAGTGCATGGAACCCATTGAGGGGTCCTTTGAATAAGATATTTTTGCATCCTATTTCTTATTGAGCTAAGTATAACATGATAATTATCTAGATGAATAGTTTTTCGTACCTATTAGATGTTCTCTACGTGTTCTTCTTTTGATTCTAGATAGGGCAAAACCTTTGTTGAGTATGTATTTTTACGCGGAATAAGTACTATTGATCCAGCAGCCGCAGTAAGAGGGGCCACGAGAACTAATCCGAAACTTCCTACAAAGGTGTGAACAAGTTCAGATGAAATATAGACCATGTTAAGGACATTCTCAAAAGGGACACCTCGTCCAATAAAAGTCATTAACATACCAGTATAGCCACCTGAATAGGCAAGAAGAAGTGTCGTTGTCATAGTTCCAACTGCATGTCGACCAACTGTGAGACCAGAAATCATAAGGTCAAATCTTGATATCTTGGGATGTTTTTCTTTAACTTCATGCATTGATGCAGCTATATCCATTGCAAGATCCATCACAGCGCCACTAGAGGCAACAAAAATTCCAGCAATAAAAATATTTGTTAGATTAATATGTCCAAATCCAGAATAGAGTAATGATTCAAGGAAAGGACTTGTTGCTCCAGTAAGTTGAAACCATGAAGAAAAACCTACTGCCATTAGAACAGTAGCAAGAACTCCGCTAAAAGCTCCAAGAAAAGCGGTAAGACCCTTTCTTGATACTCCTCCAACGAGGAAAATAATTACTGAAGTAAGAATCGTTACGACGACAAAAGCAATAAGAATTGGATTGATGCCTTTTAAAAAGGCTGGTAGGAGTACCTTCAATAAAATAATACCAGTAAAAATGAAAGATATAATTGCTTTTAGGCCAATCCATCCAGCTACCAGAATCAAACTAGTAAAGAAAAAAAGAACAAGAAAGATTGTTTTATTTGTTCTGTAGTGATCAATGACATTGGCAAAGACAATACTATCTTTTGATGCATTTAGATCAAGAATAACAAAGGCGTTGTCTCCTGAAACAAACACCTTATCAAGTTCTTTTTGCCTATGAGGATGTTTACTGTTTCTAAAACCTCATCAGTAAACGGGCCTTTCTCTATCTTAATTGTTAGCTGCTGAGTTCCTTCGATTACAGGTCCAATCTCTTTAATGAGGGAATTATCGACTGATAGAATAGTAGCACGTGTTCTCATAGAAGTTAGGTCTTTTTGATTCTCACTAAACCCAGTAGGGATGAATAACATTGCTACACTCGCAACTAGGGATATAACAATTAGATAGATATCGTGATTCTTTATGTTTCCATGAATAGCTTTTATCATAAAATGTTCTTCTTTATATTGAAATAGTAGGTAGTAGCCCATATGGGCTGCTACCTATAAAAGGGTCTACTATATTTGATCAGCAGTAATGCCCATAGCTTTCATTAAGTTGTAGAAGATATCTGTATTATCGTAATACCCGCTAAATAAATCTTCTCCAACACCTTTTGCGAAAGTGGCTACAGGAACGCCTGTATGTGAATAACTTGTCCAACCAATTCCTGCATTCTGGTTAATTGTTTGAGTAATCTTTACAGTAAGAGGATCATATCCACCATATAGGAGATATTGATCTTCAACTCTAGGAACAATTACTTCATTTCCTATTGAACGAATGAATGCTACTTCTAGTTGATCTTTCTGTACATCACTAAGAGTGTTGTAATCGAGACCAAAAGCATCTTCAATCTTATTGAGCAAGTCAGAGAGTTTAGGAGTTTTCCCGCTTGAAGCAATTGATTCTTTGTAAGGAACAAGGATTTCTTGATTGAATGCAGTAAAAGACATCTTTTGTTTTGCAATCTCATTGAAGAATGTAGAATATTTTGTACCAGCAAAACCAATTGTCATTCCACCTGTTTCGTGGTCTCCTGTTACAACTATAAGAGTCTCATCTGGGTGTTTTTCAGCAAACTCCATAGCTTTTGCAATTGCATCGTCAAATGCCAAGGTGTCATTAATAGAGGCACCAGCATCATTTGCATGGCCGGCCCAGTCAATTTTGCCACTTTCTACCATCATGAAAAATCCATCAGGATCATCACTGAGAAGCTCAATACCTTTTGTGTATAATCAGCAAGAGAAAGCTCAGAGGCTTTTCTATCTAAATCATAGGGCATTGCTGCAGAGTCTTGAAGTCTTTCATTAATAGCAATTACTTTTCCTACTCCCTGTGTAAGGGCGTTGAATTCAGAGGGAGAATTCACGTAGGTATAACCTGCTTCTTTAGCAATAGTAATGACATCTTTTTGATCTTTCTTTTTCCCAGTAGGTTGAGCAAATCCACCACCGCCAAAATAGTCAAAGTCACTTTGTGTAAGTTGGATGGCTATATCATACATATTCCCTCTTGATGGGACCTTTGAGTAGAAACATGCGGGAGTTGCATGGTCAATCGAGACAGATGAAACAATTCCAATTTTCTTCCCTTGTTCTTTTGCATACTCACTAATAAGTTTATATGATTTACTCTTATCAACACTCATGTTGATAGTTCCACTCAAAGTTTTATTCCCCGAGGCAAGAGCTGTTCCAGCAGACGCACTATCGGTAATAAGAGACCCTGCATCATATGTTGTTGTTAGTCCAATTACAGGGAATTTCGCAAATCTTAGATGCTGAATGGCTACTTCGTCCGACTCTCTTGCGTTTGCATATGACTCGGCAGCATTGATCTGTGGTGTTGCCATTCCATCTCCTATAAATAGGAATACATATTTTGCTACTCTTGTATCAGCACCTTGGTTCAATCCCATAAAATTCGCTGATTCTGTTGTGCCATTGGCACTTACTGTGAACGAAAAAACCACTAGTAAAGTGAATAAGACCACTTTATAAAGGTTCTTCTTGTTTCGATTGTTCATACTATCCTCCAAAAAATTAGATAGGTGGATGGTAAAATCAAATTGTAAGAAGATTGTGTGCTATTGATGAGTAATCAATGAATCAACAGAAGAGATAAAAAAAGATTCTATTCTATGTTTCATGAATGTAAACCTCATAAATTGGAATTAAAGGAATTTACATAATATCCTCAAAGAATTCTAACATCTGTCCAATACGGTGTAGTCGGGAGGGACAATTATGGAGATACCCAATGAATGGAATGTTCGTATTTTCGGCGATTCAATCATGAGAGGAATCATCTATGACGCTAAGAGAGACCAGCATCTTGTGGCTCCTAGAGCGCTGTCTTTTTCCCATAATTTCTATTCTCATATTAATGTGAAAAATAGCTCCATTTTTGGAGCTACCATCATCAAGGGATCAAATTCCCTTCAACGTGCTATTAAGCAAGGTCTTTCATCTGATATCGTTCTCATAGAGTTTGGTGGAAATGATTGTAATCTTCGTTGGAAGGAGGTCGCCTTACATCCAAAAAGCGACCACAAACCAAGAACGCCTCTTCCTTTATTCGATTCAACACTTCGTTCTATGATTTCAATGATCCGAATGCAAGGTTCGATTCCTTTGTTGATGAACCTTCCTCCAATTGACGAGAAACAATATCTAAACTATTTGAGTAAAGATATTACAAACATTGACTCTATCATGAATTATGTAAAGGATAGAGATTCAATGGCAACTCAACATGCAACATATAGTAGATTAATAGAGACAATCGCTCAAGAAACTAATACACATTTTGTAGATGTAAGAAGAGAATTCCTTATGTTTGATAATTACACCTCTTTATTGTGTGAAGATGGAATACATCCTACAGTTGAGGGATATTCCATAATTGAAGAAACATTAAAAGATTATCTCTATACAATGACAACCCACTTCTGTATAGGTATGAAGTCTTTTCCCTATGATAGGTTTATGTATTCTTCTTTTCCAATAAGCATGTGATGATATACGACAATTGAAAGATTGAGTCAAAATCATATAATCTTTAAAACATCTTTAGCAAAAATAATGCCCCATGATCCTTATTAATATAAGAATATAGGGGCCTTTTCTAACACTTTTATCGTTTTATATAAAAAGATTTACGTTGCTTTCGCTTGCAGCTTCCATGTAGGTAGCTACACCACCAATTTCTACTCCATCAAGTAATTCGCTTGCGCTAATTCCCATGATATCCATCGACATCTGACAAGCAATCATTTTTACTCCTGCAAGGCGGGCTTGGGTGAACATGCTTCTGAGTTGGTCGACATTTTTACTTTTCATTCTCTTTTTCATCAATTTTGGGCCAATACCTCCAAAGTTAATTTGAGAAAGAGGGAGATGTTCCATATTACTAGGAAGCATTGCTCCAAACATGTTCCCCATGAAATCTTTCTTTACTTTTCCAGGACTTTTTTGTCTTAGTACGGTGAGACCCCAGAATGTGAAGAACATCGTTACATCTTTGCCAGAAGCAGCCGCTCCATTAGCGAGAACAAAGGAAGCAAGAACTCTATCTAGGTCGTTACTGAAGACTACTAACGTTGAGCCTTGAGAAGATGCAACACTATGAGTTGTTGATTTGCTGATTGTACCCTTTTCAATTACGGCTTCAATTTTTCCTTCCTTGGTCTCAAGAGACATTAATCTATGTCCAGTCATTTTGTCCATGATTTCACATCTCTGTTGAATCCTGGGTCTGTTGCCAAAACTCTCAATACATCACCTGGGGATAATGCATCCATTGATTTCTTTAATGATAGAATTGGACCAGGACACTGAAGACCACATGCATCTACTAGAGCAACTACATCTGATTGTTTTGTCCTTGGAGAACCATCTTCTTCGAGAGGGCGATACGTAAAGAGTGAAAGAGGTGCTTCTTGTGGATGTTCAAGAGCTTCTAGTTCATTCATTACCGTATGATACGTGCTGTATCCACCGGTGAGGTTATATAGGTCTGCATATCCATGTTGACGAAGCATTCTTTCAGCAAGATAGCCTCTTAATCCAATAGCACAGTTAAGTACTATAGGCCTGTCAGTAGGGATTTCTTTTAAACGGTTTCTAATTTCTGTATGAGGAATATTCACAGCTCCCTCAATTGCTCCCAAGTCAAATTCTTCAGGACTTCGTACGTCAAGAAAGAATGCATTTTCTTTCCTGATTGATTCAATGTTGTCCCAAGTGATTAACCGTGTCATTCCATTAGCAACATTCTCTGCAATAAAACCAAGCATGTTAAGAGGGTCTTTAGCGCTACTAAAAGGAGGTGCATATGCTTGCTCAAACTCAGCGAGATCATAAATTGTTCCATTCTTCTTAATATAAGCGGCAAGAACATCGATTCTTTTATCTACTCCATCAAATCCAACCGACTGTCCTCCGTAGAGCGTACCTGTTTGTTCATCGTAAAGAATCTTTACAGCAAGTTGTAATGCTCCAGGGTAGTAGCCGGCATGGCTTCCTGTATGAGTGATAATCTCTTTATAAGGAATTTCATTCATCTTGAGCTGTTTACCTGTCATCCCAGTGGAGCCGGCTGTGAGTTGAAATATTTTTGCAATACTTGTTGCAATAGTCCCTCTATACGGTCTACATGAACCATTTACAATTGCTTGAGCACAAAGTCGAGCTTGTTTGTTTGCAGGTCCTGCAAGGGGAACAGTGACCGGTAGATGGGTGAATGGAGAAGGAAACTCAATAGCATCTCCTACTGCCTTAATATGTGGATCACTTGTATTAAACTGATCATCAACTACGATTGCTCCATTCTTACCAAGAGTAAGGCCTGCTTCATGTGCTAAGTGAGTATCAGGTTTCACTCCAATACTAAGGATAACAATGTCAGATTCGATGACGGTCCCGCTGTTAAGAGTTACATGAATGACACCCTTAATTCGTTCAAAACTTTTTACACCATCTTTTAGATACAGTTGTACACCTTCATCACGAATGTGTTGTTGAACAATAGATGCCATGTCGTAATCTATTACATTCATTACCTGTTCGAGAGCTTCAACAAGGGTAACCTGAAGACCCTTCTCTTTAAGGTTTTCTGCCATTTCAAGGCCGATAAAACCTCCACCTACAACTACAGCTCTTTGAGTTCTCGAACTCTCTAATTTTGCTACAATTGCATCTATATCACTTACAGAACGTAGGGAGAAAATTGAGGGATCATCAATTCCAGGAATACGTGGGCGTACAGGGGCAGCACCGGGAGATAACACTAAAGTGTCATAATATTCATTAAACTCTTCACCTGTTTTTACATTTTTGACAGTTACAAATTTTTCTTCTTTGTTAATGCTCATAACTTCATGAAAAGTTTGTACTTCAACATTAAAAACTTCTTTAAAGCGTTGAGGTGTGATAACAAATAAGCGTGAACGCTCTGTTATTGCTCCACCCGCATAATAAGGAAGACCACAGTTTGCGTAACTAATGTGTTCTCCTCTCTCAAACATGATAATGCGTGCGTTCTCATCTAGTCTTCGTAACTTGGCGGCGGTGCCTGCTCCACCAGCTACACCCCCTATAATTACATAGGTTTTCATATATATCTCTCCTGGTCTTAAGAATTTTCTTCAGCTAATTTTATTATATATTCAGGGAGGTCAATGGAAAGAGAGTGAAGTTTTCTTGTATTCTCTTTTCCTTTTTGTGTCATTGTGATCGTAATGGTTCTACGATCTTCATCTGTTTGAGTTCGATCAATACATCCCTTTGTATAGAGTGAGTCAAGAATTCTTGTCATCCTAGATGGTGAGATGGAGAGTTCTTTTGCAAGAGAAGAAGGATCTGTGAATCCTTTCTCATTTTGACAAAGACAGATAGCTTCATTGAGTGTGAGAGAAGTTTCCTGTTTGAGTTGTTCTTCTATCCTTTTTACATCAAGCAAAATCTTTCTTAAACAGCATAAATCGTACACAGGAGCTCCTTGTTCTCTATTTAATTGCTTCTAGCAACTATTGCTTTTAGCAATCATATTGAATTACATGAAAAGGGTCAACAATATCGATGAATTTTTATTGATTTCTTTCATCAATCTTTCCTTTGCCCTTTCCCTTTTTCTTAGGTATATTATAGTAAACAATTAAAGGCTTATTCTTAAGCCGAGGAGTGGAAAAATGTTACAAGAATCAGTAGCAACCTTATTAAACGAACAAATTAACAAAGAATTTTATTCAGCTTATCTCTATCTTGATTTTGCAAACTATTATGCAAATGAAGGATTAGAAGGATTTGAAAACTGGTTTGTTATTCAAGCTCAAGAAGAACGAGACCATGCAATGTTATTCAGACAATATCTCCTTAACAATGGACACAAGGTTACAATGGGGGCAATAAAAGACCCAAGTGCGACATATTCTAATCATAAAGAACCATTGCTCGCATCTCTCGAACATGAGAAATACATTACAAACTCAATTAATGAAATTTATACAGAAGCACTTTCTAAGAAAGATTATAGAACTGTTCAATTTCTCGATTGGTTTGTGAAAGAACAGGGTGAAGAAGAGAAAAATGCTGAAGATAATATTCGTAAGTATGAACTCTTTGGTGACGGTAAAGGCTTATTTATGCTAGATCAGAATTTTGCAGCGAGAGTATATACCCCTGCTTCTTTAGTACTTGATTAAGAGATATTTTATGCAGAAAAAAGGACCTACGTGGATAAATATCACGAGGTCCTTTTTTCTACTAGTAAATGAGTAAAGATCTACTAGAGAGTTGCTTTCCAAAGTCCGTGGACGTTGCAGTATTCATATACTTCTTTAACGTCTTTAACATCTAAGTCACAAAAAACAGCTTTAGGTTTGTCACTTGGGGTTAGATTTATTCTATAAATTCCAGTATCTGTGACAGCCGCTATCCATTGGATATAGTGTTCATCAGTCATTGGATGTTCTACTGAACCAACTTTTGCTACAAATTTCCCGTCTTGTGTTTCCACTACAGGAACATGTTTTTCATTAGCAGCGTCAGCAGTCTTTGCTTTTAATTCTACCATAGGTTGTCCACAGCAGACTAACTCACCGCCACCATTATGTATTAGTTCAACTATGTTCCCACATACTTCACAGCGATAAAATTTTACACTCATATATTTCCTCCTATATGTAAATTTGTCTTATACATTATATCCTAAAACAAGTTGACATGAAAGGGGGGGAGCTTAGTTGTATATTATTCTAGATGTTGTATATTTATGAATAAAGAGAGGGTATTATTATGAGGAGAATAGTAAGTGATATCGTTGGAGGTAGTGTAGCTATTGACGGAGCAGGAGTAAAATTGGTGAGGGTGTTTGGTCATAGTCAGATTCCTCAGTTTGATCCATTCTTGCTTCTTGATGCCTTTGATTCGACACATAAAGAAGATTATATTAAAGGGTTTCCTTGGCATCCTCATCGCGGGATTCAAACAGTAACGTATCTCATTAAAGGAATTATTGAACATGGGGATTCTTTGGGAAATAAGGGAGAAATAGTTGATGGGTCATGTCAATGGATGATTGCTGGTAGTGGAATCATACATCAAGAGATGCCTAAGGAGGCACAACATCTTCTCGGGGCTCAATTATGGATTAACCTTCCTAAAAAAGATAAAATGTGTCCACCCTCCTACAATGATATTACATCAAGTATGATAAAAGAGGTGAATGCGGATGGGGCCCTCGTAAGAGTTCTTAGTGGTAATTACAGAGGACATACTGGACCTTTTAATAATGAACTTGTTCCCACTCTCTACTTTGATGTGATTTTATCGAGAAATCAAAAGTGGAAGCTTAAAGTTGATCCTGAACATACTGTTGTTATATATATTATCTCAGGTAAAGGATATTTTGATGATAACAACAAAGAAATTGGGTCACATAGGGCGGTAAAGCTCATTTCAGGTGATACCGTTGAAGTCCAAAGTGGAGATGAAGGATTGAGATTTCTCTTTATGAGTGCCAAACCTCTCAATGAACCTATTGCATGGGGTGGTCCTATTGTAATGAACACGAGAGAAGAGCTTCATGTCGCTTTTGAAGAATTAGATCAAGGAACTTTTATAAAATAAAAATAAAAGGTTGTGTATTACACCTCCCCAGATGAAAAATACACAACCCACAGAACAATGACCCAGACAAGAATCAATCCAGATATCCACATCATATAGGTAAAGATATGTTGGGTCAAGGTTTATTAGCAATATTGTATCTTTGTTCAATATCTAGCAAATATTGCTTTACTTCTAAGCCACTAGCGTATCCAACAAGTGACCCGTCACTCCCAATTATCCGATGGCAAGGGACAATTATTCCTAATGGATTTTTATTCACAGCATTACCTACAGCTCTATATGCTTTAGGAGAATGTACTTGTTGAGCAATATCTTTGTAAGATGCGGTTTGACCATACTCAATAGTTAATAGAGCATGATATACACGTCGCTGGAATTCTGTTCCTCTAATTATGAGAGGGACTGTGAATGCGGTTCTTTCGCCATTAAGATATTCTTTTAACTCATTATATGTTCTTCTGATAAGAGGTGTCTCTTTCACTATAACATCAATAGTGTTTACAGTGTTTGTCCTTCTAATACTCACCTCACTTATGCCATGTTCTTCTTCCACTATGAAGATATTAAATAAGTCGATATTATATTGGAATATTGTTTTCATACAGCAGAGTGTAACATAAAAAAAGAGCACCGTTTAGTGCTCCTTTTTTAGTATTGCTTCTCTTATTTATCTTTTAAGAGCTGCGTCAATTGCTGCTCTGTCAAAACCAACAATTACTTTACCATTTACATCAATTACAGGAACTCCCATTTGTCCCGATTTTCTTACCATTTCCTGAGCTTTTTCAGAATTTGATGCAACATTATATTCGGTAAAAGGAATATTGTTGTTTTGGAAATAACTTTTTGCCATTTTGCAAAATCCGCAAGTTGGGGTGCTATACATTATCACTGCCATGTGATTCCTCCTAATTAGTAATTCATTATTACTCGCTTAAGATACGCCTTAAGCCTCCTTCGGTCAACAAAAGAGTTGGTGACAACATCACCAACAGGTGTTAGCATGGAATTAGGAGAGTGATATGGAACAAAAAGAAAGCTATTCTTATGGGCAATTAGCATTTATTTTTAGTAATTTGGCAAAAGCCGCAGATAAACAAACACATAATGAGGTGAGTTCTCTCTTTGGAGAACTTTATGACTACTTTTCTCATTCAATACCAACAAAAGTTGAGTATGACAATGTCTCTTTCTTATCTTCTATAGAAAAAGATATTTCGACACTCTATCCACAGATAACAAAAAGTGGGGAAGCTACTGGTGATAGAGGAGCTCTTAGGTGTGCAACGTGGGGAAAGAAAGTGACGTCTATCCATAAATCATTATTAGCGCGATTTGAAAAACAAGGTGATGCACTCTTAGAAGGAAAAAGTGTGTATGTGTGTGAGGCATGTGGATACATTGCAGTGAGTGAAGAAGTGCCACCTCTTTGTCCTATTTGCAAAGCTCCTTCATCTCGATTTGTCAAAATTAAAAAGGAGGCTTAAGATGTACGCAATAAGAAACGTAAGTAAATGTACAAAGGATTGTCTTTGTTTATTTGTCTGTCCAACAGGAGCCACCGATACGGAGACTGGGCAAATAGATTCTTCGAAATGTATTGATGGTTGTAGACTTTGTGTAGATATTTGTCCTTCTCACGCTATTAGCCTCATGGTGGAAAATTTCCCACTAAGGCCTGTGAAAGATGAAAAAGTCGTGACGAGTCTGCAAGATGTGATGAAGAATAAGATTGCTCAACTTGAGGCTATTGGTATAAACACCCATCCAATCATGAAAGGATTTGCTCTCTCTGTTGGAATTTTGGCAGAAGATTGTGCTCGTGAAGAGGGTTATATGATTCCTCAAGATACAAGGACTCGTGAGTTATTAACATCCTTATTATCATGTGATGATCCTAATATGCCAAAAGATGTAATAAAGAAGTTACTTATTATTCTTAAGTAGGTACTTTTTGAGAAGAATATTGCCGCTATGAATGATGAAGTTAAACACTATTGAAGAATACATGATAGGTGAGTATATTCTTCATATACAAAGAATGATGCATATAGATCATTAATTGTATACCTTGAGCTTGGGAGAGACGAATGATACTCACAATTGATATAGGAACTACAAACTGCAAAGCGGCTTCTTTTGATAATTCGGGAAACATGATTCACTATGATTCTCTCTCTTTGGACCAAAGGTATTTTTTATTAGATGGTCATCTCATTGATCCCATTGCTTTTTCTAGAGCCTTACATAATTTATGCGCTAATCTTCCTCGCATTGAGGAAACTGAAGCAATTATTGTAACAGGAAGTGGACCTTCTCTCATTCCCGTTTTTCATGAAGTAGAGATAAAGAATGGTTTATTGTATGCTGATTCTTTTCCGGCTCGTTCATATTTAGACAGGCGAGCTGTTGAAGAAGCTAAAGAAGTGAGTTCTCAATGGAACAGTTATATTGATGCTAGTTTCTTTCTTCCTAAAGCTCTCTATATTGCTCATCATGAGAAAGAAGTATATGAGAAGAGTATCACTTTCTTATCGAGTTATGATTATATTAATTACCTTCTTACCAGCGAAAAAAGGTCTATTATTCATGCTTCTGATGCTATCAAGTGGTATTATAATGATGAAGTATTAGAAAAATTACACTTGGAAAAAGAAAAGTTTCCTTCTCTTATTGCTCCTGGAACTGTTATTGGCAATATAACGAAATTAGCATCTGATGCGCTTTCTCTTCCAATGGGTGCAAAGGTGATTGCCGGCGGACCTGATTTTCTAATCTCTATATTAGGCTCTGCTGCTGTTTATCCGGGGATGGTATGCGACAGGTCTGGTACGAGTGAAGGGATAAATGTCTGTTCTCGTGTAAATGTTGAGGATGAAAGGCTTATGAGTTATCTTCATCCGATTACACCCTATCATAATATTTCTGGGATAATTTCAACTTCAGGAAAAGCTATTTCGTGGGCGAAGGAGCTCACTGGAATTGAATCTTATTCATATGAAGAGATGTTTGCTCATATTGAAGCAATCACCCCTGGAAGTGGTAATCTCGTTTTTCTCCCTTATCTTACTGGAGAAAGAGCTCCAATCTGGGATCCAAATGCAAAAGGTGTCTTTTCCGGTCTTTCCCTCTCTACTACAAAGTGGCACTTGCTTAGGGCTGTAGTTGAGGGTGTGTGTTTTGCCATACGAGATGTGATTGAAACAATAGAAGATGTAGGACAAGAGGTGACTATTCTTCGAAGTATTGGTGGGGGAGCTCATATTGGAGTTATGCAGCAGATTAAGGCGAATATAACTCAAAAAGAAGTTGCTGTACCTCTTCAGAAAGAGTCTGAAATGGTTGGAGCAATGGCTTTAGCTCAAAAAGCATTAGGACGTTTTGATTCATTACAACAAGCGTGTACTTCATTAATTAGTTTTTCTCATTATTACTACCCCGAAGAGAAGATGAGCTCTCTTTATGATGACCTCTTCGCCCAATATCATCATCTTTATGCTTCTTTGAAGGGTACATGGAAATGAAGAGACTAGTCGAGAGTTTATAGAAAGAGTATATATACGGTGTAGAGTGTTCTTTATTGTTATAATATCCTCACTCTCAATAAATATGTTATATACTTATGGAGGTAAAACATGAAAAAATACATGCTTAATATATTGCTGATAATTGTACTTATTCTCCCTCTTGGAGCTGCTGGAATAAAAGAAGAAGCACAACAAGATGATTCAATCTCAATACTCGTTTTATAACAGGAGTTATTGCTGGCTCTCCTCCTTATCAGGCCCTTGCTGATGGAGCACATATTGCAGCCGAAATGTACGATAATCTTACTGTGAAAATATATGAAGCCGGATTCAATCAAGCATCATGGGAGGAGGCTCTTACTTCTCTTGTCGCTACAGGTGAATATGATATCGTTCTGGGGTCTAATCCTTCATTACCAGAAATTGCTTCCCGCGTTGGAAAGAAATTCCCTACCCAGAAATTTATTATTACCGATGCGTTTTTAGAAGGAAATAATCAGATTAGAACATATATGTATAATCAATATGAGCAGTCTCTTTATTTGGGGTACCTTGCTGGTCTTGTTACTACAAGCACCATGAAAGACGCTAATGATCAATTGAAGATTGGTTTTATTGCAGCTCAAGAGTATCCACTCCTTAATAAACATATGATTCCAGGATTCTTGAAGGGAGCTCGAATGGTGAATGAAGATATCGAGCTTGACTTTAGAGTAATAGGGAACTGGTTTGATGCTAATAAAGCTGCAGAACTTGCTTCTTCGATGATTGCTAATGGTGTAGATGTGTTTGCTGTAATTGCAGGAGGAGCTTCTCAAGGACTCTTTAAGGTTGCTTCTACCCAAGGTGCTTATATAGTATTTCATAATACCAATGAATATAAGGCTGCTCCTTCAAAGGTTGTTGGTAGTGGCTCTATGGAACAAGAGAAATTAGTATTAGAAATATTAGAAGATGTTGTAAGTGGGACTGTGGAATATGGGAAAGGATCTATTGTTGGTCTTAAAGAGGGCTATTTAGGATTTTTCTTTGATGATCCGCTTTATGAATCGTCTCTCCCAGAAGAAATCAGGGATGATTTTGAGACATTTATTGACTCCTTAGCACAAGGAAATATTGCTTATACATTGCCCACTTTATAATTAGAGGTTAGTATAAGATTGAGATGAGATAGGGATAGCATATATCCCTATCAATCTATTCTAGGTTAAGTAAAGAGGTAATAATGTCCTACGTACTTGAGATGATAGATGTTACAAAAATGTATCAGGAAACTCAACGTATAGCTAACAATAAGGTCAATTTGACACTCTCCAAAGGAGAAATTCTCTCTCTCGCTGGTGAAAATGGGGCGGGAAAAACAACACTTATGAAAATTCTCTATGGTCTGCTTTCCCTTGATGAGGGAACAATTATCATAGATGGCAAGAAACAGAATATTAAAAATCCTATTTCTGCTCAACGCCTTGGTATTGGGATGGTTCATCAGCATGTCATGCTTGTTGATGAATTTACTGTTGCCCAGAATGTTGTTTTAGGAAATGAGATTACCAAAAATAGTTTCTTCTATGATAAAAAATAGAAATAATAAGAGAGTAGCAGAACTCATAAGTGAACATAATTTTACGATTAAAGCAGAAGATAAAGTAGCTCTTTTAAGTGTTGGAGAAAAGCAGCAGGTAGAGATTCTAAAGATGTTATATCGTGAAGTAAGAATTCTTATTCTTGATGAACCTACTTCAACACTTACTATTCAAGAGATAACTTCTTTATTTGCAAATTTGCGTCGATTACAAAAGAGAGGAGTCTCAATTATTCTCATTACTCATAAAATACATGAAATCAAAGAGATTAGTGACAGAGTCTGTATCATGAGAAATGGAGAAATGATTGGATGCTTTATAACAAACGATGTGGATGAATCCTTTATTTCAAAAATTATGATGGGAGATATGAGTACAAAAATAGAAAAAGCTCCCCTAAAACGAAGAAGTGAAGCAATCTTGTCATTACAGTCGGTTACGGTCATGCGGCATAATCAAGAACAGCCCTTACTTGATGATATAGATATAGATCTTTTTGGGGGTGAGATTTTAGGATGTGCAGGAATATCAGGAAATGGTCTTGGTCAGCTTGAATCAATTTTACTTGGGGCTCTTCCTTTGTCAAAAGGAAACATTTACTATCATGATCAGCTTCTCTCTACGGCTCATCAAAGAGCCTCTACTCGAAAGTTAGGACTCCCTTTTGTTCCATCTGATCGTCTTTACATAGGTTCTTCATTAGATGCAACTGTGAGTGAGAATATGATTGCTACTTCTAGAGAGAATTTCTTCCCCCCTTTTGGCGTTCAAAAGAAGAAAATCATTCAACATACTGCTTCGTTAATAAAAGATTTTGACATAAAAGCAAATCCTCATCAGTTGATTGGTACGTTAAGTGGAGGCAATATCCAAAAAGTGGTTCTTGCTAGAGAAATTGAGAAAATAAAAGATCTGCTCATCTGCAGTGAGATTACATGGGGTCTTGATGTAGGTAGCGCTTTATTTATTCATAAGCAAATTGTAGATTTAAGAAATAAGGGCATTGGTGTTCTTCTTATCTCTTCTAATTTAGATGAAATCCTGAGCTTAAGTGATAGATTATTGATCTTTTCTCGTGGTAAAATCGTTGCCCAGTTTAATGAAACAGAGATTCCTTATCTTACTAAAGAACAATTAGGTCCATACCTATTAGGAAAAGCGACAAAAGGGACAGGACAATGAAGAGAAAAATAGAGCATTATAATCCAATTGCCTACACTATTAGATCTCTTTTTGGGATGTTCATTATTGTTGTTATTTCTCTTATTTCATTAATACTTCTCTCATATTTATTGAGTGAAACTCCAAGACGAACTATCTATTATTTCTTTAATGGTCCTTTCTCTTCGCTTTATTCTTTCGGAAACATGATTAACGATGCGGTTCCTTTAATTATAGGTGCTTGGAGTCTCATTAGCTTTTAGATCTGGGAGTATGAATATTGGAGGAGAAGGGCAAGTCTATACGGGAGCTCTTGTAGCGACAATTGTGGCGATTGCTTTAGAAAGTTTTGGAGAAATAGGGGTAGTTTTTTCTCTCTTTTTGGCAATGGTTGCTTCAGGGCTCCTTGCAGGTTTCAGCGGATATTTGAAAGCTAAGTGGCATACCAATGAATTGATTACATCTTTTCTAGTTTCAAATGCGATGATATTAATAGTCAATTATTTTATTAGTGGTCCTTTTGTTGATCCTCTTACTAATCTTATCAGCACACGAGCGATTCCAGAAATTGCAGAACTAAGTATCATTCTACCTCCTTCAAATCTTAATACTTCATTTGTGATTGCCTTAGCTGCAGTATTCATTATTCATGCCCTTATGTATCGAAGTAAGACAGGGTTTGAACTAAGGATGTATGGGAATAATAATAAGTTTGCGATGTATGCTGGGATAAGTCGTAGTTATTACCAGATTATGCCAATGTTTGTAAGTGGTGCTATGTATGGTCTTAGTGGTGCACTTGCAATTTTTGGGACCTATCATAGTGTGATTAAGGAGTTTTCTGTTGGACTTGGATGGAATGCTCTTGCTGTGGCTCTTATTGCTCGTTATCGTCCATTTGCAGTTATTCCTGCTGCTCTATTCTTTGCATATATTGATTCAGGTGCTCACAGTGCAATGCTCTATAGTGATGTTACTTTTGAGCTCTCGAGTATTGTTCAAGCAACGGTATTTTTCTTAGTTTCAAGTGTGACTCTTCAACGACTTGGGCTTGGAAAGAGGAGGGTATAATGAGTCTATTCTTTTCCCTCTTAACAAGTGCAATAACTATTATGACTCCTCTTTTACTTGCTGCAACTGGAGGACTCTTTACGGAACTTTCTGGGATGTTAAATATTGCCTTGGAAGGACTCATGCTCGTTGGTGCTTTTGCATCAATTGTTGGTACATACTATACCCAATCAATCGCAATGGGGATTCTTATTGGAATTATTAGTTCTATGCTTCTTGCAAGTATTATGGCTTCTATTACCCTATATTTGAAAGCAAATGTGTTCATTACAGGTATTGCTGCTAATCTAGCAGCCTCCGGAATTACAGTAGTTCTTTCATTTCACCTTTTCAAGACTAAAGGAGTGATTGCCTTTGATAAAATGCCTCCTATTTCTAGACTCTTTGAGGGGCTAGCTGATAAAATCCCATTAGTGGGGCATGTTTTCTTTGGACACACGTTCTTTACATATGTAAGTATTATTCTTCTCATTGTTGCATCGATTCTAATTTATAGTACTCCTTTTGGTTTCAGACTTAGAGCTGCAGGGCTACATAGAAAGTCTCTCACTACTATTGGGCTCTCTCCAAAGAAGTATAGATTTATTGCTTTCTTGCTATCTGCTATATATGCTTCGATTGCAGGGGCGATGCTTAGTATGAATATAGGGGTGTTTGTTCCAAATATTACTGCAGGAAAAGGATGGATTGCTCTTGTTATCATATTTCTTGGCCAGAAGAAACCGATTGGGCTGTTGGTTGCCTCTTTTATCTTTGGTTTTTCTGAAGCTTTTTCCAACTATGCGCAAGGTCTTTGGGATATTCCTTCAGACTTTATTCTTGCAATTCCATATGTATTTACCTTAACTGCTATCATTCTTTTTTCAATATATGATTATTACAAAAAAGAGTTGAATAAGAGATATTCAAAATCTTAAGTATAAGATATGATACCTATAGCAAAAAAAATACAGTGTTGGAGCTCGCATTGAAAACGCATAAAATAATTATGATAATTGTGGTACAAGTTTTTTTCTTTTCTTTCATTGTTAAGTGCTGATATAGTCACTTTCACTGATGGAACTGTATTGAATACTGAGGTCTTTAGTTATTCTTCATTGGGAAATATTACTCTAGATGTAGGAAATGGTGCTATTGATTCTTTCTCATCAAGTGAAATACTCTCTATTGAAAGACCAAGTAAGTATAGGTTATCTAGTAATATTCAAGTTGATCCTAGAATATATTATGTTGAAGGGGTGAAAAAGCTTTTTCAGTATGTACCTCCTTATTACATCTACAAAGGGGTGAGCTACAATATTGATACTGAGTGGGGGATGAACTCTGATGTTGGCATGTTTTTCTCTTTCCTTAAGCAAGAGCATCCTGATTTAGATGAAAGAACTCTTTCACTTATAAGTGATCTGGACAAGAGAATGATGCAACAAAATAGAAGCATGGGATTAGCAGGACTCTTGGTTGCTAGTGGTACTGTAATGACGTTCCTTCCCTTGAACCTTGATGATATTGAAGCAACGCCTACCTATGGAAAAGTAATTGCAATAAGTGGGTTCTCTATAAATATCATAGGAGTTGGACTTATGATCTTCAATGCTTTTAAGCATCAAAGAGAATATCCTAAGCTTATTGCTGAATCTTTTAATGAGTATATTAGTAATAAGAGTCTATAACTCTTTTTTGCAGTCCACCTAAGAGAAATGTTGCATGACTTAACTTCACCATAGTTTTAAAGTGCTTTTTGCCATTCTCTCATTATAGAGGTGTAAGAGAATCAAACATAAATGGAATAAGCTCTCCTACTGTTGGGTGTGGTATCACGGTATGTTGCAAATTTGTGTAAGGAAGGTGAGAGGAAGCTAATAAGTTTAGCATGCCTATGACTTCATCTCCTCCAACTCCAAATATTGTTGCTCCGAGGAGTTCTTTTGTGGCCATATCAACTACAATTTTCATCTTACCTTTTGTTTCCCCTTTTTCTCTTGCTCGGCTTACTTGACTCATCATGAGGTGAGAAACGAGAACATTCTTATGTTCTTTGATTGCCTGTTGTTCATTTATTCCCACCCTTGCAATCGGAGGGTCCATATAGAGGGCATAGGTGGGAACTCTTTGGTTTATTCTTCTCTCTCCTTTATTGAAATAATGGTCTAAAAATACTAGTCCATCATTAACAGAGGTATGAGTGAATGCTCCTTTACCATTAACATCCCCTAGAGCATAGATGTGTGGATGATGAGTTCGTCCAAATTCATTTGTTTTGATATAGCCACGACTATCTAATTCAATAGATGTGTGTTCTAGGTTGAGAGAGTCTGTCTGTGCTTCTCTTCCGGTAGCAATGAGTAGATGTGATCCTTTTATGTGTTTTTTATTACCATCTTGAGTGTAATGAATAATTACTTCATCTTGCTCTTTTTCAACCCAATCGACACTAGAGTTGAGTGTTATTTCTATTCCTTCATCTTCTAACACGCTTTTAGCTATTTCACTAATATCTTCATCTTCTCTTTTGATGATTCTTTCTCCTCTTTCCAAAATAGTTACCAATCGAACCAAATCGGGAAAAGATTGAGCGAATTCTATTGATATATATGACCCTCCTATGATGATAAGATGTTTCGGTAGAGCTTTGAGACTAAAAATCTCCCGATTAGTAAGGTATGGGACTTTATTAATACCCTCAATAGGTGGAATAGAGGCTTTTGCCCCTGTGTGGATAATTATGGTCTTTCCCTTTTATATCAGCGGGAGAGGTTCCACTAATGTGAATTGTATGTTCATCAATAAAACTCGCAGTACCATCATAGAAATGAGTATCTTTTTTTAACCATTCCCTAAAACCACTCTCACCATTTTCTCTCATTTTGTTTATTCTTTCCATCACAAGAGAAAAGTCCACATAATAGGATGGTGTAATGATTCCAAACTCACTAGAAGTTCTTGCTGTATAAGCGACTTTAGCACTTTTAACTAGTGCTTTTGTTGGAGTACATCCCCAGTTAACACAACTTCCCCCAACTCTATCATGTTCAATGACTGCTACTTGAGCACCACTTTTTAATAAAGAAGGGAGGATTGTTCCTGTTGCTTGTCCTGTTCCAATAAGAATTATGTCATATTCTTTCATGTCGTCCTCCTAGGTTATTATTATAACATATAAAGAGATAAATGAAAGAGATGGGGATGTTCACTCAAATTAAGAGAAATATTTCACTAAGTATTAACAGAGGGATTCTTCTATTAAAGAAGAATTAAGGCCTTGCTAGGTTACCCTGCAAGACCTTAATAAGTGTACCCCGAACGCGATTCGAACGCGTGACCCCTTCCTTAGGAGGGAAGTGCTCTATCCAGCTGAGCTATCGGAGCGATATGATGTTGATGATAGGGGAATTGGGGGATTTGGTCAATTGTTTTGGTTAAGTTGTATCTTTTATGATGAGAAACTTAGATAAAAGGTGGAATGTGTTCATTTTACATGAAAGAAAGGTTGAATAAAAATACTGTTTTATGTATATAATTCCTTTAATAATTATTTTGTGATTTAAGCTTCCTTTATATAGTATATATAAGAAAGCTACACAACAATAAACCATACTGGGAGGTATGTTATGAAAAAGATTTTAACTGTACTAATGATTGTTGCTATAATGAGTAGTCTCTCTGTGTTTGCAGCGGGCTCAGCAGAAAGTGCAACAAATGTAAAAGTTGGTTTTATCGGTCCAATGACAGGAGACTATGGTAACTATGGCGATCTTATCTCAAAAGGAGTATTACTCGCTATTGATGAAAAAAATGCAACTGGTGGTATCGCTGGTAAAGTAAAAGTAGAATTAGTTGTAGAAGATAGTGAAGGAGATCCTCAAAAAGGTCTTGCTGGTATTGAAAAACTCTCTTCTAGCGATAAAATTGTAGCTTTAACAGGACCTGTATTTACTGGTGTTTCTTTTGCTGTTGGAGAAAGAGTGCAAGTTGAAGGTATTATGATGGTTACCCCTAGTGGTACTCACAAAGATATTACTGAAATTGGTGATTATGTATTCAGAACTGTTGCTAGTGATGGTCTTCAAGGTGAAGTATCAGGGCATTATTTCTATGATGAACTCGGAATCAGAGAGCTTGGTGTATTATATGTGAAGAACGACTATAGCCAAGGTTTGTATGAAGGAACAAGTGCTAGTTTTGAAGCTAAGGGTGGAAAAGTAACTATTGCTGAAACAGCTCAAGCTGGTGACAAAGATTTTAAAACACAACTCACCAAAATTAAAGCTGCAAATCCAGATGCGATTTACATCCCTAACTACACAGCAGAAATGGCTCAGATTCTTGAACAAGCTACACAACTTGGTGTAAACATTCCATTCCTTTCAAGTGATGGTTTCAGTAACCCTGAAATTTATGACCTTGCAGGGGATTATACTGATGGAGTTATCTATGTTGGTCCAACACAAGTAAACGAATCAGCTGCATACAAGAAGTTTGTTGATGATTACACAAAAATGTGGGGATTTGCTCCAGACTCATTTGCTACAAACGCTTATGATGCAGCAAATATCCTTTTTGAAGCAATGGAAAAAGTCTATGCAGAAACAAATAAATTTGATCGCAAAGACATTCGAGATGCATTTGCTGCAACAAAAGATTATCCTGGTGTAACTGGTACAATCAATTTTGCTGAAAATGGTGACTTGGTTGCGTACCAAGGCGTTTACAAAGTAGACAAAACAACCCCTAAATACGTCGGAACATATACAGTTGTTGATGGCAAATTAGTGGAAGTCAAATAATAATGTTTGAATAGATGGGAGATATACAAAATATATCTCTCATTTATTTCATTTATTGCTTCAAAGGCATGACTTGTGTTACTCTTAGCATGGTCTATGTATGACCTCCGTGTAACAACGGGGGTCTGAATCTTTAAGGAGCCACGAGTGGGATCTATATCGGAATTTTTCAACATTTGATGAATGGCCTAACACTGGGGGAATCTACGCACTCATTGCCCTTGGGTACACTATGGTGTATGGCATTCTCAAATTTATTAACTTTGCACATGGTGATATCCTCATGGTAGGATCCTATATTGGGTTATTCACCTTTAATGCCATTAGAGGTCAACAAATGGGCTTTTGGACTATTCTTGCATTCTTCATTGCGATGATAGCAGGAATGCTCTTCAGTGCAGCCTTGGGTGTCCTTATTGAACGTGTTGCATATAAGCCTTTAAGAAAAGCAACACGACTTGCCCCTCTCCTTTCTGCGATTGGTGTATCTTTTATTTTAAGTAATATGGCAGCATGGGTATGGGGAACTAAATCAAGAAAGCTTGATTATCCTTTTGACAATACTCCACTAGATGTAGCAGGTGTCTCGGTTACGCCGCATCAGATACTCATTCTTGTTGTCGTAATTGTTGTCATGGTTTCATTAAAACTCTTTGTAGATAAATCGAGAATTGGTAAAGCTATGAGAGCTACAAGCCTCGACCAAGATACTGCTAAATTAATGGGTATTAAAGCAGACCAAATAATTGCTATTACCTTTGCAATTGGTTCTGCCCTTGCAGCCACTGCTGGATTCTTAATTGCTCTAGAAATTAAAGTATACCCTTCTATGGGTACGATGACAGGACTTAAAGCATTTGTTGCTGCTGTTGTTGGAGGAATTGGGAATATATCAGGAGCTATGCTTGGTGGAATTCTTCTAGGACTTCTTGAGACCTTTGGAGTTGCTCTCCTAGGAATTCCTTATGGATTAAGAGATACTATTGCATTTGTTGCCCTTATTATCATTTTGCTTTTTAAACCAGAAGGGCTTCTTGGCAAGGCAGAAAAGGAGAAAGTATAATGATTAATTTTATGCTCCTTATCTTAATATATACTGGAATATTTGCCCTCATGGCAATTGGACAGAATCTAATCACTGGGTATGTTGGACTTCTTAGTCTTACTCAAGCCGGTTTTTTTGCAATTGGAAGTTATGCTACTGCAATTTTAAGTGTTAACTATGGGATAAATTTCTGGGTTACGATTCCGATTGCAGCTCTTATTGCAGCTTTTTTTGGTGTTGTTATTGGGTTGCCAACCTTGAGACTCAGTGGGGACTATCTCGCTATTGCGACTCTTGGTTTTGGTGAGATTGTTCGTAATGTGTTAAATAACTGGGACTCTCTTACTAATGGTCCTATGGGTATTCAGAGAATCCCAATGGTTGAGATATTCGGAATTAAAGTAAGTCCTTATGAGAAATGGGGCTTTCTCGTTCTTGTGTGGATATTTGTAATAATTGCTTTCTATCTATTTGAAAGATTGGCAAGGTCTAGAATGGGAAGAGCTTTAGAAGCAATTAGGGAAGATGAGATTGCCGCCTCCTCAATGGGAATCAATACTACTCAATATAAAGTGTGGGCTTTTGCACTCGGAGCTGCGGTTGCAGGTGTGGCAGGATCTTTACAAGCCGTATTTATTCTCTCAGTAACACCAAGTGTATTTACTTTCATGGTATCTATCATGGTTCTGTGTATGGTTGTTCTCGGAGGAATGGGAAACTTTTCTGCAGTCATTCTTGGTGCATTTATTATTCAATTTATCTCCTACTTCCCTCAACTCGTAGGTCTTTCTAATGTAATTCCTCCTCAATTCAAACAAGTGTTATTTGGATTAATTCTCGTAACAATGATGATCTGGAGACCAATAGGGATTTTAGGGCGTGAAAAGCGAGGATCTCCTGGCTTTTTCAAAAAGAGAGGGGGTAAGTAGATGGTGATGTTAGAAACAAAAAACTTACCCGTGCTTATGGTGGGTCGTTGCTGTAAGTGAAGTCGATTTTAGTGTTAAAGAGGGGTTGATCACAGGTCTTAATTGGCCAAATGGTGCTGGAAAGACTACACTCTTTAATAATATGACTGGACTCGATACTCCAACAAAAGGGACTGTTCTTTACAATGGGAAAGATATCACTAATAAAAGTGCACATAAAATATGCCGACTTGGAATAGCAAGAACCTTTCAGAATATTCGACTATTTAAAGAATTATCAGTTATGGAAAATGTAATGGTCGGACTTCACTTTAAAACGGGTAATAATCCTTTAAGAGGAAGATTGAAAGCCGCTGTAATGAGCTATCTAAAGGCGAGCGACGAATATGATAGGATGCATGAAAGTGCAACAAAATGGTTGGAATTCTTCAATCTTACAAAGTTTGAGGATGAGCTAGCAAGAAACCTTCCTTATGGTCACCAAAGAGAACTTGAGATTGCAAGAGCTCTTGCAACAGATCCGGCTTTGTTGTTCTTAGATGAACCTGCTGCGGGAATGAATCCTTCAGAGACAGATTCATTGATGAAAACAATTAGAAGAATCAGAGATCTAGGAATCACTGTTGTCCTCATTGAGCACGACATGAAACTTGTAATGAATATCTGTGATACGATTACCGTGCTTAATTATGGTCAGAAAATTGCTCAAGGAACCCCTGAGCAAATTAGGAATAATAATCAAGTAATTGAAGCATACTTAGGAAAGGAAGAAGAATGAGTGAACTACTAAGCATTGATTCAATACATGTCAGTTATGGCAATATTAAAGCATTAAAAGATGTATCTTTACATGTAGATGCTGGAGATATCGTATGTCTCATTGGGGCTAATGGTGCAGGTAAGAGTACACTTCTTAAAGCTATTGTTGGTCTTGAACCTCTTATTGGTGGTTCTATTACATATGAGAGTCGTATTATAGCTACTGGGCAAAAAACAGTAAGTACAACACCTAGAACATTTTTCAAAAAAAAAATCGGGTACTGGTAATTCAAGTTTGAGAACTGACCAGATAGCAGGACTTGGAGTTGCCCTTGTTCCAGAAGGTCGTCGTGTATTTGCAGATATGAGCGTTGAAGAAAACCTTGATATGGGAGCGTTTCTTGTACGTGATGAAGCGCAGATTGCGAGAAAAAAAGAAGAAATGTATGATTTCTTTCCTATTCTTGGAGCTAGACGTAAACAGAAGACAAGATCATTAAGTGGTGGAGAACAACAGATGATGGCAATCGCTCGAGCTCTTATGAGTTCTCCAAGGTTGTTATTATTAGATGAACCAGGTTTAGGTCTTGCCCCTCTTATAATTGCTGACATTTTCGATAAAATTAAAATCATCAATAGAGAAGAGAATGTTACAGTATTCTTAGTGGAACAAAATGCGCGTATTGCGCTAAAAGCTTCTAAAAGAGGATATGTAATGGAAAATGGAAGAATTGTTTTATCTGATGATTCTGAAAAATTACTTGTTAATGAAAAGGTGCGAGCAGCATATCTAGGCGAGTAAGAGAATATTATAGTAGAAATTGAGGCGGCTCTAGGCTACAATAACATGAATGGTTAGCTTATATTGGGAGGGAAGAGTATGATAATTGAAAGACGAATGACAAGAAACCCTGTCACTGCAACACCCGAGATGTCTGTTGCTGATGCTTCGGCTCTAATGAAGAGAGAAAAGGTGCATCGTCTACCAGTTCTCGATAAAGAACATCATCTTGTTGGAATTATTTCAGAAAAAGATCTACTATATGCATCTCCTTCTCCTGTGAGTACCTTAAGTATTCATGAAATGGCATATCTATTAAGTCAATTAACTGTAAAAAAAATTAATGACCCATGATGTAATTACTATTTCTAAAGAGACTACAGTTGAAGAAGCTGCGAGATTAATGGTTGATCAAGATCTATCTTCACTACCAGTTGTCGAAAATGATAAATTGATTGGGATTGTAAGTAAAAGTGATCTGTTTAAAATTCTTTTAGAACTCTTTGGAGCACGTCATTACGGAGTTCGCATGAGTTTCCTAGTAGAAGATAAGCCCGGTGCTATCGCCGCTATTTCAAATGAATTGTCAAAACATGGAGTTGATATTATAGCCTTCGGTACATTTATGGGAACAGATAGTTCAAATGCTGTGTGTACCATTAAAATGCAGGGAATATCAGTGAGTGATGCAGTTGAGACAGTAAAACCTCTAGTAATGGAAATCTTAGATGTTCGTGAGGTCTAGATGGATTTTAAGGATATTTTAGAGATATGGGAATCATCTAGTGAAGGGAAAAAGACGGCTACAGACAGCCGTCTTTCTCATCTCATTGAAGAGAAAGAAGCTTCCTATGAAAGTTTATATGAGACAAAAACAAAAGGATATCGCACAGGGAAAGCCTCTCTTGGTGTCCTGAAAAAAAAGAAAGACGAAGCAGTTCTTGATTTGCATGGTCATACTATTGAAGAATCTAAATTACTTATTGAACAATTTCTTTCTCAGTGTGTTGAGCGAAAACTACATAAGGTGAGAATTGTACACGGAAGAGGGCTTCATAGCAGAGATGGGGTTGGTGTATTAAAGAAACTTGTCATAGATGAGCTCAAAAAATCAAAATATGTAAGAGGGTATGGAAATGCTCCCCCTGAACAAGGAGGAAGCGGTGCTACATATATAATATTGCAACGTGGATGAGAATTCTATCTTTCTCGGTAGATAATACGACCTCTTGTCAAATCGTATGGCGAAAGTGCGACACGTACAGTATCTCCTGGAACTATTCTAATATAGTGTTTTCGCATTTTCCCCGAAAGGTGAGCAAGAATAATATGCCCATTAGTAAGTTCAACGCGGAACATGGTGTTGGGAAGGGCTTCGCGAACGAGACCTTCTACTTCAATTGCTTCTTCTTTAGCCACAATACCTCCGATACAGTGTATCCTTATTATTATTAGGAACGATTTGAATTGTAAAAAATGGCGTGCCTTTTGTCAACTAAGCAAAAGATGAGGTCAAATTGTTATTATTTAACAGAATATGACTATTTTGTGTTTGTTTTATTGACATTATTGAACACAAGGAGGCACAATATAGAGAAATTAGATATTATTAGGAGCGTTTCCATGAAAAGTGTTTCTTTGTTACCAAATTATTTAGAATCAAGAAAAGGAATGGAACTCGATACAAAAGCAGTTTCATATATTGCAAATCTTGATGTAATATCATCTGTATCACCACTTGTAGCTTCCTCCATCGTCAAAGAACTGATTGATCAAAGAAGCCATCTTAAACTCATTGCAAGTGAAAACTATTCATCAATTGCATCACAGGTCACAATGGGAAATCTTTTAACCGATAAATATAGTGAAGGATATGCTTTTCATCGCTTTTATGCAGGATGTGAAAACGTTGATGTCATAGAAGCTCATGCGAGTGAACTAGCCTGTACTCTCTTTGGAGCCGAGCATGCTTATGTTCAGCCGCACAGTGGGGCAGATGCAAATCTCATTGCCTACTGGGCAATACTTAACCAAAAAGTACAGGTCCCTTTAGTAGAAGAAATGGGAGTAAGTAATATCTCTGATATGTCTAGAGAAGATTGGAATAAAGTAAGAAAAGCTGTAGGGAATCAAAGAATTCTAGGACTTGATTACTACTCTGGTGGACATCTTACTCATGGATACAGACAGAACGTGAGCGCTCAGATGTTTGACGCTTACACCTATACAGTAGATAAAGAAACAGGGTTACTAGATTATGAAGAGATTCGGCGCTTAGCAAAAGAGATTAAACCTCTTATTCTTTTAGCTGGCTATAGTGCATATCCAAGATTGATTGATTTCAAGAAAATGAAAGAGATTGCAGATGAGGTTGGAGCTGTGTTCATGGTTGATATGGCACACTTCGCAGGTCTTGTCGCAGGAAAGGTGATGAGTGGGAACTATAACCCAATCATTCATGCAGATGTGGTCACAACAACAACTCATAAGACATTAAGAGGTCCTCGTGGTGGGATGATTCTTGTAAGAAAGAGTTTGCTGACAGCGTTGATAAAGGATGTCCTTTAGTTATTGGTGGTCCTCTCCCTCATGTAGTTGCTTCAAAGCAGTCGCCTTCAGTGAGGCTCTTGACCCTAATTTCTCAACATATGCCCAACATATTGTAGATAATGCGAAAAGTCTCGCTTCTTATTGTCAAGAACTTGGAATGAGAATCGCCACTGGTGGTACTGATAACCATCTGATGCTTCTCGATGTCACCACTTTTGGAATTAATGGGAGACAGGGTGAAAGTGCTCTAAGAGATTGTGGCATTACTCTTAATCGAAATGCCCTCCCATTTGATGAAAATGGCCCTTGGTACACAAGTGGGTTAAGAATCGGAACTCCAGCTGTTACTACTCTTGGTATGGGAAAAAGGAGATGAAAGAGATTGCCTCTATTATCTATACCGTGTTATCAAATACAACTCCAGCGTTAATCACAAAAGGAACAAAAGCAGGGGAAGTAAGCAGAGCTCGTTATATAACAACACCGGAAATACAAGAAGAAGCAAAGAAAAGAGTAAAGGCTCTTCTTGATGAATATGTATTGTATCCGTCCCTTGACGCCTCTCTTCTCGAACAGTACGTTCAATAATATATTTTTAGGAGAATACTATGAGCAAGATTCCAACAACATTAAAGTACTCAAAAGAACATGAATGGGTTCGCCTCGAGGATGACAAAGCATACATCGGTATCACAGATTATGCGCAAGAAAACCTAGGTGAAATAGTGTATGCTGAACTCCCTGAAGAGGGAATCGGGGTTGAAGCAAATGAAGAAGTTGCTACCTTTGAATCAGTGAAAGCAGCAAGTTCTATCTATAACCCTATAAGTGGAACTATTGATGAAGTGAATGAAGCACTTGTTGATAGCCCAGAGCTCATCAATGAAAATTGTTACAAACACTACTTATATTCATTAGTAGATTTTAATGTTGCTGATATAGAAGCATTACTTGATGCATCAGAATATAAAGAATATCTAGAGACACTAGATTAATATTACACAACCCACAGGAGATCGCTATGAAACGGATTATTGTAATTCTTATTACTCTCATGTTAGTTACTCCTCTTTTTGCATTTAGCTTTGAACCTTTCGTTGAAACAGAGCAAGGTGCAATAGCAATTCTTTCCCACACATACCAAAATGGGCCAGGGCCAGATGGAGGCTCCTCAACAGTCTTTGATTTTAGAAATCAAGGAGGACAAGAACTTCTCGCTCCATTTTCTCGCTTTGCCGTAGGAGCAACAATAGCTAAGAATCATAGAGTCTGGTTTACTTATCAACCTCTACTATTAGAGACCGATGTAACCTTCCAAGAGGATGTTGAGGTTGGTGTCCAATCTGATGGAGTAACTCCTATTGAATTTGCAGCAGGGACTCCTATGAAGCTTCTCTATTCGTTCCCCTTCTATAGAGTGAGTTATACCTATGATGTATTGAGCAAATATGATAATGCTACTCTTGGCCTTGGGATTATTGTTCAAATTCGTAATGCTTCTATTCGATTTGAATCGCTAAGTGGGGATGATGATCAACTCTACGTTTCTCAAAACTTAGGTGTGGTTCCAGCTCTTGCTTTGTATAGTGAATATATGTTCCCATTTGGTCTTACACTTAGTGCTGATATCGCTGGAATTTATGCAAGTAGTGCCTTTTTCAATGGAGCAGATTTTGAGTTCACAGGTTCAATCTTAGATGCTTCTCTTCGAGCGAGTTACGATATTGGAAATGGGTATTCTCTGTTTGGAGTAGCTCGTTTCTTTGGTGGTACAAGTAGTGGAGTAAGTCAGTTTGAGAATGATAGTTGGACCGTCAGTAATTATCCATTTACTGAGAATAATATTGCAACCTTGACTGCGAGTGTTGGGGTTAAATGGTCTAAATAATTTTATATTTAGGTGATTGCGTGAGTAATGAAGTTCCATTAGACTATTAACAAGCAACTATTTGTTATAAAGGAACTTTAATGTACACATACGTACCACACAGTGATCATCAGGTACAGCATATGCTAAACACCATCGGTGTGAATTCAGTTGATGAACTGTTTTCTCATATAGATGGTGTTTTTTATCTTCTAAGGAAGATGATATAAAAGGAATGAGTGAAGAGGAATTAAGAAAGCATTTCAACCAGATTGCTTATAAAAATACTACTGGGCTTTCTTTTTTAGGATTCGGTATCTATTCTCACATCATTCCCTCTGCTGTTAATGCTCTTTCATCCCTTCCGGGGTTTGTAACCTCCTATACTCCCTATCAAGCTCAGATGTCTCAAGGGTATCTTCAAGCTATCTTTGAGTTCCAAAGTTACATCACTACCCTGACAGGTCTTGATGTCGCCAATGCATCTTTATATGACGGTCATAGCGCAGCTGTTGAAGCTATTAATCTTATGATAAAGGCGGGCAAGAAGAAAAGAAAAATACTCCTTTCATCTACACTGCATCCCTTTACTATTGATGTCATACGCACCTGGTCTGATGTGCAAGATATTGAGATTGTTATGGTCCCTGAGTGTAAAGGGTGTGTTGATATAGCGAGCATTACTGCTCTATTGGATGATGAAGTAGCAGGACTATTGGTACAATCACCAAATCGTTATGGGTATGTTGAAGATTATAGTGAAGTCGCTGATAATCTTCATTCTCATAAGGCGTTATTTGCTATATCCAGCGATCCCCTTTCTCTTGTTCTTCAAAAGAATGCACACGAGTGGGGTGCTGATATTGCCATAGGAGATACACAAACCTTAGGCTTACCTTTAGCCTTTGGAGGCGCAGTGTGTGGATATATGAGTGTTGAAAATCTCTCATGAGAAAAATACCTGGACGTGTCGTTGGTCAAACTGTTGATTCTTTCGGTAATAGAGCCTTTTGTCTTACTCTACAAGCAAGAGAGCAACATATTACACGATTTCGTTCTACAAGTAATATTTGTTCAAACCATGCACACTATGCCTTAACAAGTACTATCTATCTTGCTCTTGTTGGGGATGCTGGGTTGAAGGAAGTTGCTACTCAAAGTTATGATAAAGCACACTACTTGCATAGAGAATTGAGAAAGATTGATACAATTGTGGTTTCATCAACAACTCCATTCTTCTGTGAGTTTCCTATTGTCTTTCAAACAAAAGAGAAGTTGGAAAAGTGCATACAACATTTCCTTCACAAGGGTGTTTTCATGGGAGTCCCTTTGTTTCCATATACTCATCAATTAAAAGATACCTCTACAGTTCTTGTCGCAGTCACTGAAAAACATTCAAAAGAAGAGATTGACCTCTTTGTTTCTCTTTTGAAGGAGGCTCTTGCATGTTAAAGCTCTTATCTGAACTATCTAAGGTGGGAAAAAGAGGATATCAATTACCCCCATCTGATGTTCCCTCTTTTGAACAGTTGCCTATTACTTTAAGAAAAAAGGAGCCTTTAAATCTTCCTTCTCTCGGAGAGTTGGAGGTCGTAAGGCATGTTACCCATCTTGCATCTAATACTTATAATGTGGATCAAGGAATCTACCCACTTGGCTCTTGTACGATGAAGTATAATCCAAAGATACACGAAGAGATTGTTCGTAATCCTTTTTTTACTGATATTCATCCTCTTCAAGATTCCTCTTCAGTACAAGGATCATTATCAATTCTTTATTCCCTTACTCAACGATTATGTTCTATTGTTGGAATGGACGCAGGGACTTTACAAAGTGCCGGTGGCGCACAAGGTGAATATATAGGATTACACATTATAAAATCCTATCATACTAGTCGCTCTGACAATAAGAGAAATACTGTACTCATTCCAACAAATGCTCATGGTACAAACCCTGCATCTGCTGCTTTTTGTAATATGAATGTTAAAGAAATTCCTGTGAATAAAGAAGGGATGGTAGATATTCCTTCATTAGAGGCAGCACTTGATGAAACTACTGCAGCAATCATGCTCACTAACCCAAATACCTTAGGATTATATGAAGATGATATTAGAAAAATTGCACAGATTGTTCACTCATCTGGTGCCCTTCTTTATTATGATGGAGCTAATCTAAATGCTATCATGAATATAGTAAAACCAGGTGAGATGGGTTTTGATGTGATGCATGTGAATGTTCATAAAACATTTTCTACTCCTCATGGGGGAGGTGGTCCTGGGGCAGGACCCGTATTAGTAAAAGAATTCCTAAGTCCTTTTCTTCCATCTCCTGGGGTCGTGAAAAGGGAAGGTTGTTATGATTTTTCTTATGATGGTGCTCATAGTATAGGAAAAACATTAGGGTTTTGGGGGAATTTCCTTGTTCTTCTTCGTTCTTACGCATATATCACCCATTTAGGTGATGAAGGATTGAGATATGCGGCAAAGATGGCAGTATTGAATGCAAATTATATGAAAGCGAGAATTGGTAAGGTTATTCCTCTTTCTCATAATGGTAATTATTTGCATGAAATAGTTGTTTCATTAAGAAAACTCAAAGAAGAGACAGGGACAAATGCTTTCGATGTTTCTAAAGCTCTGATTGACAATGGATTCCACCCTCCTACAATATATTTCCCACTTATAGTTCAAGAGGCTATGATGATAGAACCTACTGAGACGGAATCCTTAGAGGATATTGATGCTTTTATTGATACTCTTATAGAAATCGTCAGGCAGGTCAGAGAAGGTGATTCTCTATGTGAAGAGAGAACTCACTATACGCAAATAGGACGAGTAGATGAAGTGAATGCAGCAAGAAAACTCATACTTCATTGGTAAAAGGTTGAATAGATGAGAGAAGAATATGATGTGATTGTAATAGGTGCAGGTATTGCCTCACTTACAAGTGCCGCCCTTCTTGCAAAGAAGGGGTTATCTGTGTGTGTGTTAGAAAGAAATGATTACCCGGGAGGTTCTTGTGGTTCTTTTCGTTTAAAAGGAAGGACCGTAGACCAAGGTACAGCAATGATCTTTGGGTTTGGAGAATCAGGCTTCAATCCACATCGATTTGTGTTTAACGAACTTGAAGAAGAGATAGAAGTCATTCACCACGAGTATCTTTATCGATTGATATATGATGGATTTCCAATTCTCTTTCATAGAGACTTTGAAGATTATTTTAACACGTTAGAGAAACTTTTCCCCAATGCTATTAATCAAATCCGTGCTTTCTATGCCTATATTGATGATCTATATACTCATGTGATAGCAGCCGATACTACATATCTATCTCCATCAGAGATGAAAAACAGTGATAATCTAAAACATTATTACTTCATCCTTTACGATTAGCAAAATTATTACCACTATTGAAAAAAAAGTGCAGGATCTGTAGTGAGAAAGTTTATTAGTGATGAAGAAGTGATTAAATACTTTAATAAACTCACAAGTACTTATTGCTACACACTTCTTGATGAAACTCCTGCAATCCTTGCAATCACGATGTTCATAGAAAACCATGTTGGAGGCTCATATTATCCTGTAGGAGGAAGTCTTCAACTTCCTTTGAAATTAGAAAAAGCAGGCGAGAAATATGGTGTAGATTATCATTATCGTCACCATGTCTCTCACATTCTATTCGAGAATAATCGCCCTAATGGAGTACATGTTCAAACTGATAATAAAGAATTGGATATCTATGGGAAAAATATCATCTATGGGGGAGTATTAAAACCTCTGTATACGACTATGATAGATGATACATATCTTGATCCTAAGATAAAAGAAAAAGTCTTGAAATTAGAAATGTCTTACCCCTCTATTGCCTTGTATTGTGTGATAGATAAAAAAGGGCTGCCAGAAGGGACCCTTCCAATCGAAATGATGGGAGATAACCCTGATAAATTAGATGAGAAAGAGATTACTATCTATGCATTTAGCTTGGCAGACCCTTCTATCTGTAAAGAAGATGAGCATATTGTAATTGCTCTTGGACCTTCTTTACGAACTTGGCCTCAACATGGAGAGAAAAAAGGGCAAAAGGGAATCTATGCTACACAAAAAGAAGAAGAGGCAAAACGTTTGATGGATTCAGTTGACCTTCACTTTCCCAACTTTTCTCAACATGTGAAAGAGTATGCTCTTGCTACTCCTACTACTATTGAAAGGTTTACCTTGAAAGAGAAAGGGGCTGTTGTTGGGCCAAAACAAAGAATTGGCCAAGACCTTCTTAATCGACATCATGCCCAAGGTGAGTGGGATTCCTTCTATTTTGTGGGAGAATCGACTGTGATGGGAACAGGATCTCCAGCTGTTACTATCAGTGGTATTTCTGCTGCTAACCTTATCTTAAGAAAGCTCAAGATGAAAGAATATCGTTATGATGCATCTACTAAAGAGAAGGTAAAGGTGTATGAACATGCAGGCCCTGCTCTTCGTAAGGATGGGGAGAGAGTAATCCCATCTCTTAATGCGATTGCCAATCCTAAGGATATATTCTTTCATGATGAAGCAACTTTATGCCAGTGGTGTATTAATCCTCCTTGTGTGAAAGCATGTCCGGCTGAGTATGAAATTGTTCACATTATGCGAAAACTCGAATCTGGAAATATTCTTGGGGCAAAGAAGGCTTTGAAGCTTGATACACAAGGAACTCTTAGGTGCTCTGATTGTGATAGTTTATGTGAAAAAGTGTGTGTCGCAGGTGAAATTCATGGTAAAGTGGTTCCTATAAAAAAACTTAATGAACAAGTTGGCATATATTGAGGGAGAGTTGAAGAGATGAATCGATCTGTCGAAGCTGTTGTAATTGGTGGAGGTATTGCAGGGTTAACTTCTGCAGCTTACATTGCAAAAAGTGGAATAAAAACAGTCCTTTTAGAATCGAATGATAAAATTGGTGGCTACATGGGTTCTTTTGAGAGAGATGGAGTCTCCTTCGACTATGGAATTCGTGCAATTGAAAACTCTGGTGTGGTAAAGCCTTTGTTAAAAGATTTAGAAGTAGCACACGATGTTACTTTTCTTCCAAATGTTGTGGCCCAGAATGTGATTGACACCCTCTATCCCATCACTAATATTGACGAGAGTATGTTATACCTCGATGGATTAGCAGAAAAATTCCCTCATCAGAAAAAAGAATTAGAGATAATTAAAGAGTTAGTAAAGAAATCGATTAGTGATACCTCTTCTCTTTATGGATCAGATAGTCCCTTGTTTGCAAAAGGAATGAGTAAAGTATGGAAAAACATCTCGTTTATTGCGAAAAACTTCAAGTTGATGAAGGACCTCAGCAATCCTGATTCTGACTTGAAAGAACCTATGGAAGAATTCTTTAAACGCTATATTAGCGATGATACTTTAATTTCTACTCTCACCTCTGAATTCTTTGAAAGATCGCCCTCTTATTTTGTCCTCTCTTATCACCGTCTCTTTTTTGATTACATGTATCCAAAAGGAGGTATGAAGATGATACCTCTTGCACTAGCCAAAGTAATAAAAAAGTATAAGGGAGACATTTACACAAAAATTAAAGTAGAACGAATCACAGGAGAAGGTCCTTTTACCATTGTGCTAGAAGATAAAAAGTGTTATTAAAGCAAAAAGAATAATAATTGCATCAGATCCAACTCAGTTTAGTGATATTACTGGAATTAAAAAGGGAAGTTATATGCCTGGGGAGTCCGTATTCTCTCTCTTTGTCACAGTAGATGCATCAGTTGATGAGATTGCGCCACATGGTATTGGCCATATTTTTCATATGAATGATATTTCACATACAATAGAGGACGCAAAAAATGCTTCCCTAAAAGATTTTGGGAATTTTTCAAATATTGAAATATCTATCCCCGCAGTAAGAGACCCTTCTTTAGCACCAAAAGATAAAACTGGTATTATTATGAGTGCTCCAATGTTTGCAAAAACTGAGCAATATGATTGGCTAAGTGCTTCAGAACAAGAGTATGAAAAGATGAAAGAAGAAGTCATAGAAGGAATATTAAAGAGCGTTTCAGCTCTTATTCCTCAGTTAAAAGATGCAAAGAATATCTCATATCAATCGAGTGTAACACCAAAAGATTATCAGCGCATGACTCAAAATAGTGGAGGATCAATAACTGGATGGGGATATATTAATAAAGAAATTCCATCAGAAACATCATTCTTTAATATTCAACAATCAATCAAGACACATGTAGATGGAATTTTTCGATGTGGACAATGGACATTTTAGTCCAACAGGAGCTCCTGTATCAATTATGACAGGTCGTCTTGCAGCAGACGCTCTTATTAAATCTTTAGAGAAAGAAACTAAAAAAAAGAAGAGGTAACACATGAGTACATTATTAATCAAAAATGGGATGATATTCGACTCACACCGTTCAAGAAAAGCAGATATGTTGGTAAGAGGTGGTATTATAGAAAAAGTTGCACCATCAATAGATGAGTCCTTACTGGCACAAGATGTTGAAGTTGTTGATGCTGACGGACTTTGTGTTCTTCCAGGTATTATAGATGCACACACTCATTATCATCTTGTTTCAAGAGGAACAGTAACAGCTGATAGCTTTGAAGAGGGCTCTAAGTTAGCTGCTTTTGGAGGAGTGACAACAGTAATTGACTTTGCAGATCATGAAAAGGATAAGTCTCTTATTGAGAGCTCTAATGCGAGAATCTCAGCTATGGAAGAAAAGATGCATGTAGATTTTGCCCTTCATCAAGGAATTTATAGAATGCCCGATGATATCAACAAAGAGCTTAAAGAATTGAAGGAGCGAGGCGTTACTGCCATAAAGATCTTTACTACGTATAAGAATGTAGGGTATCTAATGGAAAAAGAGATACTAAAAGATGTGTTTATGGCATGTAAACAATTTGGGATGTTAGTGACGGTGCATTGTGAAGATGATGCATATCTAGAAGAAATTGCCAATGAATATAAAGGGGATTTTCCCCCGAAAGATCATCCTCTCCTTCGACCAAGTGAAGCAGAGAAAAGGGCGATTGATATGGTGGGTACTTTAGCTAAAGAGTGTGATATGAGCATCTATATTGTACATCTTTCTAGTAAAGAGGGGCTTAAAAAAGCAAAAGAATTGAGAAAGAGTGGTGTTGATGTCATCATCGAAACAACCCCACATTATCTCTTTTTAGATAATACTCTCTTAAGTAAAGAAGATGCTTCGTTGTATGTAATGACTCCTCCATTAAGAGAAGAAGAAGACAATATTGCTATTCAAGATGCCCTCGTTGCAGGTACTATTGATGTTGTTGCTACAGACCATTGTTCATTCTCAAGAGAACAAAAACTTTCTAGCAGCGATTGTAGAACGATATACCCTGGGATTCCTGGAACAGAAGAACTTCTTTCATTGACCCATAATTTTGCAGTTGCTTCTTCTCGGATGAATATGTCTCAGATGGTTGCACTTCTTTCTACTAATCCTGCACAAATATTTGGTATCTATCCTCAAAAAGGGTCTCTACTAGAGGGCACTGATGCAGATTTCATTCTCTTCGATCCCGATGCAATCTGGACTATTGATAAAGAGACAATCCATAGTGCATCTAACTACAGCGTATATGAAGGAACAACAGTTGCAGGTAAAGTTGTAATGACCTATTTGAGAGGTAATCTCATTATGGGCGATGATGTCTATTTAGGAAAAGCCATCAAAGGACAATTTGTCTGTTCTAAAGATCCTTTAGTAAATTATGAAAGATAAATAGAAGAGAGAATTTTTTCTACAATTGAGTTTGGAAGAATTCTTTTAAGTACCATGAGCATCTTATAACTAAAACCCACTACCACTCTCGGTGGTGGGTTCTTCTTAAGCGATACTTTATAGACACTTTTTGCCACTACATCAGGTGAATAGCCTTTAGCTTCATCTTTTTCCATCTTTGCAACGGCTTTTTTCCCCTTTAGTGTGTAGAGGGAATCTTTTGGAGCATAGTATGTTCTGTGTTGGGTAAATGGAGTTGCAGTATCTCCTGCTTCAACTACTGTTGCTTTTACTCCCATCTCTTTACATTCCATTCTTAGAGCTTCTACATATGCTTCTATGGCAAATTTTGAAGCACTATAGTGAGATTGGAATGGGATGCTGATTCTTCCTGCGATTGAACCAAGAACAATGATTTTCGAATCTGTTTGCTCTCTTAAAAAAGGGAGTGCAATGCTATTTACTCTCAATACTCCAAAATAGTTTGTTTCAAACTGCTCTTTTACTCTTTCTAATGGTGTATCTTCAACACTTCCCGCAATTCCATATCCAGCACAATGTATTATTGTATCAACGCCATTTCCTGTCATAGAGATAGCTTCTTTTTGAATGAGAGGAATCACTCTATTCACACTTTCATCATCAGTGACATCCATCTTATATAAAGAGAATAATTCATTGGTGTAGGTATCGCATGTTCCTTTGCGAGAAGCTCCAAAGACTCTATGCCCTTGCTCGCAAAATAATCTGGCACAACTAAGACCAATACCACTTGTGGCCCCAGTAATTATAATATTGTGTTTCATCTTATATATCTCTTCTTTAGGCTCTTTTTCATATTACCTCTTTTGTGTATACTAACTTTCATAGTATTGATACATGAGGAGTTGTTATGTCAACGGGTAAATTAAGAATATTAACAGGAGACCGAACTACAGGTCGACTTCATTTAGGTCATTATGTTGGATCTCTTCAAAGTAGAGTTCAATTACAACACGAATATGATACCTTTATTCTCTTGGCAGACATACAAGCTCTTACTACCCATTTTGAGCATCCGGAATTCTTATATGAATCCCTATATGATGTCACGATGGATAATTTAAGCGTTGGACTTGATCCCAATGTTGTCACAATTGTTCAGCAAAGTGGAGTTCATTCAATAGCTGAAATGACAATTTTTTATTCTATGCTCATTTCAGTGAACCAACTGCGTCATAATCCCACAATTAAAACTGAAGCTGCTTCTTATGGATATAATGATTTATCATATGGGTTCTTAGGATACCCAGTTTCACAAGCTGCTGATATTTCTTTTTGTAATGCAGATCTCGTCCCAGTTGGAGAAGATCAGATTCCTCATATTGAACTAACTCGAAAGATTGTACGAAAGTTTAATGATATGTATCACACTCATATTACTGAACCTCAGGCAAGGCTTTCTAAAATCAGTAGGCTTTCTGGATTAGATGGAAATGCAAAGATGGGAAAGAGCCTTAATAATGCTATATATCTTTCAGATACAGCAAAAGAGGTAGAAGGGAAGGTAAGAAAGGCTGTTACAGACCCAGCTCGTGTTACTAAAGATATTCCAGGAAATCCAGATATCTGTAATGTAGCAAAATACCATAAGATCTTTACCCCAGATGAATATGATAATATTTGCTCTATGTGTAGGACTGCTACCATTGGGTGTGTTGCATGTAAGAAGATTCTTACTAATTCTCTTAATACCTTATTAGATCCTTTTAGAGAGAAAAGAGCATATTATGAAGCTCACAAAGATGAAGTAACAGATATCATAAAAACAGGGACAAAGAAAGCCAATATTGTCGGAGATGAAACTGTGAACATGATGAAAGATGCGATGCATCTTTCCCTCTAGTGAACTCATGAGGTCATCCCTTTTCAAAAATCTTTTCTGTTATCCCTTCCAGTGATGGGGGATATCTTGTACTTGGATTTGCTTTTGGTTTGTTAGTTGTTTCTTCAGGAATAAGCTGGTATTTCGCAACTATCATGAGCCTCTTTGTCTTTGCCGGTTCTGGTCAATTCGTGTTAATTGGCTTATTAGCGCAAAAAGCTCCCTACATGAGTATTCTTATTACGATATTTCTTATAAATTCACGACATATTTTTTACGGTATCTCTTTTTATAGATTTTTTTAGATCGATGGGGAATAAAAAAATACTACATGATTTTTTCCTTAACGGATGAGACCTATGCAATGCTTTCATTAGTACAACAATACAAGTATAGCGAAGAAGAAAAGAGAGAGATTTCATTCACTCTTTCTTATCTTCATCAAATGTATTGGGTAGTTGGCTCTACTCTTGGTGCTCTCTTTATTTCACTAGTTCCTCTTGTTACTACAGGAGTTGAGTTTTCTATGACTTCTCTTTTCGTTGTCATCCTGATTGAGCAATTACTCAATTCAAAAGAGTATCGTGTTGCAATTATTTCTTTAATTGTTGCCTTTTCTTTCCACTTCATCTTTATTGGGACTTCTTTCTTGCTTCCATCTCTTGGTTTTATGCTTCTTGTCCTTTTTTACATGTACTATTTGCATCAAAGAGGGGAAAAGCATGAGTAATACCTATATTATTGTTGCAATTATTATTAGTGCTCTTATTACTCTTATAACAAGAAGTATTCCTTTTGTGGTTTTTAGGTCTAAAAGAAAAGTGGGACCAGCTCTTACTTTTATTGCTAAGACGCTTCCTATTGCAGTAATTACCATCTTAATCATCTACAGCATCAACCATATTACCTTTCTTTCATTAGAAGGATGGATTAAAGAAGTCGCTGGCATTATCTTTGTTGTAGCTCTTCATCTTTATAAACGAAATACATTGTTAAGTGTTCTAGGTGGAACAATCTTTTACATGGTGCTCATTCAACTTGGTCTCTAGATTGTTCGATAAGTAGAGATATAATAACTTCTGTGTTGAAATTCTCATCATCCTCTTTGCAAACGGAACTAAATGGGTATACAATTTTTTTTATTATGAAAAGAGAGAATATTGAACATTATGGGTATAATTTTGTAGAAGATGAGTATTTAGAGAGTGATAGAGATGAATATACTCTTCGAAATGAGCGAATCAAGCATTGGGATGCAGCTTGGCGTAGATTAAGAGAGGATGAAATAACACTCTTACAGCTGTTAGGTAATATTAGTTCCAATTGGAATAATGTCTGGGTAGAAGATCCTATTGATATCACGCTCATTCGTAATACTTCATTTTTGGCCTTGTTCGCATAGGGTCTCTTCAACCTGCAACAATTAGTTATCATGATTTCAAACTTCCAGAGGGAATAAGAGAGTCTCATATTGTTAGTTGTGATATTAACCGTCATTGTGCCATCTACAAAGTTGCCTATATGTCTCATTACCAGATTGACTCAATGTGTATGCTTCACAGAATTGATGAAATGGATACAACAAACCACTCAAAATTTGGGGTGGGTGTCATTAAAGATGGTGAACAAGAGGATGTAAAGGTCAGTATTGGGCTCATGAATGAAAATGGGAATAGAGCTATTCATCCATTTATCTCTATGAGAGTGAGTGACGCAATGTTGTGGGCACATATAGAGAGTTTCCACTATTACAACATCGTCTTACTGAGTTTACTAACCAGACCTGTGACTCAAAGAGAGGCTATTATGGGTATGTAGGATGTAATACTGTCATAAAATCATGTCGAATTATTAAAGATGTATCAGTTGGATCATTTGCCTATATTAAAGGAGCTAATAAGCTAAAAAATCTCACAATAAAATCAGATGAACACTCTCGAACACAGATTGGAGAGGGGGTTGAACTTGTTAATGGTATTTTAGGATACCAGACAAGAGTGTTCTATGGAGTGAAAGCTGTATGCTTTATACTCGGTAATAATAGTAATCTAAAGTATGGAGCAAGGTTGTTACATTCATACCTAGGTGATAACTCAACAGTAAGTTGTTGTGAAGTTCTCAATTCTCTTGTATTTCCATTTCATGAACAACATCATAATAATTCATTTCTTATTGCTGCCCTAATCGGAGGGCAATCGAATATGGCTGCCGGAGCAAATATAGGTTCTAACCATAATACTCGAGGTGCTGATGGTGAATTACAGGCGAAAAGAGGATTCTGGCCGGCTCTTTCTAGTTCTCTAAAATATAATTGTTCATTTGCTTCTTTTACTCTAATTACTAAAGGAAGCTATCCAAATGAACTCAATTTGAAGATTCCTTTTTCTATGATTAGCTATAATGAGTCAACGAGAACTCTTAATGTGATGCCCGCCTACTGGTGGATGTATAATCGCTATGCATTAGAGAGAAATGAGTGGAAATTCTCTAGTAGAGATAAACGCTATTATAAGAAGCAGCATATTGAGAGTGATTATCTAAGTATAGATACAATGGATGAAATACTCGATGCCATCGAGTTCTTGAAAAAGATTGTAGGAGAAGAAGTAGTAAAAGAAGGGCTTGTAGAAAAAAGTGAAAGAACTTCTTATATTGAGATAGGAAAGAACGTTCTAGAAGAACAACCTTCTTTATTAGAGACCCTCAAACTTTATACGTATGATATCGAAAACTCCAAGCGTCCAACTCGATTACTCAAAGTAAGACAGGATATCATGCATACCATGAAATGTTGATTTTCGGATGTATGCGTATTATTCTCTCCTTCGTTAATACAAACAATCTGGATATAAGTGAATTTGAAGAAGAAACATTAGCTGCTTTAGAAAAAGAGACTCATACTATTAAAGCACTATCAAAACCAGTGATAAATCTTGGTGGTCAGCTTGTTAGTGAGTTATTGGTGAAAGATTTGATACATGATATTGAAACTCATCAAATCAATAGTTGGAGTGAAATTCATCAGGTGTATGACATGTGGTGGGCTAAGTTTGAAAAAGAAAAAGCAATGAAAAGTATTATAACTTTAAGAACTCTTTGTAATGTACAGGAATGTGAGAGATTAGATGTTACGACTCTTATACAGAAGTTTATTTCATTAGCACATGAGAATGCTAGGCAGATTAAAAAGACTCGAGCAAAAGATTATGTGCAACCCTATAGAAATAGTGTATATAGGAATGACGATGAAAAGAAAGCAGTTCTTGGAACCATTGATGATGATACGTTTGTAACAAACAGCGAAGTTAAGATGAAAGAGCTTATTGCTATTGCTTCTCGCTTTCCTTGTTGACCTGATTATGTTACATTCAAGGTATGAGAGAGTATAGTACAGAACAAACAAAACAAAAGGAGTCCTCTTTACCTAATTCGGTATTTTCATACGAGTTTTTAGAGAGGCTTTTCGAGTTGATGAAGATATAAATAAAGAGCTATTAAAGAATTCGGCAGTAAGTCAACGCCCAACATTCACATTAAAAGAGTGTTTGCTTTCTTCCACTAAAGAGGTGTTGCTTCAAATGTCAAAGGAGCATGGACTTACTATTCCGACCTCCTTAAAGAAAGATGAAATTGCAACTCGTTTAAAAGATCATATTATTAAGATATTTACCACCATGTTAGAATATCTTCCAATAAGTAATCTTAATTTTTTACATCGTTTTATTAAAGAGAAAACAACAGTTATAGATGCTTTTAGTGTTGAGTTGATGGATATTTCCCATACTACACATTATGGATTTACTTATCTGTTTAAACATAATAAGAAGGTGTATGTGACGATTCCTACAGAATTAGTTCCATTTCTTAGTGCGTTAAAAAATAAAGAAGTCTTTGATAGAGCCTATCTTCATGAAAGAGTAGATGCCTATGCAGTTTCACTCTCTAATCTGTATGGAGTCCTTGATATAGATCAAGCGGCAATTGTGTGGAACAAATACGAGGTAGAGTCCCTTACACCGATGATGATAGGAGATATTCTTTCTCATCTTAACTCGACACAAATATTCTGGTGGTATGAAGATGAGAAGATTATAAGTACGTATTTCGATGATGAGGAAGAAGTTGAAGATTTCCTCATGAGCGTGAAAGATGTTTCTTATTATATGCCAACTGCCAGTGAGCTGCAGCTCTTCTTTTCTACTCCTTATGATCCTTCAAGCCCAGCTATTCATGCAATGGTCGATTTTCTAAGTACCTTCTCTCTTGATGAGATCGATCAGGTCCCAGAGATAATGCAGCACATTGCTGATGCTTGTGTCGTTGGAGAAGAACTATCTGACATCATAGAATTACTGAATGAATATGGAGTCTACTTTCATGGGATTGAAGAGGTCAAACAATTCACGCAACTCTATGATGATTTAGAAGAGGTCTCACGTAAGTGGAATTTAAAAGGTCACCGATTAAGTATCCTTAAAAGTAGAACTTGACCTGCTAATCCTTCATTTTTGTAAAGACTTCTAAAAGCTTTGTTGAGATTTGTGGAGAACTTGGGCGAAGATGAGCATCAATGGATCGTATTTTTCTTATTCTATAACGAACTAAGTTGTCATACGTTTTTGAACATAGCACATTAAAATCTTTTATAATTGTTTCTTTTATAGCCTTGCATGTGAATGAAGGATCAGTATGGGCTCCTAAAGGAGCCTCAGGAATGATATCGTGAATAATATTGAATCTCTTCAAATCACGACTTGTCATCTTCATTGCTTCTGCTGCTTCTTTTGCTTTTGATGAATCTCTTAAGAGAATTGAAGCGAACCCCTCAGGAGTAATGACTGAGTAGACTGCATTTTCTAGCATATAGAGCTTGTCACCAATCCCTATTCCTAAAGCACCTCCACTTCCTCCTTCTCCTATGATAAAAGAGAGGATTGGTACTTTCAGCATACTAAATTCTTTAAGATTTCGTGCAATAGCTTCCCCGATACCGCGCATTTCTGCACCAAGGCCGGGATACGCTCCTGGAGTATCAATAAAACAGACAATCGGGCGATTGAATTTCTCTGCTTGTTTAGCTGCTCTAAGTGCTTTTCGATATCCTTCAGGGTTACTCATTCCATAATTACAGTCAATATTTTCTTTTAAATTGGATCCTTTTCTGTTTCCGATAAAAGTAATTGCTCTTCCTTCTATTGTCCCAATTCCTGTTATCATTGCTTTATCATCACCAAAATATCTGTCTCCATGTAACTCCATGAAATCATCACACATGTGATTAATATAATAGGATGCTCCAGGTCGCTTGGTATTACGAGAAAGGAGTACGCATTCCCAACTAGATCGCTCTTTATTAAGCATTTCATCAGTTGCGTACTTGTTAAGATTGTCTACACTACTATATAAGTCTTTTGATTCTTGGTTATCCATTACAATTCCCTTTTTTGTGAGTTTTTATAAGAAAAGAGAGAGTACCCTTCATTTTCTCACGTGGGATTATTGCGTCAATAAATCCCTTCTCGAGTTGAAATTCTGCACTTTGGAACCCTTCAGGGAGAGTCTGTCCGATAGTTCCTTCTATTACTCTAGGTCCAGCAAAACCTATTAATGCCCCAGGCTCTCCAAGAATGACATCACCAAGCATTGCAAAAGAGGCTGTTACACCTCCAGTTGTTGGATGAGTAAGAACAATGAAAAGGGGTGTGTGTGTACTTTCTAATAGACCAGCGGCACTGCTTGTTTTTGCCATTTGCATAAGAGAAAAATACCTTCTTGCATTCTAGCTCCACCACTTGCACTAAAGATGATTACAGGAATTCCTTCAATTGCACCTTCAATCATTGCATTTGTGATTTTTTCTCCAACAACAGTGCCCATTGAGCCTCCCATGAAATCAAAACTCATTACTGCAAGAACAGCTCTTTGATTATCAATTTCACATGTGCCGGTGACTACTGCTTCATTAATTGATGATTTATTTCTGTTCTGTTCAAGTTTTTCATCGTATCCAGCCAGGTTTATGGGATTTGAAGAAGAAAAATCATCAAGAAATTCCATAAAAGAGCCTTCATCAGCGATTAAGGCAATTCTCTCTTTGGGACAAAGACGATGGTGAAAGTTACACTTAGGGCAGACCATCATATATGTATTGAGTAGTTCCATGTCAAATTCTCTATGACAAGAAGGACAAGTTAATCTATTTTTCATACGTTTCCTTCCTTAGTTTTAGGAAATAGTTGTTCGAAAAGTTGTGTGTTAAAAGCACCAGACCTAAATTGTTTCGATGTGAGGATTTTAATTTGTTCATTCTTGTTTGTTTCAATTCCTTCTATCTGTAATTCATCAAGAGCTCGAAGCATAATGTCTATACATTCTTGTCTTTCTGGAGCATGTGTAATTATTTTCGCTAGAAGGGCATCATAATAAGGACTTACTGAGTAACCTCTAAAGATATGAGTATCAACTCTTACCCAAGGTCCGGTTGGAAGGTGTAACTCTTTAATTATACCAGCCTGCGTTGCATTAATTCTTACTTCTATTGCATGTGATTGTACCGAAGTGAGAGATGAGGTGATACTCATTTCTTCCCCTGAAGCGATAAGGAACTGCTCTTTAATGATATCGACAAAATTGATGATCTCACTCACAGGATGTTCAACTTGTACCCGTGCATTTACTTCCATGAAGTAATACTCATTATCTTGTACTAAAAACTCAACAGTCCCCGCTCCCTTATAATGTAGATGACTACACAATCTTAGGGCATCTTCACCCATCTTCTTTCGCATACTCGGGGTAATTACTGTGCTAGGAGATTCTTCGATAAGTTTTTGGTGGTTGTGTTGTACTGAACAATCTCTTTCTCCTAGATGGAGAGCGCCCCCTTTTCCATCTCCCATAAGTTGTACTTCTACATGACGTGGATGGTCTAGGTATTTCTCTATATGGATGGCATCATCTCCAAAAAACTCATAGCTTCTGTCTTACTTACTTCTAGGGCATGTGGTAGTTCTTTCTCATTTCGGATAATACGAATTCCTCTTCCTCCACCACCTGATGAAGCTTTGAGCATGATAGGATAGCCTAACTCTTTTGCGATGTTTTTTGCGTCCTGAACATCAATGATAGGTTTTGTTGATCCTGGAGTGATGGGAAGTCCAGCCTCCAAAGCAACATTTCTACTTGATATTTTGTCACCTAATAGTCTGATAGTAGCAGCTGCTGGACCTATGAAGATGAGGCCTGAAGATGTTACAAGTTCTGCAAAATCTGCATTTTCGCTTAGAAACCCAACTCCTGGGTGAATCGCATCACAGTTACTTGCTAAGGCAGCGCTGATAATATTTGAGATATGTAAATAGCTTTCACTACTTTTAGGTCCTCCAATACACACTTTCTTATCAGCCATACGATACGCTAGAGAGTCTTTGTCTGCAGTAGAATATCCAAGAACCGTGCTGATGTGTAAATCTTTTGCAGCTCGAATTATTCTTACAGCTATTTCCCCTCGGTTTGCGATAAATACCGATTTAATCATAGGGGCTTTACCTCAAATAACGGTTGATCAAATTCTACAAGAGTAGCTTGATTTATTAGAATTGAGATTATCTCGCAATCAAATTCTGCTACAAGTTGATTCATTAATTTCATAGCTTCAATAGTACAAAGAGGGTCCCCTTTTTTTTACTTTTTGATCCTTTCTCTACATATGGTGGAGAGTCGGGTGAAGGAGTTCTATAGAATGTGCCAACAATGGGACTTTTAATAAGAGTATGTTCACTTTTTTTGTTCTACTATTTCTTGTTCTTTTTTTTTGAGATGGTATTTCAACAGACGTGGTTAATACTGGGGAATCTTTCTTTACTCTGATATAGATATCTTTTTCTTTATACTCTATTTCATTGATATTATTTGTGTGTAGTAAATCTATAATTTTTTTGGATCTCTTTAATTTGCATCTCTTTTCTCCTGCGTGTTGGTTCATGTTGAGCCTTATGAATATTATGTGACTCACTAGGAAAAAGAATAACAATATGTTAATATTGTGTCAATATTGACAAATAATGGAAAAATGTAAATTATAGTAGAAAGCTACTATAAACCCCATTATATAGTGTTAATAGGAGATATTTAGATTGAAAACAATAAGCCACATGTAACGTATATTAAAGCAATAGGGGCATATGTCCCTCCTAAGATGGTAAGCAATGATGATTTGTCTCATCTTGTCGAAACAAATGATGAGTGGATCTTCAGTCACACAGGAATTAAAAACCGACATATTTGTGAAGAAGATGTTGCTACAAGCGATCTCGCTGTTGCAGCAATTCATGCTCTAGTTGAAAAGGGTGATATAAAAGTCTCTGATATTGATGCAATAGTTGTTGCTACTGCAACAAGTGATTATATAGGATTCCCTTCTACTGCTTGCGTGATTCAAGATAAGTTAGGACTTGATGAAATTCCCGCTTTTGATATTGCAGCTGGGTGTACAGGGTTCATTTATGCCCTTGAAATAGCTGATGCTCTTATGCATCGTGATGATCTAAAACATGTTGCTGTGATTGGAGTTGAAAAACTATCGGCAGTGACAGATTGGAGTGACCGTAACACATGTGTCTTGTTTGGTGATGGAGCTGGGGTTGCTATTCTTGCAAAAAATGAGTCCAACCCAAATAGTGGTATCATCGATAGTGTCTTACACGCTAAAGGAAGTGGATCATCGTATCTTTCAATTCCATCTGGTGGAACAGCTGATAGGAATGGTATAAAAAATACCTTACATATGGATGGTAGGGCAGTGTATAATTTTGCTGTAAAAGTCGTTAAAGATACAATTCTAGAACTTCTTGAAAGAAATGATCTAACTATTGATGATATTGATTGGATTGTTCCTCATCAAGCAAATTCTCGTATTATTTCTGCTGCAGCCAAACGCCTTGGGATAAGTGAAGATAAATTTTTATGAATATAGAGAATTATGCCAATACATCAGCAGCTTCCATTCCTATTGCTATAGATGACATGAATCGTCAATCACTGTTAACAAGGGGAATGAAGATTATTACAGTCGGGTTTGGTGCAGGTCTCACCTATGGAGGGAATTTATTGCAATGGTAAATATGGTAAGTGTCTTTCCTGGTCAAGGAGCCCAATTCCCTCACATGGGACTAGATTTATATGAGCAATACAAGAGTGTGAAAGAATTATTTCTTCTCGCTAGTGAAATCTCATGTGTTGATCTATACCAACTATTAGAGAGTGGAAGTGATGAAGAATTACAGAAGACTCAATATACTCAACTGCTTATCACTCTTATTAATCGATCGTGTTCGATTGTGTTGAAAGAGAAAGGATATTCAAGTATTTGTGCTGCAGGGTTCTCATTAGGAGAATTATCTGCTTATAAAGAAGCTTCTGTTTTTTCAGATGAGACTCTTTTTTCTCTTGTGAACCACAGGGGAAATATTATGGCTAAACATGGATATATTGTACAACAGAAACTAGGGTCAATTGGTATGGCTGCTGTTCTAGGACTTAATTTTTCTACAGTGAATGCAATTATTGAAGATTCCCATATTGAATATCTTTATGCAGCAAATGATAACAGTGCTACTCAAGTTGTGGTCTCAGGTCTTTTTTCATCATTAGAAAAGCTAGAACCATTGTTGAAAGAAAAAGGGGCAAAAAGAGTTATTCCATTAAAAGTTTCTGGTCCTTTTCATACTCAATTGATGCAAGATGCAAAGGAAGAATTTATGGATGTATTAGAAAAATATGAGTTTTATGATCCATCTATTCCTCTGTACTCAAATGTTCATGCTGAGCTTATAAAAAGTACTAGAGAAGCAAAACAGCTATTAGCAGATCAACTTACATATCCTGTCATGTGGAGTGCAATAGTAAAGAAACTTGAAGAGCATTATGCTAGTCAAAAAGTTATAGAAGTCGGGCCTGGGAAAGTATTAACTAATCTATTTAGGTCAACAAACCTAACATGCTTTCCAAGTGGGACTGTTCAGGAGATAGAAAAATTAGAAAAGGAAGGGATGAAATGAGTGATTCGACCCAATATTATGAACACATAGCATTAGTAACCGGAGGCTCTCGTGGAATTGGTAAAGCAATTGTCAATGAGCTTATAAGTAAGGGATTTGAAGTATTCTATTTTTCAAGGACAAAGGGAGACGAGATTCTCCATTCTCATCATATTGAAGTAGATATGAGTGATCCAGAATCGGTAGAGAGCGGAATGAAACAGTTCTTTTCTTTGACTCCACGAGTTGATGTTGTGGTGAACAATGCAGGAATTACAAAAGACAATCTTATCATGAGACTCTCTGTACAGGCGTGGGATGATGTGATGAATGTAAATTTGAGAGCAGCATTCCTTGTGTGTAAAAGTGTCAGTAGGGTAATGGCTAAACAACGAAGTGGATCTATTATTAATATTTCATCTGTCGTTGGAATTAGTGGTAATGGGGGTCAAACTAATTATTCTGCAAGTAAAGCAGGTCTTATTGGTTTTTCAAAAAGTTTGGCAAAAGAACTCTCTAGTAGAAATGTCAGGGTTAATGTTGTTGCTCCAGGATTCATAGAGACGGATATGAGTGATGCTATCCCTTCTTCAATAAAAGAGGTGTTAGTTGAAAATATTCCATTAAAAAGAATTGGACAAGTTGATGAAATATCAAAGGTAGTAGCCTTTTTCGCTTCTAGTGATGCCTCTTACATAACAGGACAAGTGTTATGTGTTGATGGTGGAATGGTAATGTAGGGGTATAGATAATGAATAAAAGAAGAGTCGTTGTTACAGGAATGGGAACGGTTAACCCATTAGGGAAAAGGGTGGATGAGTTTGGCAAACATCAAAGATGGAGTAAGTGGAATAGGTCCTCTGACTCGATTTGATGGGACTGACTACCCAGCAAAGATAGCTGGAGAAATTAGAGATTTTGATCCATCAGATGTTCTAGAAAAGAAAGAAGTGAGATCTGTTGCTAATTTCACCACCTATGCTCTTTACAGCACAGCTGAAGCAATGGGTATGGCGAAATTGGGAAAGAATGGAGAAGGCGGATACGATCCTGATCGTACTGGCATCTATATGGGAAATGGAATAGGTGGGTTTGAAGTAGTAGAAGAGAACATGGAAAAATTATTTTCTAAAGGGCCTCGAGCAGTTGCCCCTCTTACTATTCCAAAATTGATTGCAAATGAAGCTGCTGGAAATATTGCTATTAAGTATGGGATTACTGGACCTTGCCACACGACAGTTACTGCTTGTGCATCAGGAACTGATGCTATAGGAGCTGCATTTCAAGCCATAAAACATGGTATTGTTGATACTGCAATAACAGGTGGCACAGAAGGTGCTATCACACGTCTGGCGATTGCAGGATTTTGTCGTATCCACGCTCTTTCCACCTCTTATAATGATACTCCAACTAAAGCATGTCGTCCTTTTGATAAAAACAGAGATGGGTTCATTTTATCCGAAGGTGCTGGAATGCTTATTCTGGAAGAGCTTGAGTCAGCAAAGAAAAGAGGTGCTCCGATCTTTGGGGAGATTCTTGGATATGGAATGACTAATGATGCGTTCCATCTTACAGCTCCGAATCCTGAGGGCCTGGGGGCTGCAAAAGCGATGATAAAAGCAATGGAAGAAGCCGGAATTACTTATGATCAAGTTGATTATATTAATGCTCATGGAACTAGTACTGAGGCTAATGATGTTATGGAAACAAAAGCAATAAAGCATGCCTTTAAAGAACATGCTTATAAGTTGAAAGTTTCTTCAACAAAATCAATGACTGGCCATCTTGTTGCAGCTGCAGGCGCTGTTGAAGCTATTGTTTGTCTTCTTGCATTAAAAGACCAATTTTTTCCATGTACACTCAATTTAGAGGAAAAAGATCCTGATTGTGACCTTGATTATGTTCCCAACAAAGGACAATATGGAACTATACGATATACATTAAGTGAGTCTCTTGGGTTCGGTGGACACAATGGCGCTCTTGTTATCGCATCATATGTTGAGTAAAGGAAGGAACTTTTCATGAGTAAGTTTGAAACAGCTGAAGAATTATTGACGCACAGAGATCCATTTTTATACCTCGATGAATTACTAGAAGCATCTGATACACATTGTGTAGGAACGCGTTATTTTGGACCAGATGAACCATTTTTTAAGGGACATTTTCCCGATTATCCAGTAGTACCTGGTGTGATTCTACTTGAAACACTGGCTCAAACTGGTGGGGCAGGATTACGACAAGTTGGAGTATTAGCAAAGGGAGCCTTTTTTGTACTCGCAAGTATTGAAAAAGCAAAATTTAGGAATCAAGTACGACCCGGCGATACAGCAATTATGAAGATTGAACATTTAAGAATTTCACCTGTTATGATTCGACAAAAGGGAGTCATTACGATAAATGATGTTGTTGCGGCTGAAGCAAGCTGGATGTGTATTGTTGGTAAAAGATAAGGAATAGAAACATATGATTATTAGTCACAAAGTGATGAGAAATGTCTCTCTCACTGCTCACCCTGTTGGATGTAAAAAATATGTGGATTCTCACATTGAATATCTTGAAAAGAATAAAGGAATATGTGATGCATCTTTTTTCCCAAAAAGAGTATTGGTAATTGGAGGTTCGACAGGATATGGGCTCTCTTCCCGTATTGTTCCTTCTATTTTAGCAGGTTCAAGTACCATCAATGTGAGTTTCGAAAGAGAACCTAGTGAGACTAAAACAGCAACACCTGGCTATTACATGACTAAGTCATTTGAGAAAGAGGCTAAGAAAAGGAAAATCTATGCAAAAAGTATCTTTGGAGATGCTTTTTCTAAAGAGATTAAGAAGGATGTTGCAGATATCATAGCACAAGATTTAGGTCAGGTTGATCTTATTGTCTACTCACTTGCTTCTCCAATGAGACTTGATCCTGAAAGTGGTGTCCTGTACCGGTCTGTAATCAAACCAATTGGAGAGGACTATTCATCTCTTTCACTTAATACCACAAGTGGTCTTGTTGTGAGTGAGACCCTCACTGCGGCGACAGAAGAGCAGGTTGCCGATACTGTAAAGGTAATGGGTGGGAAGACTGGAAGTTGTGGATTGAATATCTAATGAGTAGAAATGTGATTGCACCTCATGCAATTACTGTTGCCTACTCCTATATTGGTCCTGAAGTCACCTATCCAATGTATCGAGAAGGTACGATTGGAAAAGCCAAAGAGCATCTAGAGAAGACAGCACACTCACTTGATGATCTTCTCTCTCCAATTAAGGGGAAGTCTTTCGTATCAGTAAACAAAGCTCTTGTAACAAGAGCAAGTAGTGTAATTCCTGTAGTCCCTCTTTACATCTCTCTTTTATACGATGTCATGAAGAAAAAAGGAATTCATGAAGAATGCATTGGACAAATGTATCGTCTTTTCTGTGATCGACTTTATACGGGAAAAGAGATTCCAGTTGATTCATCAAACCGTATTCGTCTTGATGACTGGGAGATGGAAGATGATGTTCAACGTGAAGTCGATAGGCGTTGGAAACTACAAACCGAAGGTGAGATGATTAAAGAAGGGGATCTTATTGGATTTCAACAAGAATATAAGCACATTCATGGATTTGGCTATGAGGGGGTTAATTATGAAAAAGATATTGACCCAAGAAAGATTCCATAAATAATTGAAATACTACTATACATATGTTATGTTAAATGTATGGATGTAGTAGATAAGATTGACATTCTTTCTCGTGATGCACAGTATGATTTATCATGTGCTTGTGGCACCAAAAATGTGAAGGAACATAGAATCCGAAATAAAGAGGGCTCCTGGATCTACCCTGTAACGGTAGCAAACGGGGGCTCTGGTATTATGCTAAAGACACTTTTGTCAAATATGTGTACAAGCGATTGTCGCTATTGTCCTTTAAGAGAAGCGAGCGATACCCGTAGAACGACTCTTTCTCCAGATGAAATAGCAAAGTTTTTCATCAACTTTTTATCTCACACTCCATTGATAGGAATTTTCTTAAGCAGTGGCATTATTGGTACTGCAGACTATACAATGGATCGTCTCATTGCTACTGCACAGATCCTTAGATATAAATATCATTATAAAGGCGCTATTCATACAAAGATTATTCCTGGGGCAAGTAATGAAGCTATTTATCAAGCGATGAAACTCTCTTCAGCTGTTTCTTTAAATATCGAAACCCCTGGTGTGCAACACTTTAGCCGCCTCACTTCTAAAAAGAACTATCAACATGATGTAATAGAACCTCTAAAATTTATTTCTGATCTCACTCAAAAGGGCGCTCCTTTTGAGAGGCTTCATACAACAAGTCAGTTTATTGTTGGAGCGAGTGATGAAAGTGATAAAGAAATTCTTTCATACAGCTATAAGATGTATGATTCCCTTCATTTTGATCGTCTTTATTTTAGTTCTTACGTAGGAGGACTTGGAGATGAATCAATCCCTGGTGAGATAAAAGTAAAAGAAGATAAAGAGAAACCTTTTGTGCTAAGTGCAGATGAAACAGACTATTCTATTCTCAATAGAGAGCATCGATTATATCAAGCAGATTATCTATTTCGTGATTATCAATTTGCCTACGAAGATCTCATTTTTGATGAGAAAGGGTTTTTAGATGCGTCTAAAGATCCTAAAGAGATGTGGGCTATTAACCATGAAGAGTATTTTCCGGTTTCCATAAAGAGTGGAACTAAAAGGGAACTATTACGTGTTCCAGGGATTGGACCCGTTATGGCAAACCGTATTCTAGCATTAAGAAAAACATCTGTTCTTACTGATATTTATCAACTAAATCTTCCTTATCATGTGTATCACAAAGCACATCCTTATCTTAGAATATAATTATTATTATTCATTGAATAATGAGAGTGATAATTTTTTAAGCAATATTCAATAAAAATCCCCTATACTCCTTTTCATTACACAGACACTCTGATACATTTTTACTATTGGGAAAAGTATAAGACAGGAGTTTACATGATATATTCTATTTCAATGATTATAGGAAGTCTTGGGCTGTTTCTTTTTGGAATGCGCACGATGAGTGATGGTGTCCAAAAAGTGGCAGGAGATAAGCTTCAAGCAATTCTCAATTTCATGACTGGCAATAGAGTAATGGCAATCTTTACAGGTGTCGCTATTACTGCAATCGTTCAATCGAGTTCAGCGACAACTGTAATGGTTGTCTCTTTTGTTAATGCAGGACTTTTATCTCTTACCCAATCTATTGGGGTAATTATGGGAGCCAATATTGGAACTACTATTACAGGATGGATAGTGGCAATATTGGGCTTCAAAGTAAAAATGGGAGCTCTTGCTCTTCCTATAATTGGACTAGGATTCATTTTAATGCTGGTTAAAAAGTTTAATAAGAAGGATCTTGGGGAAACTCTTATTGGATTTGGTCTTTTATTCATGGGTCTCGATTTTCTAAAGAACTCTGTCCCTGATATCTCAAATAATCCTGAAATTCTTCAATTTGTCACATTATTTACTGAGCATGGGTTCTTGTCCTACTTTTTCTTTGTTATAATTGGTACTATTCTCACCATTATTGTTCAGTCTTCTTCAGCTGCAATGGCTATAACACTTACAATGGCATATGCTGGATGGATTGATTTCCCAACTGCAGCAGCGATAGTGCTTGGAGAGAATATTGGGACGACGGTAACTGCTTATATTGCTTCTTTTGGGACAAGTGTGAATGCACGACGTGCAAGTAGAGCACATACGCTGTTTAACATCTTTGGTGTTGTGTGGATGAGTATCGTTTTTGCTCCATTCTTGCGCCTTGTGAACATGTTAGTTCCAGGTGATGTCTATACAACAACTAATGCTCTTTTGCTTCCTGCTCATCTAGCTATGTTCCATACCTTATTCAATATTACCAATACCTTTATTAGCGTTTTCTTTGTTCCACAAATTGCATTTCTCGTAAAGAAATTAGTTCCAGAAGATAAAAATGCTCCTGAAGCGTATTCCTTGAAATATATAAGTGCCACATTGCAAGATACTCCTGAACTCTATCTTATCACTGTGAAAAGAGAACTTGCTAAAATGGTTGATATCGTGTGTGACATGTTCAACGGTTTTTGGGATATCTTTAATAATCCCGATAAGAAAATGGGAATCGAGGTTGAAGAGTATAAGAAGATGGAAGATCTTACTGACAAGATGCAGGAAGAGATTACCAAATTTCTATCAAATTGTTCTATGGATAATATGAATAGAGTAAGTGCCAACAACGTGTATAGTATGATGAGAATCACAAATGAACTTGAGAGTATTGGAGATAGTTGCTTTAATCTTATCATTTTGTGTGAACGTCGTTATAAACAGCATATCCTATTCGATGAACATGCAATGGAAAAAATCACACCATACGTAGCACTTGTAACGCGCTTTATAAACTTTATAAAGAGTCACCTTAATGAACATGTTGATTCTCAAGACATGGCAGTGGCAGTAAAAATAGAGAATGAAATTAATAAAATGAGAAATATCTTAAAACAATCGGCTTCAAAGAGACTCCAAGGTGGATCTGACGTGAGGAGTGAACTCTTATTTATTGATGTAGTTCGGCATGTTGAGCAAATTGGTGACCACCTTATGAATATTACTGAGAGCTTGGAGAAGATTTAATCCCTTATTTCTTACTACACAACTGTCTATACATATACTCTTTTTATTTTATCTAAAGGACACTATATGTCCCTCCTCTCTTGTTACAATGGTTGTAACACATAGGAGATAGATATGAGTCAAAAAATAGTTGAACAATTAAAGGAAAAGACAATTGATGTTCTTCTTACCCCTGATGGAATGGTAAAATTAGGATATTTACAAGTAGTACCTGTTCAGTGTATTTCTTCAACACCCAAGAATGGATTACTCTGGTATCATGAAGATGAAAAGTTGTTCATTGTGGAAGAAAGTGACCTTGAAAATCTTTCTTTTCTTACATTTAAGAGTGTTGATGATCTAATTAATAACCATTGGGTAATTGTAGAGAATTGATTAATATGCTACTCCTAATACCATACAGCTAAAAGATAGCAAGGAGTAGCAAAATTGTCCGGCACACAACCAGTACGCAATGTACTCACTCATTTTATTCTCATAAGTGTCACATTCTTTTGGTCATTTAATAATATTGTGTTTAAAATTGCGTTTACTTCCATTAGTGCTTCTATGTTTAATTTGTTGAGATTACTTATTGCATTTCCATTCATGATCTACATTGCTTTCTTTCTGCCTCAACATGTTCCTTATAATAAAAAAGATATATTCTTTTTAACTCTTTTAGGGATAGGAGGATTTGGTGTATTCCAGCTTCTTTTCCCTATTGGAATAGATCTTACTTCTCCAGCTATTGGTGGAATTCTCATGGCTACAATGCCCATTCATGTGGTGGTATTATCTACTCTATTTAAGTTAGAAAAAATTACACCATCGATTATAGTTGGGATTTTCTGTACAATAATAGGTCTTTCTTTGATAGCTTTTTTCAGTACAAACAGTGCACAGCAGTATGAAACATCTTTTTTAGGAATAATTCTTGTTGTGTTAGCTGAATTGGGGTTTGCCATTAATACTACATTTATAAAAGGGTATATACGAACATATCCTCCACTACAACTTACAGGGTTTTTGATGGGGGTGAGTGTAATCTTTTTTTGTTTTATGAATGTGCCCACGATAATCGAAGTGACCCGTACTCCAATATCATTCAAGATTATTTTATTAGCCTCTTATTCTGGTCTTATTGCACTTCTAGGAGCAAATTTTCTTTGGAATAGAGCTGTAGGATATTTAGGTCGTGCTAAAACCTCAGTATATGCAAATGTTCCTCCAGTTTTTGTACTTATTCTGAGTATGCTTTTCTTGAAGGATCGCCCCCATCTAATAGCGCTCTTAGGTGCGCTAATTATTTTGATAGGGGTCTATATAGTTCAGTTTTATGATAAAAGAAACATTAGTCGATTACCACAACCTTAATCATATTAGTAGAACCTCTTGAACCAACAGGAACTCCTGCTGTAATAACAATGGTGTCGCCTTTTTTTCACTAAATTATGCTTCTTTAAATATACTGGCGCAAATGCTAATAACTCATCAACACTTTTAAGATTTTCAATAAGAATTGGTGTTACTCCCCAAGAGAGGGCGAGCTGCTGAACGGTCTGTATAATAGGTGAACAGGCAATAATTGGAGTAGCTGGTCGGTATTTTGCAATTCTTCTTGCAGTTGATCCAGAATACGTAAAACAGACAATATATGTGGCATGTAATGCAAGAGCAAGTTCTCGAGAAGCGAGTCCTACTGCTTCGGTAATAGATCTTTTATTTCTTAGTTCAACATAATCTCTATTTAATCCTTGATCTAATACACTGTGTTTGAATTCTTTTGAACTTTGAATATACGTTGTAATTGTGTTCATTGTCTGAACAGCTTTAAGTGGCCACTTCCCTGCAGCGGTCTCTCCACTTAGCATCACTGCACTTGTCCCATCTAAGACAGCATTCGCTACATCATTTGTTTCTGCACGTGTAGGCCTAGGATTTACCATCATTGATTCAAGCATCTGTGTTGCAGTTATTACAGGAAGACCCGCAACATGGGAAGCTCTAATAATTGCCTTTTGAGCTATAGGGACTTCTTGAGCGAACATCTCGACTCCAAGGTCACCTCTAGCTACCATGATTGCATCTGAGTGAGCGATGATAGCATCTATCGCATCAACAGCTTCTGGTTTCTCAATTTTACTAATAATTGGAATCTCTCTATCGAATGTTTTTTTTCATATAGTCTTTTAGTGCTATGACATCTTTCTCACTTCGAACAAAAGAAAGGGCTACATAATCGAGGTTGTTTTTAAAAGCGAATTCTAAATCTTTTTCATCTTTTTCTGTAAAAGATGAAAGGTGATGAAGTGGAACTCCCGGAAGGTTTACCCCTTTACGAGGTTTTATCATTCCCCCTTCTACTATTGTGCAGATAATGTTTTTCCCTTCAATTGCGGCTACACTTAAACAAATAAGACCATCATCAATAAGAATTCGATTACCAATTGAGATTTCTTCATGAAGGTAGGGGTAATCAATGCTTATTCTCTCTTTTGTTCCAATTTATTTTTTCAGTGGTTAACGTAATGCTTTCTCCAGCTAGAACTGCAAAGAAGTCTTCTTCTAATTGTCCTAGTCTTATTTTTGGTCCCTGCAGGTCTTGGAAAATTGCAATAGGAATCCCAAGTTCTATTGATGCTTTTCTTGCAGCATCATGTGCCGCTTGTTTATCCTCATGAGTCCCATGACTGAAATTGAGACGAATTACTCTAGCACCAGATCGAATAATATCTTTAATCATTTCATAAGAATTACTTGAAGGACCAATAGTCGCTACTATTTTGTATAATTGCGCTGCTCTGCCATATCTTTCACCTCTTGCTTATATAATAAGTCATACTAAGTACATATGCAATTAAAGGAATAGATGAATCTATTTTTAGTGATAGGAATATAGAGAACACTACCCTTAATTGTGTGGTAAGTGGGAATTTGGTTCTTTTCCCATAGTAGTCGTTGTTTTTTGACCAGTTCTACATACGAAAGTCAATTGATGAGGGTCTTTTTGACATTTGTCGTCAATGCCACCGAGTATAATCTTCCCGACAATAAATTCGAAGACATCAGCTTCAAACTTGTAAGTAATTCTTACAAGTTGAATTTTCCTCTAATTCACCTTCTTCATAAATATTTTTTATGTGGAGTGTTATATTTTGAGGCGTTGTCTGATAAAGTCTTGCAATCGCCTTTTGTGTCATCCATACGGTTTTATTTTCAAGTCTTACATCTATTTTTGTTTTACCATCTTCTGTCTGATAAATGAGTAAATCATTATTGTGTTCCAATGTAACCATCCTTCTCCATATACAGCTATGTTCCTAATTGGTATTTTTATTTTACCACAGTGGCTACAACTTAACCACATAGACTCGTTTTATTTAGTATTTCACTAACCCGAATATGATTTATTCGATTCCTTTCCAACTCAGCTTTGATTTTGATGAATTCTTTTTTTGAAATCATCTTTTCATCAAGCAGGCTGGAAAGCATGGCTAACTGTATCGTAAACTTCATAAAGTTTTCCATCTAAACCTCCTACTTGATTTTTCTATATTATTTGTATTTCTTTAGTACTGCCATTACTGCTTCATAAATATCATCTAGTGACTTTCTAGTTTCCTTAAGATTGTGACATGTAATCTTTCCTTGATGAGGGAATACAGTCAATTGATTCAAGTTATTACCCATCTTAATTAATTGGGTATAGAAATAACTAAAATCCTCAATAAAGGTAATTCTTTTATCACAAACAGATTTAATAATATAGGTACTCATGTTCAACTTCACTCGATTTGTCTTTTTCTTCATCTACTGATACTCTTTTTCTGTCATTCGAAAATAATCTTAGGTGGTGTAATTATTTTAGTGACTCTTCTTATTTTTTTTTTGCGTATTTTTTTGTGTCTCATTATCTTTTGTTGTATGATGAAGAAACCTCAACTAAGAAGGAATTACATATGAACTATATATGCCGTAAAATGCAAGAAAACCTATTCTATTGAAACAATGGACTATACGTGTTCTTGTGGAGGACTTTTTCATCTTGAGTATAAAAAGACTCCTATCGATTTTGATCTATTAAGAACATCTCAAGTGAGGTCAATACAACGCTATAGTTCTTCTCTTCCCTTATTCGATGAGGATATCACCATGAAAGAAGGGGGAACTCCTCTTATCTCTTTGACTTCTTCTCTTATGGGAAAGGCTGATTATTTCATGCCTACCTTGAGTTTTAAAGATAGGGGAGCGGTAATACTTGTCTCTATGATGAAAAGTATGGGATAACTCATTGTGCTTTGGATAGTAGTGGGAATGCGGGAACTGCTGTTGCTGCATACTGTGCACGTGGTGGTATAGAATGTGATGTATTTGTCCCTTCACACACAAGTGATAAGAAAATTGCCCAGATAGAAGCTCATGGGGCAACAGTCCACAAAATAGAAGGAAGCAGAGAAGATACAGGTATTGCCACTAAAGAATTTATTGCTGATAAGAAGATATTCTATGCGTCTCACATCTACAATCCTTTTTTCTATGAAGGAACAAAGACATATATATATGAATTATATGAACAATGTGATTACTCACTACCAGAAGTGATTATCGTTCCTGTTGGGAACGGAACATTACTTATGGGAGTTGCTATTGCTCTTAAGGAGTTAAAAAAAGTGGGGATATATCTCTCATTACCCCCAAATAGTTGCGGTTCAGGCAGCTCTATGCGCACCTATTTACGATGCATTCTCTCATAAGGCATCCAAGTTAGAAGGTATTGAAACATCTCAAACCTTAGCAGAAGGTATTGCGAGTGCTCAGCCAGCTCGTGGAGAGGAGTTATTGCAGCTTATCTACAATCTCAAAGGAATCGTTGTGAGTGTGAATGAAGATGAAATAATTAAAGGACAAGACTTTCTTGCCAAGCGTGGAGTGTTTGTTGAATTCACTAGTAGTGCAAATTATGCAGGATATAAGAAATTCATTGAAGAATACCCCTCTTATAGGGAGCATACAGCGCTTATTCCACTTTGTGGAGCTGGGTTAAAGAGTGTTCATTAATTCGATTTTTTCTTTATGCTAATAATTAAGAAAAGAAGGGCAAGTAAAGTAGAGAATACTAGACCAAAGAGTCCTACACTTTTGTATGATTGGGTGTATTTGAAAATGATACTGAAGAACCACGGACCTATTGCACTCCCTGCAACGATTATTGACATTGCAAATCCACTGATTGCACCAAGATGTTTTTTTCCATAGAGTTTTGGCCATGTGACAATATTTAGCATTCCAAATAAGCCACCTGCAATACCTAGCGATATAATAAGCAAGAAATACCCGAATGTTGTTGATAAAAGAAAGATAGCAAGGGAAGCACCCATTAAGGAGATGGAGAATACATAAAAAATATATCTAATGTTAAATCTATCGGAGATAAAAGAGGCAATAAATCGTGATATCACAGAGATAATCGAAATGGGAAGAAAGATTTCACTGCAGCTAAAGCATCAGTTCCCACTTCATTAAATATTGAGACTATATGGAAGGTTATAGCCGTATTATACATACCCCAATACCCAAGAAAGACAAGAATTATCCAGAACATGATATCTTTTTTGCTTCATGTACATCTTTCTCAATCAGTGCATCTTTAGATGAATATTTAGAAGTGATAATTTTTTCTTTTAGTCCTTGTTCCATTTCAAGATTACATGATGCAGGATCATTTTTAAAAAAGATGAGCACAATTGGGAGAAAGACCCCAACTAAAATAAGTGCGATGAATAATAGAGCTTTATCGTAATCGAAGTAGTTAATAAGAGATTGGAGTGGTTGGGGGGCATACGAGAACCCAAAAGAGGTCACAAGGCCCATAAGGCCAACAGCGAGTCCACGTCGAGAGGTAAACCATCTAGCAATCATCCCCCTTGAGACAATTGTTAGTACTCCCTGCCCAAAGAATCTGATTCCAAAGAATCCAATAATCATCAGAATCATAACAACGAGTGTGGGAGGAGCATGAAAGAACGATGTGAGGAAAACAGAAATCGGTTTACTGAATCCAAGAAGCGAGATGAAAAGAGCTAAAGCAACTGCTGCAATTGAAGAGGTTACCTTCGCTCCTTTTTGTCATAGAAAATTCCAGCAAACGGAATTAAGAAACTACTTGCAAGAGTTCCTGCCATATAGGCGCTTGATAAAGAGACTCTCGATATCTTCAAGTGTTCAATATAATGATCTGTGAAAACAGAGACTCCCATTGTTTGACCTGGGATAGATGCGAGAACCCCAAGGGATCCCACGATAAGGATGACCCATCCATAATAAAATGGAAGACGCGAAATGAGTGATGTCTTAGTGATATATTTCTTATTCATGAGTGGTAAGAGAAGCTCCTATTGATAGGATGCCATTCTCTCATCTTTGCAATATTTAAACAAGCGCCTTTTTAAAACCTTTAAACATAAGAATTTTTATGATAACATCTATTAATAGTATTAAATTGGAGAGTGGCAATGAGTATACATAGTGTTCGAAGCTTACTGTATAAGACAGCAAAAATGCTTGGTGATGTGCAAGCCTTAACAAGTGGCAGTTCCAAGAAGATGTCAAAGAGAATAGGACGCAGACTTGTAGGGAAAGTAACAGGTAAAGGAATAAGAAAACTGTTTAAATGATTGATGATAGAGGTAAAATACATCTACACAACATATAGAAGTGTAGATGTTCAAGACTCCTCTCTAAAATAAATAGAGAGAGGAGGATACGTTCTACATCTTCCAGCTTAATCCTAGTGTGAACTGAATGTCAAAAGTATCTAGGCCAACATTATTATCTTTGTTTTATGGTTAATAACATCAAGTTGGCTCATGATGCTCAGATTTTGTAGGTGTTTAGAATCGGATGAGTGGAAGGGATATGCTTCAACGTTTGTTGATATCTTCAATGATTTCTCAATTGTCTTATCTAGGGTTGCAGGATCATCATATGGAGTTTTTTTAGTCACATAGTCAGGTCCATGACCCCACACAGAATCCATATTTGTCTCACCATGTATCATATATGTACCTGAAAGAGATGTTTTAAGAATAGTAGAAATCCAATACTCTACACCGGTCGCAACAACAATTGTATCATTACCATATTCATACCCTAAGAAATTTCTTTTTACAGAGAAACCTCCATCCATAGAGAAGATTCTTCTATTCACTATGTAATCAACATCATCTCTTAGATAAAGATAGGGGTCGGTATGAACAAATTCAACAAAAGCTGAGATATATCCTTTACCTAATGGGTACATACCTTCAATACCGTATTGTTGTCCTATTCCTGTAGGATGAGCTCCTGATGACGTCTGGTCTTCACCAGGGTATGGGAATTCATCAACTATTACGTTTCCATAAACATGAAGATGTTTGTATGGGTTTACGCTGACTTCTAATGCCAAGGTAGAGTTTCCATTACCTCTAATAAATAAATTATGATAGAACATTGAAGGATTTAAATAACGAAAATCGAGTGTATTTGTCTGATACACCATCCCTTCAGTAATAGCTAAGGTAAGTCGGTTGTTAAACATCCTAAACTCCCCTCTGTGAGCTACATACATTTTTTAGATTGTCAGAGGGTCCAATATCAGTAACATGACCATTCTCATCTATAGAAATATCATCATCATTCACTGTGGAGTTCTGATTTCTACTAGTCCATGATGGAGAGTCAAATCCTGCGATGAGATAGGTATATTTGAAGTTCTTGTGAAAGGTAGAGAATTTAATGAACTCATAATAATCGAGATGATCACCTATTGTAAGACTTCCTGTATTGTTATTTCCCCATTGTAGGTCATCGCGACCTAATACTACGTTCATTCTATTAAATCCCAAAGCAACAACAGCTCGTTCTGGAAAGTTTAGATCGACATGATTTACCAGAGCTTCACTAAAAGGGTTGTTGAAGGAGAACTTTGGAGAGAATATTTCTGATGAATTGATGGGAGAACTAGAATTATATCTTGAACTGCGAGTCTTCATAATAGCAAGATCAGTTTACTGTAGATATAATCGGTGATAAAGAGCTCTATAGGATCCCTATTAATGGTTTACGACTATCATAATTATATATCCAATCAGTCTCTTCATCATAGTTTATGTCATCTTGGTGAACATATATCTCCACTGTTGGTTCAAATCCCACTCTTCCTTGAAACGTTTTTTCACTCATATCACGTGGGCTATATAACCCTTTTACTTGTTCAAGTAACACTTTTCCACTAGAGGTGAGTTTTGTTCTGGAATATAGGACAAAATATCTTCAACCTCTCCAACAGTCATGGGTAAACTCATAAAAGGTGGAGCGAATCCAACTTCTGCATACAGTGCTTTGATCATTGAATAGATTGGTGAGTTAGTGGGAATTACTTCCTGAACATTAGTTGCAAAGAGACTTAGTGGTAGTAGCACTAATACAAGTGCAATCAAAATGAAAATTCGTTTCATTAAAATCCTCCTAAAGATTTCCTATTATAATATATAGCTCACTGCGAATGAGCATTGAAGGTCAGCTAGTGAGTCACCTAATTGGTGGTTATGATTATGTATATACAGATACGAAATTTGTGCGTTACATAAGATTTGGCCCCATGTAAAAGTGTCGATATTGTATGTTCCTTTTATAGATGCTCTCATTCTATCTTCATGAATTCCTGTTGGGGTTGTGAGGTTTGGTTCTGATGGAGGGAAATTCGTTACCTCAAATGGAACTTCTCCTTTTCTACTAAATTCTAATGTAGCCATAGCATCAAAATTTGAAGTATTGCTCCACTTCAATCCCATAGCGTATACATGTGCATCTCCCCCAAGGGGATATCCTACATAGTGTTTCGTATAAGACTTCCATGTTTAGTTGAAACAATAAAATTTATTCCATCTCGTTGGTAAAGATAGGGGTCAGTATGAACATGTTCTATCCACATATGATAGGTTGATGATGAAGTGAGCCAAGCATACTCAGCGCCAATTATCCAACCTAATGCATTAGGAATTGAATCACTCTCATCTAAAAACCTCACATCATCGAGAGCTAATTGCCCATAGATAGAGATTCCTGGGAGAGGAGAAATAATAAGTTCTCCTGTTAACATCGAATTTGATCTGCTAGGCATGAAGTATTGATGATAGATCATTAATGGGTTCATGAATCTAAAGTCCACTACCTCATCTTGGTACATCATAGCTTCTGTGATTGAAATGCGGAGCATTGGAAAAATATTCCAAGCGAGTCGATGGTTGAGCAACATTTTGATACGATCATCACCCTCACCTAAATCTTTTGGGGAGGGAAAACCAATATATTGTGAAGTGAAAGAGAGAGGTCCGAACCATGTTTTAAATTGTCCATATTCATGATACTTAAGATGGTTGGAAATAAGGAGATTCCCCGTATATCCAGGCCCCATTTGTAGCGTGTCTCTTCCAAATTGTATACTCCACTGCTTCCCTCCTACAGCTGCTACAGCTCGATAGGGCCAGTACAGATCTAGAGTAAAGAAATCACGAAGAGAATGGTTTGTGCTAAAAAGAGATGAATATATACTCTTATCTGGATAATCTGCTAACCTTCTAAGGGCAACAAATTCAACAGAAGAAGAAAAGATATTGAACAAGCTCATATCGATAGGTAGGGGAAACTATAGGGAGGCGTTCTTTCCATCGTGGAGACCATAGTGACTCTTCTTGAACATCATCTTCATTAGTATGTATGTAGGTCTCAAATGAGTAAATCAATGAAAGATCTATCGCTGCTTCATCTTCAATAATGATCTTTGAATTCTTTTGTAATTTCTGTTCGACGCTATTATACAGGTTTTGTGCAGTACTAGATAAATGAGGACCATGTTTCTTTATGTAGTTAAGTGAGTATAAGAGTTCAGAGGTAGTAACAGGTCCAGTAGGAATTACCCGAGCAAAACCTGTCACAGTATAAAGAATTGCAAGGTCTTCTACTATAGGAGAATTCTCTTTCCAAATATGCTGATCTGATTGAGCGAATAGGGGAAGTGAAACACAAAAGAACAACATATAGAAAAGCGATATTAAAAACCTTTTAGTGCTCATACCAGAGGATACTAGCATACAAATTATTAGTTCTCAATTAAAGAGGACATACTATTTATTTATATTTCATCCATTTCATTATTTCTTTCAAGGAATGTTTTTTCCCAGTAAGCAGTATACCTACTCTGAAAACTCGAGAAGAAAAGTAGATTGCAAAAATAATCGAGACTATGAGAATGGCAAAGCAAAGCAGTAACTCCCACACCGATGGCATATTCACTAATACTCTTATAAACATCACCATAGGAGAGGTAAGAGGGAAATAAGAGAGTAGTACAGAAAATAGAGAATCAGAGTTCATTACTAATGTAGAGATCATTATCATAGGAATGACGAGGAATATAATGAGAGGCCAAGCAAGCTGTCCTAGATTCTGTTCATTCTCAGCTGCAGCTCCTAAGGCTGCATAGAGAGAGGCGTACAGGAGAAATGCGAGTAGGAAGAATAATGCGAGAAACAGGAAGGTTGAGGTATTTATAGATGCCGGAATTGCAATCGTTGTTGAAGCAAGAGCAACTCTCATGATAATTGCTGCAGTTACCCAAATTGCATATTGTAAAAGTCCAGCGCTTCCTATTCCAATTATTTTCCCTGCCATTATTTCATCTGCTCGGGCAGAAGAAAGGAGAATCTCGACTGTTTTGGAAGTCTTTTCAACCACGATTGACCTACCAATCATCTGACCATATAAGAGAATTGACATATACAGAAGCATGATAAATGAGATAGATGTCATTATGATTGAGAATATGTCTCCTCCGGCTTCTTCTCCTGAGGCAGAAACTTTTTTTACAATTACTTGAGGAATTTGAGAGAGAGATGCATAGGTCTCTTCATCAATATTCATTTCCTTGAGACGTTCGCTCACAACAAGGGTTCCTATGATGTTTTTTATTTGTTTCCCAATATAAGTAATCGGTACCACTTCTTGAGTAGTAATTGAATGATTCTATTTTAGTAATATCACCATTAATTTCGACCACTCCCTGTAATGAATTGTTCTCGAAAAGTTGTGATTTTATACTTTCAATATCATTTCCCTCAGTAACAACTACTCCATAGGAAGTAAAAGCATCTCTTAGTTCGCTTGTAATCTCTTTATTTCCTCCAACAATAGTAATGATAGAGCCTTCTTGAAATTGTTCCGCATTGTTATTAAGGAGAGAAGGGAGAACTGTAACTGCAAAAATAAGGAATGGACCAATAATAGTGATTATTGCAAATGTTTTAGTGCGTGCTACGATATTAAATTCATGGTGTGCAATTATTGAAATCTTATTGCGTCTCATATTTATACCTCTCCCTTGACTTGTGATACGAAGATGTTATGCAGTGAAGGAGAGACGATTTCAAACTTTCGTATCAAGATTTTTGAAGTAAGCTGTGTCAACAACATGTTAGTATCAGAGTGCTCTTTGAGAGTGATTTCTACGTATTTAGGAAATTTTATCACCCGTTCAACCTGTGGAAGTGTCTCAATAAAGGAGCCATCTCCACTGAATTCAACAATAATTGATTTATGTCCAAGTTTTTGTTTAATCTCATCAAGTTCTCCGTAAATCACAGATTTCCCTTTATTCATTAAAAGAATCCTGTTACAGATTTTCTCTGCTTGTTCCATAATATGTGTTGAAAAGAGTATAGTAGTTCCTTGTTTTGCTAGTTCAACAATAGTATCTCGCATAAAGTCAGTACTTACTGGATCTAATCCACTAAAAGGTTCATCAAGAAAAAGTATCTCTGGGTTATGTATCACACAAGAGATGAACTGAACTTTCTGAGCCATCCCTTTAGATAACTCTTCTACTTTACGATGTTTCCACTCTTGTAAAGAGAACCGATTAAGCCACATATCTATGGCTGATGCAAGTTCATCATCATTTTTTCCTTTTAGTCTACCAAGATACATTAAAAGGTCATTCACTTTTGATTTCTTATATAATCCTCGCTCTTCAGGAAGGTACCCAATATTGTCTTTGATAGAATCTGCAATGGGAGCACCATCAAAAAGAATATTTCCAGAATCTGGTGCAATAATATTCATTATCATTCTGATAGTCGTAGATTTTCCAGCTCCATTTGGTCCTAAGAGGCCAAATATTTCCCCTTTATGCGCATGTAAAGAGAGATCTTCAACAGCATGTAAAGAGCCGTACTGTTTCGAGATGTGCTGTAGCTCTATCATAATTCCTCCAAAGAATGAGAACGTTGAAAAGTAATATTCTTACAAAATACATGTTGATTATCTGTCTAACGTTTGAGAAATTGTAGCATAGAATAGATTCTGTGTGTATTCCTTAATAGATAATATTTTATTGATTTATGTAAGAATAACAACCATCCATAAAAGTTTTTTGGGGATTCAATAATTATAATAATTATTTTTACAACTACTACATGTTTGGTGTTACAATGTAAAAGAACAAAAAGAGAATTGATATTCTAAAAAATATTTTTGATGTATTCCTCGTGACTAACTAATTTGTGTCTCTTCTTACGATACGAGAAAAAGAGTAGGGATGATGATATGATGGGACAGGAGTTTTATATAAAAGAAAAGAGTAACGGTGTACTTT
>LQAH01000043.1_pt1 | contig 66038 bp, 83 predicted proteins | sample 1535791 | NCBI WGS metagenome assembly LQAH01 (sample SAMN04331585, study PRJNA305678) | bioreactor metagenome | isolation source: bioreactor_4 inoculated with Wadden Sea sediment 2nd replicate of a... | place: Germany:Bremen
TGTTCTCAATGCACTAGAGAGTGATGTTGTTGAAGAGATTATGAAAGCTACTGATGGGCGGGGTTGTGATGTCTATATCGAAGCCTCGGGCAGTGCTAAGAGTGTGAATCAAGGGTTGGCTTCTTTAAGAAATCATGGAAGATATGTTCAAATGGGTGTGTTTGCTGATGAAGTGAAGGCTGATTGGAATATTATTGGTGATGGTAAAGAACTCAATATTGTTGGCTCTCACCTTTCTGCGTTGACCTATCCATCTGTGATAGAGGGTATTCGTACTGGTATGATTCAAACCGATGGGTTAATCAGTCACACATTTGCTTTGAAGGATTGGAAGGCAGCTTTTGAAGAAGCTGAAAAGAATCTTAATGCCATGAAGATTATGTTAGTTCCTTAATAAAAAAGAATGTATGACAAGGATTCAGACAGAGAATTCAATAGGATTCTCTGTCTCATATAGTAACTTGTCTCTTTAGAAGAGTTACTGTATTATTTTGTCAAAGAAAGGAATCTATTGTGGCTGTTATAAAAGATGTTGCTAAGCTTGCTGGAGTCTCTCCGAGTACTGTCTCTAAGTATTTGAATAATCCAAACTCTTTAAGAGAAATGAATAGAATTGCGATTGAACACGCTATTGAGCAATTAAATTATACTCCTAATCTTTTTGCTCGTCATTTACGAGTACAAAATTCCCATACGATTGCTATTGTGGCACAAGAGATCACCAATCCGTTTCATGCTACGATTTATAATACAATCAGAAAAATAGCTCTTCAACAAAACTATTCAGTTATTCTTTATTCAATAGACAATGTTGATGGAGAGTTGAGTTCTCTACTCGATTCTCTTCCCCTTAACTTTTTAGTGGGATTATCGTCTGCTATTTCCATGATATGGATAAATCAATGAATTTTGCTTTATCAAATAAAAATCTTCCTTTTGTCATAATGAGTAATGTTCCCTATTATCAGAATTTTGATAATATTCGAATCGTGTATGGTGATTTTGGTCTGGGAATAGAGAAAATCACAAAATATATTGTAGATCTAGGGAAAAAGAGTATTGCGTATGTAGGGTGTATGACGAGGGTTCCTGAACTCGAACCAAAATTCCTCGGTTTTATGAAGATTATGGAAAAAGAAGGACTTACTCCTCATAGTGTTGTTCGGCTGCAAAAAGAATATCGAGCTGAAACAGGATATGAATCAGCACGGATAATTATGAACCATGAACAGACGCCTGATGCAATTCTTGTTGACAATGATATTATGGCAATGGGAGTACTTCGCTATTTAGAAGATAATCACATAAGAATACCAGAAGATATCATAGTGACCGGCTTTGATGATATCCCAATGGCAGCTTTTCACTGTCCAGCACTCACTACAGTTCATGTCCCAATAGAAGAGATGAGCATCAAATCATTTGAACTTCTCTACGAACTCATGGAAAAAGGAAACACACCCACTGAAATACCTGTCTTTATTCCAGAAGTCGTAGCAAGAGAAACTACTACGTAAGGTAAAGAGCATGTAATTAAAAGTAGCAAATTTTTATTTTTCTTACTATGATTTTTAGACTAGATTGCTAAGTGTTCTTTCAAATATGGAATTGTGGCGAGATCTTTTTACTTAGTCTTCTAGCTTTATTGTAATTGCACTCACACGAGAAGATTCTTTTCTCATCATCTCTATCGTTTTAGTAAGAGTATTTATTTATTTGTGAGAATTTCGTTACTATTACTCTTTGAATGACTTCAAAGAGAGCTTGTATATATTTCACATTCTCAATTTAAAAAAATGAAAGATATTCTCTATTTCTAATTTTAAGGATTTGTATAGGTAGTGTATTCAATTAATATTTCAATAGCATTAAAATAATCATTCAGTAAACAATATTCATCAACTTGATGAGCTAATTGTGGTTTCCCAGGTCCAAAATGGATTGCAGGAAGTCGTGGCAACTTATTATTTAGAATAAAAGCATCTGAAAAGAAAAATAGACCAACTATTCGGGATTCATCTGCCATGCAATGACGAAAAGCTACTACTTCTTTATTATCGAAAGGGGTCTTGATTAGTATTCGATTATTTTCAATTGAATAGTTAAACGATAATCCGACATGCTGCATTTCCATTTTTTTTGAAATATTTTTAATGAGTTGAATAGTAGTTTCTATACTAAGCAATGGCGTCATCCTTCTATCAAGAAGAGAAAAGAAGCACTATTAGGTACCATATTGTGAGCAATTCCACGTTTAATATGATCAATTGAAAGGGTAGAGGCTTCTAAATGTTCCATTGTATACGTTCTTAGCTGAATTTAGATTTTTTTTATACCTAGATATCTTATTACAATTACCTTACAATTACACTATCAATGCCCGCAAGTAGATGCTTTATTGCATTCCTCAAAGTGGCGGGCTACTCATTTTTAGGATTATATAATGAATACACCAAGTCAAACAAACAAATTCTAATATCCAATTTCCCAAAAGGCCAAGATTATTACTGAGTTTGTTGGTAAACAAGTCGATATATTTGATGCATTCGACTTCGATATCCCATCAACAAGCCGTCCTAGCTCTAAAAAGAGAATAACTCCAAAGTCCAACAGGAAGAAATAGTGCTAAAAATTCATGCAAAACTTAGATAAATAGGAAGTATTTATATGTGTAATGATTGGAAATAATCTAATAATTCGGGTTGCTCATACATGCCTTTTCATTGACGTATAATATTACCAAGAATATAATAAAACCAAATATTGATAAATTTTGGCACCTCAGATAATCTGTAGGCCTTTTTAACGTGTTTTTCCTTAGCCACTGGGTTTGCATCGCTATACAGAATTCTTTATCGAGGTACCAAAAAGGAGCCATGATGAAGAAGCATAACCTGCTTGTGGTATTTCTAGTAATATGTTGTCTCTTAGGTGTAATCGCCTGTAATAATGAGACTCCCTTTGAATATGGTAGTCTTACCATTTCTTTCTCTAATAACATTGTCCCAGAAACATCTCGAGGATTATCGGTTGATGATATTGCGACTAGCCTTTCATACCTCATAATTCATGGGGCTCATGAAGATGGATCTATGTTCGATAAAACTGTCGATTTTTCAGTCACAACCACCATCAATACTCTTCTTGCTGGATCATGGGATTTTACCATCTCAGCCTACAATGAGAGTGATCAACTTATAGGAAGAGGAACAGGCAGTACTACCATCCTTGCGAAAGACCGCACTACGCTTTCAATTACTATTCATTCGTTAGTTGGTAATGGTACTATAGAATTTACAACCTCATGGCCAGTAAGTCTGGTCACAAATCCTCAGATTGTAGCTTCATTGACCAAGGTCTCAGACGAGGATACCCCCATTCCTCTGGAATGTACAATCACAAGCGGGACCGCAATAGCAAGTGTTGATGTCGAAGCTGGTTCCTATACTATCACCTATGCATTATATGAGGGTGATGGACGACTTGATACAGACCGTGTGTTTGGTACAGCGGGATCACTATTCCTTGTTGCCAACCAGAATGTAACTGTTAATTGTCCTCTAGTACAAAACGAAATGCGCCTCAGTGGCAGTCTTGATGTTACTATCGATATAGATTTAAGACCTGAGTATTCGGTTTCAATAAGTCCAAAAGAACTGACTGTGTTCTACAGTAAACCAGCAACGTTTTCTGTGACTGCCAGCCCTCCTTCATCAACTAATAGTTATAGCTATCGTTGGTACCTTGATGGAGTCCTTGTAGACGGAGAACAAGAAACTTCTATCACGTTCAATGATTTGACCCTTGGTCCGCATACTGTCGTAGCATTTGTCTCTTCTGGAGAAACAGATTTCTCCGATAACGGGGTAATTGAAGTAATTCTTCCTGAAACTCACCAGATAACTTACGATGGTAATGATAATACCACAGGTACTGTTCCTATTGACTCGTTTGACTATATAGAGGGAGAGTCAATAGTCGTTCAATCTCCAGGCAATTTAGGTAAGGATGGCCACTATTTCTACTCTTGGAATACAAAAGCAGATGGTAGTGGTTCCCATTATAGGAGTGGAGACACACTGAACATGGGTTCTGCTGATCTTACCTTATATTCCTGCTGGAAAGCAGTTGGAGTGCCACAGATTTCAGCAAAATTCTCTCATATCCTGATGATTAAAAGAGATCGAACTCTCTGGGCTACAGGCTACAATTCACATGGACAACTAATGGACGGATTTTCTGATATTACTGTAACTACACCAAGACAAGTGATGGGCCTCTACGATGAATTTGTACAGATAGATACCGGAACGGTCTTTTCTATGGCGATCAAAGCAGATGGCTCATTATGGGCAGCAGGACATAATAACGAAGGGCAACTAGGCGATGGGACAATAGTTGATAGGGCAAATCCTGTGCATATAATGGATGGAGTAGTAGATGTTGCTGCTGGGTTTGAATTTACAATAGCGTTAAAAGAAGACGGAACAGTGTGGGGTTGGGGAAGTAATCACTGGGGACAGTTAGGTTTGCCCACCGTGGCGGAAACACGAGTACCCGTTTTCATCACAGATAATGTCCAGTCAATCCACGCTGGTGGTTCAGCTTCCTTTTTAATAAAGCAAGATGGAACATTATGGACAGCAGGCAGCAATCTAAGAGGAACTCTTGGAACAGGGGACACAATAGATAAATATGAATTCACGAAGGTCATGGATGATGTTCTGATGGTCTCAAATACTGGAACTTATGGACATACACTAATTCTTAGATCCAATGGTGATTTGTACGCTACGGGTAATAATACATACGGTCAGCTTGGGGATGGTACGCTGACTGACAAATCGACACCAACGTTCATTATGGGAAATGTTGCGATGGTTTCGGCTGGTTATTCCCATTCGATGATTATTAAATCAGATGGAACACTTTGGGCAACAGGGCGCAATGTTGATTACGAATTAGGGGATGGTAGTAATCCTTCAATAGACAGAACTGAGTTCTATCAAATCGACAGTAATGTACAATTCGTTGAATCTGGAGCTGCTAGATCAATCTATATGAAGAAGGACGGTTCAGTGTGGGCCACCGGGAAGAATGGTATGAGCACTTCGGTTATGGTAGTCTTTTAAATCAACGATCTCCAATTAAAGTATTCGAAATGTGGTAAGACGCTGTAAGTATGCGATGGAGTCCTTCACTGGTCTCCATTAATGTAAATATTTTGAATTAAAGAGATACAATCCGAAGGATTTATAGGATTAATCCTACATTCCCGTTAGTTTGTAACGATGGCTCAAAATAATTCATTATTATCCAATAATATAATATCTTTTAGTTGCTTTTAAGCTCGTTACAATATATAATAGTTGTAACGAGGGTGAAGTAAATTATGGCTATTGTATATCAAGTTAATAAAAAGAGTGGAGTTACATATGCGTATGAATCTTCATCGTACTGGGATAAAGAAAAACAGCAGTCCCGTGCAAAACGAAAGTGTCTTGGAAAGGTAGATCCTGTTACTGGTGAAATTATTCCCACCCGTAAAGTTGAAACTTCTGCAGAGGTGAAAAGAGGAAGACCTGTCATTGAGTCCCTCTCTCGATCATTCTATGGAGCTACCTATCTCTTTGATGAAATTGGGGAAAAGTTAGGAATTACTGCTGACTTAAAAAAGTGTTTTCCTCACTACTACAAGCAGATTCTTTCAATTGGGTATTATCTCATATTAGAAGATACTTCTCCTTTGAGCAGGTTTCCCAAATGGTCACATACCCATCATCATCCGCATAAGAAGGTAATACCTTCACAGAGAAGTAGTGAGCTATTTGCTTCTATTAGGGAAGCTGACAAGAGTCATTTTTTCAAACTGCAGGGAAAGCGAAGAAGTGAGAAAGAGTATCTTGCTTATGATACAACCTCCATCTCAAGTTACTCTCAATGTCTTTCTCAAGTAGCATATGGCGTGAACAAAGATCATGATAAACTTCCCCAAATCAACCTTGCTCTATTGTATGGACAGACAAGTAATCTGCCTCTTTATTACAGAAAATTAGCTGGAAACATTACAGATGTAAAAAGTGTGAAAGCTCTGTTAGTTGATTTAGATTATCTTGGTTATTCAAATATTAAGCTTGTAATGGATAGAGGATTCTATAGTAGCGAAAACATTAATGCTCTCTATGCTAACCATTTTAAAATTTTTAGTTGCCACAAAAGTCTCTCTCAATTTTGTAAAGAAGGAGATTCAAGAAGTCTACTCTTCTATGAGGAATTGGGAAAACTATAATAGCAACTATGATCTCTATATGGTGTCTAAAATGATTACATGGGACTTCTCTCTTGCAAGACCATACAAAGGAGACACCATCCAAGAAAACAGGAGAATGTATCTTCATCTCTACTTTAATGCAGAGAGAAAGATAGAAAGCGAAAGGAAGTTTCATGTACTATTGGGTAAATTAGAAAATGAATTATTGAGCAATAAACTAAATAGAGAGCATGAAAAGCTCTACAACAAATACTTTGAAGTAAAGAGTACTCCTAAGCGTGGAATTACCGTTACCCCTAAGAATGAGACAATAGAAGCTGCATCTCATTACCATGGCTATTTTGTGTTATTGAGTAATGAAGTAAAAGATCCTATTGAGGCACTTTCTCTTTATAGGAACAAAGATGTTGTAGAAAAGGCTTTTGGGAATTTAAAAGATCGATTGAGTTTAAGAAGAACTGGAGTGTCATCAGATGCTTCCCTAGATGGTAAGCTCTTTGTCCAATTTGTTGCTCTCATCTATCTTTCATATGTGAAGAAGATGATGCATGATGCTGGTCTTTTTAAAGATTACACCCTCCAAGGATTACTTGATGAACTTGATATAATTGAATGTTTTGAATACCCAGGACAATCTCTGAGAGTGGGAGAGATAACTAAAAAGCAAGTTGAACTATTCAATGCTCTTCAGATTACTCCTCCCTCGTTACAATAATGTCGGGAATACAGGATTAATTGTTTAGGATTATGAATTTCAAACAATTATTATTTCTTTTGATTTTTAATGAATGATTTTGAAATTCTTTAACTGGATTTCTATTACAGAGTCAGAGATTTTTAATGAAGGAATGTTAAGTATTTAATGTCTGGTTTCTCTTTGTTTTTTTTCCTTTTTTAAAATGTATCTTATCTTTTTTTGCGCAATTCTCGTTGACAATGATATTATGGCAATGGGAGTACTCCGCTATTTAGAAGATAATCACATAAGAATACCAGAAGATATCATAGTGACCGGCTTTGATGATATCCCAATGGCAGCTTTTCACTGCCCAGCACTCACTACAGTTCATGTCCCAATAGAAGAGATGAGCATCAAATCATTTGAACTTCTCTATGAACTCATGGAAAAAGGAAACACACCCACTGAAATACCCAGCTTTATTCCAGAAGTCGTTGCAAGAGAAACAACTAACTAAAGTAATGAATATCTAATTAAAAAGAAAGAATTGATTATAAAGCAGAGATCACATACAAAAAAGAACAATATATCGTCCTAATACGTTGATTTTAACAATAAATAACAAGGTAGATTAATTTGTTCATTCTTTTTTTGAAATGTAATACTATTAATAATCAAAAAGCTTCCAAAATCTTGGAAGCTTTTCACTGATTAGTTTCTAAGATTTTGGAAAGATGTAAGAATCAGCAACAATAGAAAGACTTAGATGAAATTATTGAAACTATTGATTCTTCTAGTACAAGAGGGTAATAGATGAGAAGTTCTTTTATTCTATTAAAGTCCCTTCTTGTTCTCTTTTCTTGCTTTCATCAAGGATCTCTTTTGTAGCAGTTGCTCCAAAACGACTTGCTCCTGCTTTTCTTACCTGTAGAGCTGCCTCTAGTGTTCTCACTCCTCCTGCTGCTTTTACTTGTACGTTGGGACTACAAGAACTTCTCATGAGTTTAAGGTCATGTAGTGTTGCGCCACCTGTTCCAAAACCTGTTGAGGTTTTCACAAAATCGGCACCTGCTGCTTGGGAGAGTTCACATCCTTTTTTAATAAGTTCATCAGTCAAATAACAATTCTCTAGAATGACTTTTACAAGAACATTGTGTTGATGTGCTAGATCCACTATTGCAGCAATTTCATATCTTACGTAATCGTATTCACCAGAGAGCATTCTTCCAATATTGATGACCATATCTAATTCGACAGCTCCATCATCAATAGCTACTCGACTTTCATAAAGTTTTACATTTGTAGTGTGAGCTCCATGTGGGAAACCTATTACTGTGGTAACCTTAACATCTGTTCCCTTTAGTACATCACAGCTCATTTTCACATCAGCTGGATGTACACATACAGAAACAGTACTATATTCCTTAGCTAATTCTAATCCTTTACGAACATCTTCTACTGTTAAATTAGGTCTAAGCAAAGAATGATCTATCATCATAGCTATATCTTTTGTGGTAATCATCATTTTCCTCCGATGTATAGTATATGTGTGTGCTATTCTAGATTGTTTTAGTTTCAATATTCACTTTAAAAATATAGAAGATATTCGAACATTTACCAATCGTTTTTTATATAATGTATTACTTAATCCAATCTTTTCGAAATTTATTTAACATTGATAATTTATGTAACACTACTTGTTCTACACCTTTACGAGCATTCTCCATAACTTCACGAGGGGCTATTAATGCACCTCCTTCAGTCAATGATTGTAGTGTTGCTTTATTGAAAGCATTCATTAAATCGGTTCCAATATTTATTTTTGCTACACCAAGTCGAACAATCTCGATTATGTCTTCATCTGGAGTATCAGATCCTCCATGTACTACGATAGGGATATCGATTGTATTGAGTAGTTCTTTTAACAGAGGGTAGTTTATCTCTGGTTTGGAACAGTACATACCATGAGCGGTTCCAATAGAAACAGCAAGAGAATCAATACCTGTTTTCTCAACAAACTCTTTTGCAATCTTTGGATCCGTCATCGCAGAATTACGAACAGAGACTTCTGCGGTTGCATCAAATATTTTACCTAATTCTGCCTCAACAGAAACACCTCTAGCATGTGCAATTTCTACTACCCTTTTTGTATCATTAATATTTGCCTGAAGATCTTCAGTTGATAAATCAATCATAACACCCGAAAAACCTGCTTCTATGCACATAATTGCTTGATCGTAGCTTCTTCCATGATCTAGACTTAAACAAATAGGGACGTTTGAGTTAGCAGCAGCAGCATCAGCTATTGCAACTAGGTACGATGCCCCGGCATATGTTAAATCCTCATGGTATACTTGAACGATAACAGGAGAATTTGTTTTCTCTGCGGCTTTTACTACAGCCTGTAAAGTCTCCATATTCATTATGTTAAAACCACCAATGGTAAAATGGTGTTTTCTCGCATCCGCTAACATTTTTTGTAAAAGATGTTGTGTTCAAAATTTCCTCCAAAATTAAAAATTACTATAATTTATTTTATATTTGATAAATGCTTTATCAATTTACTGTATCTATCTTACTAATAAGATTTCAGTAGGTTGAAAAACATTGTCCTTTTCCTATGTAAAAAGATTTGCTTTTCCATCTGCCATACATACTCGTATCCAATGTTTAACGATTTCACTAACTGCTTTACGTGCAGGGTTCATAATTTGGTAAGCAAAAGTATTTCCTTCATACCTATTAAGTTCTTTTTTTACAGCTTCCATATATCCGCATGCTATTGCAGTGCCAACATTTACTTTGTTGATTCCATTTTTAATAGCATATTTGATATCACTTTCCGAAATTCCAGTGCCTCCATGAAGAACCAAAGGAATTTTTACTGTAGAATTTATCTCTTTTAATAAATTAAAATGGATTTCTGGAGTACCTTGATAGAAACCATGAGCTGTGCCTATAGCAGGAGCTAATGAATCGACACCTGTTTCTGAGACAAATCTTTCAATATCTTCAACACGCGCTAAGAAATCTTTTCCATCGTATATTCCCTCTTGTCCATTGCCTTTAATTCTTCCCACTTCTCCTTCAACAAAAACGCCTCTTGGATGCGCAAAATCAACAATATTCTTCACAATCATGATGTTATCATCTAAAGGTTTAGCTGAGGCATCCATCATTACTGAAGGATAGTTGTTTTTTATTGCATCTTTACAAATAGAAGGATCATTACTGTGATCAAGATGGTGAATAACAGGGAAATCAACCATTTTTGCTTTTGCGTTTACAAACGCACCAATTAGTTCAATACCAAAATCATCAACTACTTGTAGTGTCGAAGCTACAAAAATTGGGGCATTTAATTCCTCTGCTGCTTCAACAATTGCAAGAAAATCCCAAATATCTGAATAGTTGAATGCTGGAATCGCAAATCCTCCTTCGTCAGCAGCTGAGAGAATTTCTTTCACATTCCACTTAAATCCTACGTTATTTATATTCATAATCATTCTCCTTTACTATTTAAAAACATTGTTAGTTCATCTAAGGTCGGTTGTCCTGCAGTTGCGCCAACTTTTCCAATGCTCAAAGCAGCAACTGCTGTGGCTATTATTGAACATTCATGAATATTTTTATTTCTCAATATTCCAGATAAGAAACCAGCAACGAATGCATCCCCAGCTCCTGTTGTATCAACAACATTAGTTTTGTAGGATTTTGTATAAAATCCAGGATCTTTTTGATGTTTTACATAACAACCTCGTTCTCCCAATTTTACGACGACTGTTCCCACACCCTTTTCTTGTAAAAATTTTGCAATATCAGAAGGATTTTCTGAGCCTGCAATATGCTTTGCTTCTCCAAGGCTAGGTAAGAAATAATCTACATATGGTAAAGTTTCTTCTATGACAGGGAGCCAGGTATTAGTGGGGTCAGATGTTGCATCTAATGTGGTTAAAATTCCTCGTGATTGTGCTTTTGAGAAAATTCTTGCAGTACCTTCTCCATCAAGTTTTGGAAGAGTGAAAGTACCTCCCACATACACTATGGATACATTATTTAAATCTTCATCTTTTATGTCAGAGTATGAAAGTAGTTCATTAGCACCACCATAATAATAAAATGTTCGCTCTCCCTGTGAATTGATTAAAATTACTACAGAAGAAGTTCCTGCCAAATTCGTTATTTTTAGTCCTTTTGGGTCTATCCCAGAGGTTTTGACAATTGAATATAATAATTCTCCAGCATTGTCATCTCCAATAAGACCCGTGAATCCAACCAAAGCGCCTAGCTTTGTCAAACCCAAAGCGACATTGAGTGCGTCACCACCACTTTGAAAACTAATACAATCAATGAAAGTTGTATCAACCGAGAAGTCCACTGTATCAACAGGTCGAACAGAAACATCTGCTACGATTTGACCGATGCATAATACATCCTTCTTTTTAGTTGTTGCGTGAAGATCTCTAAGAGGATGAACAATATTTTCACGTGAACTAAAACTTCCCATAGAGCTCTCCTTTCATACGGTTTGATGTTTTATAAATGATGAAAAAATTTGTTGTATCTGTAGCTACGTACTCCATTTCGGTAAATCCTTTTCTCATAGTCTCTATGAAATTACTTTAAAAAATTCTCTATTTGTTAGGCTTTGACTGACCCTGCGGTCATACCAGCTTCAAAATATTTTTGCGCCATTAGGTATAAAAGAAGCACTGGTATGGATCCCATTATGCTCATTGCCATCATTTCACTCCATTGATAACCAAACTGTTGCATTAACAGTTGTATACCGACTGGAACGGTGCGCATTTCGTTGGTTCTTGTTAGGGTTAGGGCAAATAGGAATTCATTCCAAGATAATAAGAAGGTATATGCTGCAGTACTTACAATTCCAGGTAGTGCGATTGGAACCAATACTCTCCAAAGTGCATAAAAACTTGATCCTCCATCAATATTTACTGCTTCATCAAGTTCTCTTGGGAGGGTATTAAAATACCCCGTCATCATCAATATTGCATAAGGTAAGGTAAAAGCCATATATGTAAGAACAAGGGCAAGATAGGTATTGTGAAGTTTAAACAAGACCACCATTCTAAAAAATGGAATAAGAAGAGTGATTCGTGGTACAGCTTGAGTACTTATGATGAAGAGATTTAAATGTTTTTTTTAATTTAAATCTATATCGACTAAAACTATATCCTGCTAAAAATTGCAACAAAAAGTGTCAAAGCTGTTACAGAGATAGAAACAAGATAACTGTTAATAAAGAATCTTACCTTTGAGGGATTTCCAAGGATTGCCCTGTATGCATCTAAAGTGAATATTTTAGGAATGATTTTAGGTGGTGCTGCAAATATTTCTGAATTTGGTTTGATTGAGCTCACTAGCATCCATAAGACAGGAAATCCGGCATATACAACACCTACAATTAGTGCCAAATACACGAGAAATAGATATGCTCTTGAACGGTTTTTGGTGATAACATATTCTTATTCTCCCTTCTGATGGCGAACATAAAATACGGCCATACTCATACACAGAATTAAAATGATGACTGCACTTGCTGAAGCAAGAGAATATTTTGACATCCTAAATGCTAACTTATAAGTATAAGTACTTAGAACTTCTGAAGCATATAACGGTCCTCCACCTGTGGTCATCCAAATTAAGGGGAATGTTTGTAATGTCCAAATGAAATCTAACATACTAATACTTACAACAACAGGTTTTAGATGCGGTAGTGTGATATATCTTAATCGTTGAAATCCTTTTGCGCCATCAATGGTAGCCGCTTCATATAGATCTTGTGGGATTCCTTGAAGTCCAGCTAGAAGACTCACCATATAAAATGGATATCCAGCCCATATACTGACAAATGTAACTGCATGTAGTGCTAGCTCTGGTGAAGAGAACCATTCTGTTTTTGTTTTAAATAGATTCAAAGCAAGCAATGCATAATTTATGACTCCTTGAGGGTCTAGTAACATTCGCCAAGTAATTGCGATGATTGATGCTGTAAAAACCCAAGGCATGATGTATATAACTCTAAAAACGGCCTTAACGATTCCGTTTACTTTATTATGATTTAGTAGTAATGCAAATGAAAAACCAATGATTAGGTGAAATATTACATTCATGACAGTAAAGTAGGTTGTGTTAATCAATGATATTCGAAATGGTTCATCTGTGAGAATTGTTTTATAATTGTCTAAACCAACAAATGAAGGGTTTTTATTGATAATAATATTATCTAGAGTAGAATCAAAGATTACTGAAATAATCGGTACTAATAATAATAGCATTAGTAAAAATATTGCAGGTACCTGGTACAAGTATGGAACAATAACACGTTTCGTTTTATGTGAAATGTCTAGTTTTAGTGGTAATTTAAGCAAAATCTTATCTCTCCCCATAAGTGTACTTTTTATCCATGGCTATACTTGAATGTATAGCCATGACGAATTATGAATAAAATATTAAACAACGTGGATTAAAATACTTTACTCCACTCTGCTTGCACTTTTGCTGCAACTTGTTCTGCTGTCTGTTTTTCATCAAACATAAGTTGTAACTCTCTGAGTGCTGTACGCATAAGCTCTTCTGCATTAGGAAGACCGAAGAATTCTCCAACAAGATCACTCTCTTTATAAGCATCAAAGACTCTCTTGAATTCAGGATCATCACTTACAAAATCTGGTTGGGCTGCATTTACATTACCAGGGAACCCGTGAGTTATTGATGCTAATCTGCTATTGACTTCTGGACTCATGAGATATTCAATAAGTTTCCATGCTTCTTCTTTATGTTCAGTTTGTTCGCTAATTGCGATACCCCAAGAGGCATACGCCATGCTTTTTGGACCAGTATATCCATCAGCTGTAGGAAGAGCGGATAAAGCAACTTCAAAATCTGGGTTTCGTTCACGGATTGTATTTAAAAGTGCGAGAGAATGAATCATCATACCGACACGACCATTCACAAACTCTTCTGTTTTGTCAACTTCCTGTTTTGCGTTTGATCCAGGTGATATAGAACCAGCTCTGTACATAGATTGTATAAATTTAAGACCTTCAATTACATCAGCATTATTAAAGTTAGGTCGACCATTCTCTGTTAACATACGTCCTCCAGACATCCAGACCCAAGGCATGATGTCGTTTGAGACGCCATTGGCTGTTTGTAAAGACAGAGGAAGTACCCATCCATATTGGTTTTTAGCAGGATTGGTCATTTTTCTTGCTGCTGTAGCGAATTCACTTCGAGTTTCTGGTATTTTATTTATGCCAGCATCATTAAGCATATTCATATTTGTGAAAAGTGGATAAACAAAAGAAACAACATCTATTTGATATCCATCGTTCCCCATTTTGACCATTCCATTTAGTTGACTAGAATCATAGTTATAGGTTTCCATTAGGTCTGTTAGCGATGTAATTGCTTCTTGTGATGCAAATTCATTTACCCATGCTCCATTCATTGACATGACATCCGCTAAGGTGTTAGTTGCAGCACCAGTCACAATTTGATCATGCACAGAAGAGAACGGTGTTGAAATAAGTTTTACTTTAATTCCAGGGTTTTGAGCTTCGAAATCATCCATGATTGATCGAGCTACGCCTTCAGGCATTTCGACTTCCCACCAATTAAGGAATTCGATTGTCACCGGTTTGTCTGCTGGTTCAGCCTGTCCTGCAGCAAATACACTTGCTGGAGCAAGGATGAACAATAATACGAGTAGTAGTAATAATGTTTTTTTCATGATTTATCTCCTTTTTTTCGATACATGAATTCTCTCTCATTGAGAGCACTTAACTTAGATACCATTCTTATTCACAATTATGTAAAAAGTCAAGAATAAAAAATTCATAAATAATGCACGAAATGAGCATAATTATAATAAAAGTTTAAAAAAAAATAATGAAAAAAACATACCAAAATAAACATTTCTGTTGACCACTTGTGCATAATACCTTCATAATTGATATAGGCAGTGCTAATGTTTAAAATGGATGATTTTATTAAGCTATTTATATTCAAAGAAATATAAAATCGAATTATTGATGATTAACAAATAGAAAGGAGGAAAATTTCTTTATTACAGAATTGCATTGAGCTATTAGAATAAAGCTTTTATAATTAATGGTATATCTTCTAAGTGTAGTGTTGAATATTTATAATAAAACAATCAGAATCATTCTTAATCATTATTGCAAATAATGTTGTACAATTTGAAATCTAGTAATAATGATAATGCATCATGTAATAAGGTTATTAACAAAATGAGCAATAGAAATTTTATAGAAGAGCGACATCAAGATATTTTAGATCATCTTAAAAAAAAATATGAGAGGAAGTGTCAAAGAACTAGCGAAAAATTTATGATGTAACAGAATCGACAATTCGTAGAGACTTGATAGAACTTGAACAGCGAGGATTATTATATCGTGCTCACGGAGGAGCTATTAGACGTGAACAGCCATCCGTCTGGAGAACTGTTCAATTACAAGATAGAAAAAATCTTAATGTAGAGGAAAAACTAAAATTGCTCAATTTGTGACCAGCCTTGTACACGACGGAGAAAGTCTGATGCTAGATGATGGAAGTACGACGCTTTTGATAGCTAGCAAGTTGGTTGAAAAGAAGAATTTGCTAATCGTAACGAATGCTCCTTCAATTGGAGAGCTTATTCTTGATAAAAGTGACAATAAGGTAATTCTAACTGGTGGAGAACTTATGAAGGAGACTCGATCTTTAATAGGAAATAGCGCTGAACATTCATTAAAGCAATATCGTGTTGATAAAGCTATAGTCGGAGCATCTGGAGTAATAGTAGAAGAGGGTATTTTTACTGGTATCCCACAGGCCGCAGAAATAAAAAGAATTATGTCGGCAAATGCTAATGAAACAATCCTCGTTGTAGATAGTTCTAAAATAGGGTCACGTGCATTTTGTTTCTGTTTTGACTTTAGTAAAGTTAGCAAATTAGTTACAGATAAAAACATTAGCAAAGAAGCATTACATCAGCTACAAGAAGCCGGTGTAGAAGTATTCATTGTTTAAGATTCTATTAGATTATATTCAACAATCTTACAACACTACTTGTTCTTCACCTTTACGAGGGCGGTGTACAATTAAGTTTGCAATTTGGATTTGAAAAAGGTCACTGGGTGTTCCATACTGTTTAGTAACGACACCAACAGGAGGATACAAACCCAATGACCGAAATTAAGGATACCACATTTTTTTCAATGAAACTACAGGAATTCGAGGAGGCAAGTGACCCTTTGTTCACAATGCTTGAATGGATGACGAACCAGATGATGGAATTAGAAATAGCAGAGAAATGTAATGCTACTAAAGGGGTACACGCAGAAGATAGGAAAGCTTATCGGAGTGGCTATCGCCCGCGTAGGTTTGACACAAGGCTAGGAACTTTATATATGTTAGTTCCCAAGATTCAAAATGGAGGCTATATCCCTTTTTTTGTAACAGAAAAGAAGCGGAGTGAACAAGCTTTGATTGAAGTCATCCAGGAAGCTTGGATTAATGGTGTTTCTACAAGAAAGATTGATCGTTTAGCCAAAGCTATTGGAATAGAGAGCATTAGTGCTTCTCAGGTAAGTACCATTACAGCAGAACTCGACAGTCAAGTAGAAGAGTTTCGTAGCAGTCCCTTGGATAAAGAATATCCAGTAATTTGGGTAGATGCTCTATATGAAAAATAAGAGACAACGGCAAGGTAGTGAGTATCGCTGTATTGGTAGTAAGAGCAGTAGATCTACAGGGAAAGGCCCATATTATTGCAGTAGAGCCAATGTACAGTGAATCTGAAGCAAGTTACTCCCTCTTATTTAATAAGCTCAAAGAGCGTGGTTTACAAAAGGTATGGCTTGTCGTCTCTGACGCTCATCTAGGACTTCAAGCAGCAATTCGTAAGTGTTTTCTTGGTGCTTCATGACAACGATGTAAGGTGCATTTCATGCGCAATATTCTTAGCTATGTAGGACAAAAAGAGAAAGCAGCTTTTGCAAAGCAATTGAAATTAGTCTGGAGTCAACCAGATAAAAACATGCCATTGCCTATGCGAAGGCTCTAGAGAAAGAATATGAGACTCGCTTTCCCAAGGCTATTGAATGCCTCATAAACGGCTTAGAAGATTCGCTACAGTTTTATGATTATCCTTTGTTGGACTCCAGGAAAACTTCTTCTAACAATGGAATTGAAAGGATTAATAAGGAGATTCGAAGAAGAAGCTGTGTTGTAGGAGTGTTTCCTAGCATGAGTTCCTATATGAGGCTTCTAATTTGCTATCTATTAGAGTATGAGGATGACAATCAAACTAACAGGTGCTACTTGCACGCTGAGTCGATAGAGGAACAGCGACGGCTGACGAACGTAGCATGATCAGATACTGGAACATTCAAGAACCTTTGATTCTGAAATTGCAAACTAAACTTGACGTGGCCAGATGATTTAAATCCTTTCAAAAAAATGATTCATTATTATTAATGATGCCCCTCGAGCAAATCCTTCACGAAGGAGAGGTGTATACACCACATCTAAATTGCTATCCCTGGAATTGATTTTCCATTCGAGTGCTTTCTTTAGCGAGAAGATAAAATATTCTGCTGTCTCACCAAAATTTCCTGTTACCAGGAGAGAAGGAATTCCCAAAGAAATAATGATTGGAGCAAGGAGGCTAGAGATAATGTGTGTGTAATCATTGATGATGTTCTGACACTCTATATCTCCATTCTGAGCTTCTATAAAGAGATCGGAAATAATCTTTGTTAGTTTTGCAAAATCAGCTCTTAAGGACTCATATGTGATAGATAAGTTTCTTAGAGTAATATAACGAGTAATAATATATTTTTGATTATACTCAATTTCAACACAACCTGTATTCCCACATATACAATCACAGTCATTATTATCAACGCGAATGTGCCCTATTTGAGAGAACCAGGGTTTATTGCTTGTGATAAGGGTGTTGTTATAGACAATTCCTAGTCCTATACCTTCCCTTATACTCAGTGCAATAAAGTCTTGTCCATTGAAGTGTTCAAACTGTTTTAGATGAGTCAATGCTGCCACATTATCCTGACATTTTAATGGGAAAGGGGAATTTTTCTTTAAACACATTTTCAATTACTTCAAATGGAGTTGGCTCTTTCTTAAAGAGCAACGAGGGATGCCAATGCCCATCCCTGTAATACTTTCAAGATACATGGAGAATTTACTTGTAATGGTCTCATATAACTTATCGCAAAAATGAGAACAATTGTCATCTGCTTGGGTAGGAAATTTATCTTTATAGATAATTTGATTGCGTTGGTTCACTACCACAATAGTGGTAATGGAGTACTCTACATCAATTCCTAGAAAGAGTGGAAATGTGGGATTAAGTGCATAGGTGTATGCAGTTTTTCCCAATTTTTGTTTGCCATTTAAGTCTGTACCATCACACACTATCATTTTTTTCTCTAAAAGACTATTGATTGTGTGGACAACAGTTCCCCAACTAATAGCACAATATTCACTCAGTTGCCTTTTTGTTACACTTTTCATTTCTTACTAATGTGGAAATGATTTTTTTCTCATATTCTGTTAATGAATCTAGCATAATTCTTTTCTTCTCTCCATTATTCAAATATTGCTTCCAGGTCTTATTTCCCACGTGTTTTGGCTCACTAGGTAATGAGCCTCTTTGTCTGGTTCCCATTCAAAATTATTAGAGAATTTATCTTTTCTATTGCCCACATACATCTCAATAAAACGAATTTCATTTCCCATTCTATCATGAGGAGGAGTGAAGATCACAGAACCAAATAATTCAAAAATAGTATTTTTAGGAATAAAGAAATAGTTGAAAAAGGATGATTCCTCATCTAGATCATTCATTGCCATAACTCCTAACTGACAATTACTTACAGCAATACATATAGTACTCGATTTGTGATACTTATAGGGAAATTCTTTTTTTATTATATCCTACATAATATCCTATGCGTACTGGTAATCCTCCATAATACTCGTTACTCACTTCTTGATATGCCTTAAGCGATTCGAGATATTCATCAGATTCTACATGGATGAAAGAATCTTCTTCAAGTGGGAGTAAGGCCACATATGTTTTTGCTCCTATAAAATCATGAGCATTTCGAATTCGTCCGAAAGGTTTAATTGTGTCTTCATTTAATATAATCATATTTGTCCTTCACATGAATTTTTTGTTTATCGGCATTACTCAGTTGTAATCGTTGATGGTATTCCACTTCGAAGCTTGAGAGAAATGATTGCCATCTTACATCTTCTTTTAATGCATTATGCAAAGATATAAGCCCAGTTTCAGATACCTTTTGGTATCTTTGTGTATCGAATAGATTATTGATTCTACATCTATCCTCTAAGGCGAATAGCAATGTTTTGTCACTACTCGGTGTATATACAATCATAAAATTTTTTTCATTATCGTTAAATATGAGCGATACACAAGGGCTTGCAACAAGATGATTCCACACTTCGGCCATGATGTGTGAGTTTCCCATTCTCTTTTTGCCCTCTATTGTTGTATTTAGAGATTGTCCATCAAGGCGATGATAGGTCGTTATTCCTCTGTTTTCTAATATCGTTGGTGCTATATCCAGTAGTGATACTGGAGTATCACACAGACTCTCTTTTCTTATCTCTTTCCCATTTTTATAGATAAGTGGAACATTCGTGTTCTTAGGGTTTAAAAAAGCTCCTTTGTCTACTAGATATTTATCACCATTCATTTCGCCATGATCAGCGAAGAAATAGATTTCTCCTTTTTCATACACCTCTTCTTTTTTGAGAAATGATATGAATTTCCCTATAGCCATATCCATTAGTTCAAATTGGAGGATGTTAGCTACTCTATACTCCAATAGTGTATGTTCGTCCAATCCCCAATATTTTTGATATACACTATACACGTGTGGAAAGTCTTCAATATTTGAGTCGAGTCTTTTTGTGGAAGCTAGTAGTTGTTTCCTTAATTCTTCTCTTTTTTCATCAAAATGATGTGGAATTGCAAATGGTTGATGTGGTCCAAAGAAGTCTAATTGAAGATAGATCTTTTTTTGTGGATCTTTGCGTGCGAGGAATGCTTTTTCTGCTTTGCGTTCTAGATAGAATGGATATGTTGCTTCAATAGGAAAATCTGTTTCGTTTTGATCCTCTATCATTCCTCCAAAAAATGTACCCATATTTCCTACAATTCTTTCATCAAAATTGAATCTGGTTAAACCCATATCTTTTAGGTAGATGATGTATTCATCATCATCAAACCAGGGTGGACTCCATCTATTCCAAGGTGACGCATTTTCAGAAAAGATGTCCATGAACTTCTTTGTTCCGATATGACTTTTGCCGACATGCCTCATATGATATCCTTCGCTTTTCAGATATTCAGCAAATAATATGTCATGGTCTTCTACGTGCATTGTGTGTCCATCATGGCTTCTTTCACTGTTTCCTGTGATGTAGGTGAATCGACCTGTAAGGTATGAAGCTCTAGAAGGAGCACACAAAGGTGATGAACTATAGCAATGGGAAAAATAACAACTATCTTTTCGTAAAGCATCCAGATGAGGAGTGTGAAGATATTCTCTCATTTCATCAATTTGATGAAATTCTGGTGGAACCATATCTACTGTTATCACAAAAACGTCGTGATCGTTCTCATTTTTGAAGAAGAATATGGACCATGACCTGTTAATTCATCAAGATATTTTCTAGACATAGTTATCTTAGCTCCTTCTTGATCGTATCAACTATTGCTTTCGCATCCATGTTGTATTTACGTAATAAGAGCATTTCATCTCCTGATTCACCAAATGTGTCTTGCATTCCAAGTCTAATCAGTTTTTTCCCAATTCCTGCATCACACAAAACCTCAGCAATTGCACTTCCTAAACCCCCTATTACAGAGTGATCTTCTATACTTATAAGGATGTGGTGAGAATTGGCGATATCAACAATAGTATTCTTATCAAGAGGTTTGATGGTATGTACATCAACAATTGTAGGGTTGATACCCATTTCTTTTAATAGAGCAATTGATTTCACACATTCATTAAGCATGATGCCATGAGTGAAAATTGCGACTTCCTTACCCTCATTAAACATATGAGCTTTTCCAAGTTGTAAGGTTGCCGCAATTTCTGGGGTGTAGACAGGAATTGTTTTTAATCTACTCAACCGACAAAATACAGGACCCACTGAAGATGCAATCTGTTTTATGAGAACTTGTGTTGAATAATAATCTCCTGGGGAGACAACTACCATATTAGGGATGGTTCTCATTAAGGAAATATCTTCGAATGATTGATGGCTAGCCCCATCTCTTCCGACCATTAGTCCACAGTGACTTGCTACAAGTTTTACATTAAGGGCAGGGTAGGCAATACTATTTCTTACCTGATCATACGCACGTCCAGCTAAGAAAAGGGCAAAACTACTTACAAAAGGAATTTTTCCCACTAAAGAAAGACCTGCTGCGGTTCCAACTAAATCTTGCTCACTAATTCCCATATTATAAAATCGAGAAGGGAATTCTTCAGCAAACCTGCACTCATCGTCGCACAAGAGAGGTCGGCATCAAGTACCACAATTTTTCGTTTTCTTTCCCTAATTCCTTTAAGGAACTCCATATCCATCTCTTGCTGACATTATTTGTTCGTTCATTTACTTCGTCTCCTTCATGCGTCTGATTTCTTGCTCCATTTCGCTGCAGGAAGGAACAGCTCCATGGTAATTATGTTTTCCTTCCATGAATGGAACACCCTTTCCTTTTATTGTGTTTGCTATGATGAGTGTTGGTGCTGAGCTATTTGATGAGGTCTCTAGTGCGGTGATGATTTCACTAATATTATGACCATCAATAGTTAAGACATTCCATCCAATAGCTTTCCACCTTCCTTCTAAGTCTCCTAGGTTCTTGATATCATTTACATTCCCATCGAGTTGGACTTTATTTCTATCTATGATGGCAATCACATTAGATAGCTTGTATTGGACGGCTGACATAGCGGCCTCCCAAACTTGTCCCTCTTGGCACTCTCCATCTCCTAGCAAGACATAGACTTTAGAGTCTTCAAAGCTTTTTTGTAGACCGAGAGCCATTCCATTTCCTATAGAAAGGCCTTGTCCTAATGATCCTGTGCTTGCTTCAATACCGGGTGTTTTGTCATGGATGGATGAGCTTGAAAGCGACTATCTATTTCTCTGAATGTATTGTATATCTCTTCATATTCGTAAACCCTAGGGTGCTCATTACAAGGTATTGTGTAAGTGAGGCGTGTCCTTTAGAAAGAATAAATCGATCTCTTTGTGGATTGTCGATCTGATTAGGATCTACATTGAGAAAGTTGTAATATAAGGTCACAATTAGTTCTACACAAGAAAGTGAGCCTCCTGGATGTCCTGACCCAACTCTTTTTAATACTTCAAGAATTTTAATTCGAGTCTCTGTTGAAATGTGTTCTAGTTCTTTGATAGATTTTTATTCATGTTTCTCCTCATCTTGTTTCTATCCTTTGATTCCACTCATTGTAATACCCTCAATAAAGTAGCGTTGTAGTAAGAGGAATAATAAAATTACAGGAATTATGGCACTAAGAACTGCCGCCATAAGCAGATTCCATTGAGTAAAGGTTTGGCCTGTGAAATAAGCAAGACCAAGTTGTACAGTTTTCATTTTTGTGCTATTGGTCATGATTAGTGGCCAAAAATAATCGTTCCAGTGATATTTTACTTGGAATATCACCAACGTGGTGAGAGCTGGTTTTGAGCATGGGATAATGACATCCCAAAAGATTTTGAATTCATTCATCCCATCAACTCTTGCTGCTTCCATAAGTTCATTGGGGATACTGACTATAAACTGTCTCATTAAAAGATTGTTAGAGGACCACTTATGTGTGGGATAATCAGTGCATAATATGTGTTGGCCCAATTTAGTGTTCTAATCATTTGATATACAGGAATGACTATTGATTGAATAGGTATCATATAACTTGCTAGCAGAATATAAAATAAAAGAGTTCGTCCTGTGAATTTAAATTTTGCAAAGACATATCCTGCCAAGCTATCAAGTAGAAGAGTTCCTAGTGTGATGCAGAATGTAACAATAATGCTATTTATAAAGAATCTACCAAATGGAACTATAGTGAGAGCTGTCTTATAATTACTAAATTGTATTTCTTCTGGGATGATTCGAGGTGGCCAGGTAAAGACAGACTGATCATTCTTCAAAGAAGTAGAAACCATCCAGATGAAAGGAAATAGCATAAAGAAGGCAAAGATTAAGACTATTGTAATGAGGAAAGTTCTCACTAGGAGTGTGTTAATATTTTTGTTAGTTATCATAGAATGTTTCTCCTAGTAGTCTGTTTTGAATAATTTATCTTGTATCATCGTTAATGCGACGACTAATAGAAGGAGCACGACTGATATTGTTGAAGCGTACCCCATTTTGAACCAACGAAATCCATTCTGATAGAGGTAGTAGACTAGAACGTTTGTGCTGTTTACAGGTCCTCCTTGAGTGAGAACGTCAACAGGACCAAAGATCTTAAAGGATCTTACTATCTGAGCTGAGATGACAAAGAATGTTGTTGGTTTTAATATAGGAAGAATGATTTTTCTAATTTGAGTGACCCTGTTTGCTCCATCGATCACAGAAGATTCTATAAGAGCTATAGGGACGTCTTGAAGACCTGCAAGAAAGATTACCATGTTGAACCCAATATTTGCCCATATGGTCATTATTTCTAATGCACCAAGAGCTAGTCGTGGATCAGATAACCATCTTTTCCCTCCAATTCCGATACTTTCAAGGAAAAAGTTTATTAAGCCATAACTACTATCATAAAGCCACATCCAGATAATTGAGACAGCGATGAGAGAGCAGACTGCTGGGATGAAAAATATTGTTCTTAATGCTACTTTTCCTTTGAACCATTTCTCATTCAAAATTAATGCAAGAAATAGGGCAATAACTACGGAAAAGAAGGTGACAATGAATGAGAAGGAGATGGTATTTGTAAAAGAGATGTGAAAGATTTCGTCAGTGAATAGTTTTGAATAGTTTTTTAATCCATTGAACTTTATAGGGTCAATAATATTCCATTGGGCAAAGCTCAATAGGAATGTGGTTATTAACGGGATTACCCTGAAGATAATATTTATTACAAGTGGGAGAGCTAAGAATGTAAATGCGATGCGGTTTACCTGACTTTGTTTCATATGACCTCTTTCACAATAAAAGTGTTACAATATGTGGTTTTATCTGGTAGCAGTAAACTACCACCAGATTTGAAGAAGTTAGAATCCTTAATCGAGAGCGTTAATTTTATTCACAGCATTATTTAAAGCTGTCTGAGCATCTTTTCTCATGTTTTCATCAAGGACTGCTTGTAATTCAGAGACGAGAATTGGATGGTATTCTAAGAATCTAATGTTCCACACATTGCTTTTTGAGTATTCAAGGCCATTAATAAATGGGTAGGCGAGTGGATCATTTTTTAATCCGTCGTTTAAGATTTCTTGAATTCCAGATTTTGTTGCTGGGAAATGGCTTTGTAGGGTATCCCACCAAAGCATTTGAGCTTCGTTTGAAGCTACATATTCTGCAAATTCAACTGCTAATTCTTTGTTTTTTGTTCCGCTCCATACACCAACTCCATCGCTGATGAGGTTGTTTGACCGACTAACATCTTGTGGTGCTTCAGCTACTCCATATGATAAGTCAGGGAAGTCTGATGCTAGTGTTGGTCTGTTCCATGAACCTGTTATGATCATAGCAATTTGTCCAAGTTTAAATCCTTGTTCATAGTTCATATCTGCACCTACTTTTGGGGAAGGTGATACTTTGCTTTCAAAGACAAGATCATTCCAGAAGTCTAGAACTTTTACCCCTGCTGCTGAATTAAATACTGCTTTTCCGTTTTCATCGAACATCTTTCCTCCAGCTTGTTCAATAAACATCCCGAACATTCCAGGGACTTGAGGTGCAAGGAGGAATCCCCATTGTGTGGTTCTTCCATTTTCTACGATGGTAAGTTTTTTTGCAGCTTCTTTTAGGTCCTGCCATGTCCAATCTTTTGTAGGATAGGGAATACCAGCTTTGTCAAACATTTCTGTGTTATAAAGAAGAGATCTACAGGTAAGTGTTTTAGGGAATGCGTAGATGCCATCGTTATATGTAAAGATGTCTTTTGCATTTTCCATATAATCAAGTCCATCTCGTTCAATATAGGGTGAAACATCTAAAAGTATTCCTTTTGAGGCCCATGGTTTGACTTGGGTATGTGCAACTCGTACAACATCCGGAGCATTCTTTGCAATATGGTCTGCAACCATCTTGGTGTCTAAATCTCCTTGACTGATTGTTTCAAACTCTATGGTGACTCCTGGGTGTGAGGCAATAAAATTTTCAACATAGGTTTTTGCTACATTTGCTTCTTTTAAATTTCCAAAGAATGCAAACCTCAAGTTTTGGGTTGCCTCTTCAGTACTTCCTTTTGCGCTTAAGAGAGAGAAAGAGAGGATGAGAAGAATCATCATCACTATAATACTCTTTTTCATACTATATACCTCCAAGTATTAATTGTTGATGTTTACAAACATCATGAGAAAATATTAGACCAAATATTATGATGTGTCAAATAGAAAGTGAGAAAAATTTTACAAGTCTATTAGTAGATGACATGGTTCCTTATTTCTGAATAGAGAAAATAATGCCAACCGAATTATTGTATTTCAATCCACAACAAGTAGATCCACTCATATAAAATAAAGGTAAATTCTGAAAAAATGATAGATCAAATTATCAAAAGCTCCTTGTGTATATGTTTATAGAACTACCAATTGCTAAAGACTTGCTTAAGCTTTGTGCGCAAGTAATTGAAGACCAAATATTATCATCCTATAACACTCAAAATAATTGAAAAACAAAAGAATTTTTTTACAAGATGAATGGGTAAATAATTGAGGATCTAAAACCTCTAGGATTAATCAATCGGGATAAACGATTCCACAACAATCCAATATGGATAGAGCAATGCTCGCATTATTAACTTTTCAATCTGCTGTTATATAAAAACACGAGTACATTAGTATCTGTAGTTCTTATACCATTGTAGATGAATTACTAATCATTTTTTCTTTGTTTTATGAAATCTAATACCATGGAAAGATTGGGCTGAGCACTTCTTGCACCGTATGATTGTATCGAGAGAGCAGCTCCTGCACTTGAATAGAGCATCGATTCCTCTAATGAAAACCCATGTGCCATACTTGCAATAAATATAGCGTTGAAACAATCTCCTGCTCCAGTTGTATCTACTACTGGGACATCAAAAGCAGGTTGTTTAGTAAATTTTTCACTACTTTTATCATATGCAATTGAGCCTTTACTACCAAGTGTAACGATAACAAGAGGTGGTCCTTTTTCTGATAAATCTTTTATTTCCAGTTTCATAATCAATGTTAGGATAAAGTGCTTTAAGAGTTTGTTCGTTAATAAATAAATAATCAATTGATTGCATATAATTATTTTTCTCTAGAATCTTTCCAAGCATAGTAGTTTCAACATCTATACTTTAGTTTTGTCTGTGGTGATTTGTTTGTACATATATACGTTAATAGCTCAGGATTTCCTCCAGTTGTATGGATATAATCTGCTGATTGAATTATAGAGGGATTGATGTCTTCTATTTTGGGAAACATTGCTTGTGTTGGGACAAGAGTAAGTGCTTTTTCTCCAGTAGGATCGAGCATTACAACACAGTAAAAAGTTTTTATACCTTTCATAGTTTGAAGTCCCGATATATCAATTCCTGTAGAAATACATGCCTCTTTTGCAAGAACTCCAAAAGAATCATCTCCAATTGCACTGATAATTCCGACATCACCATCAATAAATTTAGAAGCAGCTGAACAGAAATTTCCTATCATACCACCAGGAAACTCACCAAGGAGTTCTCCTTTTACTTTTTCATCATGTCCAGCAAGTTTAGGTACTTTGATGTACATATCGACATCAGTATCACCAATTCCAAGAATTTTTTTCATGTTCCCTCATCGTAAATAAGAATTAAAGATATTGAAATCAATAGAATTTGATTTTCCTAAGCCCGTTGTAACATTATAGTTGTTATGTTGAACGTAATGATAGACTAAAAAATTGAAGAAAAATATGATGAATAAATGGAAATAGTTCTTTTTCAATATAAGGAAAGGAACATGTCTGTCCATTGCTACATACTTCATTATTTGTAATGTTAATGTATGCTAGATTCATTTTTTCTATACCAGAGATAATTCTCGATAGCCTTTCTTTAGGAAATATTTCACTAGGGAGAATAATTATCATATCTTCATTTGTAACGGTCATATGTAGACCATGTCCAAATTCGTCTAGTTGTGTGGCAATTGCATACGTACCACGTGCTTCCCAGAATTTTGAGGCACCATATAATGCTGTGGGATAATTGGTATCAGAAGCACATATGATAAAACGTTTGATTTGGGTGAATTGTGTGTTATATGCGTCGGTTATATTCTCAAATATCGAAAGATTTTCTTTTAAATACGATTCTATTCTATTAATATCAACATACTGGTGATTGGTTAGTTTTGAGACTAATAGGGCTAGAGTAAGTAATGATGTAAGGTAATCACTTGAATGAGGTGTCATCCTATTATTTGAGATGGTTGGAATCCAAAGAAATATATCTGACTGAATTGCTAAGAGGCTTGTTTTATTATGAGATAGTGAGATAGTTTTGCCACCACTTTCTTTTACTTTTTTGTTAGCTTGTACTAAGGTCTTGCTGTTACCACTCATTGATAGTGTGATGAGCACATCATTTTCAGAATATTCTTCTATGTAGGTTGCATCTGCTACTGCAAGAGCAACAATATTGTCATGGTGGTATGTTTTAGACAATAGAGCCATACATACTCCTGCGATAAATGAGTCTCCATTGCCTGTTATGATAATTCTTTTACCAGGTAAATGTCTAATTTTATCGGTAACTTGGGGTGTGAATAAATCTTTAATGATTTTGGAATGTTGCTCTGAAATAAAATATCTTCATAAAATTCTTTGTTCATCATGATAATCCTGTTTCGTTTAGATAAATTGATGCGTTTTGGCTTCTGTAATAATTGAAGCAGGGGGAATAATGCCAAACTCTGTGATGTATGAGGTAATATGAGAATATGGTATGAGATCTAAATCTTTCGAAGAAAAGCAAATATCATTTGATTCAAACTCTTTTTGTTCATCTAGTATATATTTATAGTTCTTCTTCTTAATATCTTTGTAATTTCCATGAACTGTTTTAGTATCAAGTTTCGATAATTCCGAAGCAACAAATAATGGAATGTTGTACATTTTTGCAAGGGATGAAACTACTAAGGAGCCTACTGTATTATAACAAGATCCATCGATGTTGATAGTTTCAGCTCCAAATAGAATAGCATCGACTTCACAAAGATGATTCATTAATGACATGTCAATGATAAAAGTAACTGAATGCCCCATTTTTATAGCTTCTTTGACTATGGGTCTTCCTCCATCAAGGTCTCGACTCTCTGTGATAATCAAGTGTTTATAATTGTTTTGGTGAGCAAGTTCTTCTAATATGGCTAACATAGAACTTGAATAATCAAACGGAAGGATAGTTTTATATGGGGCAAAAAGATTGCTTCCTATAAAAGCGATTTTATTTTTATTCTCAATAGAAGATGTATTGAATTTGTCTCTTCTAGATGATAATTCAATTTCTAGGAGCTCCTTAGTTTTAATATTCATCTCCTCTAGACCCTGTAAGAATTGATTTACAGAATTTACTATTACTGGTGTGTTTTTCCCTCGAGTAATTTTAAAGAAATCAGCGACTGCCATAATTTCTTTTAGAATCTCTTCAGTAGAATTGCTTGTATTTTTTTTCAGCAACAAGACAGAACACATCATTAATCATTCTAATATTTCGACTGGCTCCCAAAAAATCCCATTAACTATATCCAATGTCATGTTTGCTGCATCATCTGGTATGTTCGGAACATCTTTATAAGAATACTCGGGCATAACGACTCCTGTTTTTATATTATATTATGTTTATAGTTTTATCAAAATTTGTTAATTTGTCAAGGGAAAATATTATAAGTTGAGAGTGGTTACAAATAAAATTCATTGACTTTGCCTTTTTTGTAATCTATAACAGTAATGTATGAAGGTAATAGATAAAAAAATGATCGATATGAACGAATTATTACTTTTTTAAAAGAAAACAATAATTCCTCAACAATGAAAGAACTGGCGACTCATCTGAAAGTTTCTGTGATGACTATATATAGAGATGTTGGAGAATTATGTGATATGGATGTTCTTCATCAGATATATGGAGGAGTTATTCTTAATCAGGATTATCTGGGTGGAGTCTCTTCTTTTACTGATTTTTATTCTGTGAAAGGCTCGGAAGATATTCATAGAGATGAAAAAGAACGTATTGCTCTTAAAGCTCTTTCTTTGGTGGAATCTGATGATGTATTACTCATAGATAGTGGTTCCACAACAGAGAAATTTGCACGAATATTGCCTTTAAACATACCTTTAACAGTGTTATGCCATGCAACAAATATCCTTAACCTTGTGCAGCAAAAGGCTAATTGTAGGATTATTCTTGCCGGAGGATACTATCACACCGCTACGCAATGTTTTGAGAGCCCAGAAGGTTTGGAGTTGATAAAAGAGTAAGAACTTCCAAGGCCTTTATCTCAGCTAGTGGAGTTAGTGATCGTCTAGGAGCGACGTGTTATCATATGTTTGAATCAGAAACCAAAAAGGCAATTATGGCTTCTTCAAATCATAAGATTTTACTTGCCGACTCGACGAAGTTTGGCAAAATTACAAATTCCTTTTTTGCTGACTTGACCGAATTCGATACCATAATTACAGATTCCAATTTATCTGATTACTATCGCAACTATCTTGATTCTATTGGGAAGCAACTATATATAGTCTAGCTTCCTCATTATCATTTAATCCAATTATCTCTCTACCTACATAAACTAAATTTTGTGTATATTTTTAATTAATAAAGTTGACAATATAAAAAAATATGGTATTCTCATTTTATAAGATTATAAGAATCACAAAAAATGTGAAAGTAACAACATTAAAAAAGTAGGTGTGTTATGGAGAAAAATACAATCGGTTTTGTTGCATTTTGGAAAGCTTCTGACTCATGGTTTTCTGAAACAGAAGAGAATAAAAATAAGTTTATCGCTAGTTTAGATAGTATTTTCGATGAAGCTAGAGAGAAAGGGATTATAATGCATGGAATACATGATTGTTCATGGTCTTCACAGTGGAGGTATTTCACTTATTGGACGTCTCCTTCTGTAGAATTACTTGAGGATATTTGTCGAAAGCTCGTGGAGATTGGAGATATTAATCATTACAATATACAACATCATTATGTCGGTCGTTTAGTCGATACCGACTTACTACAATAACTATTTAAAATATGGAGCATATCGTGGTAAATATTACAATTGAAAATCCTACAAAAGAATCTTTTTCCCCTTATGGACAGTTGATTTCTCATGATGATAGAGAACCAGATAAGAGTGGACCTGGATGGAAATGTTGGATTCCAATGGGCATGGTAGAGGTTTCTAGTAAAAAAATGCAAATAGGATTAGTGAGAATAAATTCTTCCAATCTAGTTGTAGAGGTCATGGAACGGCATGAGACTAGAGAAGAGATGTTATGGCCAATTACAAAACCAATTATACAATTAGTTGGTCTTCCAAATAGATTAAGCGAAGAATCTGCTCAACCAAGAATCCATGAAATTAAAGCGTTTCGATTAGTTCCCGGTCAGATAATTATTATGTCAAAAGGGACATGGCATTCAGCAGCTTATACAGAGAATGATGAAACTGATTATTTCTATGCAATAGAATTATCAGATATTCCAGAGAAAGATGTTCAACCATGGAAAGCATTTGAGAATGGACAAAGTGTTTCTATGGTGAATGAGTAAGGTGGTATTGATGCATGATTTTCTGACAATGAAAAACATTACCAAAGAATTCCCAGGGGTAAAGGCCCTTGATGATGTTTCTTTCTCTGTTAAAAGAGGAGAGGTCCATGTTCTCGTAGGAGAAAATGGTGCTGGAAAGTCTACCCTTGTGAAAATTCTTTCTGGAATTTACAGCGTAGAGGAAGGTGGGGAAATAGTTATTGATGGAAGTAAAGTGGTTTTTAAGGGAATTACACATGCAAATGAAATGGGCATTTACATTATCCACCAAGAATTGAACCTTGTTTCAGAATTAAGTATTGCTGAGAATATTAATTTAGGCAAACCCTATCCTATGAAAAAGTATGGCCTTATAAATTGGGAAATTATTCATAAATGAAGCAAAACAAATTCTAAAAAGCCTGAATTTGCAGCTTGATCCAAAAACTAAAGTAAGAGAATTAAGTGTTGCTAATCAACAGATGGTTGAGATTGCTAAAGTGTTATCAAATAAAAATCCTAAATTAGTTATTATGGATGAGCCGACAGCTGCAATAAGTGACCAAGAAACAGAAGAATTGTTTCAACAAATTTATCGCTTAAAAAATGAAGGTGTCTCTGTTGTCTATATTTCTCACCGTTTAGAAGAAATAAAACGTGTTGGTGATCGAGTTACCGTAATGCGCGATGGAAAGATTGTGAAGACGTTACCAGCTTCTGCTATATCTCAAAATGAAGTGATAAGGTTGATGGTTGGACGTGAAATGACTTCTCAATATCCAAAGAAGATAGTGCCCAAAGGTAAAGAAATATTAAGGTTAGAGCATTTTACTCTAGCCCCTAAGGTCAAAGACATCTCAATAAATTTATATGAATCTGAAGTTCTCGGTTTTGCAGGTCTTGTTGGTGCGGGACGTACTGAATTGATGAGAGCTTTGTTTGGAGCTGATAAAGGAGCTACCGGTGATATCTATTTCAGAGGTGAGAAAATTCAAATAAAACACCGTTTGATGCTGTTGAAAATGGTTTTGCATTTTTAACAGAAGATAGAAAACAGTCTGGTCTTCTTATGAATTTTTCTGTAGAGAAAAACATTACTTTAGCGAATATTAGTGCTATATCAAAAAATGGATTTTTAAAATCAAAGTTAGAGAAAACAGCAGCAGATAGATATGTAAAAGATCTTCAAATAAAAACGCCAAGTATTTCTTCTATAGTGGAAAACTTGAGTGGAGGGAACCAACAAAAAGTTGTTGTTGGTCGCTGGCTCTTCAGAGATGCAGATGTGATTATATTAGATGAACCTACGCGAGGTATCGATGTTGGTGCAAAAGCTGAGATTTATGAATTAATAAACAAACTCACAGAGCTAGGAAAAGCTGTCATTTTGATATCTTCAGATTTGCTAGAAGTAATGGGCATGAGTGATAGGATTGTGGTGTTAAGTGAAGGAAAACTCGTAGGAGAACTTCCCCGAGAAAGTTTTTCACAAGAGAAAATATTAGAGATGGCAATTTCAGAATTAGTTAAATAAAGGTGATAAGATGGAAAATTTTTTAAAAAAACAGCATATATTTCAAAAGTTTGGATCTTTTATTATATTATTGGCTCTTATGCTTGTTATGGGAATAGCAACCCCGTATTTTTTACAGTTGGTAACTTGATGAATGTTGGAGTTCAGGCCTCTGTAAATGGAGTTCTCGCCATTGGTATGCTTATAGTGATTATCATTGGTGGCATAGATCTTTCAATTGGCGCAAATTTGGCTTTGTCTGGAATTGTGGCTGCATATCTAATGAGAGCGGGAGTCCCTATTGTTTTATCTTTGTTAGTATCAATTGTTATTGGATTTCTTTTAGGGTTTATCAATGGATTTATTGTAACAAAGATGAAACTGCCACCGTTTATCACTACTCTTGGTACAACAGGGATTTTTAGAGGCCTTGCCTTAATTATCACTAATGGATTGCCTCTTTCAAATTTACCTGGTGAATTACGAGTAATTGGCCAAGGGAAAATAATAGGTGTGCCAATACCTATAGTGATAACGCTTATAATGTTAATCATTTTCCATATAATTCTAAATCATACATCTTATGGTAGGTATTTATTTGCTATAGGAAGTAACTATGAAGCAACACGATTATCAGGGATAAAAGTACAAAAGTTCATCATAATCACCTATATGATTGAAGGGTCTTTATCAGCCGTAGCAGGAATCATTTTATTAGGTAGATTGGCTGTCGCACAACCCACCGCAGCTACGGGCTATGAATTAAATGCAATTGCTGCTGCTGTAATTGGCGGAGCTTCTTTCTCTGGAGGGAGTGGATCAGCTATTGGAGCAATCATCGGTGCCCTTATAATGGCTATTCTTAGTAATGGATTTACTCTTCTCGGGTTTAATTGCATTTTTTCAACAAATGGCCATTGGATTCGTCGTTATCTTTGCAGTCTATGCTGATATTTTGCAAAGAGGAATGGGAAAAAAATAAATAAAAGTCGTATGACTTTTAAAACATACAAAAAAGGAGTTCTGTATGAAAAAGGTGTTATTTTTATTAATGCTAGTATTAATTATTTCTCCAATGCTATTTGCCGCTGGGCAAGGAGAAGAGAAACCACTTACTATTCAGATGATTGTTATGTCTATTAATAGTGAGTATTGGTTAAATGTGAAGGCAGGTTCTGAAGATGAGTTGGCAAAACATGATGGTAAGCTAATCTATACAGGCCCCTCAATTGATGGTGATATTCAAGGCCAAATTGATATGATGGAAAATGCTATAAGTAGCCGTGTTGATGGAATTATTCTCATTCCTCTCGATAAAGATGCTCTTGTTCCTTCAATAGAGAAAGCGATTAAAGCAGGAATCCCAACTGTTGCAGTTGACGGTCCAGTTAATTATGACGGAGTCACAAGTTATATTGCAACTGACAACGAGGCTGGTGGAAAGCTTGCTATGGAAACATTAGTTAAACTAATAGGAGAAAAGGGCAAGGTTGCTATCGTTAATGCTTTAGCAGGAATTCCTTCTAACGATGGAAGAAATGTTGGAGCAGAAGAGGCGCTTAAAGCATATCCTAATGTGGAACTATTAGAAATCCTAAGAGGCCCAGACCAAGCTGCAGCATTACAGAATGCAGAAAACTTGCTTACTGCAAATCCTGATATTGCAGGTATCTTCTCTGCCTATGATAGAGGTGCTATTGGGACAGGGCAAGCTCTTATCAACTCAGGAAAAGATGGTCAAATTCGTCACGTTGCATTTGATGCATCTGCAGACCAAGTTCAGTTCTTAGAAGATGGCGTTATTGACGCACTCATTGTTCAACAACCTTATGAAATGGGTAGATTAGCTGTTGAGTATATCGTAAAAGCTCTTGATGGAGAAAAAGTTCCTGAAATGGTGGCAACAGATGTAGTTGTGGTAACAAGAGATAATATGAACGATGCTGATATAAAGAAAGTTCTTAATCCTACTGGGAATTAAAAAACAGCATATAAATAAAAAAAGATGGGGGGAGAATTCCCCCCATTTTACACATCAAAATGGAGGATAAAAGATGAATTTGGATACTATTGCTAGAAAGATTGATCAATATGTTGAGTTACACAAAGATGAGCTAATAGCTTTTTTTTTCTCGATATCTTTCAAATGAATCGACTAATCCCGATTTAGATGTGAACACAGCATTTTCACTTTGTAATAAAGAGTTAGCAAAAGAGCTAGAAGGTTTACACATATTTGACAAAGTTGATTACTGGGAGATTGATGAGAAATATTCAAATCTAGTTGCGACGAAGATAGGTGAAGAACACTCTCCAGTTTTGTATTGTGGGCATACTGATACAGTTCCTGTAACAGAAACACAGTTAGCAGCATGGAAGAATGATGCAGGACCTTTTTCTGGTAAGAGGGTTGATGGATTAATCTATGGACGAGGCGCTACCGATATGAAAAGCGGTAATGCCGCTTCTCTTATGGCTGTGAAAGTTCTTTCTGATTTAGATATACCCCTTCAATATGATTCCTATTTTGGATTTGTAATGACCGAAGAATCAGGGAATCGAGAAATGGGTGTAGATTCAATTGTAAGCAGAGGCTATAAAGCAGATAGTGCTGTTGTAATGGAACCAACTCATTTAAAGATTGTGCCTGCTGTACAAGGAGAATTTTATTTTAAGATTACCATTAAAGGAAAAAGCTCCCACATTGCATCCCGTCATCTTTCTATCTATCCTAATTCATATGATTTGGAAAGTATTCCAGGTGTCAATGCGATAGATTTAATGCGTGATATGATGAGTGAATTAGACCAATTGGAATCGCAATTAGGGTTATATGCAAGGCACGAACTAATGGCGCCAGGAGCTACAACTATTAATATTTCAGGAATTAGTAGTAAAGGCATATTTTCTGCAATGGCAGAAGAGTGTTCAATAATTGGAAGCATGATTTATACACCTAGCATGTCTCAACAGCAAGCAGTAAAAGAATTTAATAAAGCAATTGAAAGGGTTACACAACGGCATTGGTGGCTGAGGGAACATCCTCCTATACTTGAATTGCCATATTTTCTAAGCGAAAAACCACCCGTTAATATCAATAAAAATCACTGGTTATGCGAATTACTTGAGACGAGTTTTGCGATGAACAATATGGACATTGTTTATGATGCGATGATAAGCACATCCGATGCGAATTATCTTATTGATCATGGGATTGATACAATCACATTTGGTCCAGGTTCAAGTGATATGGGGATGCATGGTTATAATGAAAGAGTTCCTGAAGAAGAATACCTATCAGCAATTAAGGTCTATGCTTGTTTAATGGCATTGAAATCAAATAATAGAAAATAGGGAGAGCGTATTATGAGCAATATACATGTTTTATTAGTTGGAGAATCGTGGGTTTCTCATGGTTCACATATCAAGGGATTTGATCATTTTTCAACATCTAATTATGAAACGGGTCACTATTATCTAAAGAAAGCACTAGAAAAGAATAAAAATATAAGTCTTATCCATCTTCCTTCTCATCAAGCTACAGAAGAATTTCCTGACACTTTAGAGGGTTTGAAAGAGTATGATGTAATTATGTTGAGCGACATTGGTTCAAATTCTCTTCTTTTAAATAGAAAAGTATTTGTAGAAGGAGAGGTTGCTCCTAATCGTTTAAAACTCATAAGTGAATGGGTTAGTAATGGTGGTGGGTTTTGTATGGCAGGTGGGTACCTCTCATTTGCTGGCTTTCAAGGTGCTGCAAAATACCATAATACTCCTATTGAACCAATTCTCCCTGTTGATGTGTATCCTTATGACGATAGGGTAGAAGTTCCCGAAGGAGTGGTAAGTACTGTAATAGATCCAAACCATCCCATACTAAAAGGAATAAAAGGGGATTGGCCATATTTACTAGGTTATCAGGAGGCACTACTTAAAAAAGAAGCTCACCTTTTAGTTGAATCTAATTATGGGCACCCACTCATTGCTACAATGGATTATGGTAAAGGTCGAACAATGGCGTGGATGAGTGATATTGGACCTCACTGGTGTCCAAAGGCTTTTGCAGAATGGGAAGGATATGAAAAGATATGGCAACAAGCTATTACTTGGCTAGCCAACAAATAATAAAGAATAGATATACTATATGTAGATTTGAATTTTGTAAAGTTTTAAATAATGCTCTTTAGATGTGTTTTCTAAAATCTAAGAGGTGGCTCGTGAGCAAAAGTTTACTCCATGCATGAGACTTACATGCTTATAATAGTGAAGGATAAGAACGTATGATAAAAGATACTATTTGTGTTCTTGGAAGTTTTGTTGTAGATCTCACAAGTCGTGCAGAACACTTACCAGTGTTAGGCGAGACCGTGATAGGATCTTCTTTTACTATGGGACCTGGTGGTAAAGGATCTAATCAAGCTGTTGCAGCAGTAAGAGCTGGTGGTCGTGTTGTATTGATGACAAAAATAGGAAATGACCTATTCAAGGATATTGCACTTAGAACATATGAAGAAGAACAATTACTTAGTCCCTATATCCTGATAGATGATTCTGTTAATACAGGAACAGCTCTGATTCTAGTCGATGAAAAAGGACAAAATAGTATTTTAGTGGTGCCTGGAGCGAGTAAGAATATCACAATAGATGAAGTGAATATGTTAGAAAGAGTACTTGAGAGAGCTAACATATTCCTCACTCAACTTGAGATCAATATTGAAGCTTTAATACGAGGGATTACCTTAGCGAATAGTAAAAAAGTCCCAGTGATTCTCAATCCGGCGCCAGTCATTGATATTGATGATAATATTCTTTCCATGGTAGAAATTATTACACCTAATGAAATTGAAGCTCAATATTTGTCAAATATCACTATAAAGAGTACAGAAGATTATACTAACATCGCCAATTATTTCTTTTCTAAAGGTGTAAGGAAAGTCATTATCACCCTAGGAGAAAACGGGGTCTATGGAAATGATGGTAAGAATGAAAGAATCATCCCAATACATAAAGTCAACGTAATTGATACAACAGGAGCAGGGGATGCATTTAATGGAGGATTAGCAACAGCTCTTTCTCAAGGAAAAGAATTCTTTGAAGCAATTAATTATGCAAACATAGTAGCATCTCTATCAGTCACCAAATTTGGTACCGCGCCATCAATGCCATATAAAAAAGAGATAGAGAAAGAAATTCACTCTATTCCAATATATACATAGAAAATTTAATAGTTCTTATGCAGTTATCGAGCATTACCATGTATAACATGCAATCATCATGATTGAGAATCTTCTTATAAGGATCTCGATGAAAAAATAGATGATATGTTAATATATTTGATAAAATCGTCTAATAGGAGATTGGTACTCTTCTTATATGGTTTTTCTAGATTTGAAGGATAGTTCATTCTAGAAGAAAATCTTAAAGATTTCTTCTATTTAGAGGATGAAGAGAGCTTTTTATCCTAAATCAAATTAAACCATTGCTCGATTGAGAGCTTTACAGCATCTACTGTTTGATTAAGGTCTCTGTTTTCTATTCCTTCCATTATCTTACTGTGGAGTTCTACAGAGAATTTTCCTCTTTCTCCTTTAGATACTGATGTTTCTAGAGAGGGGAGGAAGAGTTCTAATACAAAGCCATAGATTTTTTGGATTAATGGGTTGTTGGTTGATTCAGCTATCGCTATATGGAAATTACTATCAAGTTGTGCTAGTTCTCTTGAGGTGGCTTTACCTCTTTCAACTTCAACTTTCATTTTATCATGTGCGGCTCTAATTTGTTTTATTGATTGATCAGTCGCATTAGCAACTACAAGGCTTAACATTCCAATTTCAATGAGTTCTCTTAATTCTAATAATTTTTTCTTATCAAAATCTGTGAGGATCATTTGAAAGAGAAGATGGTCAAAAAGACCTCCGGTCATTTCTTCTGAAATGTAGGTCCCATCTCCTCGTTTTATTGAAATGATGCCATATGAAGAGAGAATCTTCATTGCTTCTCTTACACTTCCTCTACTGATTTGAAGGTTTTCAGCAAGTTCCATCTCAGTAGGTAATTTATCACCAGGGAGAAGTTGTTTTGTTATTAACAAATTCTTAATTGAATCAATAGTGAATTCTACAGCTGTTTTCGGTTTATTAGCAGTGAAAAGCTTGGCATCTATTTGACCCATTGTGTCCTCTTTTACTTAACATCAAGTAATGTAATGAAGTGTGATTTAATAATAAGAACATTAATACAATCAGGTTCTACTGTCAACGAACCAGATTGAAAAATGTGGGAGAACTCAAAGTTCAAAAAGCCTTTTCATATTATTCACACTGACTTCTCTCCAAGCTGCTTCTTTAGCAATCGTCTCGTCAATTGTTGACTCTGGTAGAACCCACAACTCAATAGTTGCAGTGATACTTTCATCTGATCGAATCGCCTCCTGCTGCAATATGTAAGGAATGTCGAGCATTCCTTCTCCTGCAGGAGTCCCTTCTAATACAAACCCTAAATTATGATAAGGACGATATATCTTAAAATCTTTAATGTGGATATTCTTAGAAAAAGGGGCAAGAGTGGTGACAACCTCTTTTGTCCCTTCTAGTGATCCAAAAGAGTTCACCGTATCAAGACAAATTCTCACAAACGGACTATCAACAGCTTCAATGATCTCCTTTAAGACAAGAGAAGGGAACCTATCATGGTTCTCTATCACCAAAATGACATTCTCTTGCCGGAATCGTTGTTCCCATTTGAGTAGAATTCTAATAATCTCATCTTTATCAGGAGTGAAATCTTTAGCATCAATCACAATTCTAAGAATTGGAGAAGAAAGAAACTTCGCTATATGAAGATATTTTTCAATATGTTCATCAATAAGTCCTCTCGTTCCTACTTCTATGTCGATTTCTAGTTCTTTTGCCACTTTCTTTAGTCTCTCTAATTCCCCTTTAGATAATTCATGAAGGGGAAGATTGTCTGCTATTTGAACTAGATGCACACCAAGGAGAGAAGCAGAGTGTAAAAAATCAAACACACTAAAGGGGTGAGGCGGAATATTGGGATAAATCCCAATGTTCCAAGAATATGCATAAGTACTTAATCCAATTCTCATATTGTACACTTCCTTATACTATTATTTTTTGATTCCAGAAGTAATTTGATCTACACTCTTTTAATAGAGTCGATATTAAAGATCTTCTCCTTCCAATCTTCTTTAAAGATTTTGTTTCGTGCTTCTCTCATTGCAAGAATAGCTCCATCAGAGAATTTGAAATCTGCATATCCAAAAAGAACAGCAAATTGAATTCGAGCATGACCCATGAAGAAATCGAGAGCCGCATCCTGTGGCACTCCCATCTCAACAATTGTATCAAAAGCTTCTTTCATTGCTTCAATAAGGGTAGAGCTGAAGGTTTCTACTAAAGCTGGTTCTAATATCACCATCTGTTCTACAGTAATTCTATAGGTCTGTTTTACAGGAGCATACACTTTTCTTGTAAGCATCTCTCCCATAGCATAACACTCCTCTTTCCCATAGTAGAGAGCGCAGACTGCACTTTGATGTGCAATGCCTCCAAAGTAGTCACTCTGGGCAATAGGGTCAGTCTCACTATTAAAGATAGTTGGGTGAGAAGGGTGTGCCACAAAATAGGTGAGGTCTTCTCTTATAGGAATCACCTGAGCATAGGCTGCTGCAGGATCAAGAGAAAAGACCATTGCATTCTTCTTAAGAGTAGGAATGATATCTTTAGTAATTGAACCGATGAGAATATCGGGGATAGCTAAGATCACTACATCAGCATTCTCTAATGCTGTCTGTTGGGGAACAACAGAAAAGCCCTTTTCTTTAAGGCGCTCTATTCCTAACTTTGAAACCTCTATATGAGAAACTTCATATTCTTTATCATCTCTAAGGTTTTCTGATATCCTCATTCCCATTTTCCCACCAGCACCTAAGATTGCTATCTGTTTCATCTCTTCCTCCACTTCTCGTTACAAAAATTTATATTATTTGGTAGATATAGAATCTCACGTTCTTTTAATAATGTCAAACATAAAATGTATGATGAATATAGATATAATTATATTTAATTAGAAAAATAGGCATAAAAGGTATTAAAAACGGCATAAATACATCTAAAAAAGTTAAAACATAAAAACGTTTGACATATAGATTTTTGTATGTGATAATACTTGTGTGATGCCCCACTTTGAGGGAAACCTATATAAGAAGTCTTAAATAGCTAGTACAGTGAATGAAAGATGAAAGATACGTTTCCTAATAAAAGACTAGTGGGGAAATCAACATTGCGAGAACACGAAAAAGGAGAAGTGGTGTATGAAAAAAAGTATTGTTCTTTTTATTGTAATGATTGTATTGGTTGGCTTCTTATTTGCCGCAGGGCAAAGTGAGAGTAAAGGACCAGTTGTATTAAAGTTAGGACATGGAGCACAGGCAAGCCATCCATTGCAACTAACAAGTGAAAAGTTTGCATCTATTGTAAAAGAAAAGACAGAAGGAAGAGTCGACATCCAAGTATTCCTAATACGCAACTTGGTGAAGAGAGAGACATGGTTGAAGGATTACAGTTAGGGACTGTTGATTTCGTCATTACCTCCTCAGGTCCTATAGTAAGCTTTGTTCCAGAAGTTGGGGTTGTTGATCTTCCTTTCTTATTTACCTCTTCTGAACATGCCTACAAAGTGTTAGATGGAGAAATTGGACAAAACCTTCTTTCTAAGTTCGATAATAAAGGAATCATTGGATTATCTTTTATGGAAAATGGATGGAGAAGTATCTCTTCAAATAAGAAAATCATGAGTCCAAGTGATTTAAAAGGTTTGAAACTAAGAACTATGCAAAATAAAGTGCATATGTCTGCTTTCAGTGCTCTTGGTTCATCTCCTCTTCCTATGGCTTGGGGTGAAGTCTATACTTCACTACAACAGGGTGTTATTGATGGACAAGAGAATCCTCCTGTTATCATAGCAACTAATGCTCTTTGGGAAGTACAGGACTACTATGCTCTTACTCGTCACTTTTATACTCCATACCTCTTCTTAATGTCTAACATCAGTGCTTCAAAGATTTCTGAAGCTGATCTAGCTATCATCAAAGAAGCAGCGAAAGAAGTAACAGAATATGAAAGAGCTCTTATGCAAGAACAAGAGGGTGGCTATATTGCTACGTTAAGAAAAAATGGGATGGAAGTGTATGATGTTGATAGATCGTTATTCCAAAATGCAACGAAGAGTGTGTATACTCAATACGAAGATGTGTATGGTAAAGATCTCATTAACCGCATCATTGAGTTAGGTAAATAATTTACTATTGTTTTCATATGATGTGGACCAGATGCTTATCATTCTTCATAAAAGCATCTGGTCCTTTTACACAATTGAGATATAAAAGGGGCGATACATGAGTGATTCACGTTATATTCACCACGTGAGAAAGATAAGAAGAATAATTAATAAGACTGAAGATGTGTGTTCTGTCTCTATATTGATTGTGTTGTGTGTGGTTGTTTTTTTACAGGTGTTCTTCCGTTATGTTGTTAACAAACCTCTTGCATGGAGTGAAGAGTTAGCAAGGTTCCTTTCTATCTATCTTGTATATATTGCTTCAAGTGTTGTTCTTAGGGATGACTCTCACATGAGTATGGATTATGTGGTTCAGCTTCTTCCTGAAAAAACTCGTGCTATTGTCGATATTATAGGGAAGGTAATCATTTCTTCTTTCCTTGTGTTGGCTATCATTAAGTCTTTTACGATTGTGAGGATTACGTTTTATCAGGTTTCTCCTTCTTTGAATATTCCTATGGGGATCATTTATGCGGCTTTACCTATCTCTTTTTCCCTTATGCTCATCGATTTTATTACAAGAATTATCTTAACACAGCGAGAAGGAGATAAAGTGTTATGACTCTGATATTATTCTTATCCTTTGCTATTCTTCTTTTTATGAATATCCCGATTGCTTTTTGTTTATTCATATCATCATCTCTTGCTCTCTTTTATGGGGGATTCCGTTAGTTGCTGTAGTCCAGCGGGCAGTTACTGCAACTGATTCTTTTGTCCTTCTTGCTGTTCCGTTCTTTATGATAGCTGGGAATCTAATGGGAGCAGGTGGAATATCGAGTAGGTTAATTTCATTGGCAAATTCTTCTGTTGGTTCAATCAGGGTGGCTTGCTCATGTGAATGTGTTAACGAGTATGTTGTTTGCTGGTATTACGGGTTCTGCTGTTGCAGACACGTCTGCAGTTGGTTCTATTATTATTCCTGCTATGGAGGAGGATGGTTATAGTGCTGATTTTTCTGTGGGGGTAACGGCATGTTCGTCTGTTATTGGGGTTATTATTCCACCTAGTATCCCGTTTGTCTTATATGGTGTTGTAACAGGGGTAAGTATTGGTAAGCTTTTTCTTGGTGGGATGATTCCTGGTATTCTTATTGGGCTTTCTCAGATGGTGATATCTTTCTTCATTGCTAAAAATATAATTATGGGACAGTGAGTAGGTTTAGTCTAAAACCCTATTGAAGAGTTTTTCAACGAGTTTTCTTGCTCTTCTTATGCCTATCATTATTTTGGGTGGTATTATTCTTGGTATTGTGACTCCTACTGAGGCTGCGATAGTTGCTACTATTTATGCGTTTATTATTGGCTTTTTTGTCTATAAAGAGTTGAATTTGAAGATGATGCCTAAGTTGTTACTCGATTCAGCAAAGACGACTGCGACTGTAATGTTTATGATAGCTGGGGCGTATTTGTATGGGTGGGTCATTACAAATGATCAGATTCCTCAAAAGCTTGTTATCTTTGTTACTTCTATCACAACTAATCCTCAGATCATTTTGCTCTTTTTAGTGTTTGTCTATTTTATTACTGGGATGTTTATGGATCTGGGGGCAAGTATTATTCTTTTGTGTCCTATTTTCTTTCCTCTCATTCAGGCTCTTGGAATAGATCCTATGTTCTTTGGGATTATCACAGTAATTTCTTTAGCAATAGGGCTTGTGACGCCTCCTGTGGGTGCATGTTTGTTTGTTGCTTCTAAAATAGGGAATGTTCCTATTCTAAGGGGAGCTAAGGCTTCTCTTCCGTTCATTCTTGCTATTGCAGGTCTCCTTCTTCTGTTCATTTTCTTTCCAGGTATCATCACTACTGTTCCTAATGCTTTGATGTAAGAGGAAAAAATAAGAAGAAAGAAAGGAAAAGAAAGAAAATATAAGAAGAAAGAAAGTAAAGAAAATAATAAAATAAAAAAATAAAAAGATAAAAAAATAAAAAAGAAGATAATTACTGCCATCTATTAGTTAATGATTATTAACCATTAGATGGCAGTAATTATATAAGGGTAAGTAATTTATGAGGTGAAATAAGAGTCTTTTAACTAATATATTAGTCAATTAGACAAAATAGCCAAAAAATGACAGAAAAAATCAATTCAATTGGTCAATAATAAAGTCCTATAGTGACAGGAATAGGAAAAAGAGATATAAACAAAACACTTTAAAAATACAACAAAATATCTACAAAAATAGCCAAAAACATTGCATCCCTGTTACTTTTCGAGTATCATCGCTGTTATAGCTAGTAGATTAGAAGACAAGTGAGAGAGGAATATGTCATATGAGAGAGAATGAGAGAAATTATCATCAATCAAATAAAAGCATATCCTCCATTAACTAAAAAAACCTCTCCCATAAAGAGAGATTTTTTTATGAGAAGACAATTCTCTTACCAGGACACCTTAGAACACTAATACCTTAGTTCGCTAGGATTGGCCAGTACAAGGAAGACACTCACCCCAAACCAAAAAGCAAACAAAACATGTTGTAATGGGTAAATGTGGGGAGAAGAGAGAGAAGAGAAAACGAACGAAGCACAATCAATTAACTACAGACTAATGAAGAAGATGAAATACAAAAGTTGCTAGATCTTTTGAAATCTAAATGCTTATGTGGTGTCATATATTCCTAGAAAAGAGATAGAAGTACTCCTTAGTTCAAAGAAGAGCTGATGACTAATAGAGTGCATGCTAGTACTTACAAATTTTCGAAAGATAGTCAGCCATACGTAATAATTGGTTTCGTTGTGTTTTGCTTATTCCTTCGGGACTAAAATGCATTACATCATTTCGGATCTGCCTAATTTCTTCAAGGTTTTGTAAAATAGTTTACGACTACTATGCAACTTTAGCTTTTCCCAGTTTTCTTCTGATTGCATCAATTTAAGATATTCACCGAACGTTAAGTCATCTATACATTCAATAGTTCTGCTTGTGTCCTGGTTTTTAAAAGTATTTAATTCTTCAACAAGGAACTTCCCATCCAGAATTTTCCTTATATGATTTTCAATTTGTTCTAGCAATAAGAATGGTTCTGTTGCTAATAAGAACTGTGACGATAAATCTGCAGTAGTAACAATTCCACATAAAGTTTTATCAGGTTTTTGGACTACAATAAAATCGTTCTCATACACAATTCTTACTGCTGATAATAAAGATGTATTTAGTGAAAGAATTTTGAAATTCTTTTCTACATAATCTTTGACTAAAGTAGACATATTTCCACAGGTAAGACCTGACCCAATAGTTTTCCAGGAAATATATCCTATTGGATTTCTTCCTCCAGTTATGACTGGTAGTTGTGAGTAATCATTATACATCATAATTGTTACAGCTTCCTGCAAAGTTGCATCATTATTAATAGTAATTGGTGCTCGATTAGCTGCTTCTAGTACGGCTAATTTTCTAACAGGATCTTTTTCTATCTTTGAAGTGGCTTTTTTCTTGTGTTTTAGAATTATTTCTCCATCAAACCATCCTTCAGAATAGTCAGGGGATACTTCCAATTGATTCGTGGTCAGAAAGCTTCCCACACACTGTAAGTTGTTGCACGTTCTTCTTTGGCACCCGAGTGCATTAAAAAGCATTCGAGGTGTAATCATGAAAGTTGCAGAATCATCTTCCTTAATTTTCGAAACCATTAAATCAAGTTCTTGCTTTGTCATATCAATCTCCTTCATTTTATTACATTGTGAACTAATCATTTTTATCATTATGAAATATGTTTAAATCGTGACGGTAATTATATCAAAAAAATAAATTGAATATCATTTATTTTAGTTAGACTTTATCAATAATATCATTGATTGGGTATATATCAATGTTTTTGGATAATATTTTCTTTTAACGACCTTTATTTAAAATAGAACTCGGTATTTCGCTTTTATTTTTTTCAAAATTTTTATTCTTACCCGATAAGCATATACATAAATCAATTAAAACATCACCCTAGATAGAGTTTGAATGGTGTATGAAATTAATTATAACGGTTGGTAATGTGCCTCTTCTTATGCAAGGAAATTTCTCATGAACAAAAGGATCTATCTTTCATCTCCTACCATGCATGGTTTAGAGATGAAGTACATACAAGAAGCATTTGATACTAACTGGGTAGCTCCTCTTGGAAAGAATGTAGATGAATTTGAAAAAGAGATAGCTTCCTATGTAGGTGTTAAATTTGCTTCTGCACTGGTGAGTGGGACTTCTGCTCTTCATCTTGCAATTAAACTTTGTGGTGTAAAACCAGGGGATGTAGTTCTTTGTTCGGATCTTACTTTTTCTGCTACAGTGAATCCTGTTTCCTATGAAGGTGGGATACAGGTATTTATTGATAGTGAATATGATACGTGGAATATGGATTCTAGGGCTTTGGAAAGGGCTTTAAAGAAGTATCCAGACGCTAAGGCAGTGCTTGTTGCTCATCTTTATGGAACTCCTGCACAGATTGATGAGATACAAGCATTATGTAATCAATACCATGTCCCATTAATCGAGGATGCTGCAGAGAGTCTTGGTGCTACTTTTAAGGGTAAGCAAACCGGAACGTTTGGGACATTCTCGGCTTTGTCTTTTAATGGTAATAAAATCATCACTACTAGTGGTGGTGGCATGTTTTATCTGATAATGAAGAGGCTGTAAAAAAAGTGCAGTTCTGGGCAACTCAAGCTAGAGATCCTGCACCGCACTATCAGCATAGTGAGATTGGCTACAACTACCGAATGAGTAATATTATTGCTGGTATTGGAAGAGGTCAACTTGTCTATCTGCAAGAACACATCAACAAAAGAAGCAGATATATGAAACCTATAAACAAGCTTTCAAAGACTTACCAATACAGATGAATCCCCATACAGCTGATAGTGAGCCAAATTATTGGCTTTCTTGCATACTAATTGATAAAGACAGCAAAGTATCGTATCAAGAAATCATGGAAGCTTGCAAAAAGAAAACATTGAAAGTAGACCTATTTGGAAACCAATGCACTTACAACCAGTATTTAGAAATAGTGCATTTATATCAGTAGATGACAATATAGATGTAGGAAAAGATATCTTTTCTAGAGGCATGTGTCTTCCAAGCGATGTAAAGATTACTGAGGAAGAGCAAGAAATAGTGATTAAAATTATCAAAGGATGTTTTCCGTAATATGTATAGAAAGTATTTTAAAAGGCTTTTGGATGTCATTTGTTCTTTTTCTAGCATTAGTTATTCTTTCGCCTGTACTCTTAATCATTTCAATTCTGGTGAGAATTAAAATAGGAGCTCCTGTAATATTCAAACAAAAACGTCCCGGTCTTCACGAGAAGATATTCACTCTCTATAAATTTAGGACCATGACAGATCAAAAGGATGAGCAAGGAAATCTCCTCCCTGATGAAGTAAGACTTACCAAGTTCGGAAAAATGCTTCGATCAACCAGTCTAGATGAACTCCCAGAACTTTGGAATATCCTAAAAGGCGATATGAGTATTGTTGGACCAAGGCCGTTGCTAATTCAATATCTTCGATTTTACTCTGAAGAAGAAAGAACCCGACACTGTGTACGACCAGGCTTGACTGGTTTAGCTCAAGTAAGTGGAAGGAACAGCCTTGCTTGGGAACAAAGATTCTATTATGATATCAAGTATGCATTAAACATTTCTCCCAAGCAAGATTATTTGATTATTCTCCGTACTTTGATTAATGTTTTAAGCATTCAGACATATGTGTGGATGGGGATTATACCCTATTAGATTTTGATGAATATAGAGTAGAGCAGAAAAGAACAAATGATTATTAAAATAGATTTGCAAGTATTTCAAAGATATTCCTCTGATATTCTAAATTTACTGGTTGAAAATTATTACATTAATCTACCATTTTTTGAGGATATCAATAAAGAGTGTGAGAAAAAGATTGATAACTTAAGAGAGTACCTAATAAATAAAACTGCCATTTGTTTTGGATATGTTTTAAATTCTCAAATGAAAGGATTTCTTTGGACGTATAAAATTAGATTTAATACAGGCTTTAAAATACATGTTGCACATCTAATCGTTTCTTCAGAACTTCGAAGTCAAGGTATTGGACGTCAACTATTCAATGCGATTGACAAGGAATATCAAGATAACAGTTCATTTATTGGATATGAACTTTTTTACATCATGTCATAATCAGAAAGCAATTGATTTCTATAAAAAGATTGGATTCATTGAATCAAGAGTGTATATGGAAATGAGGAAATAATAGTCTTGATAAGTAACAAAGCTAATTTGCATAATAATTATAGATACCTGAATATTATTATAATAGTGCTAGAGAAGCAATGCACGATTTTGTCGAAAGCATTGTTAAGAAATATGAAATTTCTAGAATAATTATGCCGGGGTATATTGGATGGTCTCCAAAAGAAGGTAGTGGACTATTTGATTCCGTCAAATCAATAAATGGGTTGCTAGTACAATATTATAAAATGAATCAAAACCTCACTGTGGATATTGAATCATATAAGAAATTATTAGTTGCAGATGAGAGCCCATGTATAGTTCTCATAGTAAACTATTTTGGATTCCGGGATCCACAGTATGATTTTCTTGTTGACGAGGCAAAATCACGAGGGAATGTTTCACTTGAGGATAATGCACATGGATTTCTTACTTATTATTTAGAAAAAAAAAACGACTGTTGATGCGACTTTTTTTCTCTTTGCACAAACTATTTCCTTTTAACCAGGGAGGTGTTTTGAAAATCCATAATCCCAATTTTATGGGTTTGAGCTTACAAGGTTCTGAATCGATTCCGTTTAGAACTAATCATCATATGTATGATTTTGATGCAATAAGTAATAAACGAAATTTCCAATTATAAAATGCTGTATCAATTAATAACCACTAGAGTAGAAAATGATAATTTTAGACCACTATTTTTAATAGATAGACTAGGAAAAAAATGTTCCACAAAGTTTTCCAATACTGATAACTCGAGCAGATAGAAATATTTTATATCAAGATATGAATAAATTTAGGGTTTGGAGTTATTAGTCTTTATCATACACTTATTAACTGAATTACACGATATCAAAATTTGAAAAGGTACATGAAATTTCACGAAAAATTTTAAACCTTCCTGTTCATCAAGATGTGGACACAAGTCAATATGAAAACTTAGTAGATGAAATTAACAAGATCTGTGATGAAACGAGTGAATAGTAATATGCAATTGATTGAGTTCTCAATTGAATCTGAAAAATGGAATGATATTGTAAAAAGATTTCATAATTATTCCGTTTTTGATCTCAAAGAATATCAGCTTGCTTCTTGTCTTTTAAATGCAGAAATTCCACGATTATTATTATTTGAACATAATAATCAATATGCTATGATAACGATACATATTAAGGACATTGCTCACGATGAAAATTTTTCCAGTATTTTAAATACTGGAGAATATTTTGATATTTCTTCAGCTTATGGATATGGTGGAATGATATCAGATACAGATTATTATCCTATTGATGATTTCTTAAGGTATTGCAAAGAGAAAAGCTATATTTCTGATTTTGTTCGTTTTAACCTTTTCTCTAATTATAAAGATTACTATAAAGGAGAGGTTGAGAGCCACTCTCATAATATTGTCGTAAATCTAGAACAATCGCTAGAATCTATTATCAGTGGTTATGATAGAAAAGTAAGAAAAAATTTAAGAGTTGCAGAAAGAAACGACCTCACAATAATCCAAGATTCAAACTTTGTCTACTTAGATGATTTTTTGCGAATTTATTATTCTACTATGCAACGAAACAATGCGAGTGATAATTTTTTATTTTACGAAAGAATATTTTCAATCGATTACTAAAATGAAAATAAAGAATGCCTCACTTTTCCATGTTTTATATAACGAAGATATAATTTCTTCAGAATTAGTATTGTATGATTTAAATTACGCTTACTCCTTTCTCGGTGGAACAGATCATAACTATTATTCTCTTCGACCAAATGAATTGTTAAAAGATTATATAATAAAATGGGCTTATTCTCAAAATCTTAAAAAAATTTGTATTAGGTGGTGGATATGGGGAAGATGATGGAATATTTACCTATAAGAAATATTTTTCTCCTAGAGGTGTTGTTGATTTCTATATTGGTAAGTCAATTTTAGATACTGAAAAATATCAATTTCTGGTAAAGGTACGAGAACAGACAACGGATTTAGATTGCCTTAGAAATACTTCTTTTTTCCTATATATAGAGTGTAAATTATTATGAAGATATTATTTCTTACAACTGGAGGTTTTACTAATTTACATCAAAGTGGGGTCTATACAGATCTATTAAGATCCTTTCGTAATCAAGGGCATAGAATATATATTGTATGTCAGGAAGAGAAAAGAAAGAAAAAGAAAACAAAATTAATTGTTGGTGATGATGTATTCGAATTACGTGTTAGAACCGGGAACATAACAAAAGTTGGGTACCTAGAAAAAGGCATTTCTACATTATTTTTACCGTTTAATTATTTGGTTGCTATCTATAAGTACTTTGGGTCAATCGATTTTGATATTATTCTTTATTCAACTCCTCCAATTACATTATATAGAGTGATAAAATGGCTCAAGAAGAAGACAAATTCCTTTACCTATTTAATGCTAAAAGATATTTTTCCTCAAAATGCTATCGATCTAGAATTATTTCCATCAAACATCTTTGGGCGAATGCTTATTAAATATTTTGTTAATATTGAGAAAAAGTTTTATCAAATATCTGACCGTATAGGTTGTATGTCAAATGCAAATCTTGACTATTTGCAAAAAAATAATCAACAAATTCCTTTTAATAAGATTGAGGTTTGTCCAAATACAATTAATTCCAAAGAAAGTCCTGAAGTGAATCAAAAGGAAGTTTTATTACAATATAATATCCCATTTGAAAAGAATTTATTAATTTATGGTGGCAATATCGGAAAACCGCAGAATGCTAAGTATATTTCTTCTGTAATAGAGAACTGTCACAAATTTGATGCTTTTCATTTTATTATTTGTGGAAATGGTACTGATTTTTATATGATTAAAGACCTTGAGAGGAAGCTTATAAATCCCAATTTTACTATCATCAACAATCTTCCTTTTATTGAATACCAAAAACTACTATCTTGTTGTGATGCTGGTCTGATTTTTCTAGACAGAAGATTTACAATTCCAAATTTTCCGTCAAGAATTTTGGATTATATGAATAACTCTCTTGCTGTAATTGCAGCCACAGATGATACCACTGATATTAAAAACGTGATACTTGAAGGGGATTTTGGTTGGTGGTGCTCTAGTGCCTCAGTAGAAGCGTTCATTAGGATTATCGAGAATCTAAATAGTTTAGAATCTTCTAGACAACAAATTTTCCAAAAAAAGGGAGAAAATGCAAAAAAATATCTCTTATCTAATTATACAACAAATATTGCCGTTGAAAAAATACTAAAATCTTACGAACAATGGAAGAAGTAAAATGTTCACAAAAAAACTCTCCTTATAACCGGTGGCACCGGCTCATTTGGCAATGCCGTCTTAGACCGTTTCTTAAATACAGATGTAGCTGAAATCCGTGTTTTTTCCAGAGATGAGAAAAAACAAGATGATATGCGCCATTATTACAAGAACGACAAGATAAAGTATTATATTGGTGATGTGCGTGATTCTCGTAGCATTCGAGATGCTTTAAATGGTGTTGATTTCGTCTTTAGTGCTGCAGCACTAAAACAAGTTCCTTCTTGTGAGTTCTTTCCTATGGAAGCAGTTAAAACTAATGTTGTTGGTACTGATAACGTTCTTACAGCTTGTATTAATGCAGGAGTTAAGAAAGTTATTTGTCTATCTACTGATAAAGCAGCTTATCCTATTAATGCTATGGGAACTAGTAAAGCAATGATGGAGAAAATCTTTGTTGCGAAGTCTAGAACTGTTTCAGAAGATAGAACACTCATTTGTGGAACTCGGTACGGCAACGTACTGTGCTCCAGAGGATCAGTTGTTCCATTATTTGTAGAACAGATAAAAGCTGGAAAACCCATCACAGTTACAGACCCTTCAATGACAAGATTTATTATGACCTTAGAAGAAGCAGTTGATTTGGTACTTTATGCCTACGAACATGCTCATACAGGTGACATTCTAGTACAAAAGGCTCCTGCTAGTACCATTGGAGATCTTGCTCAGGCAGTTGAAGAGCTCTTTCATGCAGAAAATGAAGTTAAAACCATTGGAATTAGACATGGCGAGAAGATGTATGAGACCTTACTTACTAATGAAGAGTGTGCGAATGCCATTGATCTAGGTGACTTCTACAGAGTACCTGCAGATAATCGAGATTTGAACTACGGCAAGTACTTTACAGATGGATCTGAAGTTCCCAATAAATTGACCGAATTTAACTCAAATAATACTCAATTACTTACAGTAGAACAAATCAAAGAAAAACTTCTTACACTCTCTTACATAAGAGAAGAACTTGCAGCTTGGGAGAACCGTTAGTATGAAGATACTGGTAACCGGTTCAAATGGTTTTGTAGGAAAGAACCTTGTTTGTGAATTACATAACAGAGGATATGATGATTTATATCTCTATGACATTGATACTGATCCAGAACTCTTAAGTACTTTTACAAAAGACTGTGAATTTGTCTTTCATCTTGCTGGAGTGAATCGTCCTAAAGAACAGATAGAGTTTATGGAAGGGAACTTCGGGTTTACCAGCACATTACTTGATTCTCTTAAAAGTCATCAGAACACCGCTCCTGTACTCATCTCATCCTCCATCCAGGCTGAGTTAGATAATCCCTATGGAAGAAGCAAAAAAGCTGGTGAGGACCTTCTCTTCTCTTATGCAAAAGAAACAGGAAGTATTGTCTATGTCTACCGTCTTCCAAATGTATTTGGTAAGTGGTGTAAACCAAACTATAACAGTGCAGTGGCAACATTTTGTCACAACATTGCAAGAGATCTTCCCATAACTGTCAACGACCCTGAAGTATGATGAACTTGGTATATATCGATGATGTGGTTGAAAGCTTTATTAAGGCGCTCAAGGACGATATTCTAAAGGAAGACAACTTCTGTAAAGTTTCCACTGTTCACACAGTGAAGCTTGGCAAGATAGTTGAAACTTTTGAAAAGTTTCAAGGAAAGCCGGACAAATCTATCGGTGCCCAATATGGCAGATAACTTCGAGAAAGTGCTTTACAGCACTTATCTAAGTTATCTCCCAGAGGATCAGTTTGGCTATCCTCTAGAAATGAATGTTGATGAAAGAGGTTCTTTTACGGAGATTATACGGACACCTGAAAGAGGACAGTTCTCAGTGAATATCTCCAAACCAGGTATCACTAAAGGAAATCATTGGCATCATACAAAGAATGAAAAATTCTTAGTCGTAAATGGATATGGAGTAATACGATTTAGAAATATTTATTCAAAAGAGATAATTGAGTATCAAGTGAATGGAGAGAAATTAGAAATTGTTGATATTCCTCCAGGGTTTACCCACAACATCATCAACCTGGGAGATAAGGACATGGTCACATTCATGTGGGCCAATGAGCCGTTCAATCCGGAGAAACCGGATACGATATTCGAGAAGGTTTAATAGTGTTCAGGGAAATATAATCTTTTCTCTTTGCGATCTCCTTCATACGGCTTAAAAAGACCAATTGCATTTGCTGTAAGATGTGAATTGCATTCACTGCAAGTAATCATATCTCGCAAATCACCACTTCCAATTCCATCAACAATTCTTTTACATTCTGGGCAAAACACGTATACTTCGGTGTCCATATAAATACTCCTATAAAATACTAAACCATATGGTTCGTAATATTAGTATACGATTTTAATAAAGGATTTTACAAAAGAATTATGAATAAAATGAAGGTAATGACTATCCTTGGCACAAGACCCGAGATAATACGACTTAGTGCAGTGATTAAGAAGTGTGACAAGTACTTTGACCATATATTGGTTCATACAGGGCAAAACTGGGATTATACTTTAAATCAAGTATTTTTCGAAGATTTAGGTTTACGAGCTCCTGATTATTATCTAGAGAGTGTTGGTAAGAATCTAGGAGAGACAATGGGTAACATCATTGCTAAAAGCTATGATGTTCTAGAGAAGGAAAAACCTGAAGCTTTGTTGATACTTGGTGATACTAATAGTTCTTTATCTGCCATCAGTGCAAAGAGGCTGAAGATTCCCATCTTCCATATGGAAGCAGGGAACCGTTGCTGGGATTGGAATGTCAGTGAGATGATAAACCGTAAGATTGTTGATCATATCAGTGATATAAATCTCCCTTATACAGAACACTCTAGAAGATATTTACTCTCTGAGGGTTTAGATGGAAAAACCATCTTCGTTACAGGATCTCCCATGAGGGAGGTTCTTGACAATCACATGGAAAAAATCCTAAAGAGTGATGTCCTGACTAAGCTAAATTTAAAAGAAAAATAACTATATTCTTGTCTCTGCTCACAGAGAAGAGAATATAGACAATGAGCAACACTTCATGTCTTTGATGACAGCTATCAATGATATGGCAGAACAATATCAGATGCCAGTCATCTACAGTACCCATCCGAGAAGTAAAAAGTTCATAGATCAAAGGAACTTCAGGTTTCATCCATTAGTTCAAAGTCTAAAACCCTTCGGTTTTCTCGACTACAACAAACTACAGATGAATGCCTATTGTGTACTTTCAGACAGTGGAACACTTAGTGAGGAATCTGCAATGCTAAACTTTGCTGGTGTTCTCATAAGAACCAGTACAGAAAGACCTGAGGTTCTAGATAAAGGAACAGTAGTAATTGGTGGAATAACCACCAAAGACATTGAACAAGCTTTAGAAATGGCTGTCTCTATGAGAGACAACCAAGAGAAGATAGAAACGCCAGATGATTACCATGATACCAATGTATCAGTAAAAGTAGTTAAACTGATACAGAGCTATTCAAAGATAGTGGGTGAGACGGTGTGGGGGAAGTCGAGAAGTAATGCAAAATGCTAATAATATTGAAAAGAAAAAAAAAAGTGTATTGATATTTACTGCAGGGTTCTTCCCTGCGAGAAGGTATGGAGGCCCAGTCGTTAGCGTTTCTAATCTATGTGCTCTACTAAAGGATGATTTCAAATTTTTCATAATTGCAAATGACCATGATTTAGGTAGCAAAGAAAAACTAAATGAAATTAAAAAAGGCTGGAATATACACGAAGAATATTCAGTTATGTATCTATCAGAAGATGATAAAACTGCTAAAACTTTTATTATGCTAATTAACGAAGTTAATCCACAAAGTATTTATTTAAATAGCCTGTTTGACTTTAAGTTTACTATACCTATTCTACGAATTGCAAAAGAAAAATCCATAAAAGTTCTTCTTGCTCCAAGAGGACAATTATGTAAGAATGCATTGAAAAAGAAATATAAGAAGATTCCTTATTTGATTTTATATAAAAATTTGCTAAAATACGGTAATATTAAATACCAAGCTACTTCAATGGAAGAAGTAGAAGCAATTGAAAAGTATATCGGAGTAGAAAAAATCGTCTATTACATTACTTGAGAATATTCCTTCATTGCCAAAAAGCAAGCATGAAAGATTGGAGAAGAATCCAGGTAGTGTAAGATTGATTTTCCTTTCCAGAATACATCCGAAGAAGAATTTGATAGGAGCTATCAGACTTATCAAGGACTTAGAGGGAGATGTTCTATTCGATATCTATGGCCCGATTGAGGATGAAAAATACTGGACTCTATGTCAAAAAGAAATAAAGACATGTAAAAAAAATATTAAAGTGAATTACATGGGAGAGGTCTCTCATGAGAAGATACATGAAACCTTTAGCAAATACCACTTTTTCTTATTTCCAACATTTAGTGAGAACTATGGACATGTGATAGTTGAATCGATGTTAGCTGGGACTCCAGTGATCATAAGTGACCAGACACCGTGGAATGCTTTAGAGAAAAACAAGGCTGGGTGGGCAATTCCACTTAATGAAATAAAAAGGTTTCAAACAGTGTTGCTGAGTATAGTGAATCTTAACAGCATAAAATATAAAAGAATTATCAAATTGTGCATTTGACTATAGTTGTAATAAAATAAAGATCAACAATATTCGTGATCTATACAGGTCGTTTATAAAACAGGAATATTGATAATAGTATATCCACATAATGTTATATACAACTAAATGAGGAAAAATAATGAATTTTAAAATATTGCATATTTTCTCTGGTTATGGTGGAGGCATATCCTCATTATTAATGAACTTAATAGAAAATAAAACAAATGATTTTTCTTTTGATGTTCTTGCTTTTAGTTATTCTGGTGGAGAAAGTTTTATCAATCTAGTAAGAAAACAAGGTGGTAAAATATTCGAGATGCCAAGACCACGAGAATAGGATTACATTAGATTCCTCAGATATATAAATCAACTATTTTTGAAAAGCAATTATAATGCAATACATTGTCATTTTTCAGAAAGGCTTGCAATTCCTTTTTATTTAACTGGCAAAAAGGAATAGGATTAGTAGAATTTTTATTCATGCACATACAACACGGTACGATAAAAACACTGATCGTTTTCCTATTGTAAATTTTTGTAATCATTGGATTAATAGAACAATCGCTAGTGAATATTTTACATGTAGTAATCTTGCTGCAGAATACATATTTGGAAAACGGTATTTACGAGAGAAAGTAGCATATCTTATTCCAAATGGTATCAATGAAGAATTATTCAAGGAAGATGTCTCAAAAGAAGAAAGAAATGATTATTTGGAAGAATTTTCTATACCTCCTAATGCAATGGTGTTAGCTCATGTTGGTCGTTTTCTCCAGTAAAAAATCAAGAATACATTATAAAAGTGACCATCAAACCGAATACACCATACCTAAGAAGCTCCTAATCCTCTAGCATAAGGCTTCGGAGGATAGGCAATGGTGACTCAAGAAGATTATTCACGACAATTTAAACATGAAATTATTCGTAGGTATCAACAATCTGGGCTGACAGTGTATCAATTCTGCCAATTGACTGATGTTCCTGTCTCTGCAGTGACTGTGAAAAGATGGCTACGAATGTTTGGGGAGAATACTCCCCACACAAATAATGCAATAGAGCCACCATCGCCACATATGAATCTAAATATTGCCTGTTATTCTTTAAGCAATAATGTTGAAAGATTCGTGGATGAAGAAGAAGAGGCAGCTCTTACTTTAGAAGAGATGATCAAATTCCAGCAAGATGTACACAATTGTTGTATCAAGCTTTACCAGAAGAGTTGCAGTAAAAGAATATCTCTCTCCTCTCTCAAATAATGGAGGTACTGTAATGGCTCTTCCTTTTGAGATGGATTTAAAAGATAAAAAAGTGTTCTTAAGAATTGGAGCTTCAGATTTTCGTCGAGGCATCCGTGGTATGGTTTCTCTCGTGGTAGGAGCCATGGATCTAAAAATGGATGAAAAGTCCTTATTCGTTTTTTGCTCTACTAGCAAGAAGCAAATAAGAATCGTCTACACTGAAGGAGCAGGAATCTGGATGTGTACCCGAATGATTCGCTATGGAACATACCCTTGGCCAATGAACTCAAAAGCTGCTTCACAATTAACAGTGCAAGAGTTAAAAGACCTCTTAGTAGATCCTGTTCCACTAGAACATCTTAGAGCACGTGGAAAAGTATCAAGAATGGAGCTCCACATCTAAAAATAATAATTATTTTATTTCATGGAATATAGTTACCTAGAGGCTAGGAGGCCCTCTAGCCTATCATTTACTTATTTTTCTGTTTCTACTCTACCCATTGTAAGTTATTACAGCCGTTAAGCATAATACCTTTTCTACTATAACTACAGGAAGTTGTTAGACAGTCTAATATGTTGCTATGGAATGAATTAGATTGATTATGTTGACGCTTTATGCTACAGTTCTTTTCATGACAACTACTGAAAAAGAAGAACAGATAAGACTGAAGATGCGTATTGCTGAACTAGAAAAAGCAAATAACAAACTCTCCAACGAGAACAATAAACTCAATAAAGAAAAAGATACCTTGAGTGAAGATGTTGAAGTGCTTACCCGTGCAGTACGTTCAGGAAAAGAGAAATTGAGACTAGAACTCTTTCTTCGGTTTGGTAGTTCAAGTGAGAAATACCGTAAGCTCTTCAATATTCCAGTTGAACTTCTTGATAAACCAGAAGATGAACTTACCGCTGATGAACAACAAATTATAGAGGATGCAAAGAAGTTAGTTGAACAACAATCCAACACAACTAATACAGATTCTAGTAAAAAAGAAAGAAGAAACAGAAATCCCGAACATCGAATAAGAGGTAATGGCTGTGGAAGGCAATCATTTGATCTTTCATACCCTCGAGAGCAAGTAGATTTTCACCTTGATGAAGCATGTCCTCATTGTGGTACTCATCTTGTTGAAATAGAATCAGTTGATGTTCATGAATACATTGACTTAATTTAAGAAAACTTAAGAATTATTAAGCAAGTACGGCACAAGGGCTATTGCCCTGGTTGTGGTGAAACACGACATGAAGATGGGACTAAAAAGCGAAGAATAATCACAGCAGCAGCTCCAGTAAGGTTTATTCCTGGAGGTCTTGCTAGTAACAACATTATTGCTACTTCGTTAGTAGATAAGTTCTTTTTTGGAATGTCAGTAACAAGAATTGCAAAACAGTTTCGTATTTTTGGAATAGATCTAAGTGAACAAAACTTTGCTAATTGGCACTTACGAGCAGGTTCTGAGCTAGAACCGGTAGCTCTAGCAATTAAACAATTCATCCTTATGCAAGATGCTGTGAATTGTGATGAAAGCCGGCTTCAAGTTCTGGATGAAGAAGAAAGAGCAGATGAACTTAAATCGTGGTTGTGGGTTCTTTGCAGTGCAACTCCCGATTTCCCTGCTGCTTATTTCCATTACGATGTGTCTCGTTCAAGCTCTGTAGTCAAAGAAATTGTTGGCGATTACTCTGGATTTTTACAAGCAGATGCCCATAGCTCCTATCAAACAGAGAAGCAGGGTTTTCAGTACACTCTTGCTTTATGCTTAGCACATTCACGTCGACGCTTTGTGGATGCCCAAAAAGCAGGTTCTTATCCAGAAGGTTCTGTTGGGTACATTACTTTAGATAAAATACTTCGTCTTATTGGAAACATCTACGGTGTAGATAATAAGTATCGTAAACAGTGGCTTTCTGACAAGATAATTACTAAGAATGAATTTATTGCTATTCGAAGGAAAGAAACACTTCCTCTCTTTGAAAAGCTTTCTACCTGGATTCGAGGTCGCGCTCACTTTCACTCAGAAGATTATCATATACAGGATGGCATAAATTATTACCTTAATCATGAGCCTTTATTCAGACGTTACCTCGATTGTGCCAATTTAAATCCAGATAATAGCAGAGTGATATGCGCAACTATGGAAAATGTGCAGGAACTGAAACGACCCACAAAGAAAGACTGGAGTTGGCCTTATTGCGCCTAGCTCCTAACAATTCCTGCGCATTTAGTTATTACCTCAAACCGAGTCTTCTCGAGATTTCATCTTCTTTACCAAGCCAAAGCGGTTGTTGCTTTTGGTCTGATTTAGGAGTTATTTTCTCTATAACAGTCCTTAGTTGGTGTAATGATGGCTTTGCATACACTCGTGTCGTCTCCAACTGGGAATGACCCAGTAGTGTAGACACCTGTTCAAGCGCCATTCCATGTTGGTACAGATAAGTAGCCTTGCTTCTCCTGAACATGTGAGGATGTACTTTTAGGGGTATTGTTGGGTCCTGAACTCTGGCGGTATCCGAGTATTGTTTAAGAATTGCTTCGATGCTTCTTGGTGATAATCTTTCAGGCTTCCCTCCATGCATGGAATAGAATAGGACTTCAGTTCCAAGTGAAGTAGGAAATTCTTTTATATAAGCTTGGAGGATTGTGGGAAGCTTATCAACCAAAGGTATGATACGTTCCTTTTTCCCTTTGCCTGAGAGTTTTACATGGGGTTCCACATGGCTAAGATACAAATCTGAAGTATTCAGGTTTGCAATTTCAGACACCCTTGCTGCAGTCTCATAAAGAAGTAGCAGGAGTATAAAATTTTCTTCGACCTTTCCTGTCTTTTGGAGCCTGTTCTAGGATTAGGGACATCTGGGTATCTGTTAGTACTGGTTTTTCTCTTTTGGTTGTAGGGAAAGGTTTCACCGCATCGATCTGGTTGGCAATACTTTCTATAGCAACATTTCTGTAAGCACAATAGTCAAGATAGCCCTTCAAGCCTGCCAAGCGGTGGTTTCTTGTTGTCACAATGTTTCCGTTTTCTTTGAGCCAGTCAAGGAAGGAAAAAATAAAATCACAGGTGCAATCATTAAATGTGAACTTACGGATATCCAAGCCTCTTGCCGTTGTCACAAACCTTTTAAACAATGTAAGGGTGTCACGATAGGATTCGATGGTATGTACGCTTCTTCCACAGCTAGAGAGATACATCTCAAGAAAATCATAAGAATAAAGGAAAAAGAAAATATTGGTTTTAGTGAATTTGCTCATAGGTTTGCTCCTTTTATGACTGGGCAGCAAGACTCAAGAATCCCTCGTACAGCTTTTGAATGAGCATCAAGTTGGTGGTAGTAATACATTGTTTTTTCAATGCTTGAATGACCTAGGTACCGGCTGAGATAGGGCATGAGGTTCTTAAGCTCATTGCCTTCGAACACCCAGTCGTCCATTCTATGCACAACAAATGCATGCCTAAGTGAATGAATTGTCGGCCTTTTACCTTTCCAATAAGGAAACGCACCCATCCACCATGCCTTAAATTTTTTGTCGATTGAGTTCTTTGTGAAAGGACTGTTACCATAGAATCCAGGAAAGAACCATTTGCGCCCTTGAATGAAGGTTGCTTCTATTTTATTGTCATAATTTATGACTAGAGCAAGAAAGTCGTCAGATAGAAACACAAGACGATCCTTGTCACCCTTTGAGTGCCTTACATAAATGCTGCCATGCAGGAGATCCACATCTTCTCTTTTTAGCCTAAGTGCTTCGTTGAGCCGTAAGCCGCAGTGGTAATAAAGCCTTATAAGGATAGGATACTCGATGTTAAATCTTTCAAATCCTTTATTTTGCACTCTGGAGCAGTCAATGTAAAAGAACAGTCTTTCGATTTCAGTTTTATTTGGGATGTAAGGTGTTGTTCGCTCATTCCTGCCAAGTCTGTAGGGTCGAAACACTTTATGACCCAAACATTCCATGTAGTCTGCCAGTTCACAGACAGCTCTGACCCTTGAGTTTCTGGAGTTTTGGTTCTCCGTTTCCAAATGGACAGCCCATGCTGAGAACAGCGGTTCATCCAACTCACCCGTATCGAAGCCATTGTCAATAATGAAAGAGTCGAATCTCGCAAGGTGTGAGATGTAGGTACTGAAGTCATATCCACAAGCCTTTTTCTCGCTAATAAGGCCTTCAATGAATGGCGCTATTTTTGATGCGAATCTCCTGTTCATAGCAATCCTCCTTTGTATCGGAGTGCATTACCTAAGGGGATTGCACATAACCTCATGCTTACAATGTCTGTGCTAAGATAGGGATCCACTGTTTTGGAGCTATCATGGCCCAATGCATCGGCGACGGTGTCATACCTAATACCTGCCCGCAGCAGGTTCGATGCAAATGTTTTTCTCATGATGTGTGTCCCTGACCTTCTTTTCAATGCTTTTGAGGCAATCAGGTTGATTTGTGATTTACTCAAATGACCGTGTGGAGCTCGGGGACTGATGAAAAGATATTGGGTTTGCTGTTTGGGCCGTTCCTCCTCAATATACTTCAGGATTGCATTTCCCACTCCATTTGAAAATGGAAGCCTTATGTGTTTCCTGGTTTTTTGTTGGATCAGTGAGAACTCCTGGGTCTTCCAGTCGATTGAATCGCACCTGAGCTTTGAGATGTCGATGCCCCTCAAACCGGTCTGCGTGGCAATCTTCAAGATTGCGGATTCAAGAAACCTCCCTATTTGCTCGGCTTCCTCACAATAGCTATTGATGTTGTTCTGATCATCGCTAGAGAGGATAGTTACAGGTCTGAGCTTAACACCGTTGATTGAAGGCAGTGACTTTGAGATTCCTTTCAGAATTAAGCCTTTGCCCTCTAAGAATCTGAGAAAACCTCTGATTTTTACATTGTAGGCATTCTTTCCCTCGTTGGTTGAATGCTGGTCTTGGAGATTGAAGCTCTTGATTCTTTCAACGGAGATATCGTCAAAACCTTGACACTCGTCCCCATCAAGGAAAATCAGAAATCTTGTCAGTGAAGACCTGTCCATATCCAAGGTGGATCTGCACTTGCCGGCTCTTTCTCTAATTGCTTTGTAGCTAGAAACCTCCTGCTCAGCCCAGGCAGGCACAGCCCTAGCCTGCTTCTTTGGGAAAACCAATGGAATGCAGTCTTCTTTTTCATGGCTAAGAAGATACCCAATGCTTAAAAGGCTTCTTCTAATAGCATAAATATTCAGCGATATGTTACTTCTGAAATTTTTAATAAAAATGACTACTGCTTCTTCTGAATAGCACAGTTCATTGAATCCAAGAAACACACCAAACTCGTTAGAAGCAGAAAGAAATGCTTTTCTAATGGTCTTGGAATACTTTTTTGAATTTAATGCTTCATATACCTTTTTCTGTGCAACCGCATATTCCTGAAGACTATAGCCTCCACAGGCTTTCCTTAACAGTGAATTTTTGGGTAATTCAAGTATCCTTTTTGAAAACTGATAGTGGTAACTATACTGTACGTATGGAGAAATCATACCTTGGCTTTCGAGATAGAGCAAGAAACGCCCTATACCAGTTACAGGACCGTACTTTTTGTAATAGTTTGCACAACTGCCATGAGAGAGGCTGGATATTGAGTTTAGACCATCCTGGATTTGACGAAGCATGAAGGTGCTTGCACCAGCTTTGAAGAGAGAAATGCATTTCTGTCTGGATCTGTAGTGTGCAAGAAACCCGAAAACCACATCCTGAGCCCAAAAAGGCAATTTATAATAATTTGATTGGAAATCCTTGTAGAACAACTCCCTCAAGTTACGTCCAGGATCGATAACGGCAATACTGTAATGAACAAAACGGATTTGTTTGTAGCTTGCATGATTTGAAATGGGACGAATCTCATTTTCAAGCCATTCGGCAGCAATCTCTGGTGTATATTGCAATCCTTTACTCTGCATGTATACCCATAATTTTCGAATGCTTGTTCTAGTAGTGCTGATTGATGATTTCCCTTTTCTTTCGGTCTTCATCGCATTCAAAATGTGCATTGATATTTCTTCATATTGTTGACACATGGTTTGTCCCTCCTTTTGGACAAATTCAGTATCAATCCAAAACATGCAGCAGACAATAAAATGCGCAGGAATTGTTAGGAGCTAGGCGCAATAAGGCCAACTCCAGTCTTTCTTTGTGGGTCGTTTCAGTTCCTGCACATTTTCCATAGTTGCGCATATACTTCAAATACGAAATTTCGTATTTCGAAGTGAACGAGTTATTAGGCACTTTTCAACAGTAAGAGCCAACGTTCTTTTTGCAGGATGTCCTGATGGTGCACATGCTTTTGCTACTTTGGAAACTATTATTCAAACTGCAAACTTGAATGATTTAAACATGTATGATTATGTAACCTATCTTTTAGGAGAAATGACAAGAATAAGGGATCTTAATACAAAAGATATTGATTACAGTCAATTCTTGCCATGGAATCTCTCACCAGACTACGTAAAGAAATGGCTGTTGAAACAATGTCTATCAAAAAGAAGCCTTTTTAAGGCACCTCAACCCATCCTTTATTACCCTAAAATAAGTCTCTGCTAGCTAGCAGGGACTACATACATGTCTTTCTCTGCTACAGAATCAGGATACTAGGTTAACTGGATTTGCTAATAGAGTGTATTCGGTTTGATGCTCACCCCAAGGGCCCTTCTTGTTGGGAAGGTCCACCAAGGTGGTGGCTTTCTCAAGTAAATGGAAGAGGAAAGTCCCTGGGTCAAGACGATTTAGCAAGGCAGTATGCGTGAGGGTATACAAGAGGTACGGTATTCGTTAGCAAAAACAGTTAAATGGATGCTTACATCCGCAGGTTAGCGCACCCGAAAAAGGCCAGGATTATCACTGAGTTTGTCGGCAAGCAGGTCTACATATTCGCTATCTTCGGATTTGAGATTCCAAAGGGATGCCGCCCTAGTTCAAGACAGAAGAAGGGCTCGAAAGCCCTTCTGAAAAATAGTACTAAATAGTACTGCAAAACTCAGATAGTTAGTGAATAACGAATTGAGGTAACGGGAATTGAAGCATTGACTGCTAATCAAATAGACTGATCAATCAGCTATGTACAAATTTTTATGGAATTCAGGATATAATTTTTTTAAAAAATAATGGCGAGGAATAAAAATATGAATAAAAATAATAAAAAAATTACTGAAAAATTCTGTATTATATCCACTTGTTTTATTAAAGCGCACTTATGAGAGCTATCTCATGAAGCACAATCCCCCTAAACTTATGGAAATGCATTATAAAAGCAATATGAAAATAAAATTAAATTTGAAAAATCCACAGAATTTAGATGAAAAAATAAACTATATGAGTTTTTATAGGGATACATCTTTATGGAGTGAACTCGCAGATAAAGTAAAAGTAAGAGATTATGTTGCAAGATGTGGGTTTCCTGAAATACTTAATGATGTTTATGGTATTTATAACTCTTTTAAAGAAATAAACTTAGAAAAATTACCGGAACAGTTTGTATTAAAAACAAATCACGCTAGTGCAACTAATTATTTTGTAAGAGCTAAAAATGAAATTGATTTAGAAGATTTAAGAAATAAATTTAATACTTGGCTTAAAATGGATTATGGTTTAAAAACTGCTACTCCGCATTATTCACGAATAATCCCTAAAATTATTGCAGAAAAATATTTATTAGAAAGTGATGATTATGAACAGATATTAACAGATTATAAAATATATTGTTTTCATGGTTCTCCTAGATATGTTTTTGTCTTTTCGGATAGAAAACCTAATACCCATGTATTTTCAAAAATGATTTACGATATTGATTGGAATCCACACCCAGAAAAAATCAATAAAGGGCTTAAAATTGCTAAAGTAAAATCCAGACCAAACTCATTTGAGAAAATGGTAGAAATTGCGCGTGTATTGTCCAAACCTTTTCCATTTGTCCGAGTTGACTTTTACGAGATTGCGGGGAAACCAGTTTTTAGTGAGTTAACTTTCACTCCAGGTCATAATTCAGCTGCTAGCCCTAGTTTCTTATTGGAAATGGGTGATTTAATTGTTTTATAACTATTTAGTCGACCTTGTTGTCAAATTATTTGTATCCAATAGAAACACAAATATAACTTTTTACGCTTCAATTTACCTTTTCCTGTAGAAGGTATTCTGGGGGTGAATTTTATGAAAATTTTTACTAAAAAGATTTAACTTTGGTATTCTTCCATTTTATCGGGTTTTTGTTGGGTCAATATGTGTCCGCGTCGCCGTAATTAGTTTTTATATTAATTAATAAATAAACAAGGAAGAATAGCAAGCCACTTCAGAGAGACTTGGGAAACCGTATCATATAAACTTTGCAAGAATTCAGATTAAAAAATCATGTTTTTTTGAGGAATATAGATTCGAAAAGAGGTATTTATGTACGGAATAAAAATAGGAAGCTTTAAAACATTTATATCAAACCTGAATGCGATACTTTTTTTTATTGGATTTCCTGTTTTTACAACATTGTTTTATGGATCAAATCCTTATGTTGATACAACATTTTTAACTATAGGTTATAGAGTATTTACTTTAATTGTTGCAATTACAGCGATTTTTGCGCATAGAAGATTCCCTCGAATCAGCATTATGGGGGAATTATTTTTATTCTTCTGGTCATTACTTTTAATACGGATTTTCTTTGATTTATTCTTAAGAGTAGATAGCTTTTATATTTCCCCCTATCAAAAATTACTTCATTTAAACAGTACAGTTGTTTCTTGTTTCCTTCCCCTAATTGCTCTATTTTTTAGTTATAGAAGCATAAGATGGAACAGAATATTTATTATTATAACAACATTATTATTTTTAAAATTT
>LQAH01000044.1_pt1 | contig 64630 bp, 97 predicted proteins | sample 1535791 | NCBI WGS metagenome assembly LQAH01 (sample SAMN04331585, study PRJNA305678) | bioreactor metagenome | isolation source: bioreactor_4 inoculated with Wadden Sea sediment 2nd replicate of a... | place: Germany:Bremen
CGCTGACGGCGCCAAGACCCGAGCCAGTGAGAATAGCGTTCATGATTATGATGATTCTTCGGCAGTTGTTGAGAATAAACAGCCGGCAAGTGCTGCTGCTTGATAACTTTCAATGTCGTTGGATCGGGAGGGCGGTACTTAAAAGGCCGCTCTCCTTATTATTAAAGCAGAGACGCTGAGTGAGCTTGTAATCCCGTTAATCCTATTTTCTTCTCCCTCCCCTGCGTTAAATCGGTGATTGAACAAATCCGGATAGAGGCAAACTATGAAATACCATCCATTACTAAAAGACGCTTTCGAACTTCATTGTCATCCCAGTCCCAGTATTTTCCCACGTAGACAAAACGATTGGGAGTTTGCCGACGATCTAATCGCAGCTGGGATGAGTGGCGGCATTATAAAATCCCATGAAGCATCTACTGTTGACCGGGCGACATTAGTCAGAGCTAAATATCCCGAGCTTCATATTTATGGTGGTTTGGTGTGCAATTATTTTACTGGTGGTCTGTCTTCATCAGCGGTTGATGTCGCTATTCGTTCGGGGGCTAAGATTATCTGGATGCCGACTTTTTCTTCCAAGGCGCATCAAGAACACTTTGCCCAAAAGAGTGGTCGTCTATTTTCTAGTGATAAACCGCTGCGGCATCCCGAACAGGGTATTGAAATTTGGGATGAGGATAAAAATATCAGGATTGAGGTGAGAGAAATTTTGGAGCTGATTGCCGATGCTGATGTTATTCTTGCGACGGGTCATTTAAGTGTGGAAGAGGTGGCTGTTCTAGTCGATGCTGCCTTCGAACAGAAAGTTGAGAAGGTTTTGATTCAGCATCCTGACATGAGTATTGCTAAGATTCCCGTTGAATTGCAACAAAAATTTGTTCGGAAGGGGGCTTTTTTTGGAAAAGTGCTATATGGCTTGTAGCCAGGACTTTAATGATCTGACAGTAGCTGAGATGGCACACAATATTCGTGTTTTCGGTGCTGAATCTTGTGTACTGGTAACCGATTACGGCCAGATACACAACCCTCCTCCGATTGCAGGCCTGAGCAAGTTTGTTGGTTCGTTGCAGAAGGTTGGAATCGGCGATAAAGAGATTGAGCAGATGATAATTGTGAATCCAAGAAAGCTTCTTAACCTTTGATATAAAAACATTTAAAGGAGGATGGATATTATGACAAAAATGTTGACATTTGTGTTGCGTTTTATTAATAGCTGTGACAATTCTGAGGTGATTGATGAAAAGAGTTACGTTTGCCGACAAATCGATGATTTGGAATGGTTTCATCGAAATGTGTATTAATTGAGTATGTAATTTTTATGTGATGATTTTTACGAGGAGGATATGGAAAGTACTGAAAGTACGGGGAAAAAATATTCTGTAGATGATATATTCGACTCTCTTGAAGAGGATATTGCTCTGGGGATTTTGCACCCTCGCGAACGTCTCATTGAGGAAGATTTATGCCGTAAATATAGAACCAAAAGGCATGTGGTTAGGCAGGTTTTTACAAATCTTGAAAGTCATGGATTAATAAAGCGTGTACGAAATCGTGGTGTTTTTGTCTCTGACTATACCATTGATGAGATTGAACACATTTATGCAGTTAGAAAACTGTTAGAATGTGAAGCCGCAAGAAATTTGCCATTGCCTGGCAATGACGAATGGCTTAATAATTTGAAAATTATTACCGAACAGCATACTGCTGCAATAGAAAGCGGAGATTTAAGAAAAGTTTTTCGAGAAAATATTTCTTTCCATAGAGTTTTTTTTTCTGCATGTGGAAATCCGTTTCTCATCCAATTGGTCGAGGATTTTAGTTTGAGGTCGCATGCGATAAGATCATATACAATTAGTACTCCAGAACTGTTGAAACAAGCTCAAGCAGAGCACTTGCAGATGATTGACTTTATTGAAAGAGAAGATAGGGCTTCATTGATTGAATTAGTTAGTAAGCATATATTGCCTGCAAAAAAATGCATATATTGGTAAAATAAGCCAAATGAAATTCTGAGTTGAATTGCTATTGTTTCACAGTTGATGAGGGTTTAAGAAATTTCATGTAGATGGACATGTCGGTTACAACCCGTAAATACAAAAAAACGACTGCTGACTCTGCCGGACTATCCGTTGTCTCCAAACTGAAGAGCCGTAGTGTAGAGGATATCTTTGTTGTCTGCGTCGATAGCCTCAAAATGGCAGTCCGGCCTGTTCAGGGGTAGCCAGTAATCCCTGGGATCATTGTTGCCACCGATGCAGACTGGTGCGAATGATGTCGAAATAGCCCGGCCCCCGCACGACTTCCTGATATCCCGGAACGGCTCCCACCCACTTGCCCAGTCGGACGTTGCGTTCCTGAGTGAGATAAAGGGTGGGCAATCCCATAAGCGCCGGTCCGTCCATGCCGGCCGTGGTGACACCAATCTGGCCCACCAGGCCGTGGCGGCATCTCAACTCTTCAACCAGCTGCAGTTGAGCTCGGCGCATGTCCGGCCCCTGGAAGAGCGGCTCTTTCCAGCAAAGGGTCAGATCCACTACGCTTGTAGAAATAAACTCTGCAGGGACGGTATCGCCGAAAAGATGGGTGTGAGCCCGGCATTCAAGACCTGTTCAGTAAGCTGACTCAACTCATGGAAGCAGGTATTGCGCAGGGCATCGTGGTCACCCGTTCGGACCCAAAGCAGCACCTTCTGCTTTGGCTTTTCTGCCACACGACCATCGAGCCACGAACTTAAGGTGGCTGATGGAGATTCAGCTCCCAAAAACGCTGCCCGAAGGGTACTCTGTGCTCCATCCGGATCGGCGCGAAAAGCTTTGGCGATGATGTGCGTCAGATGCTTGGGACTGGCCGGGCGAGGCCGATAGGGACAAAGGGTTCCAGCTAGCCCGGCATCGAGAAGAAATCGTCTGGCCTGCAATTCCTGAGCAGCACCAGGTTTGATCTGGATGGGAACGCCGGCAAGCAGTGCTGCGGCAGCCAGGTACCAACCCTCGCCAAAGGAAAAGCCGGGCTCGGCATGGAAGGTGTAGGCGCGGTTGCGCTCCATGACGATTTTCTGGCGGCTTGTGCGGCTGTTTCAGCTCTGTAAGCAATCTCTCTGGCTTTGACCGTATTAAGAGCCTGGGCAAAACGTGCGGCCTCCAGTGCCGCCCCTTTAGCAGTGCAAGCTATCTGTTCGACTCGTTGCCAGCCGTTTTCGCAATCTTCCAATGTGGGCGCCGTTGAGATCCGCGCGAGAGCTGCCCGGCACCATAGCGCGCATCCTCAGCACGAGCCGCCTGCGCCCGTAGCAACACCCGGTGGAGTAACGCAACGTCCCGGCTTCCTGTCGCGTTGGCCAACGCTTTTGTGGCCAACGAAACAACATCTTCCAGCCGGGAGCGATAGTCATCGCGTACACCGGGCCGATGCAGTCTTCCCTCTAATGCTGTGACCTCTGCTAAAAGAGCGGCGGCCTGTTGCGTCAGGCCAGCGCCGGTAATTTCGTTATGGAGCGGTTTCATCACAGGATCCTCTTCGACCAGGTCTTCGGCGCGAGGGGACCGTCTATTTCCAATTCCACATTATGCAAAAAAGGGCGAGCTCCGCGTGATTTCACCCAGTCGATCATGATGGCCAACCCTTCTTCGAGTTTCACCTTGGGCTGGTAATCCAGCAGACGCCGTGCTTTGTCGGCACAGCAGTTGGCAAAGAACACCTCCTGTGGGCGGCTATCGATCCGGTTCGGCTGCAGATCAAAATCGAGTATCCGGGCGATTATGACTGCAAGCTCGTTGATGGTCACAAACTCATCATCGGGGCCGATATTGATGATTTCCCGGGCACAGCGGTCGTCTGTCGCCATACGCAGAAGCGGGTCGACCACATCGGAGACGAAACTGAAACAGCGCTTCTGATTGCCGTCTCCATAGATATAGGGTTGACGTCCCTGCAGCATCAGGTTGATGAAAATGCCGGCCACGTTGCGATAAGGGTCGTCGTAGCGCTGACGAGGACCGATGATGTTGTGAGGAACCGCCACCACCCACTCCATGCCGTGGGTTTCGGCTATATTGGCAAGCAGCCGTTCGGCGCTCCATTTGGCGATGCCGTAGGGGTCCTGAGGAGCCGGCACCATATCCTCGCGAAAAGGAACTTCGTTCGTACCGTACCTGGCCATGGACGAACAGAGAACGAAACGTTTGACTCCTCCGGCCGCTGCAGCGGAGACAACTCCACTGGTTGCCGTGACAACATTCCGCGTGACCAGATGCGGGCTGAATACGGACAGGCCCTCATAGGCTGTGGCAGCGCAATGATAGACGACATCGATCTCTTTCAGCAAAGCGGCCAGTGGCGCAAAATCGTTGCAGTCGATTTGATGAAACGTGGCGCCGCTGGGAACATTGTCAGGGTAACCACCCGTCAGGTTGTCACATCCCGAAACCCTGTATCCTTCAGCCAGACACCTGTCGGCAATATGACTGCCTAAAAAACCTGCTATACCGGTAATGAAAATTTGTTTTCCGCTCAATGAAACACACCAATAGGACCTGAATAAGTGCCCGTCCGGAAACTATGGATGGCACAGTGCCCGTTTCTGATCTGGACGCGAGCAATTTTTCGTCGTAACAATGAAATCATATACTTGCGCGGAGGCGTAGTCCTTTACGCCGCACAGGAAAATGCGTAGATAAAACGCAGCTACGGCGGAAAAGGACCGTTTCCGGGCAGAAACGAATGAGTAAAAATGAACCGACGGATCATAGCATAAAGTCATTGAATCGCCTAAGGCCTCCAAAAGGGTTCCGCTGAATCTACGATAGACACCTCGGGCCAAAGGCAACAGTCGTTCGGACAGTATGGTTCGAAGCGGAACATGTGTGATATGGGGGGGCATCGCTACGTCAGTTGCCTTCGTTCGCTTCAAAAGGGGACATGGAGTATTCGTCAGCGAGCGAATATCAGTCTTCATCTTCCTTGTCATTGTAATCGGCCACGTCAGTATGAAAACGCTCTGTCAATTCACTCAGGTGTTTGCTGTGGGTCAAGATCAGACTTCGTCTCGAACACGTAACGGAGTTCCGGATCGGCGTGAATAAAATGATTATCCCTGTAAATGCCGATAACACGGGCCTCAGCGGGAAGATCGAGGTCGGACACCTGGCCACGATTCTGCTTATCGATCTGGACCATCATACATCGGGCTTCACACTTGATCAGAGAGGACAGCTCAAGGATGTCGATGCCGGAAACGGTATCAGCGAGATAGCGACTGATGGTTTTGGATGGCGTTATCGTGTGCTCGAGTTTTAACTCATCACAAATCTTGAGATAGTCTTCATCGTGGATATGGACGATCACTTTACTGTATCCGAGCGAGCGTCCCACCAGTGCGGCAATGATGTTGTACTGGTCATTTTCCGTCAGACAGAATAGAAAATCGGCGTGCTCTGGGCCCGCCTCTTCGAGGATTTGCGGTTTGCTCCCATCGCCGTGAAGAAAACTGCAGTCGAGGGAGTCGCTCAGCCGTTTGATTCGTTCTTCATTTTCTTCAATAATAACAATTTCGTGATCGCGCTCAATGAGCAGTTTGGCCGTTTCGGTTGCGAGCTCTCCCGCTCCGATAAAAACAATTCTCATATCTCTTCTCTCTTTCTAGCAAACCAGGTTCGAGGGTAAAAGAAAACCATCCAGGCGACAAACTCAAGTCGCCCCAAAAGCATATCGATGCAGAGGATCGCTTTTAACGGAGTCGGCAAACCGGCTTGAGTGATGCCGCTTGACAAACCTGCCATGCCTGTCGCGGAAACAACCTCGAATAATGCATCGAGAGGAGGGAAGCCGTACAGTAAAACGGAAACCATGAAAATATGATCACTGCTGTAAAAATTACAATAATCATAAGTGCATCCTGCACTTCTTCTGCTTCGATACGTTGCTGACCCAGGCGCTGATCAACGACTGCATGTGCAGGAGTTGTGAGAATTTTCAAGTAACGTGACAGTAATCCGAATAAAATGATCAGACGCAGTACTTTGAAGCCCCTGCCGTCGATCCAACGCTTCCACCCACGGCCATTGCCAGTATCAGCGTCATTTTGTCAGCTGCACCGAGGAGCTCTGGATCAAGAGACGAAAATCCGGCTGTGGTTTGTGCTGAGAAGGCCATTAATGGTCCGTGCCATAGTGCCTCATCGAAAGACCATCCCTGGGCCAGAAAGCTGAGAACGAGAACCAGCGAGAAGACAAATGAAATTGTTAAAAATGCACGTACCTCATTGTTGAGGAGGAACAGGCGCCAATTTTTCCTCCAGGACTGTTGGTAAAGTGCCAGAGGAAATGCTCCGGCAACAGCAACTATGGTCACCAGCCAGGCCAGATAGCCTTTATCCAGATCGGAAAAACTGCCGCTCGTCGGCGAAAACCCCCCGGTTGAGACGGCGGAGAAGATATACAATATCCCCTTGAGAGGATCTCCTCCGAGAATGATCCACAGCAGGATACCGCAGATGGTAATCCCACCGTAGACCAATAGGATTCGGCGGGCGTGTGCTTTCGTGCCGCCGACAAGGTCATCCGGCTGGTCAAGTTGTGCCAGGCGTAGGGCGGACATGCCCGGCCGGACAATCAGTGCCAGTGAAAGATAATGATTCCCAGCCCGCCATACCATTGCATCCACGCCCGGGCAAATTGAAATGTTAAAGGCCGCTGTTCGATCGCGCCCAGGGTGCTGAGACCGGTCGTTGTCGTCGCAGAAACATTTTCAAAAAAAGCGTCGATGAAAGAAATCCCGGCCAGTACCTGGGGGACGGTCATCAACAGGGGAATAAGCAGGAAGACAAGGGCAACGATAACCATTGCTTCATTCATCTGCATCTGCCCGTTGATTTTGATTTTACTGAGCAGGAAACCTGCCAGCGTTAAAACCGCAATTAACGTTGCGTAGGATATCGCGATCTGTATTTCCGAGGTCAGTAAGGCATATCCCAGCGGAGCGCAGTTTAATGCTGCCGCGATAAAGCAGAATCGACCCAGATAATGAACGACAAAGCGCGGGCGAATGCCGAATAGGAGCTCGTTGCCGGCTCCCATTCTCAGATCACCCGCCTGAATGTTTTGTGATCCATATGCTTCCTCTTAAGTTGTTTTAGCGAACGAGAGCAAAGCCCAGGCGGAAGGCGCGATTTCGCTCTGTATAATCGAGCAGGCTCTCAGCAATGGTATCTACATATTGTAAGTGTAAGTATATATCCAAATTGTTGCCCAGTAACTTGGAGATTGGATAAGTCAGGTCTGCCTGTACGGAGGTGCCGCGCTCGGCAAGCGTAAGCTTACTCCGGCTACGGCACCTTTGGCCTGGCCAAATTTCAATCGAGACCGACATGGCCACGATAATCGGCAAGGTCCGGGTTGGTTTTATCATTGTTGTTGAAGTAGGCTGAAAAATTGGGACTGATCAGCAGTCCCAACTCTGTGTCTTCATCGAAGAAAACGAATGATGGTTGAATATAGACTGAATTCGTACTGCGAGAACTGTCGCCGCCACGACCGTTTGATTCGTGCAGGACGCCGGTTTGCAAAACATCCCGCTCATCCACTGTGGCCGGAAGGCGATATTCTGCGAGAGATAAAATAACTCTGGCTTGTAGCTGGTGTCCTGAAACGGAGCGGAGTCGGAATCCAGGTCCCAGAACGAGGTCTGCGTATAGGCAAAATGAACCCGTTGCAACCAGGTCAAATATTTAGCCAGAGAGCCGGCAGGATTGAAAGGACGATACTTCAAGCTGATTTGAAAACTACTATCCTGAGGGTCCGCTCCGACCAGAAAGTACATCGGTTTGTAAGGAGACAGCTTTGCCATATAGTTCTGGTAAAGGGAAAACAGGCTTTCGTTGCTCGGCAGGTGCTCATCCTTAATGTCTGACTCCGAGGCGACAATATTTTTACCGGGATCATCGGGATTGTCTGGCTCATGCAGGCTTATCAGCACTGTCGAAGATGGTTGATCGGCGATCATCACTTCAACAATTCCCAAGGTTCCGGTTGGAAACTCAAGGGAATATTCTTTGAACAGGAATTCTCCCGCGTCGATGGTGACAGCTTCACTTTCTTCGGCTGTCGCTGTCAGAAAACTGACCGATCCTTGCTCAAACTGCATTCGGAGTAACAGATCCTCAGGAAGCGTCAGTTGTTGAGTCTCTTCCGATTCATTATGGTAGTACACTCTGATCTTGATCGGTTCTCCAGCCGTCTGGAGCATTTCCGGAAAGCGCAATAATGGAACCAGCGAGTCGTCAGCAGTTGCGCTGGAAGGCATATAGGCCAGCAGAAAGATAAGCAGGAGGCTTTTCAGCGCAGCGGAAGACGCCAGTTTTATCGACTGTGTCATAACATTGGGCAAGCGAGAGAATACACTGTTGGGGATGGTCGTAGAGCACACGATATTCGTCCTTTTTGGTTAAGATGGTGGCTGAGTTGAAAGCGTCATTCTGATGACCGGGTTCAACTCGAAACAAGGGTCGTTCAGGTTTAGGGTTGTTTTATTCCGTGTCTGTGTGCAGGTGGATCCCGTCCTCAATCGAACGCAGATGGAGATCACGCTGCGGGAAAGGAATCTCGATCTGCTGTTCTCGAAAAATTCGATCGATAGCGTAATTCAGTTCACTGCGGACATCGAACTTGATCGATGAGTTTGGAATCCAGCACAGGAGCATGAAATTAAGAGAAGAATCGCCAAATTCACGAAACCACACCTTTGGCGGCGGTGTTTTCAGAACGTTGTCGTTCTGTTTTGCCGCATCAATTAAGAGTGTGGTCGCTTTTTCACAATCGGAGCCGTAAGCGATTCCGACCGGTATCCGCAACCGGATTTTGGGGTCGCCGTAGCTGTAGTTAATCACCTCGTTTTCCAACAGCTTTGAGTTTGGAACAATAATAGCGATATTGTCCGGGGTCTCTATAAGCGTTGTCCGCAGGTTGATCCGTTTGACATCCCCCAGACGTCGTTAACCTCCAGACGGTCGCCGACCTTAACAGGGCGTTCCAGTAACAGGATAATGCCACTGATGAAATTCGATGTCAGATTTGCAGGCCGAACCGATTCCGACACCGATGACGGCAAATAAGCCGACAATCGCACCCAGGGGAATATTGACGGTTTTCAAGCCGATATACAGCCCGATTATGACGATGATGTAATGAATGAAACGGAGCAGGGCATATTGAAGCCCTTGATCGACATCAAGTTTATTGAAGAGGTGTTTCTGTAAGGCGGAACGGATGAGTTTGGATATCAGGAGAGATATTATGACGGCCACAACAGAAACAACCAGATGACTGATGGTGATTCCGACATCCTGAATCTTGAACAGGATAAAATCTTTGAAATAATAATCGATTTTCTCCCACAATTCCTGGTTCTCCATAGGTTACCCTTTCATCGATTGCTTTGTGGTATAAAGCATAGCAAAATAGTAGCGCCCTGTTGAAGGTCGGTTGTTCCTGAGTCAGTGTCAGATAAGTAAGAATACGTTATCTGATAGTGATAAAAAAACACTTTTACGACGGAGTTGAAAACAATGATTCCTTTACGACGCCAACTCGATAGCCTGAAGTGCCTGCAACAAAAAGATATGGACACTCTGGCAGGGTTGTTAACGGAACAGAAAACGGTGGATAAAAATACCCAGCTGATTCGTGAAACCCAGTCCGTCTCCAACCTTGCAATCCTCTCAAAAGGATGGGCAATGCGCTACAAGACCCTTGAAGATGGTCGCCGGCAGGTTCTCAACTTTGTTTTGCCGGGTGACATCATCGGCTTTTTCGCCTTACTTTTTAAACAGTCGGAGCATGGAGTAGAAGCATTGACTCCAATTACTTACCAGCGTTTTTCCTGCGAGCAGGCTCTGGAAGCCTTTAAGCAAGCCCCTTGCCTTGCTATTGCCATGAGTTGGCTGGTCGGACGGTCCGAACGTCAGCTCAGCGAACAGGTTGTGAGAGTCGGACGGCGAGGAGCTGCAGAAAGAATGGCTCATCTTTTCATCGAACTGTACACACGTCTCATACAGGTTGGCAGCCCTTCCGAGGACGCCCGATTGATGCCGCTGACTCAGCCTCTGTTAGCCGATACGCTGGGCATGAGTCATATTCATGCCAATCGCAGTTTCAAAAAGCTTGTGCGAGAGGGATTAGTTGCACTGGAAAACAACGGAATCCTCCTGCTCGATATCAATGCTTTGAAGCAGTATGCGAATTTTGACGGAGACTATTTGGCCAAGGACCCCCTCCCTAACCCTGTTAACCGTATATTGGGAAACAGTAATAGATAGATCAATTCATGGGCCGGTACAGTACAAATCTGCCTCTGGACACCTCATCACAGTCCTGTCGGGAAAAGCGACAAGCGAATATATCCTTAACTTTATCAAGCTCGCATTATCAAATGATAATGCGAGCTTGCATTATCCAAACTATAGTTGCTCCCGAACTGGTTAGCAGAAGAGCCATTGCTGAGCAGATTGCCGCAGCTGATCGAATCGCGTTGAACGTGATCCCATGGGAAGGGGGCGGCAAATCATTGTCTTGGCTCTCTGTGTATTGGATAATTGCTTTATCGAAAAGGAGAAAAGGATGGGGAGTGAAAGTTACCATGAGCCTGTTTCAGAGTTGAGTGAGGATGTCCGTGATATGCATCGTGCGATTGTTTCGCTGATGGAAGAACTTGAAGCCGTTGACTGGTATAATCAGCGGATGGATGTTTGCAAGGATGATGAATTAAGGAAAATCCTGGAGCACAACCGCGATGAAGAAAAGAGCATGCGGCGATGCTTCTGGAGTGGTTACGACGGAATGATTCTGTTTTTGAGAGCGAATTAAAAGATTGGTTGTTTACGGAAAAATCGCTGGATCATGAATAGCGGACAGATGCACCTTGAAAGTAAGAAGTGAAATTATCTTTTTCTAGAACAACGTGAGATGTTGCTAAGGAGTTGAAATGACCGATCGCAAAGTTTACATTGAAAAAATGAAAGCAAAACTGGACATCTGGGATGCGGATATCAGTCGCCTGGAAGCCCGGGCCAAAGTTGCCAAAGCAGACATGGAACTCAAGTATTCCAATGAAATTAAACGTTTGAAGAAGCAGCGAAAAGAGGCTGCGGAGAAACTTTCTGAACTGCAGACAGCAGGAGATGGTGCTTGGGGTGACCTTAAGGCCGGAGTTGAGAGTGCCTGGGATTCCCTTGGAATTGCTGTCAGCTCTGCGATTTCCCGGTTCAGGTAGATACGGTACGCTATAACTTGCTAAAAGGAGAGAAATAAAATGAAAATATTAATGCGAATTTCTATGGCAGTCATCGCCGTCAGCTTGATTTTTGTCCTCAGTGCTTGTGAAAAAGAAGGACCTTTTGAAGAGGCCGGCGAAAAGATTGATCAGACGGTCGAAGAGACCAAGGAAAAAATTGAAGATTCGGTCAATCCTGCTGGCCCGGCAGAAAAAGTTGGGGAAAAAATTGACGGAATTGTCGAAGAAACCAAGGAAGAGGCACGTCAGCTTAAGGAAAATGTTGAAGATTCAATGAAGGAATAACCCGTTTTTTAAATGTTTCTTTTCGTTTGTTTTGTCCCGACTTGTGGGGAGTTGAGTTCTCCTGCAAGTCGGGACATGGTTCATCATCATTCATCAGGTTCTGATCCGTACAGTCGATGTTTGAATTGAATATGGACTGTGCTTTTGTCGGAAGGGGAGGTCTTTATGTTGCGTTGGTCGGTTATCTTTTTTGTCATTGCTCTGGTTGCTGCTTTTTTTGGGTTCACCGGGATTGCTGAAGCGTCTACTGAGATTGCAAAGATTCTTTTCTTTGTTTTTTCTTGTCCTTTTTATTCTGGCTCTGGTCGTCGGCAAAGTGAGAAAACCCAGAATTTAATTTGTCTTGCAGAAGCCGTGTGATGCTATTTTTTATCCTTTGGCGACACACGGCGCGTTTTCGCCCGGATAAGTTTTATTGCATTCAACAGTGATCCGATGACAGTCATTGCCCATATTTCTGATCTCCATTTCGGTAGAGAGTCTCCCGATGTGGCGACAGGGTTGCTGACAAGCCTGGCTGAACAGAACCCTCAGGTGGTGGTCATCAGTGGTGATCTGACCCAGCGTGCAAAAACGCGTGAATATGTCGCCGCTGCCAATTTTATCAGGCAAATCAACACGAACTGCCTCATTGTCCCAGGAAACCACGATCTGACTGCGTTTAACCTGTTCGAACGTTTCATTCGCCCCTGGAATAAGTGGAAGAGGATCATTGACGAAAATCTACAACCGACATTAAGGACGCCAGAAGCTCTGCTGGTCGGTGTGAATACTGCTCGCAAATGGGCGAGCCTGTTTGATTTTTCACGGGGGCGGATATCCCGTCAACAGATTAACCGCGTACTTCAGTCGTTTGAAGGAGAAGCCGAACATAAGTTAAGGATTCTCATTGCCCATCATCCTTTTTGGCTTCCTGATGGGCAGAAAAACAGGGGCTTGATCGGTCATCGTGAGGCGGCTGTTACAGCGTTTACGGGCGGTGGGATCGATTTGATCCTGAGCGGCCACGTGCATCTGCCTTATTGGCAGATTCAGCAGGGGATGATCATCTCTCACGCAGGAACCAGCAGTTCGGATCGTCTTCTTCCCGGTTGTCCGAACAGCTATAAGCTCATTCGTGGGGACCGGTCTGAGCTGACGATATCATTATTTGTCTGGGATGGCGACCGGTTCAATCTTAATCAAAACGTGATGTTCAAGCGCGATAGCCGCGGTTGGACAAGCACCAAAGTTGAAAACAGATAATCCCATGTCTCAATCGTCTCATGAACAATCATATGCGCCAACTCAAAATGAACCCTTGCCGGTTTTCTCAATCCGGCTCGGGTTCAGCCGAGCGGGCAGCAGCAGCGTTGAATGACGATCCCCGTATCAAACTTCAACCTTTATCTCCGGATGCCATGAGGGCTGCGATAGAGCACCTGGTGGATAAAGGTTGTAAGAGAATTGCGGTGTGCGGTGGGGACGGCACATTGGCACTCGCAGCGTCATGCCTGGTCGGTACAGACGTCGAACTCGGGGTCTTACCTGGTGGTACGCTCAATCATTTTGCCGCCAACTTACAGATACCAACGTGTCTTTCAGATGCTTTGGAGTTGGCGATAAACGGGCGAGCCAAAACTGTTTCGGTGGGGTATGTCAATGAGCAATTGTTTCTGAATACCAGCTCTGTCGGAGCTTATGTTTTTTTTGTCCGTAAGCGTGAACAGCTGGAAAAACGTATGAGCTATTCTTTTGCCAGCCTGACAGCCGGGGTGGTCAGGCTGATTAAATTTCGTAGTGCAAAGATGGATTTGAACGGATCCCTGTTTCGCTCTCCCCTCGTATTTGTCGGCATCAACGAAAGAGAATTGCAATTTCCGATTTTAGGGCAAAAAAAAGCGGATGGAGCTCATGGCCTGCATGTCATCGCGATCAGATCCCAGAGTCGCTTAAGCAGCCTCAAAATTGCAGCGAAGGCTTTCTTTTTCGGGGTTGATCCTCTTGAACGAGCAAATGAAGTTGAAAACCTTCTGCTGCGAAGCCTGCAGCTTGCCTATCATTCGAAGAGCCGCAAGTTGACGGTCGCTGTGGATGGGGAACTGGTCAGACTTAGGGCGCCTTTACGTTACCGCTATGAAGAAAACGCTCTTTCTGTCATTGTCCCTCGCCCCCCTCTGCGAACCCCTACAAACGGAACGGTTGAAGCGCTCGTGGGAAAATACCGCGGGTAAAGGCGATGGCGAGGCCGTAGTTACTGACAGGAACACCAGCTTGCAGGCAGTGTTCGATGCGGCTGAGCATTTCACGCCGATTCCACATGCAGGCTCCACATTGGACAACCAACCGATAGGGGCTCAGGTCTTCGGGGAAGTCATGACCGCGAACATGGGTAAACTTGAGTCTTCCGCCAACATGTTGTTCCAGCCAGCGCGGTATCTTTTCCGTACCGATATCATCTTCAAGCGGATGGTGGGTACAGGCTTCACACACCAGAACATGGTGACCCGGTTTAAGCTTGTCGATATGGCGGGTACCGGAGACCAGTTGCGGCAGGTCGCCTTTGAGGCGGGCAAACAGAATCGAAAACGATGTCAGCGGTACCTCCGCAGGGACAAGGGCGTCAACCTCGGCGAAGGCCTGGGAATCGGTAATGACCAGATCGGGAGGTATTTTCAGCCGCCCAAGAACGTCTTTCAGCGCGTTTTCCTTGACCACGCAGCACCAGGAGTCCTGATCGAGGATTGAACGGATGGTCTGCACCTGGGGCAGGATCAGTCGCCCCTTTGGGGCCTCGAGATCGATGGGGACCACCAGTAACGCCATGCCGCCTGCAGGAACAAGGTCGCTGAGAAGCTGGGGTGGCTGGAGATGCTCATCACTGCCCAGTGTGATCAGGGTGGCACGCAAATCATCCAGGCCGTTGCCATTCCGGCATGAAGTTTTACACCAGGGAATTTTTGTTGATCCAACTGTTGCAGCAGCTTTGGGTCCGGCTGGCCGCAGTCCGACATGTTGAAGACGACCAGTACCTTGCGTTCCAAAGTGGTCAGCTGATCCAGCAGTTGCTGTTCGAAATCCCCCCACTGGCCGGCAGCAGCAATGACCAGACCGAGATCGGTTCGTTCCAGGACTTTTCGGGTTTTTTCGGTCCGCTGAAAACCCAGTGCCCCTTCATCGTCAATCCCTGCAGTATCAATAAACAGTACCGGTCCCAGAGGCAACAGCTCCATCGGCTTTTCGACCGGATCGGTGGTGGTTCCGGCCGTCTGAGAAACGATGGAAACCTGCTGATCGGTTATGGCGTTCAGCAGTGAAGATTTACCCACGTTGCGACGTCCATAGAAGCCGATATGCAGTCGCATCCCTTTACTGGTTTTAAACATTGGTTCTCCTCTGCCGGGTCTGTGCTGTCAATCATCGCTATCAGTAGTAGAGATCGCGCTGGTTTTGGGTGCGGATCTGCTCCAGTTTAGAGCGGATGTCGGCAGCTTCTTCGCTCGCAACCCGGGCCAGTTCTCTGTCGATCAAATCTTCACCAGCCTTGCGTGTTGCGTCTGAAGCGTAGTCGATCAGGTATTCCTGCAGAGTAAGCAGACCGTTGGGGGTGCAGTATTCCTTGATAAAGCCTGGAATGCTGAATTCCATGAAATGTTCCCCTGTTCTCCCTAAGCGGTAGCAGGCTGTGCAGAAGCTGGGCAGATAACCATCTTCGAGCAGTTCACGTATCACTTCATCAAGGCTGCGGATATCGCCGAGGACAAACTGCTCGCGCTCCATGACCTGGGCGTCACCGACCTCTGTGTAGCCACCCAGTTCAATGCGACTTCCGGCATCGATCTGTGAAACGCCGAAGGGCAGCAGCTTACGGCGCAGCTCCGGGGTTTCGCGAGCCGTCAGGATCAGGCCGGCGTAGGGGACGGCCAGGCGCAGAATACTGACCAGGCGCCTGAATTCGTCATCATTGACCAGAAAGCGGTCATCGATCTCAACCCCTGGGCCGGGCGCAAACGTGGCACGCTGATCGTATGCGGGCCGACGTTGTAGGTTTCCTGCAGGTAAAGGGCGTGCTGAACCAGGCCCAGAGTTTCAAAACGCCAGTCGTAAAGACCAAACAGGACTCCCAGGCCGACATCGTCACAACCCGCTTCCATGGCCCGGCTCAAGCCTTGAAGACGGTAGAGGTAATCCCCTTTTTGAGTGCTGGCAGGGTGGTGCTTTGCGTAGGTGGCGTGGTGGTAGGTTTCCTGGAAAATCTGGTATGTTCCGATGCCTGCTTCACTGAGCAGTTTATAGCCGGCGTGATCCATCGGAGCCGCGTTGATATTGACCCGCCTGATTTCACCATGTTCACCGCTCTGGGTGGCATAGATGGTTCGTACGCAGTCAGCTAAGTACCGGGCGTCATATTTCGGATGCTCGCCACAGACCAGGATCAGCCGCTTATGCCCCTGACTTTCCATCGCTGCAACCTGCTCGCTGATCTCCTGCTGCGACAGTGTGCGTCGTTGGGTCTCGGCATTAGAGCGTTTGAAGCCGCAATACTCGCATTCATTGATGCAGTGATTGCCGACATACAAGGGGGCAAACAGGACGATCCGATTGCCATAAACCTGTTGTTTGAGCCGGCGCGCAGCAGCGAAGATTTCTTCCTGCAGCTCCGGGTCTTCCGCGCGCAGCAGGATGGCGGTGTCGGTAACACTGAGTGACTGTTTGTTCAGGCTTCTGGCAATGACGTTCCGCACCTGTTGAGCGCTCGGGGGTGGTCCGGACAACTGCTCAATCAATGCTTTGTCGTCAATGAAATCGAGGTCAGTCAATTGCTGAGCGGTATTTTCATTCATTAGTGGTTCCCTCCGTGCGAACACCTGTCGACAGGAGCATCGCCGCGCCCGCATCCAACCTGACGTCCCAGTTGTTCAATCCGCCGGCGCAGTTGCTGTGCTCCCTGTTCATCCGCTTCAACCAGGCAGGCTTTGGCAGGATAAATTTTATAAAGTGTACGGTAACGTTGCGGGGTGAGGTTGGGCATCAGGACATTCGCTCCGCGTTGAAGACCGAGGTCCTGTCCCTGGCTGCCAAACAGGGTGGCAACGGCCGTAGTGCTCGGAATATTGGCATTCGGACACTGAATCCGGGCCAGTGCCAGAGTGCGGTAAGTCATGCTTTCACTGGCCGGGACATTCCAGGGCGGCCGGCGGTCCGACAGTGCTTTATGACCCAATGGCGTCTCTGGATCGGGGACATAGGGACCGATCCCGACCATATGCAGTTGCAACTGTTTGAGCAACAACAGGTCGTTAACCAGATCCTGATAGCTCTGTCCGGGGATCCCCACCAGCATGCCGCTACCAGTTGCATAACCGAGTTGTTGCAGGGTTTCAAGCAGGGCAATGCGGTTGCTGGGAGTTTTGCCCTGTGGAGGATGGATCTGTTGAAACAGCTCCCGGTTGGATGTCTCAAATCGCAGCAGGTAGCGGTCAGCCCCGGATTTGCGCCAGGCGGCCAGTTCTTCACGACTGCGTTCGCCAAGACTGAGGGTGATGGCCAGATCGGTCTTCTTTTTCAGCTGGATCACCAGCTCGTTGACCCGGTCGATATCCAGCAAGGGCGATTCCCCCGCTTGCAGAACCACTGTCCCGTAGCCCAGTTTTGACCGTCCAGAGCGCAGGCCAGAATCTCGTCCTGACTCATAAGGTAGCGCTCTATGCTGCTGTTTCCCGCCCGAATTCCGCAATAGCGGCACTGTCGCTGACAGTGATTGCTGATTTCGATCAGGCCACGCAGATGGACAGCGTCACCAACATGATTCTGACGAACCTGATCGGCCTGCTGCCACAGGTGAAGCAGGGTGTCGCTGTCATCACAGGCCAGCCACTGGTGAATCTGATCTGCGTTCATGACACTTCCTTTGATAGCGTGAAAAAGATTCCGCCGATGCAAGGCATCGGCGGGGGAGTCGTTACATCTTGCTGCGCTCAAAGTAATGGGTATGTAGCAGTTTGTGCGCTTTTTCGCCGAGCGGTTTACCGAGGTAGTCCTCGTACAGCTTTATGATTGACGGATTCTGGTGTGATTTACGGATGACCTTGTTGCGATCTTCGTTATAGATCGCTCGGCGCCGCATTTCCAGAATCTGTTCGTCACCGTGATGGAACGGTTGTCCGCCTCCGCCGATGCAGCCGCCGGGGCAGGACATGATTTCAATCGCGTGAAAATGTTCTTCGCCTTTCTCAACCTTTTCCAGCAGTTTACGAGCATTGCCAAGCTCGTGGGCGATACCGATGTGCAGATCGAGACCGGCGATATTGATCGTTGCACTTCGCACTCCATCCATGCCGCGCAGTTCTTTGAAGTCGATCTGCGGCAGGTCCTTGTTTGTGAGCAGTTCCGCTGCTGTCCGGACGGCCGCTTCGATAACGCCGCCGGTGGTGCCGAAAAGGACTGCCGCACCCGTTGATTCACCGAGGGGCTGGTCGAAGTCTTCGTTTGGCAGTGTGCCGAATTCGATGTTGAAGTTCTTGATCAGGCAGCCCAGTTCACGGGTGGAAAGAACGACATCGACATCGGGATTACCATTGACCTGAAATTCAGGTCGCGCTGCTTCATACTTTTGGCCAGACAGGGCATGATCGAGACAACAACCATCTTTTCACGTGGGATGCCGAGGATCTCCGCGTAATAGGACTTGGCGATAGAGCCAAACATCTGTTGTGGTGACTTCGCCGTTGATGGGACATCAAGCAGTTCCGGGAACTGATGTTCGAAAATTTGACCCAGGCCGGACAGCAGGAGGTGAGCAGGGGGAGCTTGACCGAAGTATCTCCATTCAGATAACGGCTGAGACGGTCGAGAAGCTCTGAGCCTTCTTCCATGATGGTCAGGTCTGCGGCGAAATCGGTATCGAAAACGTAATCGAAACCGATCTGGCGCAGGGCCGCAACCATTTTACCTGTCACCAGTGTTCCGGGGGGCAATCCCAGGGTTTCTCCCAGTGCAGCGCGAACCGCTGGAGCGGTTTGGACAACGACAACTTTTTCCGGGTCGGCCAGGGCTTCGACCACCGACCAGCTGTGGTTGTGCCCAGACAGTGCCCCGGTTGGGCAGACCGCCACACATTGACCGCAGTAGGTGCAGACCGAATCATTCAGTGGCATCTCGAATGCCGGGGAAACAACGGCATTGAAACCGCGATTGATCCCTGACAGAACCCCGACGGTCTGAACTTCATTGCACATGGTTTCGCAGCGTCGGCACATAACGCATTTATCGAGGTCGCGGATAATCGCAGCAGAAATATCCTTGGGATAGCTGGACATTTCTCCTTCGTAATGAATTTTGCGTACACCGAACTTGTCGGTCAGATCCTGCAGCTCGCAGTTCCCCGATTTGCTGCACACGAGGCAGTCTTTGGGGTGGTCGGATAAAAGCAACTCCAGGACTGTTTTCCGTGCTTTGAGAACACGCGGGGTGTGGGTTCTGACGACCATGCCGTCTGTGGCTGGTGTCGAGCAGGCCGGGGCCAGATTGTGTCTTCCCTCCACTTCAACAACGCAGATCCGACACGAAGCCGCTTTATTGTTAACGTGCATCTCCGGCAGGTTAAGATAACACAGTGTGGGAATCTCAATATGGAGCTTTTGGCAGCATCCAGAATGGTATCACCATGGGGTACAACAATTTGATGTTCATCGATCATGATATTTATGAGGGCCATCGTTCGGGTCTCCCTTGGTTATTTTTTCAGGATGGCGGCAAAGCGACATTTATCGAGGCAGATACCGCACTTGATGCAAATACTGGTGTCAATGGTATAGGGCTTCTGAACGGTGCCGCGAATGGCTGTTACCGGGCAGACCCGTGCGCACAGACTGCAACCGACACATTTTTCTTCGTCGATAACGAAATCGAGCAGATTTTTACATGTCCGGGTTGGGCATATACTCTCATTGATGTGAGCCAGGTACTCATCCTCGAAATTGTTGATTGTTGATAAGATCGGATTAGGCATGCTCTGCCCCAGGCCGCATAAGGCGGTATCCTTGATGACTCCTCCCAGGGAACGCAACCGGTCCAGGTCTTCCGGGGTTCCTAAGCCGCTGGTGATACGATCAAGAATTTCATACAGGCGTTTGGAGCCTATCCGACAGGGAGTGCATTTGCCGCAGGTTTCGTCCATTGTGAATTCGGTGAAAAATTTGGCGACTGCGACCATACAGTCGTCATCATCCATAACGATCATGCCGCCGGAGCCCATCATGGAGCCGCAGGCGATCAGATTATCATAGTCGATCGGGACATCGAGGTTCTTGGCCGTCAATGCCCCGCCGGAAGGTCCGCCGGTTTGAACCGCTTTAAATTTTTTCCCCTCTTCAAGTCCGCCTCCAATGTCAAAAATAACCTCACGCAGTGTTGTTCCCATGGGGACTTCCACTAAACCGACATTTTTGATTTTACCGGCCAGGGCAAAAACCTTGGTCCCTTTTGATTTTTCAGTGCCGATCGAGTTGAACCATTTGGCACCGTTGCGAATAATCGGGGCGACGCTGGCAAATGTTTCAACGTTGTTCACAGACGTCGGCTGGTTCCAGTAACCCGATTCAGCCGGGAAAGGCGGTTTGCTGGTCGGCTCGCCGCGCTGGCCCTCCATGGAATGGATCAAGGCCGTTTCTTCACCGCAGACAAAGGCGCCTGCTCCGAATTTAATTTCAATATCATAGTCGAAGTCGCTGCCGAGTATTTTTTGCCGAGCAGCCCGCGTTTCCGGGCGGCCGCGATGGCGATCTCCAGCCGAGCGATCGCCAGGGGGTATTCGGCCCGGATATAGAAGGTGCCGAGCTTTGCACCGATCGCATAGCCGTTGATTGTCATCGCTTCGATCACCGCATGGGGATCCCTTCGAGAATCGCGCGATCCATAAAGGCTCCCGGGTCTCCTTCATCGGCGTTGCAAACGACATATTTCTGATCGCCCTCGTTGTTAGCCGTGAATTGCCACTTCAAGCCGGTCGGGAATCCACCGCCTCCACGGCCCCGCAGACCGGACTCTTTAATTTCTTCAATAACCTGTTCCGGAGTCATTTCGAAGAGGCATTTGCCGAGGGCCAGATAACCGCCACCGGCGATGTATTCCTCAATCTTTTCAGGGTTGATTCCTCCGCAATTGGCGGTGGCGATACGCATCAGCTTGGGGCTTGGTGACAGCGGAATCTCTTCGTCCAGATCTCCTTGTTTGACGTAAGTCTGCACCAGATGGCGAGCTTTTTTCTCATCAACCCCGCCGAAAATAAGTGGTGCATCACCCGGGCGGACAATTTCTACTGTCGGCTCGGCATAGCAAAAACACATGCAGCCCGATGATCGCAGGGTGACGTCGATCAGCCCCTGTTGTTGCAACTCATCTTCGAGGGCGGCATAGGTTTCTCGTGCTCCTGCTGCAATGCTGCAGGTTGCCAGAGAGACGTTGATTTGAGTGCCTTTGTGCAGCTCTTCCATTTCTGCAGCGCAGGATGCCTGAAACTGTTGCAATTCCGTGTAAGATGTTATGACATTCATGCGGCACTACTCCTTGGGGAACTGAACTCAGCAATAATCTCCGGAACCTGGGATGGCTTGACATTGCCAAAAACTTTTTCACCGACCAGAACGATCGGGGCCAGACCGCATGCTCCTACGCAACGCACGGTATCGATAGAAAAGAGACCGTCGGAACTGACCTCGCCGATTTCGATGGCCAATTCTTTTTTGAAAGTGTCAACAACCGCTTCTGCGTCTTTGACAAAACAGGCCGTTCCCATGCAGACGGAAATCGGATGCTTGCCGCGTGGAACCATGGTGAAGAAGGTGTAGAAGCTGACGACTCCGTACACTGTGGCAAGGGATTCATTCATGTGAGAGGCGACAAATTGCTGCACGTCACGTGGCAAGTAGCCGAACAGGCTTTGAGCTTTGTGCAGGACGGTTACCAGGTGTCCTTTTTTTTCGGGAAGAGCATCGATGAAGGCCTCGAGCTCCTGGTATTGCGGGTGCTCATTTTCCAGGCAACTGCAGGTTGGTTGAGAGTCGTTGGCTTCGGGCATATACTGACACCTGTCCTTTCTACTGCAAATCGAATAAATAAGTGAGGTGAAACAGTCAAACTGCTAAGCAGAGTTTGAACTCTATATCTGTCTGAGCGTATTTTATCTCTTCCGTTTCTTTATCTTGTGCCTGGACCGATCTTTTTCTTTTTTTGTCGGGTTCAGACTTCTCTTTTCAGTCGTCTCAACCTTGAGAAAGAATTAGCCTGCCTTTAATATTGAGCAATATAAAAGCCTAAAAAATAGTGTCAAGAGAAATAGTGTAGAAAAATAACCTATGTGGTAAAAAACTGTTTTAGTATGCTTTCCGGACTTGACCTGCTCTCCTATGTGTAATTTAACTATTTGAAAATACTGAATAATAATAAAAGGTGCAAAACACTGTATGGTTTCGCACTGCGGTTTTTGTGGAATTGTTAATCGATTTGCACTGGTTAAAAATCAGAGAGATAAACAAGTGTAGTGGACTATCTCTTGTAGGGCCTCAGGAGTGATTAACGGTGAGTTGAGTGACAATCAGAATCTTTTCTTTCTCGTCAGAAGGCACATCTTGGGTGTTTTTAGCGTAAGCTTTCTAGAGCCACATTTGAAGTCTGAAAGTTTGACCTGTTGATCGAATAGCTGTGCATGGCTTTCCACAGTGCGTCGATGATGTATTTTTTGGGATTATCGTGCCTGACCAGAATTCCCATCTCTCTGGTTAGAGGCGGCACTGAAAATGGAATACGCGATATCCGGGTTTCATCTATCCCGCGCAGGTAGGATTCCGGAACAATACCAACTCCCATTCCATGTTCAACCATGAGCAGTATCCCTGAGTAAGATTCGCACTCCATGACGCTATCGACTTTTATCCCTCTTCTTTTGATTTCTTTGTCAATTTTACTCTCAGGCAGCAGGTGAGGTGTAAATCTCAAATAAGGTCCGTTTTTAAGGAGTTCCTCATCATTGACAAGACCTCTTTGATTTGTCGATATCACAAAATACCTTTCTACACTGTAAGGTCTCCAGAGCAGCCCTTTCGGCGGTTGAAGTGGACCGACAGACAGGCAGGCATCGATTTCCCCTTCACAGACCATGTCGGCCAGGGGTGAGGTGATATCGTAAATATTAACAAGTTTGACAATCAGGCTGGGATGATTGTCCCGCAGTGATTTGAGGGCATTGGCAAAAATGCTGTTCATGATACTGCTGACATAACCGATGGTGAGTTTCCTTCGAAATCTTTACGCGTCTGTTGTTCTTTGTAGGTTTGCCATATCTGCAGCATCTGCTGCGCTACAGGGGCAAATTCAGCCCCTTCTTTTGTGAGTGAAACCGGTCGACGTGAACGATCCAGCAATTTTGTGTCGAGCTCGGATTCCAGTTCTTTAAGCTGTTGACTGACAGCAGATTGAGTCAGATTAACGACTCCTGCGGCCGATGTCAGACTTCCGAGTTCTGCCACTGCGACAAAGCTTCTCAGTTTATTCAGATCCATTTCTTATTCCGTATTCTTTCGATTTGTTTCCTTAGCTTTGTTCTATATGTCCCTGTATTTGCGCAATTTTATAAAAATAAAAAACTTGTCCTTTGGTCGGACCGTTTAACCTCAGAAAAAGTTTAAACTTTTGCACTACTATAAGCAAGCGTAATAATGAAGATAAGTTATATTAGCTTTACTTTTTATGTCTCTGGAGTATTAATGGATTTCAGACGGGGGAGGGAATTCGCAACTGCAAACAGTGGAACCTTAACTCAAAATTTGAGTGATGGCCGGCAATGAGCTGAATGGCTTGATGCTAATTGTCTTTAACCCGTAGATGAAGGAGGTAGTGAATGAAGGCGAAACATGTTGTGACACAGCTATTGATTGCAATGATCGTGACCCTGGTTGCCGGAGTATCGTTTGCCGAAAATTTCCCGAGCAAGGACATTCGCATCATTGTTCCGTTTAAACCAGGCGGTGCGGTTGATACAACGTCAAGAATTATTGCCGAATATGCAAAAAAGCACTTGGACGGGGTTGAGTTGAAGGTAGAAAACCGGGCCGGTGGCGGTGGCGTCGTTGGGCAGACCTACGCTGCTAACGCTAAAGCGGACGGTTACACGGTTCTGGCAATGACCAGTTCGGTTGTCACCAATCCAAAGCTGAAGCAGGTTTCCTACAAGGTTTCAGATTTTCAGCCTGTTGCACTCTACACCATGGATCCTGAGGTTATTGCGGTCCCTGCCGATTCTCCGTACAAAACGATCGATGATTTTATCGCAGCAGCAAAGCAGAAAGCTTTAAAAGTTGCAGAGGCCGGAATGGGCACATCTCACCATCTCTCCGGTCTGGCTGCGGTTGATAGAGGAGGGGTGAAATTCAATTTTATTCACACCAAGGGTTTGGTGCGCAGTTGCAGGCTCTTCTGGGAGGCCATGTCGATGCGACACTGTGGCCCTATGGTGAAGCGAAGTCCCATGCTGATTCCGGGTCAATCCGCATTTTAGCAGTTGCCTCCGACCAACCCCTTGAGTCTGCCCCTGAAATTCCGACCTGGCAGGCTGCTGGTTTGGGGATTAAAGAGTGGACCACTTTCAGAGGCTGGGCCGTTCCTGCGGGGACGCCGAAAGAAGCCGTCACTTTCCTGGCCGACCTGCTGGGCAAGGTCAATAAGGATCCAGAGTATATCGCCCGGATGAAGCAGCAAGGTTTCCCGCTGGCTTATCGTGACGCTGAAGGCTATGCCGCCGTCATCGCTAACTACAATGAATTGACCAATCTGGTGATCAATAACAATAAGCTTGGGAATCAAAAGTAAAGCCCCTCTTTAAAGGGGAGGATGGGTTATCCGCCTCCCCTTGAAGAAACAACATGAAGATTATTAATTTATGAGGATGTCATGAAAAGGAACGCACTGGTCATCAAAGAGCAGGATAATGTTGCAACAGCCATTAAAGATATTGCTGCGGGCGAAGAAGCCGTTGTCGGTTGCGGCGAAAAGACCATGACAATTAAGGTCCTGCAGGATGTTGTTCTGGGGCACAAGTTTGCTGTTCGTAACATTGAAGTTGGGGAAGATATTCTTAAATACAACTGTGTTATTGGCAGGGCAACTCAAAGAATCAGCGCTGGTGAGCACGCTCATATCCAGAATCTTGAAAGTCTGCGTGGTCGGGGCGATCTGGTCTGAGATTTGGTCTGATTATATAAAAAAAGGTGAAGAAAATGAAATTTTGGGGATATCGCAGGGCTGACGGTAAGGTCGGGACCCGCAATTATGTAGGAATTCTTTCGACGGTCGTGTGTGCCAACGAGGTTGCCAGGGCGGTGGCGGATAATGTCAATGGTGCCGTGTCTTTTCGCATCAACAGGGCTGTTGCCAGACTCCGCCGATCTGGATCGGGTGACAGAGACGTTGTGCGGGCTGGGAGCCAATCCTAACCTGGCTGCCGTCGTACTGGTTGCGTTGGGCTGTGAAGGGACCGATATTGCCAGGGTGGAAGAGTCCATCAGGGCCAACGGAAAGCGGGTCGAGACCGTATATATCCAAGAAGAGGGAGGCGCTGCAAAAACAACAGCAAAGGCGACTCTCCTGGCTCAGGAATTGGTGATGGAAGCGTCTAGACTGACCACGGTTCCGTGCGGGCCGGAAGACATCGTGCTGGGGTTGAAGTGTGGCAGTTCTGACACGACATCAGGCCTGGTGACCAACCCTGCCCTGGGGGTAACCGTAGAGCAATTGGTTGCGGAAGGTGCATCAGTCGTTATGGGTGAGGTCACTGAATTTATCGGTGCAGAACACATTATGGCGGCTCAGGCCAAAGATGAGGAGACGGGGCAGAAAATTCTGGATCTGGTTGAGCGTATGGAAAACCGTGCCAAGGCCATCGGTGTTGACATGCGTGGAGGGCAGCCGACACCCGGAAATATTGAAGGTGGTCTTTCAACCATTGAGGAAAAGTCGCTCGGTGCGATCGCAAAAGTTGGTAATGCTGTTGTTCAGGGCGTTTATGAGTATGGTCAGTGTCCTCAGGTCAAGGGCTTGGTGGTTATGGATTCCCCCGGTAGAGAACCGGAAATTCTGACCGGATTGGCCGCTGCCGGTTGCAATGTGATTACGTTTACGACGGGACGGGGAGCTCCTCAGGGTTTTCCTTTTGTTCCGGTGATTAAGATGACTGGAAACGAAAAGACCTGGAGCCACCTGCGCGATCATATGGATATGTCCGTTCATGAAGTTATGGACGGCGCAGAAACGCTTAACCAGGCTGGCCGCAGAATCTACGAAGCTATTGAAGCCGTTGCCAATGGAACTCAGACCAAGGCTGAAATTTCGGGTTATGTGCAGGCCATGGACATCTACGTAACCGGGCCAGTCATTTGACCCATGAGATAAAGGTGTGAAGTCGTGAAAAATACAGTGACAGTTGGGCGGGAAAAGCTGGAAGCCTATGTCGGCCAGGTTGTCTCAGGCTGGGTCTATCAGCAGAGCATAGTACCGCTGTCGCCAAACGCCTGGTCAAGGCGCATCTGCGTGGATTTGACACCCATGGACTCCCCTGTCTTTTTGGCTACGCTGAAGCATTGGAAGAGGGGCGTATAAATGCGAAACCAGCTTTGAATGTTGAACAGACTGGGCTCTGCACACAAAAACTTGACGGTGATAATGGTTTGGGGCAGGTGGCCGGCACCAGGGCCATGGAAATGTGTCTGGACAGTGCCGTCTCGACCGGCATCGGTTGTGTGACGGTCAAGCGGAGCAACCATTTCGGCGCGGCGAGTACCTATTCTCTGATGGCTCTGGAGCGGGACTGTATCGGCATTGTGATGTCAAATGCCGCCTCTGCGACTGCTCCATTCGGAGCTGCTGAACCTTTGTTCGGGACCAACCCTATGTCGGTGGCGATTCCGGCGGGTATCGAAGCCCCATTTGTTATCGATATGGCAACCAGTGAAGGATCTCGCAAGAAGGTCCGCAAGGCTCTGGAAGACAAGCAGCCGATCCCGGTTGGATGGTCGTTGGATAAAAACGGAAATCCCACGACCGATCCGGCAGCAGCCCTCGAAGGGTCATGCTGCCCTTTGGAGGGATGAAGGGTTCGGCAATTACGATATTGACCGATATTCTGTCCGGTGTGTTGTCGGGAGCAGAGTTCGGTGGACAGGTCTTAAGTGTTGCAACCAACCATGAGCGTGAGTCCGGCAATGGTAACTTTATGCTGGCGATCAACGTTGAGATGTTTATGCCCGTTGATCAGTTTCACGAGCGCATGGATGAAGAGCTGTCCAGAATTATGAAATTGAAACCGGCTCATGGCTTTGAGCGGGTTATCTATCCAGGATTTCTGGAACAGGCAACAGAGCAAAAGCGTGTGCGGGAAGGGATTCCGCTTGACGACAGGCTGGTTGAAAGAATGCAGGTTTTAGGTGAGAAAATGGCATTGATTTTCTGTCTGACTGTCTGACTGACATTTGTGCAGGCATCGACCCATTAATCGACAGATATCGGAGCGGGGATAATTTCATGAACTTTCAGAAGAGGTAGATGAAACATGAAGATATTGGGCAAATCTGATTTCTGGTTGGGGGGCGGCGTTTTTTCTCGTTGGTTTTTGGGCTTATCTCCAATGTCGGGGTTTGACGAGCATTCGAGCGGGTATCCTTCTTTTTTAGCTCTGATTCATATTGTTCTGGGTCTATGCCTGGTTGTGAAGGCGATGAAAGAAGCGTCGGATATGTCCGATTCCCTCAAACGCCTGTTTCTTGAAATGCGTGGTCCGCTTATCGTTGCCGTGCTGTTGATGGGCTGGGGAGGATTGCTTTTGCTGGGATGGGGATATCTTCCGTCCAGTGCGATCATGCTGCCTGTGGTTCTTTATGTTCTTGGTTACAGGGGTGTCAAACGCCTTGCTCTGACAACAGTCAGTATCATTACGGCCGTATTTGTTCTGTTTTATGTCATGTTTGAAGTTCCTCTTCCACTGCACCCTGTGGTTGAGCAACTGTTCAGCTGACTAGCGCTATAGGTAGCAATTATGGAAACGATTGTACTTGGATTCAGCACTCTCCTCGAGCCGGGCGTTTTGGCATTTCTGCTGTTAGGGGTTTTCTGTGGCCTGATCGTCGGTTCGATCCCCGGCCTGAACGAAAATATCGCTTTCGCAGTGTTTATTCCCTTTTCTTTTTCGCTGGCTCCGGTCTATGCCCTGGCCCTGATGGTTGGCGTTTATTGTGCGGCGGCGGTGGGCGGCGCAATGCCGGCAGTTATGATCAAGGTTCCGGGCACCGCATCAGCGGTTCTTACGGCCATAGACGGGAATGCCATGGTGCGGCGAGGCCACGCCAACAAAGCTTTGGGAATCGCTATCTTTTCTTCAGTCTTTGGCGGTCTGAGCAGCGCTCTGGTGCTTTTGTTTTTTGCTCCGGTCCTGGCGGGGTTGCCCTGCGCTTTGGTTATGTCGAAACTGCTCCCTGTGTGTGTTGGGGCTTGCAGCGGTTGTCGGGATGCTGGAAAAGAATGTGATCAAGGGGGTTCTGTCCGCGTTCTTCGGTTTGCTGGTTGCAACCGTTGGCTTGAGCCTGGTCACGGGGTATCCGCGCTTTACGTTCGGAATGACCAACTTTTTTGAGGGCGTTCCATTTGTTCCTCTTCTGATCGGTCTGTTTGGCGTCTCTGCAGCCTTGGAGCTTGCAGAGGAGGTTTTCTCGAGCGTCGCCAGAACAAAGCTATCAGTGAGCTGCCGCGAATTGTTGGCACTCTGCTTCCCGGTAAATCTCTGGTTAAACGTCTGTTCCCGACCTGGTGCAACGCGGCCGTCATCGGCAACGTTATCGGCGTCCTTCCCGGAGCTGGAATGTTGATGGCGATCTATATCGCTTATAACCAGGCCTCAGGCGCTATCGGCGTAAATACGGTGCTGATCCCGACGCGGTTGCCTGGGGAGAGGGCACTCCTGAAGGGATTGCGGCACCAGAGGCTGCCAATAATGCCGTTGTAGCCAGTTCGATGGTTCCCCTTTTGTCTCTGGGGATTCCGGGAAACTCTGTATCCGCTTTATTTATCGGCGCGCTGATGATCCATGGGATGGTTCCCGGTCCCTTGCTGTTTATCAATCATCCCCATATCGCCTGGATGATCATGGTTTCGTTTGTTGCTGCCAATATCGTTATGGGACCCTTCGCTATTTTCGTTGCCAAGTACATTTCGGGGATGGTTTATTCGCCTGCCAAAGCAGGTGATGGTGCCGACCATTGCCCTGCTGTGCCTGACCGGCGCCTATGCTGATGGCAACTCCTTGTTCAATGTTGGCGTTGCTCTTGTCTCTGGACTCGTTGGCTATGTTTTTCGCAAGGTCGATATTCCCCATGCCCCGATTATTCTCGCTCTGGTTCTCGGGCAGAAACTTGAGGATTCCCTGGCAAATTCTCTTTCCGTTTCCGGAGGCAACTGGCTGATCTTTGTCGATCCTGTTCGTCATCCAATCAGTTTCGGTCTGATGATGGTTTCATTTATCTTTATCCTCTTGCCAGTGATGAAAGCAGTTCTGCGGCATATAAACAGAAGAAAAATGTCGGCAGTCACCTGTTCAGCGAACCATACCGTGCCCTCTTAACGATTAAGACAGGCGGACAGCAACAAATATCCAAACTTCAAATTGACTGAACAGGGCGTTGAACGACGTTTACAGGTGAGTTGCGTCTTCTCTGGGCGGTCGAAAGATAAGGAGCAGAATAATGTCAATAATAGCAGATCATCTCAGTCATGTTAAACCTTCAGCCATTTCGCTCGTGACCGCAAAGGCCAGCCAGCTGGAACGGGAGGGGCGTAAAATCATTCGTCTTTCTGCAGGAGAACCAGATTGTGGAACTCCGGATCATATCAAGCAGGCTGGGATCAGGGCGATACAGGAAGGCAAGACTCAGTATCCTTTATGCCAGGGGATCATGGAGCTTCGTGAGGCCGTTTGTCAAAAACTGAAAAGGGTCAATGACCTCAGTTACAGCCTCGAGGAAACCATCATCAGTTCCGGTTGTAAACAGGTGTTGTTCAACGGCTTGGCTGCGACGTTGAATCCTGGCGATGAGGTCATTCTTCCGACCCCCTACTGGATCAGTTATCCGAATATGGTCGGCATTAACCGTGGTGTGCCTGTATTTGTCAAAACGCGTCAGGAGGATCTGTTCAAGATGACGCCGCAGGCGTTGGGCGATGCCATTACCGAACGAACCAAGTGGGTCCTCATTAACAATCCGGGCAACCCCTCCGGAGCTGTTTACAGTCAACAGGAACTGGAGGAATTAGCTGAAGTTCTACGCAAACATCCGCATGTCTGGGTCTTGTCGGACGATATTTACGAACATATGGTTTTCGACGGGATCAAGTTTTACACCATTGCTCAAGTTGCCCTGATTTAAAAGATCGGACCCTTGTTGTTAATGGCGTGTCGAAGGGCTACTCGATGACCGGGTGGCGAGTCGGTTACGGCGCCGGTCCCAAGGAGCTGATCAAAACCATGTTCAAAATTCAGTCCCAATCAACCAGTGGTGCTAATACAATGTCGCAATGGGCTGCCATTACAGCACTTAACGGAGACCAATCTTTTATTCGGGATTACAATGAAACTTTGACCAGGCGGCGCGATCTGGTCGTTTCAACGATGAACAGGATTGACGGGCTGACCTGCTGTGTCCCTGAAGGAGCCTTCTATTGCTATATCTCCTGTGCGGGAGTCATTGGCAGGAAAACTCCAAAAGGGGATCTCATTACCAGCGACCTCGATTTCTGTACCTTTCTGATGGAAGAGTGTGGAGTGGCTGTTGTTCACGGTGAAGCCTTCGGTCTTTCCCCCTATTTCAGAATTTCCTATGCCACCGACATTGAGCGTCTTGAGGTTGCCTGCGGATTGATTGCTTCAACCTGTGCTCTGTTGAGCTGATTGAAAATAAAGGAGATTAGACAATGAGTTTACACTTTATCGATACGACATTATTTGGTGATTCGGTCAGTACTGCCGATATGCGGGCAATCTTTGATGAACGCAATATGTTACAAAAATGGCTTGATGTCGAGGTTGCTCTGGCCAAAGCTCAGTCTGCGATGGGGATGATTCCGGCAGGTGCAGCTGCCGTCATAGCTGCAAAGGCAGATGTCGGATTGCTGGACCTCGAAATGATTAAGGCCCACGGGAAGGTCAGCGGACACAGTCTCCTGGGATTACTGACGGAGTTTCGTAAGGTGATTGATCACGACTATTCTCGCTATGTTCACTTTGGGGCGACCACGCAGGATATTATCGACACGGGAATGATGCTGATGATCAAGGATGGGGTTGATCTGATTATCAAACGGTTGCGTCGTTGTATGGCGATTCTATCCCGTATTGTCGTTGACCATGCCGATACCGTTATGGTGGGTCGCACCCATGCTGGTCATGGTTTACCGATTACTTTCGGGCTGAAATCGGCCAGCTGGCTGTCGGAGTTGGATCGGCAACTGGAGCGTTGGACTGAAGCGCGGCAGCGCATTCAGGTCGGCAACCTTTCCGGTGCTGTCGGCTCTTTCGCCTCCTGGGGAAAACAGGGGTTTGAGGTTCAGGAGAGAGCTCTTGAACTGCTTGATCTCCAGGTGCCGGACACCTGGTGGCACAGTTCGCGTGATCGGATCGCTGAGACGATGACTCTCTGTGCTTTACTGGCCGGAACTGCCGGTCGTATCGGACGCAATCTCTATAATATGAGCCGGACCGAATTTCAGGAACTGGGTGAACCGTCGGAAGGGAAAATCGGTAGCAGTACCATGCCGCATAAGAAAAATCCCATCCATAGCGAATGGATTATGGTGCTGGAACGCGTTGTGCGTTCAAATACCTCTGTGGTGCTTGAAACCATGGGGCAGGAGGACGAGCGTGATGCCTCACGCTGGAAAAATGAGTGGATTGCCGTTCCTGAAAGTTTTGCCACGCTTTCCGGTGCTCTTAACCACCTGGAGATTGTCTTAAGCGGTTTGTCCGTCAACAAAGATAAAATGCTTGAAAATACGAAACTTCTACGCGGAATGCTGCTGTCTGAGCAGGTGATGTTCCTGCTTGAAAAGAAATTCCCCCTGCCTGCGGCTCATGAAAAAGTCTATCTGGCTTCCGTGCGGGCGAATAAAAAGGGGACGAATCTGATCGATGAGCTGCTAGATGACAGCGAAATCGAAGATGCGTTCAGCCGTGATGAAATTGAAGCTGTTCTTGATCCCGCCAGCTATCTTGGCCTGTCCGCCGATGTCGCCCGCAATGTTCATAAAAAGGTCGAGGCTCGCCTCAGGGCAGTGAGTCAGGAAAGTTGAGGACATCATGATTTTAACAGAACAATATGCCGCTTTCATGACCCGTCTCGGCTGGTCCGGATTACCCGATGATGTGCGTGATTACGCATTGGACCTGATCGCGGACTGGACGGCTAACGCGGCGGCCGGGTTTGACAGTCCGATCGGTCAAATTTTCTGGCGGCTGTCAAAGTATGGGTCAGGTCAGGATCATTCGGTTGTCCTTGGAAATCTGCAAACAGTGGATCCTCTGTCTGCAGCTCTGATCAATGGGGCGGCCAGTCATGCTGTTGAATTCGACGATACCCACCGAGGCGGCCTTTACCATCCCGGATCTCCTGTGATTGCTGCAGCTTGGGCTGCTGGAGGCATTCAGGACATCAGTGGTCAGCAGTTCATTTGCGCTGTTGTTGCAGGATACGAAATTTCAATGAGGCTGGCCGCCGCCATCAATCCTGAGCATTATAAAATCTGGCACACCACTGGAACTGTTGGTGCTATTGGTGCCGCAGCCAGTGCTGGCTATTGTTTGGCCCTGTCCTCTGGTCAGATTACAGGAGCCTTGGGCCTGGCCGGGACACAAGCTGCCGGATTGTGGGAATACTGCCTGATGCACCCCAGGCCAAGGGGCTTCACACCGGCAAGGCCGCTCATTCGGGCGTATTGTCGGCACTGTTGGCAAGAGAGGGGCTGTCGGGTCCAGCTTCAATCCTTGAGGGTGAGCGTGGTTTTTGCCGGGTTCGTTCCCGCTGCCGTTGATGTCGGTGCTTGCTGTGCCGGACTTGGAACTGACTGGTGGTTGCCGAAGACGACCATCAAAGCATATCCGGTTTGTGGGCACACAATGACTCCAATTGAAGCAGCTCTTGCAATTGCGAAGGACGTTGATCCCGATCAGATTGAGAGGATTGATATTCGGGCTCATCCCGTTTCGGTTAATATTGCGGCTAACCCGGCACCGCAAACTGAAGCGGAGGCGAAGTTTTCGATCGAGTTTTGCGTCGCCTCAGCGTTGGTTCTGGGAGAGGTTACTCAACGTGCATTCTCCCATGAGCAGATAAGTAGTCCAGCGATTCAGCGGTTGTTGAGAAGGACAACTTTGATCGCTGACAATGGCAGTGCCCGGCTGACAGATCAGCGACCGGCACAAGTCTCTGTAAGGTTACTCGGAGGTCGGACCGTTGATGGTTCCGCTGATTTTCGTAAAGGCGATCCTGAAAACCCGATGAACGCGATTGAAAAACATAAAAAAATTATTGATTTGACAGAGGCGGTCTGGGGGTCGGACCTGGCGGAGAAAATATATGAAATGATTATGGTGCTCCCGCAGGAGAAAAGCTTCAAGGCCTGGCTGACCGAATTTAAAAAGATCGCTAACGACTGAATTCACAGCCCAGAATTGCCCATTTACGTTCTCTTCCCCAGCGGTATCCGCCAATGTCTCCATCCCCACGCAGAACCCGGTGGCAGGGGATCAGATAGGCGATGGGATTGTGGCCGAGCGCTGTTCCCACTGCGCGACCGGCTCTGGGATGATGAATGTGTTTGGCGAGATTGGCGTAAGAGGTGATGCAGCCCGGAGGAATGTTTAACAACGCCTGCCAGACTTTTAGTTGGAAATTGGTCCTTTAGCAACAGGATAATGGTTTGTTTGTCCGGCTGGAGTGGGATCGAAATCTGCTCAACATAATGCGCCGTTTTTGATGGGGAATGTTCAATCTGTGCGTTGGGCCATGCTTCGATCAGTTTGAGAATGGTTTCCTCCTCAACCTCATCATGAAACTCCAGCCGCAAATACCACGTTCTGTCACAGCTAAAAGGCATTTGCCAAAAGGAGTCTGGTGGATACCATATTTGATGTTCACCTCTCTTCCGCCCGACTTGTACTCTCCCGGCGTTACCGCATTCACATTGACCATCAGGTCGTGCAGACGACCGGGGCTGCTGAGGCCGACAGCAAAGCTGGTTTCAAGGACCGACTCTGATGAGCGTAGCAACCTCTTTGCATGTTCACTGGTCAAATGCTGAAGGAAGCGTTTCGGGCTGACTCCGGCAAAGCGTTTGAAGAGGCGTTGAAAATGAAACGGGCTGAGGCCGATATGGTGTGCGATCTCATCGAGACCAGGCTGTTTGGTTGCCGTTGACTGAAGATAGTTGATGGCTGCTGCGATACGTTGATAATCGGTCATATGGACGCTCCCTGCGATATGCATAAAGACAGGTTATCATTGTGTCAAATAGGGACCAACCCGATTCTTGCGCAATGTGATTGCATTTTTTGCTTGCAACTTAGGCTTTCTTTGGGTATTAATTCGTCTCCGCGCAACAGCGCGTCAGCACATGTATCAATGCCTGCGGATTCAATTTCCGCAGGGGCTTAGATATTTTAAGTCCCTATCGTCTAGCCTGGCCCAGGACACCGCCCTTTCACGGCGGCGACGGGGGTTCGAATCCCCCTGGGGACGCCAACTAAAGAAAAAGCCTCACTGTGTACACAGTGAGGCTTTTTCTTTATCCGCTTCTGATCGTGATTCAAAGAGGAGTGAAGCGCTGACTGAATGTCAGCGAGCAGAAGGTGGGCGGGCGGTTTGAACATGATGATCAGGCCGGAGTAGACCAATCTCCCTGGAGCTTTTTGTGTTCGCTGGAATATAAAGCGAAACCACCGGTTGCGGCGGTGCGGCTATATTTTTAGCCTGTTTGTTTCTTTAGTAAAATGCTATGTTTCAGGATGTTACATGTTTTTTCTGATCTGAAAGGAAATTGAGTATGAAGAAAAGACAAATCTGCCAAGGAGTTCATTGGCTTGGGGCTGTTGATTGGAACCGCCGCCTGTTCGATTCATTGATTCCGCTTCCCGATGGGACCAGCTATAATTCTTATCTGGTTCAAGGTTCTGAAAAAACAGCTCTGATTGATACTGTCGACCCCGCCAAACTACAGATACTGCAAGAGCAGCTGAGCGATGTTGAGACGCTTGACTATGTCGTGGCTCAACACGCCGAGCAGGACCACTCCGGGGCGCTACCCTGGCTGCTTGACTCTTATCCGCAGTGCCGGTTGGTGTGTTCATCCAAAGCGGAAGGCTTATTGCTCGATCATCTGGATATTGATCCGCAACGGATTTCAGTTGTGGCTGATGGCGAATGCCTTACTCTCGGAGATAAAACGCTTCAGTTTCATTATACTCCCTGGGTCCATTGGCCGGAGACAATGGTGACGCATCTGCCGGAGGACAAAATTTTATTTACCTGCGATTTTTTTGGTTCACACTGGGCGACCGACAGTCTCTATGCCGGGAACGATCCGCGGGTATGCGAAGCTGCGAAGCGCTATTTTGCCGAAATCATGTTGCCGTTTCGTAAAACGATCCAAGGCAACCTGAAAAAAGTCCGCTCTCTGGACTTTGATTATATCGCCCCCAGTCATGGTCCTATTTTCGATCACCCTGAATGCATTTTATCATCATATGAAGATTGGGCCTCTGAAGACGTCGCTAATAAGGTGTTGATCCCTTACGTTTCAATGCACGGCAGTACAGAAGCCATGGTGGATTATCTGGTCTCGGGCCTCAATCAATCCGGTATCAATGTTCTGCCTTTTGAGCTGACAACGACAGATATAGGCAAGTTGGCGATAGAATTGGTTGATGCCGCAACGATTATTATCGGGACACCGACCGTTAACCTTGGTCCGCATCCGCAGGTTGCTTATGCGGTGAATCTCGCCAATATTTTGCGCCCCAAGCTGAAGCATGCGGCAATTGTAGGGTCCTACGGGTGGGGATCCAAGGTGGTGGATCAGATTTCAGGGATGATTCCCAATTTGAAAGTGGAGGTTCTCGGCGCGGTGCTTTGCAAAGGGATTCCGCGTCAATCGACTTTCTCCGAGCTGGACGCACTGATGGACCTTGTCAAACAACGCCATGCTGATATGTAAGTCCTGCTCAAGGGATTTCAACCTGTAGGCCAGCAGTTTGTCACAAGCATGACAAACCCTCTGGACGAGCTTTGTTACTGAACTGTTGATGCCTCTCTGTTTTTTCGAGGGGCATTTTCTTTTTATCCGCTTTGAAACCTTGTTAAAAGTACTCTCAGTCGGTAGTCTCACCTCGATAATTGGTGAATAACTGTAAATGAATACTTTGACGCTACAGGATACGGATCAAGATGACTCAAAATCGCTCTATTGTTGAAATATTTTCCGACGGCGCCTGCTCTGGAAATCCCGGACCGGGAGGATATGGAACCATTCTCCGTTACGGTGAACACGTAAAAGAACTGTCCGGATATGATCCGGAGACAACGAATAACAGGATGGAAATGCTCGGAGCAATTCGTGGACTGGAGGCCTTGAGGCAACCTTGCCATGTGCGTTTGACAACCGATTCTCAGTATCTCGTCAAGGGAATGACCGAGTGGATATCCGGTTGGCAGAAAAAAGGCTGGAGAAACTCTAAAAAAGAAGAAGTTGCCAACCGTGATCTGTGGGAGCGACTGCTTGAGTTGACCCGGATACACCAGGTTGACTGGATCTGGGTCAAGGGGCATGCCGGCCACGAAGAAAATGAACGTTGCGATGAACTTGCGCGTATGGAAATCACAAAAGTTTCTGATAACATTGTCTAAGTGCTGAATTTGTTTGTGCCACGGTTGTCGCATTCCATGACGGTAGAAAATACCATGATGAGTGAAAAAAAATAATTCAGTCCCTTTTTTAATTGTTGATGAATATGGTAACGTTTCGACGGTGTGATTCATATTCAGTCATTTAATGTCTTGTTGCTTATCTCTGGGAGTACGATGGCTAATCCTGTTGAAACCCCTGCACATTTGGCGGCGACCGGTGCTTATGAGTTTGAAGGCCTGATCTCGCTCGGACTCTACGCTCTGATTGCGACGGGGCTGATCCTGCTGTTGCTGATTCTGGCTCGGTTCCTTGGTCAGCGAACCCATTCAGAAGCGAAGGATGCTCCCTACGAATCTGCCGTTGAGCCGACGGGTGACGCACGTTTGCGTGAGCCTGTTCCCTTTTATCTGGTCGCTATATTCTTTATTGTGTTCGATCTTGAGGCGGTTTTCGTCGTGTCCTGGGCGGTCGCTTACGACCTGCTTGGCTGGACCGGTTTCTGGCAGATCTGCTTTTTTATCGTCGTCCTTTTTCTCGGTCTGGTTTACCTGTGGAAAATGGGGGGGCTGGAATGGGGTTCGCAGAGTGCCCGCAATGAGCAGAGGAGAGTTGGATGAGTGAGAAACTGCCTCAAGGCGTGCTGCTGACCAAGGCCGATGATCTGATCAACTGGGGCCGTAAAAACAGCCTCTGGCCGATGTTTTTGGTCTGTCCTGTTGCTTTGTTGAGATGATGACCAGCATGACACCGCGCTTTGACCTGGCCCGTTTTGGCGCCGAAGTGCTACGCGGTACGCCGCGTGAGTCGGATGTCATGATCATTTCAGGGACGCCCTTCAAAAAAATGGGGGCTTCGATCCTGAGTCTGTACGAGCAGATGCCGAACCCCAAGTGGGTTATCGCCATGGGGAGCTGTGCCAACTCTGGCGGTATGTACGATGTCTACAGTGTTATTCAGGGGTGAATCAGATTCTCCCGTCGATGTCTATATCCCCGGCTGTCCCCCCCGGCCTGAAGCCTTTCTGCAGGGGATTCTCGAACTGCAAAAAAAGATTGCCGCTGAAGAACAGCCCGCCCGCAAGGTTTTCGGTCTTGAAGGTGGCAGTGAAGGAACGACGGTTGATCCTTTGGTTGATGGCGTGACCAAGAGCCGCGATACGCGCGGTCCCGGTTACGGCAACAGTCCCATCCGTGGAACTGCGCAGCAACCGCCGGCGTTATCCATTCCCGCTCCCGCAAAGGTTGGCGACCGCCACAGCCCAAACAGGAATTCCCAGATCAGACCGACCAGCTTACCGCGAAGTGCAGGAACGTTTGGCGGACGCGTGACTCACGATCCCCTGGCCGCAGATATGCCGGTTCTTGAGTGTCCTGCTGAACAGCTGCGCGAACTGCTCTATTTCTTAAAACATGATTGCACTGTTCGTTACCAGCGTCTGGAAGATTTGACCGCTGTTGACGAGCGTTCCCGTCAGCGCAAATCTGATCATCGCTTCACCATGGTTTACCATCTGCTCAATTTTTCCCAGCCCGGTTATTTACGCGTCAAGGTCCCTTTGAGCGGTGACTATCCTGAAGTCCCGAGTGTGACCTCTGTCTGGACTTCAGCAGGTTGGTATGAGCGTGAAGTGTTCGATATGTTCGGGATTAAGTTCAAGGACCATGGTGACCTGCGCCGAATTTTGATGCCCGACAACTGGTCCGGCTATCCTCTGCGCAAGGAGCACCCGTCCCGAGCCACCGAGATGGAACCTTTTACGCCCGAAAAGCCCTCGATTACATCCCTCTGGCGGGGGACAAGCTGGTTCCTCTGGAAGGCGCGGATGACGGCAGCATGGTGCTGAACCTTGGCCCTCACCATCCCGGAACCCACGGTGTTTTGCGCTTTGTCCTGCGTATGCATGGTGAGGAGGTCTCCGATATCGACGTTGATCTCGGCTACCATCACCGTGGTGCCGAAAAGATCGGCGAGCGCCAGCACTGGGCTCAATTTATTCCTTATACCGATCGCATCGATTACCTCTCCGGCGTTCAGAACAATCTGGCTTATCTGCATTCCCTCGAAACCATGCTTGGGGTTACGGTCCCTCCGCGCGCGATCTATGCTCGGGTTATGCTGTGTGAGCTGTTCCGTCTGGCCAATCACCTGGTCTGGCTGGGGACCTTCGCTCACGATGTCGGGGCCATGACACCGGTCTTCTACTGCTTTGAGTCGCGCGAGAAGATTTTCGATATTGTCGAGATGATCACGGGTGGGCGGATGCATCCATCATGGTTCCGTATCGGTGGTATTCCCCTCGACCTGCCTGACGGTTGGGAGCGCAAGGTGCCGCTTTTAGCGATGATTTCTCCAAGCGTATCGATGAGCTCGACCAGATGCTGACAGACGGGCCGATCTTCCGCGTCAGGACGGAAGGTGTCGGTGCCGTCAGTCTGGACGAGGCCCTCGACTGGGGCTTCAGTGGCCCCAACTTGCGCGCCTGCGGGTTTGATTGGGACTTACGTCGCAGCATGCCTTACAGTGGTTACGAGAATTTTGATTTTGATGTGGTCACCGCGCAAGGCGGCGACTGTTCGCCCGTTACAAGGTGCGCCTGGACGAACTGCGGCAATCGTTGCGCATCGTGCAGCAGGCGGCCCGAGAGATGCCGACCGGGCGCTGGATGACCGACGATTATCGCTACGCCTATCCGCAACGGCAGGATGGATTGCAGAATATCGAAAGCTTGATTCATCACTTCGTCAACACCTCAACCGGTCCGGTCGCCCTGTGGGCGAATGCTACCGGGCGACTGAGTCGAGCAAGGGGGAGTGCGGATATTATCTTGTCAGTGATGGTGGCAGCAGCGCCTATCGTTGTCGGATCAGAACGCCGTCCTTCGCACATATGCAGGCTGTTCCATGGATGTGCAAAGGTTCGTTGATGGCCGATTTGATTGCGGTGTTGGGTTCGATCGATTTTGTGTTAGCCGACCTCGACCGTTAGTGAGACATGGGGCCACTGAAAAGCCGCCATCTGCTTCGTTATGCTTGTACCAGATTCCTCAACGTAGCTTACGCTACGCCTGCGGATCTAACGCAGCCCAAGCCTCGAATCGAGCAGCTTTTGAGCGGTCCTTGAGACAGCATAGGTAAGCCCGGACAGCTAATACATTTCTTCTCCCCGGGCACCCAAAAGTCGGGCATAGAGGGAAATGTGCCGAAGACGGATGAGGGGCGGAAGTTTAGTTGCTTCTTGGCTGGATTCACAAAGCGCGCCATTTTTCTTAAAAATGAAAGTAATTATTTTTTGAACACTGGAAGGTCATTTGATGGCTATCGATAGTTCCGAACAGACATGTCAGGCTGGTTTTCTGGATGAAGGCCAGATTGAAGATTTTTTACAACATGCCCGTGATATTGACCATCCGCGCGAGCTGATTATCGATATTTTGCGCGCTATTCAGGTGAATCACGGCTGGGTTCCGGATGCAGGTATTGAGTTGACGGCGACGATTCTCGGACTGACCACTCTGGAGGTTGAAGAGGTCGCGACCTTTTACGACAAGATTTTTCGCCGGCCGGTTGGGCGTTATCCGATCCATATCTGTGATTCGATCTGTTGCTGGACCCGGGGTGGAGAAGAGCTGGCCGGACATCTGAAGAAGCTGCTGGGCATCGAGTTTGGTCAGACAACCGATGACGGCTTGTTTACTCTGCTGCCATCCTGTTGCCTCGGCGGCTGTGGAAGAGCACCGGGAATCATGATCCATCAGTCATTTTACGGACCCTTGACTCCCGAGAAGGTTGACCAATTGATCGCCGACTTACGCCAGGAGGCCCAAGCTTGAGTCAGAATCCTCAACTATTATTCAAAAACCGTAAGCAGGGTGAAACGGTCTTTATCGAAGGCTACCGGGCCACAGGCGGTTATCAGGGACTGGAAAAAGCCTTTCGCGAGATGTCTCCACAAAGTTTGCGCGAGCTGGTCAAGGCTTCTAACCTGCGTGGACGGGGTGGTGCGGGATTTCCGACCGGTGTCAAATGGACATTTTTCCCTTCCGATGCGCCAGGTCCGAAATATCTGGTCTGCAACTGCGACGAGATGGAGCCCGGGACTTACAAAGACGGCGAACTGCTGATGGCGGATCCCCACCAGTTGGTAGAGGGGATGATTGTCTCGGCTTTTGCGCTGCAGACAGACGTCGGCTATATCTTCATCCGCTATGCCTATGAGAAACAGGCGGATAACCTGCGTCGAGCAGTCGCTGAAGCGAAAGAAGCCGGCTACCTGGGAAAGAATATTCTTGGCAGTGGTTTTGACTTCGAACTCCATGTTCATGGCAGTGCCGGACGTTATATCCTTGGCGAAGAGACCGCCCTGTTGAACGGCCTTGAAGGCAGACGGCCCAACCCTCGGCTGAAGCCGCCTTTTCCCGCAACCCGTGGCCTGTTCGGGAGGCCGACCACTGTTAATAATGTGGAAACTATTGCCAACATCCCCCACATTATCCAGGGGGGCGCCGAATGGTTTCGCGACCTGGCGCTGACGCCCGGCGGTTCCGGGACCAAGCTGTTTGGTCTGTCGGGTCATCTGAACTGTACTGAATGTTTTGAACTTCCAGTTGGGATCACGCTGCGTGAAGTTGTTGAAACCTACGGCGGCGGCGTTCTAGGGGGACGTCATTTCAAAGCCTGCCTGCCGGGAGGGGCCTCAACTCCTTATTTGACCGCAGAGCATATGGATGTCGAACTTGATTTCGATTCCCTTGAAGAGGTTGGCAGCCGGTTCGGGACCGCCGGAGTGACGGTTTTTGATGATCGAACCTGCATGGTCGCGGCAACATTGAATCTGATCCGTTTTTTCGCCCGAGAAAGCTGTGGCTGGTGTTCACCCTGTCGTGATGGCTTGACCATGGTGCGCTGGCTGCTGGAGACAATCGATGCCGGCAAGGGAGCCCCCGATCATCTGGAAATGTTGAAAAATCAGCTGAAAAATATTTCCGGCAACAGTTTTGCGCTCTGGCAGAAGGGGCGATGGGGCCTGTCGCCGGACTGTTGACCCATTTTGAGCAGGAAATTGTCGACCACATTGAAAAGGGCTGCTGCCCGTTTAAAGCGTAGATATTTATGCCGACTCTGACTATTGACAATCAGAAAATAACCGTCTCTGAAGATAAGACGATTCTCGAAGCTGCTGAAGAGCTGGGGATCATTGTCCCGCATTTCTGTTACCACAAGGCACTGGGAGCTGTTGGTGCCTGCCGTATGTGCGCGGTCAATGTCCACGAAGGGAGCTTCCCGGGGCTGAAAATGGCCTGCCTGGTCAAGGTGGAGGACGGCATGGTTGTCACCACCGGCGATGACCGGGCAACTGAATTCCGTGAGCGGGTCGGTGAGTGGCTGATGATGAACCATCCCCACGACTGTCCGGTTTGCGATGAGGGTGGGGAGTGCCAGTTACAGGAGCAGACCATTGCCAGTGGCCACAGCCAACGGCGTTACGACGGCCCGAAACGGACTTATCAGAACCAGGATCTCGGGCCTTTTGTCGCTCAGGAGATGAATCGCTGTATTCAGTGTTATCGCTGTGCACGGACCTATCAGGATTACTGCGGTGGACGCGATTTTGGCGTGATGGGATCACGTAACCGGGTTTTTTTCGGGCGGTTTGAAGATGGCGAGCTGGAAAGTGACTTTTCCGGCAACATTGTCGACGTCTGCCCGACCGGAGTTTTGACCGATAAAACCTACCGTTTCAAATCGCGGGCCTGGGATCTGCAGGAAGCCCCCTCTGTCTGTCCCCATTGTTCGCTCGGTTGTGCCACGATTCCAGGCGGTCGGTTGCGTGAGCTGCAGCGGGTGCGCAGCGGCGAAAATCGGGATGTGAATGGTTTCTTTATCTGCGATCGCGGTCGTTTCGGCAGTGCCTACGTAAATCATCTGCAGCGTCCGCGACAGGCGCGTCGGGGTGATGACCCGGCCAGTGTCGCAGACGCACTGAAAGAGCTTAAGCGGGATGCCCGGACGATGATTACTCAGCATGGTCCTGAGGCTGTCCTGTTGGTGGGGTCGGAGCGAGCCTCACTGGAAGCCAACTGGTTGTTGCAGCGCTTTGCCAAAGATCTTGGTTGCCGTGTGCCGGTCCTGTCGGCACACGAACCTCGGCATCAGGCCGCCCAGACCGTTGCTTTCGATCTGTCTGCTCAGCTTGCCAGCCTGGAAGATGTGCGCAATAGTGATTGTGTCCTGGCTGTCGGGGTTGACCCGCTGGCTGAAGCTCCGATGCTTGCAGTTGCTTTGCGTCAGGTCGTGCGTAACGACGGACAGGTTTTTGTCTACGATCCGCGCCCGGTCGAGTTGCCCTGTGACTTTGATCACCAGGCTCTTGCACCGAAAGATCTGCTCGATTTTCTTGTCGATGGGGGGCTGACGGACGTCATATGAGAGAACTGTTAAGTTCAGCTCAACGTCCGGTTCTGGTTGCTGGCGCAGATCTTCTCGGGGCCGTTGGTCTACAGCGATTGGGAGCCATGGCGCAGGGCCTTGGGAATGAAGAGCGGCCGTGTCCGATCTATCCGGTGTTGGGGGCCCGAACAGTTTCGGAGCCGCCTTGTTGAGCTTGCCTGAGCAGGATGACATGTTGACCCGGCTTGAATCTGGTAAGGTCAGGATGCTGGTCTGTCTGGAAAGTGATCCGCTCCTGGAGGCGCCAGCAGCCGAGCGTTTTTCAGCCGCCCTGACTCAATTGGAAATACTGGTCTCTCTCGATTATCTGCCGACACCGCTTTCCAAGGTTGCCAATCTGTTTATTCCTACTCGGTCTCCGGTCGAGTGCGATGGAACGTTCATCAACAATGAAGGTCGGGTGAGAATGTTCAGTCAAGTTCTTGAGCCGGGAATTCCGATCCGGGAAACCGGGCAGGGAGGACATCCTCCCCGCGAATTTTCCACTTTTACGCCGGGCGGTGAGCCTGTTGCCGCCGTCTCTTTGTTGCAGGATTTGCTCAATGACGGTTCATCCCTCAATGAGCTGCGTGAGCAGATAGCTAAAAAATTCCACCGTCTGGCCGATTTGGGGAAAGTCAGCTCTGCAGAGTCGGGATTTCGGGTCGCACCGGCACCTGATCGGGATCTGGGGCGGCAGGCTTTACCTGAGCAGCCGCTAGGGACAATGCAATTGATCGTCTCCCCGGCTCGCTATGGGAGTGACCTGTTCAGCCGTTTTTCAGATAAATTGGACAGTCGAAAGAAAACCGTTGGGGTGAGTCTGCATCCAGACGATGCTCGGGAGCGTGGTTTCAATGAGGGTGAGATGCTCACCATTGATACCGATTGCGGCAGCTTCAGTTTGCCTTTAAATTGTCACCCCGGCCTGGCTGCTGGTTGTGTGCTGCTGGAGAACAGTGACTCCTTCGCCCCGCTGGTCCCCGGTCGTGGGCTTGCTTATTGTCAGGTCCACCGGGAGGTTGCCGATGAATGATACGCTGCTGATGCTGGCTCTGATTCTGGGCAAACTGGGTGCTATTTTCGGAGTGCTTTTGACTCTGGCTGCTTACCTGGTCCTTGCTGAACGCAAGTTGTTGGCACGCATGCAATTGCGTTATGGACCGAACCGGGTCGGTCCTTTCGGTCTGCTGCAGCCGTTGGCTGATGTCATCAAATTGTTGACCAAGGAAGATTTTGTCCCCGCCGCGGCTGATAAATGGCTGTTTCTGATCGCCCCCGGGTTGTCGGCGGTCACTGCTTTACTGACTTTTGCCGTCGTCCCTTTCGGTCCGCCGCTTGAACTGTTCGGTAAAACCGTACCGATGGTGGTCATCGATCTCAACGTCGGTGTGCTGTATTTCCTGGGGTTATCATCGCTGGCGGTCTATGGCATGGCTCTGGGCGGTTGGGCCTCCAACTCGAAATATGCCCTGCTCGGCAGTATTCGCGGACTGTCCCAGTTGATCAGCTATGAATTGTCTATGGGCTTGGCGATCGTGCCGGTTGTGATGATGGCAAAATCATTTTCCCTGACCGACATCGTCATGGCTCAGGAAAAGCTGCCCTTCATGTTGCTTAATCCTGTCGCTTTTCTGATTTTTCTGATCAGCGTTCTGGCTGAGAGTAAGCGGATTCCTTTTGATCTCCCTGAAGCGGAAAATGAATTGGTGGCCGGTTTTCACACCGAGTACTCAGGCATGCGCTTCGGGCTTTTTTTCGTCGGTGAGTATATTAATCTGATTATCCTGGGATCGATGGTGACGGTCTTCTTCCTTGGCGGATGGCATGGCCCGTTCCTGCCTGGTGTCATCTGGTTTTCCGTCAAAGTCCTGGCAATTTGTGCCTTCTTTATCTGGGTTCGTGGCAGCATGCCACGTTTGCGTTATGATCAGTTGATGCATTTCGGCTGGAAAATTCTGCTGCCGATCTCATTGCTCAATGTGTTGATTACAGGAGCAGTCCTGTTGGGGATGAACTAAACAATGCATATCTGGAGAGATATAAAAGGGACCGTTCAGCCGTTCTGGGTAACCTTGAAAAATATGTTCCGCAAACCGGTGACCATGCAATACCCGGAACAGAAGCCTGACTTGCCGCCACGTTATCGGGCGCGTCTGATCTTGACCCGTGATCCCGACGGTCAGGAACGTTGTGTCGCCTGTCACCTGTGCAGTGCCGCCTGTCCGGTTGACTGTATTTCCATGCAGGCGACGGAACAGGATGATGGGCGCCGTTGCGCAGCCTGGTTCCGGATCAATTTTTCTCGTTGTATTTTTTGCGGACTCTGTACCGAAGCTTGCCCGACACTGGCGATTCAGGTCACCAACGACTTTGAGTTGGCCGGGCGCGATCCGTTGAAGCTGGTCTATGAAAAAGATGATCTGCTGGTTGATCATTGCGGTCAGAACGATGAATACAATTTTTATCGTCAGGCCGGGATCGGTGTTGCTGCTCCCCGCGGAGAAAACCCGCAAGAATCGAAACCGGTTGATGCCAGGGATATAATGCCATGATTGCTACTCTGATGTTCTACGTTCTTGGTGCGATCACTGTCATCGCAACGGTGTTGGCGATCAGTCAGCGTAATCCCGTACATGCTGTTATTTATCTGGTTAACAGTTTTTTTGCTTTGGCATTGATCTTTTATCTACTGGGCGCTCCGCTGGTGGCCGCCTGGGAAATTATTATTTATGCCGGAGCGATCATGGTGTTGTTTCTGTTTATCATCATGATGCTGGAGCTGTCGCCTTCATCTGACCGTCGGGGGATTGCTCCTACCTGGACTCAGTGGGTTCCGGTCGTCTTTATTGCTCTTGCCCTGGCGACCTGCACTCTGCTTCTGACCGGTATGGACAGCAGCGGAGCGCAGGCGGTTCCGCGTTGGCATGCGACCCCCAGGGATTTTGGCTATGCCCTGTTCAAGGAATACGCCCTGGCGGTTGAAATCGTTTCATTTCAGCTGCTCTTTGCCGCCGTAGGTGCTTTTTATGTCGGTCGGCCGGAGAATAAAAACAAGCAGGAGGGATCGGTATGATTGTTCCTCTGGAGCATTTGATTGCATTATCGACCATCCTGTTTCTGCTTGGTCTGACCTGTGTTGTGGTTCGGCGTAATCTGATCATGATTCTGATCGGTGTGGAAATCATGCTCAATGCCGTCGGTTTGACTCTGGTTGGGGCTTCGGCCTTCTGGCAGCAGATTGACGGGCAGATCATGGTGATCTTCCTGATGGCCATGACTTCGGCGGAGGTGTCGATTTCATTGGCCATGGTTGTCTATTTGCAGCGGCGTAAAAACAGTACCGATATCAGAGCTTTTGACGAGATGAGGGGTTAATGGCGGTTTTATTGACATTGGCATTGCTGCTGCCGCTATGCGGCGGAATTATCAACAGCTGTTTCGGTAACCGTATGCCGAAGCCGGTTTCGGCGTTTATTGCCAGCGGCGCTGTTATCGGCAGTTTCCTGGCGACTCTCGGCGCCTTGCCCGGAGCATCGGAGGGGTTGCGTGTGACCCTGTTCAGCTGGCTTTCGAGCGGCGATTTTCAGGCTGATATCGGACTGTTGTTTGATCCTCTAGCGGCGGTTATGACTGTTATGGTGACCGGTGTCGCCAGTCTGATTCACCTTTATGCCGCCGGTTACATGGAAGAGGATAGTAGCCAGACCCGGTTTTTGCGCTGTTCAATCTCTTTGTCTTTGCCATGCTGGCGATTGTGCTGGCAGATAATCTGTTGTTGATGTTTCTTGGCTGGGAAGGTGTCGGTTTCTGCTCCTACGGCCTGATCGGATTCTGGTACGGCAAAACCGAGAACGCGGCTGCAGGACGCAAAGCTTTCATCGTGACGCGAATCGGCGACCTTTTTTTCACCGTCGGTCTGCTCTGGCTTTTTGCCCTGTTCGGAACGGTCGGGATTGAGGCAATTAATGGTCGTGTCACTGAGCTTGATCCAGCAACCATTACAATGGTGTCATTGCTCCTTCTTGGCGGAGCTGCGGCAAGAGTGCTCAGTTGCCGTTGATGACCTGGTTGCCTGATGCCATGGCCGGACCAACACCGGTTTCAGCTTTGATTCATGCGGCCACCATGGTTACGGCTGGTGTTTATCTGCTCTGTCGCATGTTCCCCCTGGTCTCCCTGTCTCCCCTGGCCATGGGGATTGTCGCTCTGGTCGGTGTTCTGACTGCTCTTTATGCCGCTTCCTGCGCTGTTGCCCAACGCGAAATCAAGCGAGTGCTGGCTTATTCAACCATGAGTCAGGTCGGCTACATGTTTATGGCTGTCGGTGTCGGTAGTGTCTCAGCCGCTATGTTTCATCTGTTGACTCACGCATTTTTCAAGCGTTGCTGTTCATGGCGGCCGGCTGCCTGATTAATCTGGCAGGTCACGAGAACGATATCTACCTGATGGGGGGGATGAAACAACGGTCGAAATTTGTCTTCTGGGTTTTCATGGCAGGTCTTGTCTGTCTGGCAGGGGCTCCTTTAACCGGCGGTTTCTTTTCCAAGGATCTGATTCTGGCCAGCGCTTTTGCCAAGGGCGATCCGTTTCATCTGTTGCTCTACAGCCTGGGCTCCTGACCGCAGCGATCACATCTTTTTACAGCTTTCGTCTGGCTTATCTGGTTTTTGCCGGCGATTATCGTGGTGATGAACTTCCGCATGAGTTGCCCGGTTTGATGAAGTGGCCGTTGCTGCCTCTGGTCTTTTTGGGCGTTCTTGGCGGGCTGATGAACCTTCCGCTTCTCTTTGGTGGGCATTCGTGGTTGAGTGATTGGCTCAACAGCGAAAGGGATATTCTGATACTGTCATCGGAGCATGAGTCTCTTCTGATCGGCAGTGCTGTCGGAGTCTTTATCCTTGGTTGGATAATTGCACATTTGCGCTATCGCAAGTTCAGTCCTCATCGCCCCGGTTTAATCGGTCGCTTTCTGCTGAATGGTTGGTATTTTGACGCGCTCTTTGCGCGGCTGGTTGTTCGGCCTTTTGAAAGGTTGGGCAGTTCTGTTGGCAGGGCGGAGAAATCGGTGTTGTCGATGGGATCCTGGAAGGTTTCGCCAAAGTGTTTGTCAGCTGGGGGGAGGGATTGCGTTTGTTGACCAATGGTCGCATCGCTTTTTACCTGCAGGGATTCATCTGGGGCCTGCTGCTCATTGTCGGCTGGTTTTTACTGCGTGCGGCGACAGCGTGAGCGGGATATTGCGCTGGATAACCTGTTTCGTTGAAGAAAGAAAATATGATTGCTGATTCAACCTCTGTACATTTCCCTCTTTTGAGTTTGTTGCTGTGGTTACCCGTTGCCGGTGCCGTGGTCTGTCTTGTCAGTTACCGCAAACCTGGAATGAGTCGATGGCTGGCACTGGGGACGGCGTTAATTGTGCTGGCGGCCAGTTTCGTCGCTCTGGCCTATAGCGGTGACGGTGGCAGCTGGTTCCTTTATGAAGATGCTGACTGGATTGAACCGTTTGGCATCCGCTACACTCTGGGAATGGACGGTATCTCCCTGCTATTGGTTATCCTGACCGCCTTTTTGCAGGTCGTCGCTGTGCTGGTTTCATGGAACCAGGACAAATACCGGGCGGTTTTTTTCGCTTTGATGCTGGTTCTTGAAACTGCGATTATAGGTGTTTTTCTCGCTCTTGACCTGATCCTGTTTTACCTGTTCTGGGAGTTGATGCTGATACCGATGTTTTTCTCATCGGGGTTTGGGGTTACAGGCGCCGGGTTTATGCTGCGATAAAATTCTTTCTTTTTACTCTGGCCGGAAGTCTGTGTCTGTTGCTGGCGGTGATTTCACTCTACCTGCTTCACGGGGAGCAGACGGGAGTTTATACCTTTGCACTGGAAAGTTTGAAACAGACCCGGTTGAGCGGTGTTCAGGAAATGCTGTTCTTCATTTGTTTTATGGCTGCCTTTGCCGTGAAAGTACCGATTTCCCCTTCCACAGCTGGCTGCCGGACGCTCATGCCGAGTCCCCAGTTGCTGCTTCCGTTGATCTGGCCGGTTTGCTGCTGAAAACGGGGGTCTACGGTATGATCCGTTTTGCTTTTCCCCTGTTTCCAGACGCAGCGGAAAAATCGTTACCTGTATTGGCAGGATTAGCTCTGGTCGGGCTTTTTTACGCCGCCTGGATTGCTTATCAGCAGAGTGACATTAAACGGATAATCGCCTATTCATCAATTTCTCACCTCGGCTTTGTTTTGCTTGGCCTGGCCGCCTGGAATCAGACGGCTTGGGAGGGAAGCCTGTTGCTGATGATTAATCATGCTATCACGACTGGTGCGCTGTTTATCGCCATTGCTCTGATCCATAAACGAACCGGCACCCGCGACCTGTCGAAGCTAGGTGGCCTGTGGAAGAGTCAACCGAACCTGTCGGCCTTTTTCCTGTTGTTCAGTCTGGCGTCTCTTGGCCTGCCGGGGCTGGCTAATTTTGCTGGAGAGATACTGATTTTAATCGGGACGTTTAAGAGCCACCCGGGATGGGCAATTATTGCCGTTGGCGGTGTCCTTTTTCCGCCGTCTACATCCTGCGCATGGTTCAGGCACAATCTGGGGGCAGGTTGTGAGCCTTTTGAGCGCCAGGACCTTCAAGGGCGTGAATGGCTGATGTTGATACCTCTGGCACTCTTGGTCGTCGTTCTGGGTTGTTATCCCCAGCCTCTGCTCGATTCTTTGCGTGAACCGGTCAGTCTGCTTCTGCAGCAAGGAGGGATGCCATGAGTCTTGTGATGCTGCAATCCCTGCTCCCTCAACTGATCCTTGCCTTGGGCGCTACCGTTGTCCTGATGTTGGGAGCCTGGTTTCGAAACCGACAGTTGTGGTTGAATGTTGGAGCTCTTATCTGTTTCTCTGCGGCCTTAACGGCGGTTTTTACGACAGCTCCGCTGACTGAAGTCGCCGGAATGTTCAGCACAGCCCTCTATGCCCGTTTTTTACTGTGCTCTGGTCGCTGATGATTGCCATGACGTTGATCATCTCAAAACGTTATGCCGACCTGCATGAATTTGGGGTGGGAATACAGTGCCCTGTTGCTTTTGCTGCGACCGGCATGAGCCTGTTGTCGTCAGCGACGTCACTGTTGGGTCTGTTTCTCGGTCTAGAAGCTTTTACCCTGGTGATTTATGTGTTGATCGCTTTTAATCGAACCGATGACCGTGGTGCCGAGGCGGGGTTGAAATATCTGGTTTTGGTGCCGTTGCAACAGGTTTTCTGGCTTTTGGCATCGCGCTGATTTATGCAGCCAGTGGATCCTTTCATCTTCAGGAGCGCTGCTGGGTTTGCAGGTCGGGGGGCAGCTGAGACCTTTAGGTCTGGCTGGTTGGGCGATGCTGCTGGTTGCCATCGGGTTTAAAATTTCGCTGGTTCCATTCCATCTCTGGACTCCGGATGTCTATCAGGGCGCTCCGGCTCCAATCAGCGGAGTGTTGGCGACCGCTGCAAAGGTGCTGTGCTGGCTGCTTTTCTGCCATTGCTGGACATGCTTGGCGGCGCATCCACTGAGATTAGGCAGGTCCTCTGGATGCTGGCTCTGATCACGATGTTGATGGGCACCTTTGCCGCATTGCCGCAAACGAACCTGAAGCGTATGCTGGCCTATTCTTCTGTGGTTCATATGGGCTATCTGCTGATTGCTGTTCTGGTCGGTGGACCGGACGGAGGGCAGGCGCTACTGTTTTATCTGGTCGTCTACGGGATTGCGACCTTCGGGGCTTTCGGTGTTGTCACATCTTTTGCTTCCGCGCAGGACGAATTACAGGATTACGATGATTTGCAAGGCCTGGGCTATCAGTATCCAAAGCGTTCCATTGTTCTGGCGACCCTGCTATTGTCATTGGCGGGGATCCCGCCTTTAGCCGGTTTTTTGCCAAGTTCGGTCTGTTTCAGAGTGCTTTGCGCCATGATTATGCCGGGTTGGCGATTGTCGGTGTTTTGCCTCGCTGGTGTCTGTCTATTATTATTTGCGGCCGATAATTGTGCTGTTTATGCAAGGGAGTGACAATTATCAACTGCGTCCCGGCGGTCGCTGCGAGCACACTGTCCTGGCGTTCTGTTTTGTTCTGGTTGTTGGTCTGGGGATTTTCCCCGGCCCTCTCCTGGAGCTTGTCAACCGAATGTTACCGTAGCTAACCTCCGATATTGCGATACTTGAAATCCTGAATAGACAGATTCTGTTGAATAGTTGATAATACTGAAACGATTATTATTATCGACATGTCTGGAGGTGTTTTATGACAATAGATCAAAAAATAGAACAATTCTTGGCTGCAGCGGCATTTGCAGTTGTCGGAGCATCTGCGAATCGAGACAAATTTGGCAATAAAATTCTGCAGTGCTATCAGCAGTCCGGTAGGAAAGTCACACCTGTCCATCCGGTGGAAAAACAGATAGAAGGGCTTGAATGTGCATCTTCGGTGGCAGAGCTCGAGGATGGAATTGACAGTATTTCGGTGGTTACTCCACCGCAGATAACGGAAAAAGTTGTTGACCAGTCCATTGCCAGGGGAATTAAAAATATCTGGATGCAACCTGGGGCCGAGAGTGCTGTCGCGGTAAAAAAAGCTGAAAAGAACGGTCTCAACGTGATCGCAGATGGCAGCTGTCTGTTGGTTGTCCTGAACTATGATCACCATTGAAGATCATGGACATCATATAGATGATCAGAAGGGGCACGCTTATTCGGGTGCCCTTTTTTATGTACCTCTCTGGTTTGTTTTGTTATCTTTCTCTAATGGAGAGCGAGATGAATAAGAATATGTTTGCCAGTGACAACTACAGTTCCGTTTGCCCAGAGGTCTGGTCGGCAATGGAGCAGGCGAACAGTGGTTATGCTAATTCCTACGGAGATGATTTCTGGACGGAAAAGGCTTGTGATGCGTTGCGTGACTTTTTTTGAAACGGATTGTCAGGTTTTTTTTGTTTTTAATGGAACGGCAGCAAATTCACTAGCTTTAGCTTCTCTCTGTCACTCTTATCACAGCATCATTTGTCATGAGACAGCCCATATCGAGACAGATGAGTGCGGTGCCGTGGAGTTTTTTTCCAATGGCACAAAAATCCTTCTCGCGTCGGGGCCGGGTGGCAAAGTAAATCCTGATGCTGTTGCTCACTGTGTCAACCGGCGTCATGATATTCATTACCCGAAGCCGAAGGTCCTCAGTATTACTCAGACAACAGAACTCGGAACCGTGTATTCAAAGGATGAATTGGCCGCAGTCAATGCCGTTGCCCGTGCTCAGGGCCTGTTGTTACATATGGATGGTGCCCGATTTGCAAATGCTGTGGCCAGCCAGGGCGTGAGGCCAAGGGAATTAAGCTGGCAGGCCGGTGTCGATGTCCTGACCTTGGGTGGCACCAAAATGGAATGGCTGTTGGTGAAGCTGTGATCTTTTTCAATCGGGGCTGGCTGACGAATTTGATTATCGTTGTAAGCAGGCCGGTCAGTTGGCATCAAAAATGCGTTTTGGCCGCTCCCTGGGTCGGTATACTGGAGTCGGATGCCTTGCTGAAAAATGCCGCGAATGCCAATCGCTGTGCCAGACTCCTGGCTGATGAATTGTTGTCGGTTGAGCAGGTAAAGCTGATTCATCCGGTTGATGCCAATGCCGTGTTTGTCCAGTTTCCGATCGAACTGGTTGATGCCTTACATGCCGCCGGCTGGCACTTTTATACCTTTATCGGCTCCGGCCACGCACGCTTTATGTGTTCATGGCAGACGCAAGAAGAAGACGTTCGACAATTTGGTCAGGAATTGCGAACTCTGGCAGCTGACATGTGTCGTAAGTGAGGGCAACGCAGGTTCTTCAGATGAATATGTTTAGTGACTTCGAATCAATTACCAAGAGTATGGGGGAGCTTCCCCCCTCGCCGATTGTAGCAACCAAGTTGCTTGAATTGCTACGTCAACCCGATCTGAAGATTAAGGATCTGGCCAATGCTGTTTCGCTCGATCCAGTGATTTCAGCGCGTTTGATGCGCATGGCAAACTCAGCATTCTATCAGCAGATGAAGCAGATAAAAACGGTCGACCGGGCCATTATCGTTGTCGGTGAGGACGTTCTTAAAAACCTGGCAATGGAATATAGCCTGCGAAGTACCCATAAAACCTACGGTGTTCTGGAGCGGAAACTGTGGGAAAATTCGGTTGGCTGCGCCGTAGCCTGCCGCATGTTGGCAGAACGGCTAACCGATCTGGACAAAAACGAGGCTTATCTGGCTGGACTGCAGCACCATATCGGCAAAGTGGTAATGATTAACCGTGACAAGGATCTATACCGAGAGGTCGTCAGAATTGTCGAAACGGGGCAGGGTCAGCTGCGCGACGTAGAACGTGGACTGTTTGCCTATTCCCATGAAATGGTGGGGCGGCGTTACTCGATTACTGGAACTATCCAAAGTCGATTGTCAAAGCGACGTTACACCATCATGAGTTTGAGCATCTGCGCGAAGAATACGGTGAGATATTCAAGCTTTGTGCAATTATCTGTCTTGCCAGCGATTTCTGCCTGAATTTCGGTATCGGCCATCAGCAGCCAGTCGAAGTGGACTTGACTTTAAGCCGCGGCTCCCTTGCTCTTGAGCCAATCCGATGTATATCGATGATTTGGCAGAACGTTTTTATCCTGAATTTATCAAGGAGCGTAATCTGTTCCTTTCCTGATCTCTCAACTGTGAGGTTCTTCTGTTGGGTGTTTTTACCTCAGTTTGAAATTTTGCGGTTTTTTTGTTTCTCTCAAGGAGGAGGCAATGTGCAAAAAAATCTTTATTGCTGCAACAGGACAGGACTGCGGTAAGACAACGACCAGTCTTTCTCTGCTGCACCTCGCACGGCAGAAATATCAACGGGTTGGATTTATTAAACCATTCGGGCCTAAACGGACTGAATACCAAGGCCAGTTTGTTGATGTTGATGCGGCCTTGATGGCACATGTCTTCGATATGGATGACCAGCTGGATCTGATGTCTCCTGTCGTTCTGGAGCATCATACCACGCGAGATTTATTGGATGGAATGAGCTCTGCTCAGAGTTATCTGGATAAGGTCAGCAGGGCGATCAAAAAGCTGGAAAAGGAATGTGATTTTCTTATTATTGAAGGGGCGGGACACAGTGGTGTCGGCTCGGTTATGGCTTGAACAATGCCCAGTTGGCCAGCCACTTTAACGCTCCTGTGCTGTTGGTCGCCGGGGGCGGCATCGGCAATGTCATTGATGCTATTCATCTCAACCTGGCGCTTTATCGTGAGGCCGGCGCCGAGGTTCGAATGATTCTGCCTAACAAGCTTCTTAAGGAAAAACGCGAAAAGACATTGCATTATCTGCAGCTTGCCTTTAACGATCAGGGCATCAAGGTTATCGGCGGATTCAATTACTCTCCGATTTTGGCGAATCCGACCATGATTTATATTTCTGAGCTTCTGGGGTTGGAACTGGTCGCAGATGCAGAGCAGGCCAGCCGGATTGTTCACCATGTTCAGCTGGGGGCAGCTTCGACTCAGAGAATTGTCGATCTGCTTCAGGAGTCAAGTCTGGTGATCGTACCGACCACACGGTGCGAGGTTCTGGTGATGCTGGCCACTCTTTATCACCTGCCGGAGTATAAACATAAACTGGCCGGTCTGATTATCAATGGAACCGTTCCCCTGACCGAGATTGTTCAGCAGATTCTGGATGACGCTCGCATTCCTTATATGAGAACGGAAGAAATTACTGCAGAAATCTATACGATCATTCACGAAGATGTCGCAAAAATAAGGGCCGATGACGACGAAAAGATAGCTTTGATTCAGCATCTTGCTGAGGAAGAAATGGATTTTGACCTGATTGACAGTTTGTTCTGATCGGAATAAATGTTGCCTGTTGAAAAGATGAGTAACGCTCAACAGGACTGAAAAATGTCGACTCGGCCTCAGGGTAGGGTCGACATTTGCATGAAGGGAAGCACTATGGGGATATTGGGGAAAATTATTCGGTGGAGGCGGGGTTACGCTTGACAGTGTGCGTAAGGCGGTTCAGGACGTCCGCTTTGCTGATGCGGCTCGTATGGCCGCTGAGCTTGATGTCTCGGTGTTAAACACGGCGGAACGGGAAGAACTCAATCGACTGAAAACTGATGCCGGGGATGGCTTGGCACGGTTGAATCTCGGTGAAGCTCTGGGTATGCGATACAGCGGAAAAGAGGCCCAGGCCGAAGAGTACTTTCAGTTGGCTTTGGAAAGGTCTGTAGCCCGATTTAAAATGGAGATTGAGGCGGCCATGGCTGTCGATGGAAGTGAACCTGCGGCAACGATAAAGGCCGATGCCCCTGCCGGGTGTGGTGGCTGTGGGTCGGACACGCGGGTTGATATCGATAGTCTTGCCGTTCCAGAAGATCGAGGGCAACAACTTGAACTGATTTTGACATCATATCCCGATTCTCTGGCCGAACGCTATCTGGAAAAAGAACAGTTGTTTCAGGACGCCTTTTTGCTGGCTCAGTCCGGTCGGAGGAAGAGGCTCTGGAGCTTTGGGCTCGGATTCCTCCCACAGAGCAGGATGATCTCTACTTTTTTGAGCTCGGGTGTCTGTTCGGACGGCTTGGTGAGCTGGATAAGGCGCTTCGACTTCTGGATAAAGCGTTGGTCAATAATCCGGAATTGCTGCTCGCGGTTGAAGCCATGATCCCGATTATGATGGAGCGGGGAGACTTTGATCGCGCAATTAGCAAGTTGCAGGAATTGTTGAATAAAGGGGTTAATCGGCCCTTTTGTCACGCTCAGTTGGCCATCGTCCATGCCCGTCAGGGTGAGCTGGAAAAAGCGGCAGAAGATGTTCGCAAAGCATTGGCAGGGGGCAGTGTCAATCAGTCTTTTCTGGTTTTGCTGCAACAGTCCTCGAGCGTAGCGGTGCTCTGGGAGACGCTGAGGAGCTGCTGAGAAAACTTCCGGCAAACAGTTGTCAGGGAGGAATTAATCTGCCTCTGGCCGAATTTTTGCTGCGCCAGAAACGTGAGCTGGGCAGGATTCTCGATACTTTTAACGCCGCTTGTCGAGAAGATCCTCAAAACCCGCGCTGGCAATTGAGGGTTGCGCAGACTTACCTGGCTCGTAACTGGAAAAAGGATGGCTTGAAGTTGTTGAAAAAGGTTGCGGGCGATCCTCGCCTGGAAAAGATCTGGCGGAAGAAGCCAAGCTTCTTCTGGATGAAATGATGGTGTAACCATGGCGGCTGTGTCTGAGGTGAAAGCATACTTGGCCGCTCATGGCATTGACGTGCTGGAATATGAACAATTGACGGCAACTGCAGCGACCGCGGCCGAAGCGGTTGGTTGTTCTGCCGCAGAGATTGCCAAGACGCTGCTGTTTTTGATCGGGGGGAAGCCGGTTGTCGTCGTGACTTGCGGAGATATGAAGGTCAAAAGCTCTCCTTTGAAAAAAGAATTTCAATTACAGGGAAAGGTTAAGCTGCCCCAGGCTGAAGACGTTGTCAATCATACCGGGTATGCTCCTGGCGGAGTTTGTCCGTTTCTTCTTCCTGGTGATCTCCCAGTTTGTCTGGACAGCTCTATAATGCGTTTTGATGTTGTTTATGCGGCGGCTGGTAACAGCCATACGGCTGTTCCTGTCACCCTCGAACAGTTAAAACAGTTGACCGGAGGGCGTGTGGCTGAATTGTGCAGCCGATTGTGCTCAAAGATTAGTTTTGTTGAATAAATCCCAACGGTTGATATAATGCTGCCTTCTGAGCAATACGTGAGGAGTTCTAAGCCGTTTTTTCATGCAGGATCGTCCGGATGATGTGGGATCAAAGCGAACAGATGGATGGCGGATTAAAAAACACGTGGGGCTTTGCCCAGCTGCTTGAACATATCGACATTGGAATTCTGGTTCTCGACCTCGAGCAGCAAGTCATCGATTATTGTAATGCCGCTTTCTTTTATGTCCTGCAGGATGATCGTTTATGTCGCGACTATCAGGCTCTCTATGATCTGTTTGTCCGGAATGTCGAAGAGCAGAATGATTTTTGCCGCGCTGGGCGTGCCGCCCATCAGGTTATGTGGCAAGGGCGGCTGTTCGGACACTCTGTCTATAAAGCAGCGACGCGATACCGCTGCATCTTTATTCGAGATATCACTGAAAAAGCCGCCTCGAATCGATCGCGCAGGCGGTGAATGCGATGGATAATATCGGTTTTATCTTTTCAGGGATCCGTCACGAAATTGGTAATCCGTTGAATTCCTTAAAAATGGCGCTGAGTGTTCTTAAGGATAATTCGGACACGGCTTCACCCCGGATGCTGAGTGAGTATATTGACCGTGGGCTGGCTGACATAGGTCGGATGGAATACCTGTTGAAATCTTTGAAAACCTTCAGCATGTATGAACATGTCGAGCTTAAAAGCTGTCATCTTGTGGAGTTCATGGAAAAGTTCATTTCTCTGGTTGAGCGAGATTTTCATTCCTACGGGATAAGGCTTAAGACCAGTATTCCTCTTGATCTTGCCCGGATCAATATTGATGAAAGGGCGCTCCATCAGGCCTTGTTGAATGTTTTTAATAATGCTGCAGATGCGCTGCAGGGCAGGATGGCTGCACAGATCACAATCAGTGCCGAGACACGCGGCCAGGTTGTCATTCTGACGATCGCCGATAACGGCTGCGGTATTTATCCGGAACAGTTGAAGCACCTGTTTCAGCCCTTTAACACCAGTAAGGAACATGGCAACGGTCTGGGACTGGTCATCACCAGAAAGTTGCTGGCAATGATGAACAGTGATATTGACGTTACCAGTCGGCAGGGCAATGGCACATGTGTGACGATCCGGCTGCCGCTTGCCGAACTAACGACTGAAGCTGGCGATTCATAGAATATCCCCATGGACAGGTGGTACTGTGAAGAAAATTTTGATTGTTGATGATGAAAAATCATTCCTCCTTTCTTTGAAGGATGGGTTAAAAAAACACAGTGGACGTTTTCAGGTGTTTAGTGCTGAAAATGGCCGGCAGGCTGTTGAAATTTTGCGTTCGATGTCAATAGACTTGCTTGTGACCGATCTGAAAATGCCGGAAATGAATGGATTTGAATTGCTGGCCTGGACCAGCAGGCACCAGCCACAACTGCCTGTGATTGTTATGTCGCTTTTGGTACGCCTGAAATCGAAGCTCGTCTGGATAAAATGGATACGCTTCAGTTTCTTGAAAAACCGCTTGATATCGACATGTTGGAAGAGGGCATTCTTAACGGTTTGAACGCAGCGGGAAAAAGCTATATCCGTGGAATTACGCTGGCAACTTTTCTTCAACTGATGAAAGCCGAAAAGAAAAATTGTACGCTCAAAGTCATGGCAGAAGGTCAGCTTGCCTACCTGTTCATCAGTCGTGGAGAGCTTATTGACGCAGAACAGGATCATTTGACCGGCTTGTCCGCAGCCATGGAAATTGTTGCCTGGTCAGATGCTGAAATAGAAATGGATGGTATCTGCCGGCGCAGTGACGATGTGATCCAGATGCCGATGGAACAACTGTTGATTGAAGCCTTCAAACGTCAAGATGAAGCCGCCGAAATGGCGCGTGAAGGTGAGGTGGATGTCGACACCCGGACAAGAAGCAATACTTCCGACCAGGCCAGTGAGAGTGAAGATCTGCTACGTAAACGGTTGGCTACTATATTGACCCGCCTTGCACCGGTTCAGGAGTTTCTTGTCTTTGCCGACAATGGAATTGTTGAAAGTCAGAGTCAGGGCATGGCTTCCCTGTCAGGAAGTGACCCACTTGTTTTTTCTCCGCTTTTTCGGCAGATTCCAGAAGAAATGGGCGTGGGTGGGTTCCGCTCATTGGTTCTTAATGGTACACATCGAAATCGGTATCTGCTGTTCAACCAGTGGGGACGAAAAATTCTTATCCTGCTTAAACCGGGCATCCAGGCGAACAAGGTGATGCGTGAAATAAAAAGGCATATGAACCGTTAAGCGAATATTCGATGAGTAATTAAGGTGAGGTATTTCTGATGGCTACAGCAAAAGATTTTGTTGTCAGGGTTGATCAGGTCGAAGGTGTTGACGGTTGTTTGCTGGTTAAAAAGGACGGGCGTCTGCTGGGGCAGACTTTGGATGATTACAAAACTTATGCCGCCCTGATGGCGACCGCTGCCGAACAGGCGTACAGTCTGATGGATAAGATCGGCTTTAGTTATTGTCGTCATCTCTGTTTTAACTGTTGCGACAATCGGCACTTTTATTTATTCCCGATCGACAACTATTTGCTTGGGGTTGTTCAGGAAAGTGAATGCGACGTAACCGAAATGCTGGAATCTGTTTACGAGCTGATCGGCAAAGTTTCAACCTCTGGAAGGTAATGTAACAATATCGATGGCGAGACAGGGAGTTTTTTATGTTGGATTTATTGCGGCAACGTCGGAGTATCAGGACTTATAAGAATCAAACGATCAGCGCTGAGCAGATGAAATTACTGAGCGAAGCTCTGCTACGGGCTCCAAGTTCACGAGATCTGCAGCCCTGTGAATTTATCCTGGTAAATGACCCCGATATTCTCAAACAGCTGGTCAATGCAAAGGCCCATGGGACCTCGTTTTTGCAACCGCCCCACTGGCAATTGTTATTGCCGCTGATCCTTCTGTTTCCGATGTCTGGATCGAAGACAGCTCAATCGCTGCAATCACTGTTCAATTGGCCGCTGAACAACTGGGTCTGAAAAGCTGCTGGGCGCAGCTGAGGCTAAGAGCCCATGACGAAGAGACCAGCGCTTCAGAATATGTCCGTCAGCTTGTTGGTCTGCCGGAAGGGATGGAGGTGCCGATTGTCATCGCGGTTGGTCATCCCGGCGAAAGCAAATCGGGGCATGGGGAAGAACGCTTGAAAAAGGCAAAAATCCATCTCAATAGTTATCAGAACTGATAGCCCGTCGGTTGTCCTTTTGTTATGATAACCACCGGTTTTTGATGCCTGGACAGCCACAATACAGGTGCTGATGGGTAGAACAGAGCATCTGCTTATCAAAGCGCTCTTTCTGTTGTGTACACAGGTCGACTTCACGCTCAGTTAAAGGTCGACCGCAAAGGACACAGCGGATTCGCTCTGTTTTTCTGCTCGGCATGAAATCTTCTCCTCTGGTATTCTGTGCTGTAAAGTTGATTTTATCGGGCAGAAGTGCCATTCTCACCGATCACGTTCGATAAAATCAACACCTATTCAATTCAGGAGTCATCATGACAGTTGTTGCAGTTGGTAATAAAGTGAAGTTGCATTACACAGGAACTTTTGACGACGGTGAAGTTTTTGATTCTTCACGCGATTCCGATCCGTTTGAGTTTGAAGTCGGTGCGGGACAGGTTATCCCCGGTTTCGACAACGCCGTCGTTGGGATGAAAATCGGTGAAAGCAAAAAATCCGCCTTGAAGAGGACGAAGCCTACGGTCCATACAGTGACGATATGGTTTTTGATGCCGACCCGGATCAGTTTGAAGAAGGTCTAAGTCCTGAGGTTGGTCAGTCGTTCCAGACTCAGATGGAAGATGGAACCCGCTGATTCTGACCGTGGTGTCGATTAACGATGATAAGATCAAGCTCGACGCCAATCACCCGATGGCCGGCAAGGTTTTGAATTTTGATCTGGAGTTGGTCGAAATCGTTTAAGGCGGTATTTCATCATCCATGAAGGCACGCTATTTCTTAGGATTTTTAAGCGATAGCGTGCCTTTACCTTTTTAAGGAGACAGCTCTGTAATGTCGGATGATCTGCGCAAGATTATCCATGTCGATATGGACGCCTTTTACGCTTCGGTCGAACAACGCGACAACCCGGAATTACGTGGAAAGCCGGTTGTCGTCGGTGGCCGTCCCGATAGTCGTGGCGTTGTTGCGACCTGTTCCTACGAAGCCCGTAAATACGGGATTCATTCAGCTATGCCCTGTGCACGGGCTTATCGCCTTTGTCCTTCTACCATTTTCGTCCTCCCCCGATTTGCTGTTTACCGGCAGGTCTCTCAGCAGATTCGTGATATCTTTTTCAGCCATACTGACCTCGTTGAGCCTCTATCTCTGGACGAAGCCTACCTTGATGTCACCAAGAACAAACAGGATATCCAGTCTGCGACCTGGGTGGCTCAGAAGATCCGCGAGGAGATTCGCACCAGAACCGGACTGACCGCATCGGCCGGTGTCTCTTACAATAAGTTTCTGGCTAAAATAGCGTCGGATGTACAGAAACCAGACGGGTTGACGGTTGTTACACCGGAGCAGGCCGAAGCGTTTATTGCCTCCCTGCCCATTCGCCGTTTTCACGGTGTCGGACGGGTCACTGAAAGGAAAATGCTGGCTCTGGGAATCCATAACGGCGCTGATCTTTATCTTCACAGCTTAGAAGAGTTGCAGCACTACTTCGGTAAGTCCGGTCAGTATTTTTACACAATCGCTCGCGGGGTTGATCTGCGTCCTGTGACCCCGAACCGTATTCGCAAGTCGATCGGCAAGGAAACCACCTTGGGTGATGACATTGCCGATGTCGGTCAGATGCTGACAATTATCGGGGACCTGGCCGAGAAAGTTGCTGCCGCACTGCAACATAAACAGACAAGCGGTCTGACTCTGACACTTAAAGTAAAGTACGCTGATTTCCAGATTGTGACCCGCAGTATCAGTGGTGAATCACCGATTGAAACAGCTGAAGAGATCCTGTCTCTGGCAGAAAAATTGCTGAAAAAACGGAGGCTGGAAACAGGGCTGTACGGCTGTTGGGGGTGACGATTTCTCATCTGACCACAGATATTGAGGTTCACCAAGCTTTGCAGATGGAGCTGCCACTCAGTTGAAAAAATGAAGTAAAAAAGCCCGACACAAGGTATCGGGCTTTTGACAACTATGACTATATTGATGAACTGTTCAGGTTACTTCATCCGCTTGCGGCGGTAGAGGGCCAGTCCGGCGAGGCCTGAACCGAGAAGTAACAGAGTGCCCGGCTCTGGGACAGGGGCGGTTCCATCGTCGCCATTGACAGTCAAGGTTGAGTAGTCAAGGTAGAAGTCGCCACAATCCGAAGAGACCCAAACATTCAGTGTGCCGTCATCGTAGATATCTAAATATGCAAATGGATTGTCCCAAAAGCTGTTCGACCCGATTGAAGCATCGCCAGTTACGCTTGTTGTTATACTCTCTCCCGGAATTGTGATACGGGCTCTTTCATTGCCATCGGCAACATAAACAGTGTCCCAGTGGAGCCCCTCGGACCAACTGAAATCCAAATGGTAACTAAGACTTCCCTGATTGTCGTCGTAAAGTCCTACATCAAGTCTGAATGAGGATATCGTAGACGGTGGTGCGTTAAAACCGTCATCTGAAATATCATGCCAGTAACTGTGTGTGGGAGGAATCATGACATCCGGATTAAAGTCTATGGTATCAGTCCAGGTCGTAGGAACTGCACCAGCAATGCTGATCCATCCAAAAAGCACCAGCACAATTAATAAAACTCGTTTTTTCATTTGCTCCTCCTTTTTTGCTGAGTAAATTTGATTTTCTTGAACTTGATTCGACAGTTTATTTTAGCAATTAACAGGCCAACTCTATTGTTCCAGTATTTACGGGTGATTGGCTCATGTCTGTTTGATTTGAAAGGATTTTCGACAGCTGAATTATGTGATAAAAATGATTGTTCTATCAAGTTTTTTGAGTTATTTCAGTAGGATATGTATAGTTACATGGAATCTGTTGAAAAGTGGATGAATAATCTTTTTGTTTTGTAAGAAAAATCGACATAATGCCTGACTCAGGAGTCGTCCAAGACTTTTCAAAACTTAACAATTTAAATATTTGAATTATGTTATGTTTTGCGAAAATCATTTCTCGGAGTCTTACTATGAACATGCGTAAAATAACATCGTTGACAGCCTTGATTTCTTTTATTCTTCTCATTTTGACCAGTGTTATCCTTTACATCGTTCCTTCCGGCAGGGTTGCCTATTGGGCAGGGTATGAACTCTGGGGATTAAGCAAGGAAGATTGGGGAGCGGTACATATCAATCTCGGTGTTCTTCTGCTTGTGACCATGCTCCTTCACGTCTTTTACAATTGGCCAACTTTGCTCAGTTATATGAAAAACAAGGCGAGGCAGGTGCGCATTTTTACAGTTGATTTTAATCTATCGCTGATTCTGACACTGGTCGTGGTTTTCGGGACTCTGGCAGGTATTCCACCGATGAGTTCAATCATCGATCTTGGAGAATCGATTACAGATAAGGCTAATCTGTATTACGGGGAGCCTCCTTACGGTCATGCTGAGCTGTCACCACTGAAGGTCTTTTCGGAGAGAGTCAAAATCGATCTGGAGCAAAGCCTGGCGGCATTAAAGGCGGCAGGGATTGTTGTCGAGTCACCAGACAGTACGATGACGGAGATCGCCGAGGCTAACGGTATCACACCACAGTCAATCTTCGAAATTATCAAGCTGGAATCCCATCCTGGTAGTCGTGTCTCAAGCGTTACGATGCCTGTAGATGCCCCTGGTGGCACGGGAAACAGAACTGTGATCCAGATCTGCGAAATGTATCGGCTTGATCTGGCGCAAATCATGGCAGGTCTGAAGAAAAAAGGAATGATTGTGGAAGAAGGACAGACCATGAAAGAGATTGCAGCGGCAAACAGTGTCGATCCGCATGCGATCTACGGTGCGATTTACGAGATAGCCTCTGAAAAGTAATGTTGCCTTGAAGGCAATATCATCGGGCAATGCCTTCAGGGCAATGATATGTCATGGATAGAGCCGCGCCAGAAATTCAGCGACGCAGGCCGGTTTCTCACTGCCTTCAATATCAGTGGTTATCAAATAACAGATTTGAACGCCATCCCTGACCTGTTCAACGTCCTGAATGGTGGTTCTGGCTCTCAGTCTGGCACCAACTTTGACCGGGGCTGGAAAGCGCACCTTGTTCAGCCCGTAATTAACCCGGTATCTTATGCCGGGGTAATTCTTTTGAAAAAATCCGGGTGGTTACTTTCCGTCAAGTAGGGCAGTAATGACAAAGTGAGATAGCCGTGGGCTATGGTTGCCTCATAGGGGGATTCTTTAGCGGCGCGTTCAGGATCAATATGAATCCATTGAAGATCGCCGGTGACTTCGGCAAAACGGTCGATCCGTTCCTGATCGATCTGTAGCCAGGGACCGGTATGGATTTCGTGCCCGACCTGTGGCTTTAAAAAAGCCAGAAAGGTTTCAATTTTTTCCATTTTACAATCCTTTTAAAAAAACACAGTCTGATGGTTAAGCGGGCTCTTCAGGTTGTATTGTCTCGTCCTCAAGCAATAATGAGCTCAGCTTGACAATCTTTTTTTCGATGGTTTGTTCAACCTGATCTGTGCCGAACATCCAGCTGATCTGGCCCAGCATCAAGGTAACGTCAGCGATTTCATCGATGACCTCCTGACGTTCAATCTTTCCACGCTTGAAGTGTTTAATGGCGGCGATAAGCTCGGCGCATTCCTCAATCAGTTGATCATACTGAGCGCTTTCTCCCCATTTTTCGACCGTTTGCTTGTAAAGGTCTATTCGATTCATTTTTATACCTTGTCATTGTTTGCAAAACTCCATCATCCCACGCTCCCAGGGACAAATCAACGAGCAAAATTAATCTTACGATTCGTTGTTTTG